>Ga0070738_10006072_pt1 | contig 12856 bp, 10 predicted proteins | sample Coa_R2_2_FD_66446 | JGI IMG/M metagenome (GOLD analysis project Ga0070738, IMG submission 66446) | Surface soil microbial communities from Centralia Pennsylvania, which are recovering from an underground coalmine fire - Coalmine... | ecosystem: Environmental > Terrestrial > Soil > Unclassified ... | reverse complement strand
TGCGCGCCGCGCTCGAAGCCAGGATGCGCGTCGCCTCGCTCTTCGCGACGACGAGACAGGGATGAGCTGCCAAGGGATCGCCTCTCGCGACGAGATCTTCGTCGCCCGGGGCCAGATGTGCAAGTACGGCATGAGAACGTGCCACATGCGACCGGGGCGGCACGCGGAGCGAGGATCAAGAACAGTCCTTGGCACCAGCACGTTGGAGCACGCCGTGGTCGACGACGCTCCGTTTGCAGCACGAGCTCTACGCTGAAACAGCACACATTCCACGAGCTGGCCTCGCAAGCCGCCGGCATTCGCAGTGGCCGGGCACGGCAAGTCCCGTGCATTCAGTCCGGCGCGACGACCCGCGACCTCGGGACCGCGTTGACGACGAGCACGGAGCAGCGTGCGTTCTTGACGACGAAGTCCCAGGGACCGTCGGCGAGCATGGCGATGAGGTCGTCCTCCTCGGCCGCGTCGACGATCTCGTCGCCCGGCGCGCCGCCGACGACGCGCTTGAGGGCCGGGATCCCACGAAGCCGCCCATGCCAATCGTCGAGGGTGGCCTCCACCTTGACCCGGGACGACACGGCGGGCGCCGTGCCGCTGAGGCCGAGGAGTATGACGGTCGCATCGGCCGCCTCGGCGAGCCCCCGCGCCAGGGGAGCGAGCGCGTCGTCCGACCCCGGATCGCGCAGGACCGGAACGACGATCCGTCGGGGCCCGTGCTCGCCCGGGTGCTCACCCTCCCTCAGGAGGAGGAGGGGAACGCGCGCCTCGCGCACGAGGAGCTCGGTCGGCGAGCCCTCCGGCGACGGAAGATCGAGAGCGTCCGTGACCGCGACGACCGAGGGCGGATGCCGCCGCGCGAAGGCGAGGAGGTCCATCGCCGTGCCCGCGACGACGCCGTCGCGAACCCAGTCGAGCGCCGGCGTGGGAGCGTCTCCTCCCGGACCGATCAGCCGGAAGAAGCAGACGTCCGGACGGTCCTGGCCGAGGATCGCCCGCGCCTTGCCGACCGCGTGGCGCGGCGGGTCCTCCCCGGCGAAAGGAAACAGGATCTTCTGGGGCCGCATCGGCGCGCCATCGAGCACACACGAGCCCACGCCTCTCCGGCCGGCCGGAAATGCCGGAATCGCTGCGGCTCACGTCGTCGATCGTTCGCGAGCGCCCGGTCTTCGCGTGCCGCTTCGGCAGGAGCGGAGCGGCGCCGCGTGCCGAAGTTGCCGAATCGAGGCGCGTTCAGCGAGCCGGGCTTCGAGCGGGTTCGCGGCGAGCGGGCGCCGTGCAGGCGCGCACGAGCGCGAGGGCCTGGCTCCGGGTCGCGCAGATCGTGACGCGGCCATCCGTGAAGGGAGTCCCGAGTCGCGCCATGGTCCTCGGCACCGAAGGGGATCCGGACGCGAGGACGACCGTGAGACCCCGTTCGAGGAGCGCCCTCACGGCCGAGTCCAGGGCGACCAGCGACGACTCGTCGGGCTCGGATGCCGCCCGTAGGTCCACGACCACCGTGTGCACCGCCTCGAGCTCGGCCAGCTGTGACGCCGCGCGACCGAGAGCCGAGAAGGCGAGGGGGCTCGCGACCTCGTAGAGGAGAACGCCTCGCGCCACGCTCCCGGGCATCGGCCCGGCGTGACGGCGCAGCGCCAGGAGGAGCGTGCTCACCGCCAGCCAGAACGCCCCCGCCACCACCCAGGACTGCATCTCGCGCCCTCCGCGTCGTGCCCGGTCTGCATGGCTCGTTCCAGGCGCTCGCGACGCGCACCTTTCGGACTTGGGGCGGGCCCCGGCGATCCGGACGTGCCGGAACGGCCTGCCGAACCGCGAAGTCGTGTGCCGGGTCTGCGTGCTCATCCGGCAGCGCGCGTCCCGCGCCATCGGAACGAGTCCCACCTCGGTCCGTCGGACGTGGCTCTCCCGGGGCGCGGGGCGATCGGCACGAGCAGTGCTCCGAAGGCCTCACGAAAGGGGCGAGCGTGACCCTCGTCATCGTCGCGGCGTCCGTCCTCATCCTCGGAGCGATCCTCGCGTGCCTCGTTCCCTCGAACGGACACCGGGCGGCGATCAGCATCGTCTCTCAGGCGCTCGCGACCGCCCTCGTCGAGTGGGCCGTCCTGCCGGTCCTCTTCGGCGCCGCGGAGCTCCGCTCGAGCTTCGTCCGTCCCCCACCGGTGGACGAGGTCGCGCTCCGCGTCGACGCGCTGAGCGCGTTCTTCCTCGCCTTCTCGCTCCCCATGACGCTCCTCGGGTCGATCTACGCCCTGGGCTACCTCGAGGCCTACTTCAAGAAGGCGCGCCACGTTGGGTTCCACTTCGCGCTCCTCAACCTCACGTCGCTCGCGTTCATCCTGATCTACGCCCTGAGGAACGGCCTCGTCTTCTTCTTCGGCTGGGAGCTCGCTGCGATCTCGGCCTGGCTCCTCGTCATCTGGGACTACCCGAACCAGCGGATCCGCTTCGCAGGCTTCAACTACCTCGTCTCGACCCACTTCAGCTTCCTGTTCCTCCTCGCGGGCTTCCTCGTGATCCACGCCCGGACACGCTCGTGGGACTTCGATTCGTTCGCGGCCTTCCTCCACCAGCCGAGCCTCGCGCGGAGCGTGACGTTCGTCCTCCTCATGACCTCCTTCGGCCTCAAGTCGGCGTTCTTCCCCTTCTTCCACACCTGGCTGCCACGAGCCCACTCCGCCGCACCGGCGCACGTCTCGGCGCTCATGTCGGGCGTGATCCACAAGGCGGGCCTCTACGGAATGGTGCGCGTGATGACGCTGGTCGGCGAACCCGAGGAGTGGATGGGGTGGTACGTGATCGCCTTCTCGGCCACGTCGGCGGTGGGCGGAGTCCTCTACACGGCCGCCCAGCGCGACTTGAAGCGACTCCTCGGCTACTCGTCCACCGAGAACGTCGGGATCGCCGGGATGGGCTTCGGGATCGGCTGCCTCGGGCTCACATGGCACAACCCGACGCTCGCGACGCTCGGCTTCGCGGGCGGGATCCTCCACGTCCTCAACCACGCGACCTTCAAGTGCCTCCTCTTCTACGGCGCCGGCTCGATCTATCGCATGACGCACACGATCGACCTCGAGCGGCTCGGAGGCCTCGCGAAGAAGATGCCGCTCACCGCCCTGTTCTTCCTCGTGGGCGGAGTCGCGATCTCGGCGCTGCCTCCGCTCAACGGGTTCGTGAGCGAGCTCTGCATCTATGCCGGTCTGCTCGGAGCGAGTGCGAGCGGAGTCGCCCGCGGCCTCCTCGTCGGGACGGCGGCGGTCCTCGCGTTCGTCGGAGCCGTCTCGGCACTCTCCATGACGCGCGCGTTCGGGCTCTCGTTCCTCGGTGCGCCGAGGGACCCGACGGCCACAGCGCACGGCGAGGCGCCGCGCTCCATGCTGTTCACGATGGCGCTCCACGCGGCGGGTGTCGTCGTCCTGGGCCTCGTGCCCGCGACCGGCCTCTCCCTCGTCCGGGAGCCATCGCGGTTCGTCCTCGCGGGCGCGGCTCCCTCCGCGGTCATCGAGCAGGCCCTCGCGACGCCGCTCGAGATCCTCGCTCCCGTGGCCCGCGTCGGCGCGATCCTCGTCGCGACGCTGGCGACGCTGGCGCTCTTACGAGCGCTCCTCGTCCGCGCCTCGAGGGTCCACGTGACCTGGGGCTGCGGCTACACGCGCGTCTCCCCGCGCATGCAGTACTCGGGCTCGTCGTTCTCGGCCCAGTTCCGGGCTTTCTTCGGGGCGATCCTGCCGCTCCTCCGCCGCGAGAAGCTCCCGATCGGCCCCTTCCCGGCGACCGGGGAGATCAAGACCCACTGCGTGGACGCGGTCGAGCGCCGCATGTTCAAGGTCCTGGGCGAAGGCGAGGCGACGATCCGCCGCCTGGTCGAGCGCATCTCCGACGACGCGCGGCTCTCGTTCGCGGCCGGCCTCGCCGTGCTCGTGGTCGTCATGGGTGTCGTCGTCATGGGAGCGCGGCCATGAACGCCTGGGCAGCCCTTCACGTAGCCCTTCTCTTGGTGGGGCCGATCTACTTCGTCGGGATCGTCAACCGGACGAAGTCGATCTGGGGCGGGAGGCGAGGCCCGAGGCTCGACCAGCTCTTCCACGACCTCGTGCGGCTCCTCAGGAAGGAGCCCGTCTACAGCGAGACCACCTCCGTGCTCGTGCGCGCGGGCCCGCTCGTGGCGCTCGCGACGGCGATCGTCGCCGCGGCCATCGCCCCCGTCGTCTCGGGCTACTCGATCCTCTCGTTCCCTTACGACTTCGTCGTCTTCGCCTACCTCCTCGGGCTCGGCCGCATGTTCCTCATGCTCGCCGCCCTCGACACGGGGAGCGCCTTCGAGGGCATGGGCGCGAGCCGCGAGGCGACCTTCGCGAGCTTCATCGAGCCGGCCTTCTTCCTGACGCTCGGCTCGTTCGCGGTCCTGAGCGGCGAGAGCAGCTTCGTGAGGATCCTGGCCCCCTCGGGGCACCTCGGCGCCGGCGTGATCTTCGGATTCGTCGCACTCCTGATCTTCCTCCAGATCGAGGCGGCGCGAATCCCGGTCGACGACCCGAACACGCACCTCGAGCTGACCATGATCCACGAGGTCATGATCCTCGATCACAGCGGGCCCGACCTCGCCGCCCTCCAGACGGCGGCCGCGCTCAAGATGTTCACGTGCGCCGGCATCCTCGCGGCGGTCCTGAACCCCTTCGGCATCGAGACGCACCCGGCCGCCGCGACGGTCACGTCGATCGCCCTGATCGCGGCGACGGGAGTCGGCGTCGGGCTCGTCGAGTCGCTCGTCGCGCGTCTGCGGATGAGCGCGCTCCCCCGCTATGCGCTCGTCGCCGTGCTCGCGAGCGTCGTCTCCGTCGGCCTCGTCGTGCTGCGCGGAGGCAACGCGTGATCCTCGCCCTCGTCTTCTTCTTCATCTTCGCGATCCCGATCTTCTTCGCCTCGTGGCGGCTCATGCTCGCGAGCCTCGGCGTCCAGACGCTCGTGCTCGCCCTCGTGACGCTCCAGCACGCGCACGACCTCCGGCACGCGTTCGCCGCGTTCGAGCTCGGGGTGGTGCGCGGCGTCTTCGTGCCCACCTACCTCGCCCACGTCGCGAGGAGCTCGCGGACGGCCTCGCAGCTCGAGGTCCTCCCCGGGAACCTCCTCCACTGGACGCTCGCCTTCGCGCTCGTCGTGGGGAGCGCGACCTTCGCGGCCGAGGTCTCGCTCGCCGACGTGCCTCGCGCGTTCGACGTGGCGGCCTCGGCCTCGGAGGTCCTGATCGGGTTCTTCATCCTCTCGACCCAGAAGCAGCCGCTCGGCCAGGCGATCGGCGCCCTGAGCCTCGAGAACGGCGTCGTCTTCCTCGAGACGCGGGGCGCGCACCACCTCGAGATCCCGGTCCAGGTCGGGATCGCGGTCGTATTCGTGCTCCTCGTCCTTCAGCTCGGGTGGTTCCTGCGGCGGCTCGCTGCCGAGGCCACGCCGCCGGGCGCGCCGGCGACGAACGGAGCGGGAGAGGTCCTGTGATCGAGCTCCTCGTCGCCGCTTTCGCGGCCCCGCTCGTCGGCGTCGCGGTCACCTTCACGCCGAAGGGCCGCGAGCACGCGCTCTGGGTCCTCCTGGCGGCGGCCCTCGCCACGACGGGTGCCACGATCGGAGCGCTCGCCGCGGGGCCGCTCGACGCCCCCGTCGCGTTCCTCGACCGTTACTTCGTCGCCGACGCGCTGTCGCGGCTCCTCGCGGTCACGATCTCGGTCGTGTTCCTCGGAGTCGCGCTCTACACGCGCCACCGGGTCCTGACGGCCCCGGAGCTCCGGCCCTACCTCGTCGCGTTCACCCGCCTCTCGCTGCCGTTCCTCTCCGCGTCGCTCGCGGCGCTGCTCGGCCAGCACCTCGTCCTCACCTGGGTCTTCGTCGAGGCGACGACGCTCACGGCGGCGCCGCTCATCTGTCACCGGGCCGACGGCGACACGGCCGTCGCCTGGCGCTACCTCATGTTCTCGACCGTGGGCCTCGGCCTCGTCTTCCTCGGCTTCGTGTGCCTCGGGATCGCGATCGAGGGAGCGCCGGGCGAGACGCGCTTCCTCGTGGACGAGCTCGGCGCGGCCGCCGCCCGCCCCTCGGTCTGGCGCCGCATCGGGCTCGCGCTCGTGATCCTCGGCTACGGGACCAAGCTCGGCCTCGCGCCGATGTACGCGTGGCTCCCCGAGACGTACGACGCCGCGCCGCCCTCGGTCACGACGCTCCTCGCCGCGATCCAGACGAGCGTCGTCTTCCTGGCGCTCATGCGCGTGCTCCAGGTCTACCGCCCGCTCGAGCCCGAGCTCACGAGCTACGAGCTCGTCGGCCTCGGCATGGCCTCCATGGTCCTGAGCACGGTCCACCTCGTCGCGGCGACGAACTACAAGCGGCTCCTCGCCTACGCCGCCATGAACCACAACGCCGTCGTCGCCGTGGGGCTCGGGATCGGGAAGGCCGCGATCTTCGGGGTCGTCCTCTACCTGACGACGAACGCCCTCGTGAAGGCGATCCTCTTCCTCGCCTGCGGGAACATCAAGGCTCGCTACAAGACGAAGAGCGTCGCCGAGCTCCGCGGGCTCGTCGACCACATGCCCTACAGCGGGGCACTCTTCATGCTCGGGACGTTCGCGCTCCTCGGGTTCGCTCCGTTCGGGAGCTTCCTCGGCGAGGTCCTCATCATGGGCGGCCTCATGGAGGCGAACCACGCCGTGATGTTCATCGCGTTCGCCGTGCTGTTCACGGTCGTCTTCATCGCGACGGGTCGCTCGCTGTTCCCCATGATCTGGGGCGAGCTGCCGAGCAAGGTCGACTGGAGAGGCGAGTCGGCGGGTTCGATCCTCCCGACGCTCGTGCCGCTCTCTCTCCTCCTCCTCATCGGCGTCTCGATCCCGTCATCGATCGACACGATCTTCGAACACGCCGCGCTGGCCATGGGAGGTGCGAGGTGAGCTCGGCCGTCACGTCCGAGGTCGCGAAGCCCCGCGCCACGGAGCCGTCCGTCCTCCGCGTGGCGACTGGAGACCTCGGCGCCCTCGCGGTCCCCGAGCTCCTCGATCGGATCCGCGCTCTCGTCGCCCGGGGAGCGCGCCCCGTGACGCTCTACGGGCGCCCCGGCGAAGACGCCGTCGTCCTGACGGCGGTCCTCCTTCACGAGAAGTGTCTTCACGCTCTCCGCTCCCGCCTCGGTCGAGGCGAGGGGTATCCGTCGCTCACGAAGGAGATCCCCGCGTTCCACATGTTCGAGCGCGAGATCTTCGAGCAGCACGGCATCACGCCGCGCGACCACCCGTGGCTCAAGCCCGTCCGCCTCTCCGGCGACCACCAGCAGAAGTTCGACTCCTACCCGTTCTTCAACCTCGAGGGGAAGGAGGTCCACGAGGTCGGAGTCGGTCCGATCCATGCCGGCGTGATCGAGCCGGGCCACTTCCGCTTCATGTGCTACGGCGAGATGGTCCACCACCTCGAGATCCAGCTCGGCTACCAGCACCGGGGCGTCGAGCCGCGGCTCCTCGAGCGGCCGCCCAAGCTCCTCGCACCGCTCGTCGAGAGCATCGCCGGAGACTCGAGCGTCGCCTACGCCCTCGCCTACGGCCGCGCCATCGAGTCGCTCGCGAAGACCGAGCTCGACCCGCGCGTCGAGCTCGTCCGGGGCGTCGCGCTCGAGCTCGAGCGGATCGCCATGCACCTCGTCGGGCTCTCCGGGCTGGCGACCGACATCGGCTTCCTTCCGGGCTCGACGACCTACGGGCGCCTCCGGACCGCGATCATCAACGCGTCGATGCGGATCTGCGGGAGCCGTTTCGGCCGGAGCTGGGTCCGGCCCGGAGGCGTCCGTTTTGGACTTCCGGCGCGCCTCATCGAGACGACGCGGAAGACCCTGCACGACTTCAAGCGCGACATCGACCTCGTGAACGACCTCATGTTCTCCGCGGCGACGGTCCAGCACCGCCTCCGGGGGACCGGCGTGGTCACGCCGGAGACGGCGCGCGAGATCGGTCTCGTCGGCATGGCAGCGAGGGCGTCGGGCCTGCCGGTCGACACGCGGGTCGAGCTCCCCGGCGGAGCCCTCGGGCGGTTCCCGGTCGCCTCCGTCGTCGAGACGACCGGCGACTGCTGGGCGCGCGCGCGCGTCCGGGCACGCGAGATCGACGAGTCCTTCGCCTGGATCCAGAAGGTCCTCGCGAGCGCTTCCGACATCGAGCCCCCGTCGAGCGGCGTCGGAGAGCTCGAACCGGAGACCCTCGTCGTCTCGGTCGTCGAGGGCTGGCGCGGCGAGGTCGTCCACTGCCTCGAGACGAACAAGACGGGCGGCCTCCTCCACTACAAGGTCCAGGACCCCTCGCTCCGGAACTGGTTCGGCCTCGCCCTCGCCGTCCGCGACAACGGGGTCTCGGACTTCCCGATCTGCAACAAGAGCTTCGACCTCTCGTACTGCGGCAACGACCTCTGAGGATGCCCATGTTCAAGGCCTGGAAGGTGAAGGTCGCCCAGGGAAAGCAGTTCGTCTCCGACGTGCGCGGGGTCTCGCTTCCGCTCTTCCGGGGCCGGCCCGAGATCGCGACCAAGCCCTGCGAGGCCGGCTGCCGCGCCTGCGTCGACGTCTGTCCCGCGAACGCGATCTCGCTCGACCCGGTCCGGATCGACCTCGGCCGCTGCACGTTCTGCGACGAGTGCACGCGTGTCTGCCCGGTCGAGAAGATCGCGTTCACGCCCGACTACAGGATCGCGGCCGCGCGGCGCGGTGACCTCGTCGTGAGCGAGGGGAAGAAGATGGGCCCGGTCGAGGTGGCGGCCGAGATCAAGAGGATCTTCGGCCGCTCGCTCCGGCTCCGGTCCGTCTCGGCCGCGGGCTGCAACGGCTGCGAGCTCGAGATCAACGCGCTCGCCAACGTGAACTTCGACCTCCAGCGGTTCGGGATCGAGTTCGTCGCCTCGCCGCGCCACGCGGACGCCCTCGTCCTGAGCGGCCCGATCAGCCGCAACATGGCCCGGGCGCTCGAGCTCGCCTACGAGGGCATGCCCGACCCCAAGTTCGTGATCGCCGTCGGCGCCTGCGCGATCTCGGGGGGCGTCTTCGACGGCTCGCCGGCCCTCGACCGCTCCTTCCTCGGGCGCTTCGAGCCCAGGCTCTACGTGCCCGGCTGCCCGCCGCACCCGCTCACCTTCGCGTGCGGGATCCTCGACCTCCTCGGGCGCTAGGGCAGGAGCCGCCTCAGGCCGTGAGCGATCACGACCGGGTAGAGGAGGAGATTGCGCAGCAAGGCGCCGAGCACGGAGTAGCGCGGGACGACGACGACCTCTCCCGCGGTCGCACGAGCGAGAGCCTCCCCGAGAGCGCGGAGGTGGCTCGGTCCGAACGGACCGTCCTGGATCTTCGCGATGAGGTCCCGCGGAAGCGCGGCCGCCCCATGGAGCGCGCCGACCCAGCCGCCCACGATCGCGGCGATCGTGTCCGTGTCGCCTCCGGCGGAGATCGCCTCGGTGATCGCGCCGAGAGGGGCGGCGCCGTGGCGAAGGAAGACGAAGGCCGCGAAGGGGACGGTGTGGACGACGAAGCCGGTCGTCCCGAGCTCGGTCGCGGCTTCGGCGGTCGGGGCGCCACGCTCGGCGAGCGAGCGCGCCTTCGAGAGAGCGGCGAGCAGCGAGGGCTCCCTCACAACTCTCAGGGCCTCGTCGAAGGCCGCGAGGCGAGAGTCCGACGCCGATCGTGAGCTCGCGGCGCTCGCGACCTCGGCGACGAAGAGAGCGCCCTCGACCGCGCGTGGGTCGGTGTGCGTGACCTCGGCGAGCGCGCGGCCGTGAGCCTCGCGCGCGGCCGCGTCGCGGAAGAACGTCCCCACGATCGCGGCCCGCATGGAGGCGCCGTTCCCGGCCGAGCGGACGCCCGTCCGACGAAGACCGACGCAGGCCCGGAGACACGCGCGGACCGTGGCGAGCCCGACCCCGAAGGGGAGCCTTCCGAACCAGCCCACGAGCGAGCGCCGGAACGCGGCCGCCACTCGAAGCGGATCGCCACCGCCTCGCAGGAGACTCTGGGCGACGAGGGCGCTCTGCTCGGTGTCGTCCGACACGAACCCGGTCGAGCCGAGGAGCCGGAACCGCTCGACGCGGCCGAACCGCCGCTCGATCGCGCGGGCGGACATGCCCTCGCAAGGAAGACCCAGCGCGTCGCCGAGCGCGATCCCGAGGAGCGTGCCGACCAGGCGGTCCGACGTCACGACGCTCGCCGACGCCACGCGAGCGCGAGGACCACGATCGAGACCAGTGCCGCGATCGTCACGAGGAGCCCCGCCGTCTCGCCGGGAGCGACGTAGCGGAACGCGACACGAGAGCGCCCGGCCGGCACGCGCACGGCGCGGAAGACGAGGTCGGCCGGCGTCACGGGGACCTCGGGGCCCCCGTTGACGCTCGCGCGCCAGCCGGGCGCGTAGCCCTCGCGGACGACGAGCCAGCCTTCGTCGAGACTCTCGACCTCGACCTCGAAACCGTGGAGACCGAGGTGGTTGAAGACGAGCTGGGCCCGGCCGATTCCGGTCCCGTTGGAGTCGGCGCCCTGCCCCTCGAGGACGACTTCCTTTCGCGGATCGAACGCCGGATCGACGATCGAAGCGAGCGCTGCGCGTGGATGCGGGACGAAGTGGGACCTCCCGATCACCGTCGCCCAGGGCGGCGCCGACTGCAGGAGGACGAGCGTTCGCGTTCCGGCATCGGCGAGCAGGTTCCCGCCTTCGGCGTATTCCTCGACCTTGTCGGGCGCGACGAGGACGAAGGTCGCGCCCTGGAGGATCGCGCGCCGGACCGCGGGGATCTTCTTCACCTGATCGAGGAGGACGACGCGCTCGGGGAAGTTGGAGAGGAAGCCTCCCTGCGAGAGGATCCCGTAGCCGAGGCCGGTGTTCGGGCAGAGCCCCTCGCGCTCGGCGACGAACGTGCGCGCGACGGGGGGAACCTCGACCTCGGCTTCGGTCGGGCGCTGGGCGCTCTCGGCAGCGAGGACGCGCGAAGGCTCGCCGCGCGTCGCCGCAGCCTCGGCGAGGAGGGACGCCGCGAGCGGCGGCTGCGTGAAGAAGCGGCGCGGCGCGAGCGCGACGCCGCTCCGCTCGGCGATCGAGAGGTCGATCGCGACGAGGGCGGCGAGCGCGAGACTCGTGCGCGCCTTCGGCCTGAGGACGACGACGAGCCCGGCGAGGGCGACGAGAGCGACGTGGGCGAAGCGAGGCGCCATGAGAGCGACGGCCTGGGTCCCCGAGACTCCCTTGCCGAGAGCCTCGATCCGGGCGCCGAGACTCTCGGCCATGGTCGCCGTCAGGTTCGTGCCGAGGATCGCGAGCGCGCCGAGCACACCGAGGACGGCGAGCGTGAGGCGCCGCGTCTTCGCCAGCGACTCGACGCCGACGCCGGCGAGGAGCGCGAGCCCGAGCGTGGCCGGGACGAGGAGCTTCGCCGGGTAACGGAACGCGGCGAGACCGGGCACGGCGTGGAGGAGCCGGTAGAAGGGGGCGTTCGCGCCGAGGGCAAACGCCAGGAAGAACGCGAACAAGGCGAGTCCCACGCGCGCTCTCCGGTCGTCGCGGACGCGCGCGCACCCGCAGGCCACGAGCGACAAGACGATCGGGCCCACGTAGACCGCGTCACCCCAGGCCCGGTCGTGCTCGTTCGAGACGAGGAAGAACCACGAGGTCCCTGGAGCCGCGTGCGACCCGAAGGCGAACGGCAGAGCCAGCCCGAGGAGCTCGCGCGGCTGGAGCGACCAGCGCGTCGCGTCGGCGAAGGAGAGTCCGCCGTGGCGCTCGCTCTCGGCGAAGGCGAGCGCAGCCGGCACGAGCTGGACGGCGCTCGCGAGGAGCGCTGCGACGCCCGCGACGGCGAGAGCTCCGAACCGGCGCGCCGTCCCCGTGGGCCCGCGAAGGAGCGCCATGACCAGGGCGCTCGCGGCGACGACGAGAGGTGCCTGCGCGTCCCCTGCGAGGTAGCTCAGGGCGAGCGAGAGGACGGCGAGGAGCATGCCTCCGAGCTCGCGTCTCGAGGCGCGCTCGAGACCGGCGAGCGCCCACGGCACCCAGGCCCCCGAGCGCACGTAGACGGGCGTGAGTTGCTCCGAGACGAGCGCCCCCGAGAAGCCGTAGGCGAACCCCACGACGAGCGCGGCCGCGGGCTCGAGACCGAGGGCGCGCGCCAGAGCGCGCGCTCCGAGGACGGCGATGATGATGTGGATCGCGAGCCCGAGAGCCTCGGCCCGGTCGGTCGCCGCGATCGCGAGGAGGAGGTTGAGGGGGTAGAGCGTCCCGAGCTCCTGCGACGCCCGCGCCGAGACGCCACCGGCGATTCCGGGGGCCCAGCGCGGGATTCCCTCGCCCGCGTGCCACGCCTCGGCCACGAAGCGGTCGCGGGCGGACTCGAAGACCTCGACGTCGCCCGAGAAGATCGTGTCGTCACCGAGGACGGCGGAGCCGAAGATCGCGAGCACCCCCGCGATCGCGAGCCCCCACGCGAGAGAGTTCGTTCCCCGCCCCATGTGGACATGCTAGACGACCCCGTTCGCCCTGAGCGAGGACTCACCTCCCCGTTCGCTCCGAGCGAGCCGGCGCGAGTCGCGTATGATCCCGTGAACGTGGGCCCCCTCCCCGACCTCCACCGCCACCTCGACGGGTCGCTGCGGCCGAGCACGGTCCGCGAGCTCGCCGCGAGGAAGGGAGTCGCGGTCCCGCCCGACCTCCCGTTCCGTCAGGGCATGGGCCTCGCGGCCGCGCTCGAGCGGTTCCGCTTCACGCTCTCGCTCCTCGACACGGCGGACGCCGTCCGTCGCGTCGCGCGCGAGATCTGCGAGGACGCGGCCGCCGAGGGCGTGACGACGCTCGAGGTCCGCTTCGCGCCG
>Ga0070738_10006071_pt1 | contig 12856 bp, 11 predicted proteins | sample Coa_R2_2_FD_66446 | JGI IMG/M metagenome (GOLD analysis project Ga0070738, IMG submission 66446) | Surface soil microbial communities from Centralia Pennsylvania, which are recovering from an underground coalmine fire - Coalmine... | ecosystem: Environmental > Terrestrial > Soil > Unclassified ... | reverse complement strand
CGTCACGGCCGCCGATCTTGCGGCGCGCAAGGCGATGCTCGACCCGCTCGCCCGAAGCTGGATCGAGTCCACCGGTTTCACGGCGGGGCCGGGCAAGATCGCGCTGCTTCCGGACGCCGCAGGCGGTCTTGCCGGAGTGCTGGTGGGCATGACGGCCGGAGAAGAACTCTGGGCGCTCGCCAGCCTTCCCGACACGCTGCCGGAGCGCCTTTACGCGCTCGATCCCGAGCCCGCCGTTGCGGAAGCCACGGCGATGGCCCTGGGCTGGGCGCTCGCCTGCTATTCCTTCACGCGGTACAAGGAGCGGTCGCGCGGCTTCGCCAAGCTGGTTTGGCCGAAAGCGGCCGATCGCGGCCGCGTCGAGCGGCTGGCGCATGGCATCGGGCTCGCACGCGATCTCATCAACACGCCGACCGAGGATATGGGGCCCGTCGAGCTCGCCGGTGCTGCACAAGGTCTCGCCGAGCGCCACGGCGCAAAATGCCGCGTCATCGTCGGCGAGGATCTTCTCGCCGAGAATTTTCCCATGATTCACGCGGTCGGACGCGCAAGCGCTGCGGCGCCGCGTCTCATCGATATCGCCTGGGGCGATGCAGCCGCGCCCAAGCTCACGCTCGTGGGCAAAGGCGTTTGCTTCGACAGTGGCGGGCTCGACATCAAGCCGGCAAGCGGCATGCGGCTCATGAAGAAGGATATGGGCGGCGCCGCAACGGTGCTCGGATTGGCGAGCGCGGTCATGGCGGCGCGGCTTCCCGTGCGGCTGCGCGTCCTCGTGCCGGCGGTGGAGAACGCCATCTCTGCCAATGCCATCCGTCCTCTCGACATCATCCGCACGCGCAAGGGCATCACCGTCGAGATCGGCAACACCGATGCCGAGGGGCGGCTCATCCTCTGCGATGCGTTGACCGAGGCGGAGAGCGAGAAGCCGGCCTTGCTCATCGACATGGCGACATTGACCGGTGCGGCGCGCACCGCGCTCGGACCGGAATTGCCGGCGCTCTTCAGCAACGACGATGCACTCGCCGAAGATTTGTTGCGTGCCGGCCGCGAGGCGCATGACCCGCTCTGGCGGCTGCCGCTGTGGCAACCCTATCGCAAGATGCTCAAGAGCAATCTCGCCGATATCAACAATGTCTCAGAATCCGCCTTCGCCGGCGCCATCACCGCGGCACTCTACTTGCAGGAATTCGTCGGCAAGGACACGCCCTGGATCCATATCGACACCTATGCCTGGAACCAGAGCAGCCGGCCCGGGCGGCCCGAAGGCGGCGAGGCCCTGGGATTGCGCGCGCTTTACGGTCTGATCGAGGCGCGTTTCGGCCCGCGATGACCGCCGAGCGCAAAACGGAGGAGGCCTCGGAACGCCGCACGCGGCGCGCCTCGAAGCGCGGCGGCGAACGCGCGGCGATGCCGGGAAGCGTGCTTCTGGAGAATCCAAGGACGGGAGAGGCGCGGCGCTTGCGCACGGGCTTCTCATGGACGCTGTTTCTCTTTTCCGGCGTTCTGGGCGTACCGCTCTTCCTGCGCGGCCTTCATCGCTGGGGGCTCGCCTTTGTCGGCTTATGGGCCATCGATGCCCTCGTCGTCTGGCTGAGCGTCGGCGCCGTTCGCGCGCTTGCCGAGGCGGCGCTCTTCTGCGCCTTTCTCGGCCTTCAGTTCTGGCTCGGCTTTCGCGGCAATGCGCTCACCGCCAAGACCTATATGGCGCGCGGCTGGAGTCCGGTCCGCTGACGCATCGCGGAGCGCGCGATTTCCTTTACGATTTCGCAACCGAAACGTTGGAGAGTCCTACTGCCGCGGGGCCGCTCTCGCCCCGTCGCCTCAGGGGGAGTCCGCACGATTTGGCAGAGTTGAAACCGACCCAGGCGCTCGATCTCTGGCGGAATGTGCTCGTCGGGACCGTGCGCAATGCCGGCCCCGATCTGTCCCAGCGGCAGCTCGCGATCGTTCTGACCGTCTATCTCACGCCGCCGCCGCATACCGTGCGCGGCTTGGCGGCTCTCCTCAAGATCTCGAAGCCCGCGGTCACCCGTGCGCTCGATCGGCTGGGCATGCTCGGGCTGGCGCGGCGGCGCCGCGACGAGGCGGATCGCCGCAGCGTGCTGGTGCAGCGCACCGTCAAGGGCTCGGTGTTTCTCAGCGAGTTCGCGGAGGAGGTGGCGGCCGCCAGCCGGAAGCTGGAACCCCAGCCGCGCCTCGGTTCGGCGCAATACCCGGCCTTCAATAGCGTCGCGTCGGGTCAACCCGGTTGACCAGCGGCTTTCCCTCGGCGAGCCGGCGCAGATTGTCGGCGACGATGGGAGCAGCCGTCGGCGCGTGAGTGGCCGCCGCGACATGCGGCGTCATGATGATGCGCGGATGCGTCCAGAACGGATGATTCTCCGGCAGCGGCTCCTGGCGGAAGACGTCGAGCACCGCCGCTGAAAGCTGGCCGCTGTCGAGCGCCGGAATGAGATCGGTCTCGACGAGATGTCCGCCCCGCGCGACGTTGATAATGGCGGCGCCGCGCGGGAGCCGGGCGAAGAGCCGCGCATCGAGAATCCCCTCGGTCTCCGGCGTCAAGGGCAGCAGGCAGACCAGAATCTCGGAGCGGCGGAGCATCTGCTCCAAGCCGTCCCTGCCGTGATGGCAGGCTATGCCGGCGAGGCGCCGCTCGGTGCGGCTCCATCCCGCGACCTCGAAGCCGAGAACGCGAAGCTTGAGGGCGGCATCGCTGCCGAGCTCGCCGAGCCCGAGCACGCCGACCTGCCGCTCCGCGGCGTTCGGCTGGGGGAGCGGCCGCCAGATGCGTTCGCGCTGCTGCGCCGCATAGGCCGGATCCTGGCGATGGAGGCGCAGCACCTGGAACTGCACATACTCGCTCATCGCCGCCGTCATATAGGGATCGACGAGGCGTACGACCGGCACGTGCGCGGGGAGTTGCGGATCGGTGAAGAGATGATCGACGCCGGCGCCCAGCGAGCAGATGAGCCTCAGCTTGGGCAAGGAGGCAAGCAGCCCCGGCGGCGGGCGCCACACCAGCGCCGCTTCGATCTCGGCGGGGTCGCCGAGTTCCGGCCAGATGCGGATCTCGAGATCGGGGAGGAGCTTGCCGAGCTCCGCGCTCCATTGCGCGGGCGAATCGGCGGAGGAGAGGAAGAGCAAGGCCATCGTTACTGCGCCACCGCCGCGCTCTCGACCACTTCGAGATTGAAGGCCGCCGCCATGAGCGCGCGCGTGTAGGGGTGGCGCGGCTTCTCGAAGAGCTCGCCCGCCGGGCCCGATTCGACGATCTTGCCGTCCTTCATCACCAGCACGTCATGAGCAAGCGCGCGGACGACGCGAAGATCGTGGCTGATGAAGAGATAAGCCAGGCGATGACGCGCCTGGAGCTCGCGCAAGAGATCGACGACCTGCGCCTGCACGGACATGTCGAGCGCCGAAGTCGGTTCATCCAGCACGACGAAGCGCGGCTTCAAGACGAGCGCACGGGCGATCGCAACGCGCTGGCGCTGGCCGCCGGAGAATTCATGGGGGTAGCGATCGGCGGAATCGGGGTCGAGGCCGACCTCGGTGAGCGCTTCGCGAATGAGCGCGCGCCGCTCGGCCGCGCCGCGGCCGATGCGATGCACCTTCAATCCTTCCTCGACGATCTGTCCGATCGAAAGTCGCGGCGACAGACTCGAGAAGGGATCCTGGAAGACGATCTGGAGCTCGCGGCGCAAGGGCCGCATCTCGCCCTCGCCGATCCCATCGAGGCGGCGGCCGTCATAACGGATCGCGCCCTCGCTCGCGAGAAGGCGCAGCAGCGCCAAGCCCAAGGTCGTCTTGCCCGAGCCGCTCTCGCCGACGACGCCAAGCGTCTCCCCGCCACGCAGCGCCAGATCGACGCCATCGACCGCTTTCACATAGCCGGTGATGCGGCGGAAGAGGCCGCTCCTTATCGGGAACCAGACCTTGAGCGTCTCCGCGTCGAGGAGCACGGGCGGGGGCGGATCGACGGGCAGCGGCCGCCCCTTGGGCTCGGCCGCCAGGAGGTGGCGCGTATAGGGATGCTGCGGGTGATCGAAGATCTCGCCCACAGCGCCCGCTTCCACCACCTCGCCCTTGGTCATGACCGAGACATGATCGGCCATTTTGCGCACGATCCCGAGATCATGCGTGATGAGCAGCAGCGCCATGCCGAAGCGCGCCTGAAGATCCTTGAGGAGCTTCAGAATCTGTGCCTGGATCGTCACGTCAAGCGCCGTGGTGGGCTCGTCGGCGATGAGGAGGTCGGGCTCATTGGCGAGCGCCATGGCGATCATCACGCGCTGCCGCTGACCGCCGGAGAGCTGATGCGGATAAGCGCCGAGCCGCTTCTCCGCTTCCGGCAAGCCCACGAGATGCAGGAGCTCGATCACCCGCGCGCGGGCGGCACGCGCGCTCATCCGCTTGTGGAGAAACAGCGTCTCGCTGAGCTGCTTCTCGATCGTGTGGAGCGGGTTGAGCGAGGTCATCGGCTCCTGAAACACCATGGCGATGCGATTGCCGCGGATATCGCGCATCACCGCGGGCGGCGCGCCGACAAGTTCCTGGCCGTCGAGCTTGATGCTGCTGGAGCGGCCATGGCTCGCGCTCGGATAGGGGAGGAGCTGCAAGATCGAGAGGGCGGTCACGGATTTGCCGGAACCGCTTTCGCCGACCAATGCAAGCGTGCCGCCGCGATCGAGATCGAAGGAGACGCCGCGCACGGCTTCAACGGCACCGCCCGGCGTGTGGAAAGTGACGGTGAGATCGCGGACCGAGAGTAGGCTCATGGCGAAACAAAAGCCCTTCTCCGCCCTTCAGGGGGGAGAAGGGTTGGGATGAGGTGGGTATTCGCCAAGGTAAGGGTAGGCCCGAGCGTGCGCAAACGCCCCCACCTCACCCGACCTCTCCGCCCCCGAGGGCGGAGAGGAGAAGAAGAGAGCTGACGGCTGATGGCTGACAGCGTCATCCCTGAACCTTCCGCGGATCGAACGCGTCGCGCACGGCCTCGCCGATGAAAATCAACAGGCTCAGCATCAGGGCGAGCACGAAGAACGAGGTGAAGCCAAGCCACGGCGCCTGCAGATTGGCCTTGCCTTGCGCCAGAAGCTCGCCGAGCGAGGGCGAGCCCGGCGGCAGGCCGAATCCCAGGAAATCGAGCGATGTGAGCGTGGTGATGGAGCCGTTGAGGATGAACGGCAGAAAGGTCAGCGTCGCCACCATGGCGTTGGGCAGCACATGGCGGACGATGATCACCGGGTTCGCGACGCCGAGCGCTCGCGCGGCGCGGACATAGTCGAAGTTGCGCGCGCGCAGGAATTCGGCGCGGACGAGATCGACGAGCGACATCCACGAGAACAGCAGCATGATGCCGAGCAGCCACCAGAAATTCGGCTGCACGATGCTGGAGAGAATGATGAGGAGATAGAGGACGGGAAGACCCGACCACACCTCGATGAAGCGCTGAAAGAGCAGATCGGTGAGGCCGCCATAATAGCCCTGGATGGCGCCGGCGGCGACGCCGACGATCGAGCTCGCCACGGTGAGGACAAGGCCGAACAGCACCGAGATGCGGAAGCCGTAGATGAGCCGCGCGAGAACGTCGCGGCCTTGGTCGTCGGTGCCGAGGAGGTTGACGCTGCTCGGCGGCGAGGGCGCGGGCGAGGGAAGATTGTAATTGATCGTGTTGTAGCTGAAGGGAATCGGCGGCCAGATCGCCCAGCCATGCTCGGCGATGCGCTTGGCGATATAGGGATCGCGGTAATCGGCCTCGGTCGGAAACTCGCCGCCGAAGGTGGTCTCGGGATAATTGTTGAAAACGGGCGTGTAGAGATGCACGTCATAAGAGACGATGAGCGGCCGGTCATTGGCGATGAATTCGGCGAAGAGGCTCGCGACGAACAGCACGAGAAAGACCCATAACGACCAGAAGCCCCGGCGATTGGCGCGGAAGTTGGCGAGCCGCCGCCGCGTCAACGGCGTCAGGCGGAGGCCCAGGACGCGGGTCTCGGGTGCGCGCGCGACGGTGCCGGGAGCCGACGTGCTCATGCGCCGCGCGTCGCGAAATCGATGCGGGGGTCGACGAACATATAGGTGATGTCGCGCACGAGCGTCATGACGAGGCCGATCAGCGTATAGATGTAGAGCGTGCCGAACATGATGGGGTAGTCGCGGCCGATCGCCGCCTGGAAGCCGAGATAACCGAGCCCGTCGAGCGAGAAGATCACCTCGACGAGCAGCGCGCCGGTGAAGAGGATGCCGATGAAGGCGGCGGGGAATCCGGCGATCACCAGCAGCATCGCGTTGCGGAAGACATGGCCATAAAGCACGCGGCCTTCGCTCAAGCCCTTGGAGCGCGCGGTGATCACATATTGCTTGTTGATCTCCTCGAGGAAGGAATTCTTGGTCAGCATGGTGAGGCTGGCAAAGCCGCCGATCACGAGCGAGACCACGGGGAGCGTGATGTGCCAGAAATAATCGGCGATGCGGTGCGGCCAGTCGAAGCTCGACCAATTGTCGGAGACGATGCCGCGCAGGGGGAACCAGTGGAGATAGCTGCCGCCGGCGAAGAGCACGATGAGCAGCACGGCGAAGAGGAAGCCGGGGATGGCGTAGCCCACGATGACGATGGCGCTCGTCCACACATCGAAGCGGCTGCCGTCGCGCACCGCCTTGCGGATGCCGAGCGGGATCGAGATGAGATAGACGATGAGCGTCGTCCACAGGCCCAGCGAGATCGAGACCGGCAGCTTGTCGGCGATCAATTTGATCACCGGTCGGTCGCGATAGAAGCTCGTGCCGAAATTGAAGGTGACGTAGTTCTTGATCATGATCCAGAAGCGCTCGGCCGGCGGCTTGTCGAAGCCATAGAGCTTCTGGAGCTCCTTGATGAAGGCGGGATCGAGTCCGCGCGCGCCGCGCGACTGGTCGCTGCTGGTCGATGATTTGGTGAGCTCCCCCCCACCGCCGCTGACGCGCCCCAGCGCGCCCGTATCGGTGCCTTTCAATTGCGAGATGAGCTGCTCGACGGGGCCGCCCGGCGCCGCCTGCACGATCACGAAATTCACCAGGATGATCGCGAACAAGGTGGGGATCATCAAGAGGATGCGGCGGATGATGTAGGCGAGCATGTCACGCGCGGCGGTGCATGGGCGTGGTGCGTCCTTCGAGACGCGGTCCTGCGGACCGCTCCTCAGGACGAGGGCAGATCGGGTGTGGCCTCATCCTGAGGAGCCCGCGAAGCGGGCGTCTCGAAGGACGCACCCTGTCGATCCAGCCTCCATCACTTCTTCGCTTCCTGCGCCTTCTTCGCCTCGACCGTCTGCTCGCGCTGCGGATCGAGCCACCATGTATCGAGCGCCAGCGCGTAGGGCGGTGAGATCTTGGGGTGCTGGAATTTGTCCCAATAGGCGACGCGGAACGCGGTGATGTGCCAATTGGGGATGACGTAGTAGCTGTGCAGCAGCACGCGGTCGAGCGCGTGGACGCGCGTCACCAGGCTTTGCCGGTCGGGCGCGTTGATGACGAGATCGACGAGCTGGTCCACCGCCTTGCTGCGCACGCCGACATAATTCGAGCTGCCATCCTCGCCCGCCGCCGCCGATCCCCAGAAATCCCGCTGCTCGTTGCCGGGCGAGAGCGATTCGGGATAGACCACGACGGTCATGTCGAAGTCGAAATTCTTCATCCGATTCTCGTATTGCGCGGGATCCACTTTTCGGATCGAGGCCTTGATGCCGATGCGGCCGAGATTCTGCACGAAGGGCAGGACGATGCGCTCGAACTCCGGCTGCGTCAGCAGGAATTCGAACTCGAAAGGCTTGCCGTCCTTGACCAGCTTCTCGCCCTGGACCGTCCAGCCGGCCTCTTTGAGCAGGCGCAGCGCCTGCCGCATGTTCTCGCGGATATTGCCGGAGCCGTCGGTCTTGGGCGCCTGATAGGCCTTGGTGAAGACCTCGTCGGGGATCTCGCCCTTGTACTTCTCCAGAAGCTTCAGCTCGTCGCCGGTCGGCAGTCCTGACGATGCCAAGTCCGAGTTCGAGAAATAGCTCTCGGTTCGCGTATATTCGCCGTAGAAGAGATTCTTGTTCGTCCATTCGAAGTCGAAGAGATAGCCCAGCGCCTCGCGGACGCGCGGGTCCTGGAAGATCTCGCGCCGCGTATTGAAGCCGAAGGCCTGCATGCCCGTCGGCAGCTTGTTCGGGATCTTCTCCATCTTGAAGAGCCCGTCGCGCAGTGCCGGGCTGTCATAGCCCGTCGCCCAGTTCTTCGCGACATTCTCCTGCCGGATGTCGTATGCGCCGGCCTTGAAGGCTTCGAGGGCGACAGTGGCGTCACGGTAATAGTCGTAGCGGATGGTGTCGAAATTATCGCGGCCCTTGTTGACCGGCAGGTCCTTGGCCCAATAGTCCTTGACGCGGCTCAAGACGATCGAGCGGCCGACATCGAAGGATTGGACCTTGTAGGGCCCGCTGCCGAGCGGCGCGTCGAGCGTCGTCTTCTCGAAATCGCGACCTTCCCAGTATTTCTTCGACAGCACCGGCATCTCGCCGACGATCTGCGGCAGCTCGCGATTGTCGTTGGAGCGGAAGGTGAATTTGACGCTGTGCTCGCCCGTCTTCTCGGCCTTCACGACATCGGCGTAATAGAGGTGGAAGCGGGGATGGCCTTTCGCCTTCAGCGTGTCGAAGGTCCAGACGACATCTTCGGGCGTGATCGGTGAGCCGTCCTGGAAGCGCGCCTCCTTGCGCAGATTGTACTGGACCCAGCTTCGATCGGCCGGCACCTCGACGCTCTCGGCGATGAGGCCGTAGGCCGAGGTCGGCTCGTCCTCCGCGCGCGCCATCAGCGTGTCGAAGGTGAGGAGCACGGCCCCGGCGGCATTGCCCTTGAGAATATAGGGGTTGAGGTTGTCGAAGGTGCCGATCGCGGAATAGCGCACCGTGCCGCCCTTGGGCGCCTCGGGATTGACATAGTCGAAATGCGTGAAGTCGGGGCCGTATTTGAGGTCGCCGAAGAGCGAGAGGCCGTGGCTCTTGGTAACACCTTCGGCGGCGGAGAGCGGGAGGGCCGGGCTCGCGGCGATGAGGAGGGCGAGCGCAATGGCGGCGAGACGCATGGCAATTCCTTCGGGCGTTTCCGAGCGTTCCGTGGGATGCAGCCGATCCCGTCGAGCTGGAATTGAGGCCGTCATTGCGAGCGGAGCGAAGCAATCCAGGGCGAGGGACGTGCATCGGCACGGGATTGCTTCGTCGGCGCTGCCTCCTCGCAATGACGAACCCTCAGAGATTCCATTCGACCGAGACCTGCGCCAGTCTAGTGGAAACGCCCCGGCTCGGCAGCACGATCCGGTTGCAGACTTATTCAACCGCCGGAAAGTCTGGCGCGGGTGGCGGCGGCAAGCCTCGGATCGCCGCAGGCGACGACCTTTCCATCCGAGCCAAGGTCGAGCGCCTTTCCCTGCCAGTCGGTCATGACGCCGCCCGCCCCGGCGATGATCGGGGCGAGCGCGCAGAAATCATAGGGCTTGAGCCCGCTCTCGACGACGAGATCGACGAAGCCGCTGGCGAGGAGCGCATAGGCATAGCAATCGGCGCCATACCGCGTGAGCTTCACCGCCGATTTGAGCCGCGCGAAGCCCTGGGCCTCGGCGCCTGTGAACATGTCGGGCGTGGTGCAGAACAAGGTGGCCGCGGCAAGCCCGGCACAGGGGCGCGTCCGAACGGGCGTCCCGTTGAGCGTCGAGGGTTGCCCCGCGGCGCCGATCCAGCGCTCGCGCGAGATCGGCTGGTCGATGACGCCCAGCACGGGAATGCCGCGATGGGCGAGCCCGATCAGCGTGCCGAAGAGCGGCACGCCCGAGATGAAGGATTTGGTGCCGTCGATGGGGTCGAGGACCCAGCAATATTCGGCATCGGGCCGCGTGCGGCCATGCTCTTCGCCGAAGATGCCATGATCGGGAAACCGCGCCTCGATGAGGCGGCGCATCGCGGCTTCGGCCTCGCGGTCGGCGGCCGTCACCGGCGTCAGGTCGCTCTTGTCGTCGACCGCGATCTTCTGGCGGAAGTAGCGGCGGATGACGGCGCCCGCCGCATCGGCAAGCGCCTCGGCCAGCGCGAGGTGGGCGGCGGTGACGCTTTCCGTCATGCCGCCCCGATCACTTCGCCGTCAGTGGCTTCGGATTGTCGCTCAGGGAATTGAGGTAGGCGATGACGTCGGCCCGGTCCTTGGCCTTGGGCAGCCCGGCGAAGGTCATCTTGGTGCCCTTGGCGAAGGCCTGAGGGTTGGTGAGCCATTGATTGAGCTCATCGATCGTCCAGTCGCCCTTATGCGCCGAGAGCGCCGCCGAGAACTGGTAGCCCTTGCCCTGCGCGATGGGCTCGCCGACGATGCCGTAGAGATTGGGGCCGATGCGGTTCGGGCCGCCCTTGTCGAAGGTATGGCAGGCCGCGCATTTCTTGGCGACGTCCTTGCCGGCGTTGATGTCGGCCTTGGCAAGGAGCGGCTCGATCGGCTCGGGCTTGGCACCGGCGCCGCCCGCGGCGGCTTCCGGTGCCGCGGTCGTTTCCGCGCCGGCGACGATATAGGCGGGCTTCGCCAAAGGCTTCGGCTTAACCAGATTGCCCGCAATGATGCCCGAGACCATCGCCAGGATCATGGCGGCGAGGATCGCCCCGGCGATCTTGTTCATTTCGAAAGACATTCACCCACCCCCAGGGCAAGTTCGCGCCGAGCCCGGCCGCAATTCGCGCGGCAGAAAAGCCAATTTTCGCTGACAACTCAAACGAAATATGATTGAAGCGGCAAGCCGATGGCCGCATGAGCCGGCGCTCCGGCCGCGAAATCATGCGGCATAACGCCGCAATGGGCCGCATCGAGATGGGAGAGCCATGCCGCCGCCGCTCAATCCGATCATTGTCATTCCCGCCCGCCTCGGCTCGACCCGCCTGCCGCGCAAGCCCTTGGCCGAGATCGCGGGCCGGCCGATGATCGCGCATGTGCTGGCGCGCGCCGCGGAAGCCCGCATCGGCCCGGTCGTCGTGGCCTGTGCCGAGCGCGAGATCGCGGATGCCGTCGAGCGGGCGGGCGGTCGTGCCGTTCTCACCCGGCCCGATCATCCCTCGGGCTCCGACCGCATCCATGAAGCGGTCGAGCGCGTCGATCCCGAGCGGCATCACGATGTGGTGGTGAATGTCCAGGCCGACTTTCCCACCCTCGATCCGCAGACGATTCGCGACGCGCTCGCGCCGCTCGCCGAGCCGCACGTCGATATCGCGACGATCGCCTATGCCATCCGCGACGAGGCCGAGCGCGCCAATCCCAATGTCGTGAAAGCCGTCGCCGGTTTCGCCGCGGGATCGCGCATCGCCCGCGCGCTCTATTTCAGCCGCCTCCCCGTGCCGCACGGTGCGGGCGATCACTATCACCATATCGGCCTCTATGCCTATCGCCGCGCGGCGCTCGACCGCTTCGTCACGCTGCCGCCTTCGGTGCTGGAGAAGCGCGAGAGCCTCGAGCAGTTGCGCGCGCTCGAAGCGGGGATGCGCATCGATGTGGCGCTCGTTGACACCGTTCCCTTCGGTGTCGATACTCCCGCCGACCTTGCCCGCGCCCGCGCGATCCTTGGCGCTCCGGGCGGCTCCCTGGGCAACTCATGACCGTCTCCTCCGATCCGGCCCGGCTCATCGCTTTTCAAGGCGCACCCGGCGCCTATTCGGATCTCGCCTGCCGCCAGGTCCATCCCGAGATGACGACGCTGCCCTCCGCGGGCTTCGAGGATGCGATTGCCGCGGTGCGCGAGCGGCGTGCCGCGCTCGCCATGCTGCCGATCGAGAATTCGGTGGCGGGACGCGTCGCCGACATCCATCACCTCATGCCGGATTCGGGCCTCCACATCATCGGCGAGCATTTCCAACGGGTGAACCACCACCTGCTCGCGCCGAAGGGCGCGACGCTTGCCGGGCTGAAAGCGGTGCGCAGCCACGTCCACGCGCTCTCGCAATGCCGCAAGCTGATCCGCGAGCTCGGTCTCAAGGCGGTGGTTGCCGCCGATACCGCGGGTGCGGCTGCCGAGGTTGCCGAACGCGGCGATCCCACCATTGCCGCGATCGCCTCCGAGCTTGCCGGCCAGATCTATGGCCTCGTCTCGCTCAGGGAGAACATCGAGGACGCCGATCACAACACGACGCGCTTCCTCATCGTCGCCCGCGAGCCGCGACCCGTGCCGCGCGATGACGGCCCGGTGGTCACCACCTTCGTCTTCCGCGTGCGCAATGTTCCGGCGGCGCTCTACAAGGCGCTCGGCGGCTTTGCCACCAACGGCATCAATATGACCAAGCTCGAAAGCTATATGCTGGGTGGCCGCTTCACCGCGACGCAATTCTATGCCGATGTGGAAGGCCATCCCGATGATCGCCCGCTGAGCCTCGCCCTCGACGAGCTGCGCTTCTTCTCGCGCGAGGTGAAGATCCTCGGCGTCTATCCCGGCCATCCCTTCCGCCGCGAGATGGGGCAGGCCGATTCCGATTGAGGGCGCTGGGCTTAACCATCGCGGCGCGCGCGACTTAACGATCCGGCAACCGCCGCCTGCGACAGTTCCGCCGCTTCGCTGCGGAGGAACAAAAATGCGTAAAATGCTGGCGATTTTCGCGTCGGTCGGCTTGTGCGGCACCGCGTTTGCCGGCGACCTGCCGGATCGCTCGGGCCTGTCCTACGAGGAGAATGCGACGATCAATGCCGCCTGTGCCGCCGCGGCGCCGCAAGGCGCCAGCGCCTTCCAGGCTTGCGTCGCCAAGCAGATTGCCGCCTTGCACGATCATCCGACGCCGGACCGCTCGGAGCTGTCGCCGTCGCGCAACCGCGCCATCCT
>Ga0070738_10006068_pt1 | contig 12863 bp, 9 predicted proteins | sample Coa_R2_2_FD_66446 | JGI IMG/M metagenome (GOLD analysis project Ga0070738, IMG submission 66446) | Surface soil microbial communities from Centralia Pennsylvania, which are recovering from an underground coalmine fire - Coalmine... | ecosystem: Environmental > Terrestrial > Soil > Unclassified ... | reverse complement strand
CCGCGAGCCGCCGCACGCCGGCGGCGATCCACCGCGCTCCGCACGGCAGGCGGTCGCGCGGGCGAATGAGCCGCCCCAGCATGCCGATCCGCCCGATCAGCCCGTCCAGGCCCAGCGCGGTGAAGAGGAACTGGACCGGCATCGTCGGGAGGAAGTGGTGAACATACACCGGCACTGGCCGATCGAGCGCGGCCAGTGCCGGTGCCAGCCACCAGAGCAGGAGAATGGCGTTCTCGGTCAGGACCGGGCGCCGCGCGGCACGCCACTGGCGGAGGGTCCGCACCACCGCGGCCAGCGCGCCGAGGAGCAGGAGCCCCTGCAGGAAGGGGCCGAGCAGGTTCGCCGCACTCACCGCGGCCACGGCCGCGCCGTTCGGTCCGGCCAGCACCTGAAAGGCGTCCGGCCGGACGAGCTGGATGATGTAGCCGAGCGGGGTGAGATCGAAGACGCGCCGTGCGCCGCCGGCCCCCACCAGATCGGCGGCGATCGTGCGGAAGCTTCCGATCAGAAGAGCGATTCCCCCAAGGGGAACGAGCAGGCCCGCCAGGGAAGTCGCCAGGGCACGCCCCCGCCGCGTTGTCGGAACGGCCAGCTGGGCAAGCGCTGGCACGATAAGCTCTGGCCAGGCGCTCAGGTTGAGAGCCCCCATGAGGCCGACGGCAAGCCAGCTCCATCCAAGGCCGGCCCGGCTCCCCGGCGCAACCGCGCGCAGGAGGCCCCACAGCGCGATCACCGCCAGAGGGGCCAGCAGATCGTTGGGCCAGATCTTCCGCGAGAAGACGATCGCCCAGGAGCCGCCCGCAAGGAGCAGGGCCGCAACCAAGGCCGGCCGGTCTCCCACGGCACGGCGGAAGGCGAGATAGGAGAGGCCGGCCCCAACGGCGTTCGCCAGACCGATCGCCTGTACGACCCGCTGGGGATCACCCCCGATCCAGAGGAGCACGGCGACAAGGTAGTAGAACAGGGGAGCCTGGGCGGCGCCGGGGAGCGAGCTTCCTTGCCCGACCAGCGGCAGGGAGAGCCCGCGCAGGATTGCCAGCCCGTTGAGCACGGCGAGCGCCTCGTCGAGCTTGTATTCGGTCAGATCCGGGCGAGCAAGCCGAGGGATTGCCGCTAGAATGGTGATCACCCCTGCCGCTCCCCAGGTGCGCGCACGCGCCGGAACGGCCCACTGCCGGACGCTCGAGCGTGCCGCGGTGCTCACGACCGACCGCCTCGGGATCCGGGGTGGTCTGGGCGCGGGCATATCATCCCGCCGTGCTCTGAGGGGCACGGACCAGAAGGACCGGCACCGATGCCTGCCGTGCTACTCCCTCGGCCACGCTCCCAAGCACGAGCCGCTCCAGACCGTGGCGTCCGTGGGTTCCCATGACGATGAGATCCGCTCCCCATCGCTCCGCTTCCTCAACGATCTCGCGACTGATCCGGTGTTCGCGCCCCCGCACAACAGCCGCCTCGACCGCGATCCCCCGCTGGCGCGCCAGCTCCGCGGCCGCGTCGAGCTCTCGGCGCACCGCTGTGATGATCGCCTGCTCGACCGGACCGGTCTCAACCGCCGACGCCGAGACCCGATAGAGGATCCCCAGATCGACCACCTCGATAATCCGCAGGCAGGCCTTCTGCTCGCCGGCCAGGTCAATCGCCCGCTCGAGCGCCAGGCGTGCGGTCGGGCTCCCATCGATCGGAACGAGAATGCGCTGGAACACGCTTCCCTCCCACCCTGCCGGGGGCGCGCTGGCTCTGCCGTCGGTCCCCTGGCTATAGTATAGTCGAGGCGGCACGCTGCCCGAGGAGGGGCGGGAGAGAACAGCGCGGCGAAACGGCGAGGAGGGAGAGATCCATGATGGAGAAGTTTCTCGCGATGGAGTTCCTGGGCGTCACCGAGGCGGGCGCACTGGGGGCGGCGCGGTGGATGGGCCAGGGGGACAACGAACGGGCCGACCAGGCCGCGGTCGAGGCGATGCGCCGCGCCCTGGACGAAGTGGACGTGGACGGCACCGTCGTGATCGGCGAGGGCGAACGCGATCAAGCCCCGATGCTCTACATTGGCGAGCGGGTGGGCTCCGGCCGCGGCCCGGCCGTCGATGTCGCGGTCGATCCGGTGGAGGGGACGAATCTAGTCGCCCGGGGCATGCCGGGGGCGCTCGCGGTGATCGCCGCCTCCGAACGCGGGGGGCTTCTGCGCGCGCCCGACACTTACATGGAAAAGCTGATTGTCGGACCGCCCGCCGCGAGCAAGGTCAGCCTCGACTACCCGGTCGCCGCCAATCTCCAGATCATCGCCGATTCACTGAACCGGCGGGTTCAGGACCTGACCGTCGTCATTCTGGATCGTCCCCGCCATCAGGCCCTGATCGAGCAGGTGCGTGAGGCCGGCGCGCGGATCATGCTCATCCCTGATGGGGATGTCTCGGCGGCCATTTCGGTCGCCGTCTCCGGCACCGGCGTCCACGCCGTCATGGGGATCGGCGGTGCCCCGGAGGGGGTTCTCGCGGCGGCGGCCCTGCGGTGCCTCGGCGGCGCGATCCTGGCCCGGTTCCGCCCGCGCGACGACGCCGAGGCCGAGCGGGCCCGCACCATGGGGATTGACCTGAACCGGGTGTACCGGACTGAGGACCTGGCCAGCGGAGAGAACCTCGTCTTCGCCGCCACCGGCATCACCGACGGCGAGCTGTTCCAAGGAGTGCGCTTCTTCGGCGGGGGGGCGCGCACCCATTCCCTCGTGATGACCTACCGTCAGGCCACGATCCGCTTCGTGGACACGGTTCACCTCTTCGAGCGCCGGGCCGTCGGGGTCGTGCGGCTGTAGGCGGGGACGCGCGGGCATCCCCTCTTGTTCGGCCACCGATCCGTGTGCTATCGTGAGCGGCGTTCGGAGCATGACGAGATTGCTCGCGCCCGGGGGCGCCGACCGACTGCCGCGGGAAAGGTAGTAGATGGACGGTCGGATGCCCCGGCGTGCGTAGATATGGAGGGGCGACGGTGGTAGCGACGGAAGGAGTGACCGTTCTCGGGCCGGTCGAGGGGCGCTTCGCGGAGGTCCTCACTCCGGAAGCGCTGGGGTTTATTGCGCGCCTGCAGCGGGAATTTGGCCCGACCCGCGAGGCACTACTGCGGCGGCGGACCGAACGACAAGCGGCGCTCGACGCGGGGGAGCTGCCGGACTTTCTGGATGAGACGCGCCATGTGCGCGACGGCTCCTGGACGATCGCGCCGGTCCCGCCGGACCTCCAGAACCGCCGGGTCGAGATTACTGGCCCGGTCGATCGGAAGATGATGATCAATGCCCTCAACTCCGGCGCCCAGGTGTTCATGGCCGACTTCGAGGATGCCTGCTCGCCGACCTGGAGCAATGTAATTCAGGGGCAGATCAATCTCAGCGACGCGATCGACCGCACGATCGAGCTGACGGCGCCGGATGGGCGGCTCTACCGCCTCAACGAACAGACCGCGACCCTGCTCGTCCGCCCTCGCGGCTGGCACCTGGTCGAGAAGCACGTGCTGGTTGATGGGAAGCCCATCTCGGCCAGCCTGTTCGATTTCGGCCTATACCTCTTCCACAACGGGCGCCGCCTCCTCGAGCGCGGCACCGGCCCCTATCTCTACCTGCCCAAGCTGGAGAGCCACCGGGAAGCCCGCCTCTGGAACGATGTCTTCGTCTTCACCGAGGAGACGCTCGGCCTGCCGCACGGCGCGATCAAGGCGACCGTCCTGATCGAAACGATCCTGGCGGCCTTCGAGATGGATGAGATCCTCTACGAGCTGCGGGACCACGCCGCCGGGCTGAACGCGGGCCGCTGGGACTACATCTTCAGCATCATCAAGAAGCTGGGGCGCCGCCCCGATGCAGTCCTGCCGGACCGCGCCCAGGTGACGATGACCGTGCCGTTCATGCGCGCCTACACCGAGCTCCTGGTCCGCACGTGCCACCGCCGCAAGGCGCACGCGATCGGCGGCATGGCCGCCTTCATCCCGAGCCGGCGCGATCCGCGCATCAACGAGGTCGCGCTGGCGAAAGTGCGCGAGGATAAGCTGCGCGAGGCCGGAGACGGCTTCGACGGCACCTGGGTGGCTCACCCGGACCTGGTACCGGTGGCGCGGGAGGTCTTCGACCGGGCCCTCGGCGAGAAGCCGAACCAGATCGACCGCCTGCGCGAGGACGTTCGAGTGACCGCCCGTGATCTCCTAACGATCGAGGTACCGGGGGGTGAGATCACCGAGGCGGGCCTGTGCAACAACGTGAGCGTGGCGATCCAGTATCTCGAGTCCTGGCTGCGGGGCGTGGGTGCGGCGGCGATCTTCAACCTGATGGAGGATACTGCTACCGCCGAGATCGCCCGGGCCCAGGTCTGGCAGTGGCTCTACCACCATCGAACGCTCAGCGACGGACGGCCGATCACCCGCGAGCTCGTCCGGGAGATCGAGCAGTCCGAGCTGGCTCGGATCGCCGAGGCGGTCGGCCCGGAGGCCTTCCGGCAGGGCCGCTACGCGGAGGCGCGCGCCCTCTTCGAGGAGGTAGCCCTCGCCGACGACCTGCCGGAGTTCCTGACCTACCGCGCCTACGACCATCTCAATGGCTGACCTCAATGGCTGACGCCGATCACGATTCGGGGCGGGGCGCTTCCCGGCGCTTCGCCTCCAGAGCAGGGAGGGACGTGAGATGGCAACGGTCCGCGTTGTGTTCGTGGGTCCCGGGACGCAGGCCAACGGCCTGTCCGCGACGCCGCAGGGGCTGTGGGTCTGCGACCAGCAGGACGATCGGGTTTACCTCGTCCGCTACGACGGCTCGATCCTCACCAGCTTCGCGACGCCGGCCCGCAATATGAGCGGCGTCGGCTTCGGCGCCGGGCTGGTCTGGGCGGCCTCGAACCAGCGTCCGGCCTACGTCTACGCCTTTGATCCGGCGACCGGCCACTGCACCCGGGCGATCGAACTGCCGAACGCCCGCGAGGGCGGCATTCACGGCCTCGAGGTGATCGACGGCAAGCTCTGGGTGACCCGCCCGGGGCTGGGCGTGATCCAGCGACTGAACCTGGAGACCGGCGCCCTCGAGCATGAGATTCCTTTCCCCGGGCGGCGGTCGCACGGCATCTACGGGGCCGACGGCGCGATCGTCTGCGTGGATACGAACCTGGCGACTGTCTTCCACCTTGACCCGACCGACGGGCGCGTCCTGCGGCAGTGGACGATCGAGGGCTTCGAGCCGCACGGGATGACTCGCGCCCCGGACGGCCAGATCTGGGTCTGCGACGCCACCACGAACCTCGTCGGCGTCGTCCAGGGCGCGCCCTGACCCCGCCGCGGTGAGCCCGGGCCGGCCGCCGGTCCCGGGCGGCCCACCGCCCGGCGGATCATGCCGCACGCCAGCCTCCCCCGGATTCGCTGTTACCAAAGCGCCGCATCAACGTTATATCTAGCGGGATCGTTCGCGGGCCTGAAGCTGGCCGGTCCTGTGCAGGGCCGGTGATGCCAGTCGGCCACGACGACGTGGTCCAGGAGGACATACCGATGTCGATACAGGTCCACGAGGGCGAGCCAACCGGTGGACCGCCCCTGCGCTGGTCCACCGTTCTTCCGATGCTGATTATTCTCCTGCTGATTGTCCTGTCGCCGCTCATCTTCGATCTGATGCGGCTCCTGCATCTCCTGCCCAGCGGCGGGTAAGGATCTGCACCGCCTTCGCGCCCGCTCGGGCGCATCTGCCGGGTCAGGGATAGCGCCCGCTTGCTCTCCTGCCACCGCGCCGGTTAGACTTGCACGTGGTCGGTGACCTTGCGCGCCTCTCGCGCGTTGTACCGGTCGATGGAGGAACTGGTGGGACTGGGCGACCTCGCGCCGGACGAGTCTAGCCTCGTCGAGCGCGCCCGGCAGGGGGATCGGGTCGCCTTTGGAGCCATCTACGACGCGTACCAGGCGCGGATCGCCGGCTACCTCTTCCGTCTGGTCAATGATCCGGAGGTTGCCGCCGATCTTACCCAGGACGTGTTCGTCCGGGCGTACCGCGCAATCGGTCAAACCCGGCCGGGCCTCAATCTGAAGGCGTGGCTGTTCGCCATCGCGACGAACGCCGCGATCTCCCATCACCGACGTCGGCGCCTCGTCCAGTGGCTGCCGCTGAGCCCGACGCGCGAGGATCCGACCGTGGCCGGCCCGGAGGAGTGCGTTCCTGAGCGGGCCGCGCTGGTTGCCGCCCTGGCGCGCCTGCCGCGCGATCACGTCGCCTGCTTTCTTCTCTGGGCCCGCGAGGGCTTCACCTACGAAGAAATCGGCAGTATGCTCGGCATTTCGGCCGGCACGGCCAAGACCCGCAGTTACCGGACGCGCCTGGCGCTTGCCCGGATCCTGCGCGAGCACGAGGACAGCACCTGATGAACTGTGACCGGATCGAACCGCTTCTGCCACCCTACCTGGATGGCGATCTCCCGCCCGACCAGCGGCAGATGGTGACCGGCCACCTGGCCGCCTGCGCTCGCTGTCAGGCCCTCCTGCGCGCCCTCCGCCGGGTGGACGCCGTCGCGGCATCCTGGCCGGTCCTGCCGGCGGTCATGGAGCCGCACCTCGAAAGAATCGACGCCGCGGTAGACCGCCGCATCCGACGGCTGCGCCTGCTCCTGCCGCTCCTGTTCATCGCCCGGCGCACGGCCAGCCTGGCGGCTGCCTCAGCCGTCATCCTGGTCGTCGCCCTGCTGGGGTTCGGCGCGATCCTGGCGGACGGGCGGCTCGCCCCCCCGGCGCGCCCGCTGGCCGGTGTGCCGGCTGCCCTCGGCGCCCTCCTCGGCCAGCTCCGCCCCCTCCCCGCCGCAACGCGCCTGACCGCGAGCGCCGGGCTGTATCCGGATGCCCTGCCGCGGGTGGTGCAGGTCACGGTGATGGATTACCGGCAGTCCTCGACGCGGACCGAGGCGAAGCCGTCCGCCCTCCGGCCGGCCCTGGAGGCCCTGGCGCACGCGCGCTTTATCCGCCACGACCCGGCGTTGGGCGCACGGGTGCGGCCGCAGACCTACCTGGTCCAGCTCCGTCTGCGTGATGGCACAGCGATCGCCCTGATCTATCTGCCCGCGGCGAGCGGGCCCAACGTCGAAGATCCGTCCCGAGGAGACTGGTGGGAGGCGCCGGGGCTGGACGCGGCCATGGCGCCGCTCCTGCCCGGGCCGCCGGTCGCCGGCCCGACGCCAGCGGAGGGTGAGGATGCTCTTCTGGCCGATCCCTACGACTGGGCCCCGACAGCCGGCCAGCTTGACCGCCGGCCGCGCTTCTCCCCCGACGGCCGACTGCTGGTCTACCTGCCGACCGCGGGCACTGCAGCGACCCGGGTGGTCGTGCGCGACCTGGCGAGCGGCACCGAACGCGATCTGACCCCGCAACCCGGCTTCCGCTACACCGCCGCAACCTGGTCACCCGACGGGAGGTCGCTCGCCGTCATCCAGGACCAGCCGGGCGCAGGCGGACCGAGCTGGCTCTGGCGCATCGCAGTCGACTCGGGAGAGGCGCACGTCCTGTATCGGCAGGATCCCTGCACGCCGTCTGCGCGCGGGCCCTCCCTGGCCGTCATCCGCTGGCTTCCTGACGGCTCGGCGATCGAGGTGGGCGGCACCCCCTTTGACTGCCGCAATCAGCCGCTCCGGGCGGTCCGGGCGGACGGCTCCGGCGCAGGGACAGTTCCGCAGCCAACACCGGTGTCCCTACCGGGGGGCACCCTGGCCGGGACCGCGCGGGTGCTGGCAGAGGCGGACGGCGCCGCCTTTCTGGCTGTGCCGGCGAGCGATGTGAACGCAGCGGCCGGCCTCGCGCTGGTTCGCTCCGATCGGACGGAGGGACGTCTGACCACCCTGGGCATCTTTCCCGCCGGCACTCGCCTCGATCCAGCGGCTCTCTCGCCGGGGCGCCGCTGGCTTGCCCTAGTCGCGGCGGGGGCCGGAGATGGAGCGGCATCGCGCCTCTGGGTCGTCCGGAGTGACGGCTCCGGTCTCCGTGCAATCGAGGGAGAGCCGTACCAGCTCATCCCGGGCGGCGGCATCCAGCTCACCGACGGCGGGCAGGGCTACTTCGTCGGCCGGCCGGCCGGCGCCGGCGGCGAGGAGGGTGATCTGTACGCGTTTGATGCGGCGGCGGGCGCGGCGCACCGCGTGGCCGCGGGCGGACCGCTCCGCGCCGTGCTCGACCTGACCCCGGACGGCCGGCATCTGCTGATCCTGCGCGGGCCGTCCGCCCACCCCGCCTTGCACCTGATCACCGTGGGGCCGCCCGGACGCGTCCTTGTTCCGACCCGCACCGCGGAGATGGGTGCCGCGCCTACGCCGCTCCCCCCGGCCGCGCCGCTCCCGGCGCTTCCCGCTCCGGCTGAGGCGCTCGCCGCCGCTCCGGGCCCGGGAACGACCGTCTACGCGCTCCTCGCGACGAATGCCCTGTATCGCTCCGACGACGGCGGCCGATCCTGGCGGCGCCTTCCCCTGCCGGCGGCCGAGAAGCCGCTCGGCGCCGCGGCCGCGACCCCGGGGCCGGCGATCGTCTCGGTTCCGGCCCAGTCCCTGACCGTCGCGGCGGGTGATTCGCGGCGCATCTTTGCTGTCGCCGAGCACGTCCTCTACGGGAGCGTGGACGGCGGCGAGAGCTGGACGCCCCTCAATGACGCAGTCTACGCATGGACGGTGGCCGATGCCGCTGGGCGCATCCTTTACGTTTGGCACGAGCCGTCCGGCATGGGAACAAGCGCCGCCGGCCTCTACCGCTCGGACGACGGCGGACGGGCCTGGCGCGCGGTCTACACCGGGGCCTTTCCCCCTGTCCTCGACAGCACGCACTGCCCGTGTAGTCACGAGGGCATCAGCGCGCTCGCGGCGAGCCCGACAGACCCGAATGTCCTTCTCGCCGGGACCGACTTCGGCGTCTTCCGCTCGACCGATGGCGGACGGACCTGGGTTGACCTCCAGGCGGGACTGCCGCCCTCGACCCGCCTCCCCTATCGGTGGACGCCGTTCCTGGCGCTCGATGCCAGCGGCACCACCTACGCCCTCTCCGAGGTGTGGAGCGATCCGACCAGCGGCCGCGCCGATCTCCTGCGGCTGGACGCCGGTCAGTCCTCCTGGAGCGTCGTCGGGCGCGGCGCGCTTGACCGCGTCGAGGATCCCGCGGCGTCGTTCTTCGGCATTAACGCCTTCGTCGTCGACCGCAGTCGGGCTGGCTGGCTCTACCTCGGCACGAACCGCGGCCTCCTGGTGAGCGAGGACGCGGGCCGCTCCTGGATCTCGGCCAGCATTCCCGGCGTCCGGGCGGTCTACCGGATTGCCGCCGGGCCCTCCGGAGGATCAGCGCCGCGCCTCTACCTCTGGACGGATGCTGGCCTCGTCACCTGGACCGGCGGCCGCTGACGCCCTGCCCGATCAGGGCTTACGAACGGCTAGGTAGACCCGGGTGCCGCGCGGCACCCGCTCGCCCGGCCGCGGGATCTGGCTGAGCACCGCGCCGGGGGCGATGGACTCGAAGTACCGGCGGTCGGGCACGTCGGCGGCGGTCTGGTAGTTGACGTAGGTGGTCATCAGCCCGGATTCGGTGATGATCTGCTGGGCTTCGTCCTCCGGCCGGCCGATCAGGTTGGGAACTACAACCAGATTCGGCTGACCGGGCACGGTGATCGGGGTGGCGCGGGGCGGCGGGAGCAGACGTTCCGCGCCCCTGGGCGCAGGTGTCGTCGTGGGCGAGGAGGCGGTCTCCCCCGTCGGTTCCGGGGTCCCTTCGCCCGTGGGCGAGCCGGTCGGGGTCGGCGTGGCGAACGTGCGCGGTGCGGGACGCGGCGTCGGCGTGTCGATCAGGGGAGCCCAGAGGCCGAAGCGCCGGATCCCCACCGCGCTCGTCGGGGCCTCCGCGTCGATCGGCACCAGCGGCGCAAGACCGGCCGCGTCCATCCCGAGCTGGAGGATCAGCTCGCCGGTGACTGCATCAGATGGCTCGACGGTCAGCGCGTTCTCCAGGCCCAGGTCAGCCGTGAGGCGGGGAATCAGCGCCGACGCCTTCCCACCGGTCTCGTCAATCAGGCGCGACGTTGGGCGCGGCTCGATTGCGACCGGGTCGCCGGTACGGTAGCCCAGGGCAATCAGCGCCGCGGCGAGCCGCTCGCCCAGATCGGCCGTGCCGCTTCCATTCTGGATGACAATCCGGGTGTCCGCCATGGCTGTAGCGGCAGGCGGGTCGCTCCAGAGGCGGCGGGCGAACGCCCGGATCTGGCGCCAGGAATGGTCCGGCGCGTTCGGCACGAGCGCGTACAGCCCGTCGGGGCCGGTCGCCTCCTCAAGGTAGTTGTCGGTGGTGAGGGCGGCCTGGAAGAAGGTCACGGCGTGCCACTGGAAGATCAGCTGGCTCATGGCCGCCGCGGCAGGGATCGGATAGTTCGTATCCATGTGCTGAGCGGCGATCAGCAGGAGCCGGGGCAGAGCAACCAGCCCACCCGGCTGGAGCAGGCGTTCCTTGAACGCTTCCATAATCTGCCGCTGGCGCCGCGAACGGGCAAAATCGCTTCCCTCGGAGGGATTGTCCAGCGTCTCGCGGGCGCGGGCGTACTCGATCGCGCGCTCGCCGTTCATGTGCTGGAGGCCGGCGCTGAAGTGGACGGTGATCCATCCCGGGTTGATCGTTGGATCATCGTTCGCCGGGTAGCGGGCGGTGAAGCTGTCCGGGACGTCTACATCAATCCCGCCGACGGCGTCGATCATCTCGCGGAAGCCGGTGAAGTCGAGCGCCACGTAGTAAGTGATCGGGATGCCGAGGAGGCGCGAGACAGTATCCATGGCAAACGTTCCGGCACCCTGCTTGCCGGCGTAGCGAGGCAGGCGGTCCGGATAGAGGGTCGGATCCATGGCGTAGGCATAGGCAGTGTTGATCTTGTCGTATACCGGCGTGGCACCGTCGAAGAACAAGGGGACCCAGGTATCGCGCGGGATCGAGAGAAGGGTCAGCGTCTTGTGCGTCGGGTCGGCGATCACGACCATCATCGAGTCGGTGAGATAGGCCCCGTCGTGGTTGCCGCCGCCGTAGCCGAGGAGGAGGAAAGCAACCCGCTGGTCTCCCGCGGCAGCAGTGGCGAGGCCGACCGGCGTCGCCAGAACCGTCGGCGTCGGGGGTGTCGGGGTGAGCGGCTGGACGGTCAGCGGCGGGACGACTGTCGTGCCCGGCGTGGGCGCGGGACGCCGCGGCGCCTTGCCCGCAGCTACCGGCCCGGCGAGGAGCCGCCCGATCAGCTCGTGGGCGGGCGTGAGAGCGTAGGCCGGAATGAGGAGGACGACAGCGAGGAGCATCGTGCCGATTGCGAGGAAGAGGGCGCGATCGCGGTTTGGCGTCCTCCCCGACGGGGGACGCGATGGCGCGGACCCGAACGGATTCATCCCGGCCTCCGCTGGCACGGTGCTCCGCAGTCGCCGCGGGCAGTCACGAGTGTACCACACCGCCCGGCCGGGCAGACCTGCGCGGCCTGACGACCGCGCGGGCGGCTGCGCCGGGGAGCGCACGCCAGCCCGGGGACAGCTGTCACTCGGTAAACGCCCGGGACACGGGCAAGGTTTCACCGGATCCGAACGCGGGCGATGTGGGCGGCCGTGCTATAATCGCGCCGCGGTGCGCAGTCCCCGATCGCGCCGGGCGGGGCCGACGGACGGGAGGAAGGTCGAGCGCGGGCCGGCGCTCAATCGCGGACCGCGCCCGGAGTGGCAGGGTGTACGCACGGATCGGCATTTTCACGGGCAACGCGAATCCGGGCCTGGCCCGGGCCATCTGCGCGGAGATCGGGATTCCCCTCGGCCGTGCCGAGGTATTCCAGTTCAGCAACGAGAACATCTTCGTGCGGATCAATGAGACCGTCCGCGAGCGCGATATCTACGTCATTCAGCCGTTCAGCTCGCCGGTGAATACCAGCATCCTTGAGATGCTGATTATGATCGATGCGCTGAAGCGTGCCTCGGCCGGTCGGATCACCGCGGTGATCCCCTATTATGCCTACGGCCGGACGGACAAGAAAGACCAGCCGCGCGTGCCGATTACCGCGCGGCTCCTGGCCAACCTGATCACCGCGGCTGGGGCCAACCGCATCCTGACGATGAACCTCCACGCTGGCCAGATCCAGGGCTTCTTCGACATCCCGGTAGATGAACTCTCAGCGCTGGCCGTTCTCAGCCGGTATTTCGCCGAGAAGCGGCTCGAGGACTGGGTCGTCGTCGCGCCGGACCTGGGCGCGGCGAAGCGGGCCCGCGATTTCGCCGAGCGCATCGGTGCGAGCCTGGCGGTGATCGAGAAGCGCCGCCCGGCGAATGGTGGATCCAGCGAGGTGCTCAACGTGATCGGCGCGGTCAGCGGCCGCCGCGCGGTGATCGTAGACGACGAGATCGACACCGCAGGGTCGGTCATCGGCGCGGCCCGCGTGCTCCGCGAGACCGGCGTCCAGGAGATCTACGCCGCCTGCACCCACGGCGTGCTCTCCGGGCCGGCGATCGAGCGCCTGCGCGATGCGCCGATCCAGGAGGTCGTGATCACCGACACGATCCCCCTGCCGCCGCACAAGCAGCTTCCGAAGATCACCGTCCTCTCGGTCGCGCCGCTCTTCGCCGAGGCCATCCAGCGCATCCACGGCGGGAACTCGGTCGGTGCCCTGTTCCGCTGACCCGTGCCCTGCGCGACCGTCCCGCGCTTCCCCCATCATCCAGCGCCCGCCGCTCAGCGGGCACGGCATACGCGGAGACGAAGGTAAAGACCTGGAGGGCCGGCCCGACCAGCAGCCACGCCAGGCCCCAGCGGTAGACCGCCTGACTACCTGCTGTCAGCACATTCGCCAGCTCGGCCAGGGCGACGGCCGCGGTGCCCGGGAAGAAGAGGGCGAGCAC
>Ga0070738_10006067_pt1 | contig 12863 bp, 8 predicted proteins | sample Coa_R2_2_FD_66446 | JGI IMG/M metagenome (GOLD analysis project Ga0070738, IMG submission 66446) | Surface soil microbial communities from Centralia Pennsylvania, which are recovering from an underground coalmine fire - Coalmine... | ecosystem: Environmental > Terrestrial > Soil > Unclassified ... | reverse complement strand
AGGATGGCAGGTCGCTCTGCGCTTCGGGCCGCCGCTCTTTCGAGAGGACTTTGCCGGGGAAAATCAGTTAGTGCAGGCCCTCGAAGAGCGGGTCCGCGCACTCTCAAACGAAATATCCCATCCCATCGAGGAGGTTATTGAGTTATGACACAGGTCATCTCTGCTACTACTGCCACACCGGTGAGCAAATCTCGCCGGGGAAAAATTATTGTGATCGGCGGCGGCTTTGGCGGACTGGCGGCAGCGATTCGCTTGCAGGCCAGCGGCCACAGCGTCACGCTCGTAGAGGCGCGTGAACGATTGGGAGGCCGCGCCTACCAGCTTCAACAGCATGGCTTCATCTTCGATATGGGTCCCACATTGATTACCGCGCCGCATCTGCTGGAGAGCCTCTGGGCAGTCGCCGGTCGAAACTTGCATGACGACGTTCACCTTGTATCGCTCAGCCCCTACTATCGCATCTTCTTTCGCGATGGCCGCTCCTTCGATTACCGGGGAACAGCCGCTGAAGATGAGGCAGAAATTGCCAGGTTTGACCCGCGCGACGTGAAGGGCTATCGAGCCTTTCTTGCCGATACCCGGCGCATCTACCAGCGCGCATTTGCAGACCTCGCCAATCAACCGTTCCTCACCCCCGGTTCGCTGCTGAAGGTCGCGCCTGAGCTTGTTCGTTCCGGCGCGCAGCGCAGTGTCTATTCGTTTGCTTCACGCTACTTCCACGATCCGCAGCTGCGTATGGTCTTCTCGTTCCACCCGCTCTTCATCGGCGGCAATCCATTCCGCGCCAGCGCCATCTATAGCATTATCCCCTATCTGGAACGATCGGGCGGCGTGCATTTTGCGATGGGCGGCATGTATACTCTGATTCAGGCAATGGAGCAGCTATTCCGTTCGCTCGGCGGCGAAGTCCGCTGCGCCATGCCCGTTGAGCAGCTTCTTCTTAAAGGGCAGCGCGCCAGCGGCGTGCGACTGGCAGATGGGACAGAGCTGGCGGCAGATGTCGTGGTTGCAAATAGCGATGTAGCTGCCACTCTTCTCAATCTGCTGCCGGAAACTACCCGCACAAAGCCGCTCGCCAGCCGCGTCAAACGCTATCGCTACTCCATGAGCTGCTTTATGCTGTACCTGGGACTACGGCGGCAGTACAAACATTTACGGCATCACACCATCTTCATGCCTGACGACTATAAGCAACTGATTCACAGAATTTTCGATGGCCAGGGCATGCCAGACGATCTTGCGCTCTACCTGCATGTTCCAACCAGAACAGATGCAACAATGGCCCCGGCAGGAGGTGAAAGCCTCTATGTCCTTGCTCCGGTACCTAATCTGGCGCATGGGATTGACTGGCTGCGTGAAGCTCCTGTCCTGCGCGACAGGATCGTCCATTTCCTGGAAGAGGAAGCCGGGCTGGAAGGTCTACAGGCGAGCATTGTGACCGAACAGGCTTTCACGCCGCTCGATTTTGCATCTGAACTGCGCAGTCACCTGGGAGCAGCGTTCTCCATTGAGCCAACTCTTTTCCAGTCCGCCTACTTTCGACCGCATAATCGCTCTCACGAGATCGGCGGCCTGTACTTTGTGGGCGCGGGAACCCACCCCGGAGCGGGGATTCCCGGCGTACTGCTCTCCGCCGATCTCACCAGCCGCCTGGTGATCGAGGACCTGCTGCGAAGATAGCATCGTCTATCTCCGCACTCCTCAACACCTCGCGCAGCCGGGCAAGCGCCGACTGGATACGCTTTTTCAGCGTGTTCTGTGATGTCCGCAGCATTTGAGCCATCTCAGGCAGCGTCATCCCCTGATAGTAATGGAGGTTGATGACCTGCTGCTGCTTTGCGGGCAGTTTCTCAATGGCTCTGGCGAGGTCCCAGTGGCCCTCCATGACCCCTTCGGCATCGCTGGCGATCTGGAATGCTCGTTCCGTCTCTTGCCCGGCATATGCTTGCTGCAAAAACTGCGCCGACCGTGCCAGCCGCCGCTTAAAGCTAATGCACTGATTGACAACTATACGCATCAGCCAGGAACGTAGCGCACCCGCTTCCCGCAGCGTGGGAAGGTGCTGCCATGCCTGAATGATGGCATTCTGTACGGCGTCCTCTGCGATATCCTGATCTCTCACAATACTGTACGCAAGGCGCAACATCATTCCCCTGTACCGCTCAACAACATCGTCAAATGCATCACTATCTCCGTGCAGGGCGCGTACTACCAGTAGATGCTGTTCGGTCAGTACATCAGCCGCCGTTTCCTGTTCCTCAACCGTTGCGACTGCGACTGCACTCTCCACCTCCTCAGGCAAACCGCCTGCTGGCTCATAAGCCATGATCGTTACCATAGATGTTTTTACCTCTTTCTCTAGCTTATACAAAGTCTATACAAACATATAACACGAATCATACAAGAAGAAAGGTGTGCCTGCTCACCATTTCTGTGGAGAGATAATCAGTAAGAAAAAATGGGAGAAATACGAAACGGAGAGCATACAAAAGGCTTTCCTACCCGCATTTCGCTTCCGGTGCATCTCAAACAAGAGCCGGAAAAGACGGGAATATAGACTTTGTACGTCGATTATGCTATGGTTGCTTTACTGACAGCCCGGTCAGGAGGCAGAAAAAATAATGGGGGCAAACAAACATGGCAGAAGAACACGCTGAGCGGCCCGCCCTTGAATACTACTCTGACGTTCCTCTCCTCAATATGAAGGCAATGGTACAACAAACCGGAATCGCCGCCCCGACTTTGCGAGCATGGGAGCGCCGTTATGCTATTCTCGCGCCGCAGCGCACGCATCATGCCTACAGATTGTACTCAGAGCGCGATGTCGCGATCATCCGCTGGCTCAAAGAGCGAGTTGATGCGGGACTATCGATCAGCCAGGCCGTCGCTCTCCTGCGCCACCTGGAGGAGGAACACAACCGGCTACACAGTACCTCCCGGCCTGCCACTCCGTCCGCACAGCAGGCTAACGCCGCTGAGATCGCAAGCCATGCTCCGGCAACGTATAACATGCGCCTCGCTCAGGATCGTCTGCTTGCCGCTTTCAAGGCATTCGACGAGACCGCTGCCAGCCGCGTCATGACTTCGATGCTGGCAATTTATCCAATCGAGCAAATCTGCGCTGAACTGATAACACCGACTCTGTGGGAGATCGGACGGCTCTGGGAGCAGGAGCAGATCACCGTTTCCGTCGAACACTTTGCCAGCAACTTCTTCCACAGCTTGCTGACCAATCTGTCTCACACCATGCCTGTCAACAGCGCGTATCCACTGGTGATTGCCTGCTGCGCTCCCGGCGAGCTACACGAACTGGGGCTGCTCATGCTGTCGCTCCTGCTCCGACGAAGCGGATTGCGCGTTGCCTACCTCGGCCAGAACATCGAGACGGCGGGCCTCTTACAGACGATCATGCAGTTGTCTCCTGCTGCCATCTGCGTTTCCGTGACGATGCCGGAGTATCTGGAAGCGACGATAAAACTGGGGCAGCAGATGCAGGAAATATCGCCTGCTCGTCCGTGCCTGATCTTCGGCGGACAGGCGTTTAAGCAACACCCTGACGCCATCGCACAGATTCCAGGCGTCTATCTCAGCGGAGAGATGCAGCGTATCGTGACACAAATTCGGCAGATGGCCTTCCAGCAAGGTACACATCACGTTTAGTCCGTTTGCAGGCTTCCGGCTACTCCAGGCTCATTACCGCTGTCTGCCCCTTTCTGGAGGCGGTTGCCAGCTCTATGCTTTTTTCCCTCTCAGAAAGTTGGGGCTAGCCGTCACGCATCAGACGCGGTACAATAGCACTCTAACAGGGGCAGGCCGAAAATGATAAGAGAGGTGAACAGCTATGGCAGCGACACACTATGATGCGATTGTCATTGGAGCGGGGCAGGCAGGTGGGCCGCTTTCAACGGCGCTGGCGCGCGCCGGGCGCAAGACGGCGTTAATCGAGCGGGTACATGTGGGAGGAACGTGCATCAACGAGGGCTGCACGCCCACGAAGACGATGGTCGCCAGCGGGCGCGTGGCCTATCTTGCCAGGCGTGGAGCCGATTACGGAGTGGAGACGGGGCCGGTGACGGTCGATATGCGTATTGTGCGCAAGCGCAAACGCGATATCGTCGAGAGCTTTCGCGGCGGCAGCGAGCGGCGCATCAAAGGCGCCGAGGGGCTTGATCTGCTGATGGGAGAGGCTCGCTTCACGGCATCACACACGCTGGAAGTATTTCTAAATGACGGGGAAGTGCGCGAACTTACCGCCGATACCATCTTCATCAACGTGGGAGATCGACCGGCAAAGCCTGCCGCGCTGGAACATATTCCCACGCTGGATTCGACCTCGATTATGGAACTGGATATCGTGCCGGAACACCTGCTTGTGCTGGGTGGCGGTTATATCGGGCTGGAGTTCGGGCAGATGTTTCGCCGCTTCGGCAGCCAGGTCACGATTATCCAGCGCGGGGCGCACCTGCTCTCGCGCGAGGATGACGATGTGGCCGAGGCTGTCGCCGATATCCTGCGTGAAGACGGTATCGATGTGCTGCTCAAGACGACACTGCTGCACGCCGAACAGCTAGAGGATGGCCACATCCAGCTAACCGTCCTCACGCCGCAGGGAGAGCGCATCCTGATGGGTTCGCACGTCCTGGCCGCCGCCGGGCGCGTCCCCAATTCCGACTGGCTCAACGTCGCTGCTGCCGGGCTGGAGACAGATAAACGCGGTTATATCGTCGTCAATGACCGGCTGGAAACGAACGAGCCGGGCATTTACGCGCTGGGCGATGTCAAAGGCGGGCCAGCCTTCACTCATATCTCCTACGATGATTTTCGCATCATTCGCACCAACCTGATCGAGGGCGGGGATGCGAGTATCAAAGGTCGGCTGGTTCCTTATACTGTCTTCATCGACCCACAACTGGGACGGGTGGGGCTGAGCGAAACGGAGGCAAGAGCGCAGGGGCGTAGCATCAAAGTGGCGAAAATGCCCATGAGCTATGTGGCGCGCGCACTGGAAGTGGACGAGCCGCGCGGCTTTATGAAGGCGGTGGTGGACGCGGACACAGGGCAAATCCTCGGTTGCGCCGTGCTGGGCATCGAGGGCGGCGAGATCATGAGCCAGCTTCAGATCGCCATGATGGGCAAACTCCCCTACACCGTTCTCCGCGACGCCGTTTTTGCCCACCCCACGCTGGCCGAGTCGCTAAATAACCTGTTCTCATTTTAAGAAACATAGAGAGAAAGGCTGCTTGTAAATATGTTACTCGCGGGAGATATTGGCGGGACGAAGACGAATCTGGCTATTTTTTCACCGGAACGCGGCGCGCGGGAGCCGGTGGCACAGAAAATTTATCCCAGTGGTCAGTATCCCAGTCTGGAAGCGATTGTACAGGAGTTTCTCGGCTCGGTTCACGTACCGGTTGAACGGGCCAGCTTTGGCGTGGCCGGGCCGGTCGTCAACGGCCACGCCACCATCACCAACCTGCCCTGGGTGATGGACGAGCAGCAGCTTCAGGAGCGGCTGCAAATTAAAAGGGTGCGCCTGCTCAATGATCTGGAAGCCATCGCGCACGCCGTCCCTTTCTTGCAGCCAGCCGACCTGCGCACGCTGAATGTGGGGCAGCCAGTTCAACATGGCCCGCTAGCCGTCATTGCCCCCGGCACCGGGCTGGGCGAGGCATATTTAACCTGGGAGACATCGCGCTACCATCCTCATACTTCTGAAGGCGGACACACCGACTTTGCTCCGACCAATGAGCAGCAAATCGGCTTGCTGCGCTACCTGCTGGCTCGCTACGATCACATTAGCTTCGAGCGCGTCTGCTCCGGTCTGGGCATCCCCAACCTTTATACTTACCTGCGAGACACAGGCTACGCCCCGGAACCGGCCTGGCTGGCCCAGAAACTCGCCAGCGCGGACGACCTGACTCCTGTGATTGTGAAGGCGGCGCTTGATGAGAATACCTCCTGCGAACTTTGCTCCGCCACGCTCGCGCTATTCGTCTCTATTCTGGGCGCGGAGGCAGGCAACCTTGCTTTGAAGGTCCTCTCAACCGGCGGCGTTTACCTGGGCGGCGGCATCCCGCCGCGTATCCTGCCCCTGCTGGAAAAGGGACAGTTTATGCAAGCCTTCACACACAAGGGGCGTTTTGCCGAACTGCTCAATCGCATGCCCGTGCAGGTCATCCTCCATCCCGAAGTAGCTTTGCTGGGGGCCGCTTATCACGGCTTTGAAGCCCACCCCGACTGAATAAAGGGGAAGAGTTTATGATGAGCAGTTCAGGATGTGAACCTGAATGACTGCAACATAGGCTGGAAGTAGGTGGTATTCATCGCATCGAAGACCTGCGTGCCGGTCACATAGCCGATGGTGAAGCCCTGCGTGGACGAGGTATTGGCGGGATGGTTATCGGCAATCACCACAATTTTCGCCGACACGGGGTTTGTTGTACCCGTTGGGGTAATATCGCCCGTCGCCGCTCCCTGGCTCCAGGTCTCCCCGGCCACTGTTGTGGTGGGAGCAATACTGACCTTCGTATAATTCTTCGCCTGGCTCTTGAAAATCTGCAGGCCTGCGTTCACCTCATCACTGCTCGAAATCAATCCGTTCGGATTCGGCACCACCTGAATCGTCAGGTAAGCCACCCCCTGCGGGTCGGTGAACGTTACCGCGCCTGTACTTCCCTTCGTAACCGTCCATCCCTGCGGATAGCCAATAGTATAGCCATTGCCGGTATACGTCACCAGCGTGGATGCAGTAGGTGAGAGAACGGTCGTCGGCGCTGCCTTCGTTGTGGGGGTCGGCGTCGGCGTCGCGCTGCCGTTTATACTGATTCCGCCAATATTGCAGGCCGCCAGCAAGAGAGTCAGGCCACAGAAAAGCATTGCAATGCAGAGTTTACGACATATTCTTATCATCATACCTGTCACCTCTCAATATCAGAAAAATTTCACGTTACCTCTTACACGAAAGAATACCGGTATACGGTGATGGCCTCGTATCCTCCCTTAGATGGATATGGCATGCCAGATGACAGCGAAGCAGACAGGCTGTTACCGAAAGCATCGCCAGGACGTATGGTAATATGGTGCTTCTCTGGATGTAAGGCAGAGATTACGCTTTCTGTTTGTTGCTTGCTCGGTGATCTTGCTTTTTGATAACGGCGGCATGTGGTTATCAGTGTGCTGGTTTATGCATTGAACTTCTCTTCAGATATATAATCTATGAAGAGGGCCTGTTCCCTCAACGATGGATACGCCAGGTAGGAGACTGATATGAACAACGAACGGCGATCAGGAACTCCGGCAAGGTTGTCCCCGTATAGTCGCGCCGCCGGGGCGCAGCGGGTCGATGAACGTCCATTACCGGTTCCACGCGGCTACTATCACCCCGTTGCTAACCGCCGAATGCACCCGAAGGGCTGGCATTTGCAGCATCATTTGAAGCGCAAGAAGCTACAGCGCAGCAACGAGAAGTACCGGGCAGTCGACCGCGTGGGGACGTTCTGGTCACTGCTGCCACTCGCTTTCGCCATTCTCGCCTTTCTCATCACCGCCGCCAGCCTTTTGACCGGGTACGCGGCCTTCTCTACGGCGGTTGACCGGCGCTACCAGCAAGATATTCTCACGCTGGCCGATATTCTGCCCCGGGATAGCCTGCGCATGTATGACGCGAACGGCACGCAGATCTACGAGGCCATCGACCAGGGATTGCAAATCTCGGAGCCATTCGATAAAATTTCGCCCAACCTCGTTCACGCAGAAATTGCCATCGAAGATCAGTATTTCTGGAGCAATCCCGGCTATGACATTACCGGAGTGGTGCGCGCCGCCCTCTCAGACCTGACACACGGGCGCGTCGTGGCCGGCGGCAGCACTATCACGCAGCAATTAATCAAAAATGCCATCGTCGGCAATCGCGATACGATTATTCGCAAGCTCGAAGAAGTTATCCTTGCCCCACAGGTCACACGTTACTATACGAAGCAGCAGATCATGGATATGTATCTGAACACGACCTTCTACGGCAACCAGGCGTATGGCGCCGAGGCCGCAGCGTTCGTGTACTTCGGTCTGCGAGATACGCCCAATGCAACGGCTGCCTCTCAACTCGACATCGCGCAGGCTGCCATGTTAGCCGGTATTCCACAGAATCCGACGCTGTACAATCCCTTCCTGCATCCAGAGGCCACCTTAACGCGCATGGAAAGCGTTCTCACGCAAATGCGCTTGCAGGGCTATATCAGCGCCGAGCAGGAACGGCAGGCGCTTGCAGAAGCGCAAAGCCCGCACTTTTTGCACCCTGGCATCATCAATAACGGTCTCGCGCCGCACTTCACAGCCTACGCGCTCAATGAACTGGCCGGTATCCTGCACGTCAAGATTTCCGACCTGTCGCGCTCAGGACTGGTGGTCTCCACCACACTTGATCTGCCGCTGCAAAATAAGATTCTTCAGGTTGCGCGTCAGAACGTCGCGGCCCTGTCGGCGGCGCACAACCTCACCGACGCCGCCGAAGTGCTGATCGATTTCCATAACGGGGACATCCGCGTACTGCTCGGCAATATCGACCCGAACAACCCACAGTACGGCCAGTTCGATGTGGCAACGCAGGGCTACCGCCAGCCGGGGTCGGCATTCAAGCCGTTTGTCTATGCCACCGCCTTTGAAAAGGGCCTCAGCCCCGGCATGCCCGTACTGGATCAGCGCGTCTACATTCCCATGTGCTGCGGCCTGCCAGCGTACTCGCCCAGCAACTATGACCAGAGCTATCACGGCCTGATTACCGTTCGGGCCGCGCTGCAAAACTCGTTCAACATTCCCGCCGTCAAGGTGTTGTACAAAACGGGGGTTGATGCCTCGCTCAATACGGCGCAGCAGATGGGCATTACCAGCTACAACGGTATCCCAAACTACACGATGGTGCTGGGGACGCTGGGCGTTCACCTGCTGGATATCACTTCAGCCTATGGCGTCTTCGCTAACGGGGGCGTGCGCATCCCGCCTCACTCCATCAACACTGTCTATGATACGCAGGGCAAGCTGGTCTACCAGTTCGCCTCCACCGGCAAGCGCGTCATCAGTCCCCAGGTAGCTTACCTGATGACCAACGTGCTGAGCGACAACAAGGCGCGTACCTTCGAATTCGGCGCGTGCAGCATGCTCTACCTCTTCAGCAACACGCAGTCACAGTGCTACGCAGGCAACCCCGGCACGGTCTATCCGTCCGCCGTCAAAACCGGCACGTCCCAGAACTTCGCTGATAACTGGACAATCGGCTATACCACCGATTATGTGATGGGCGTGTGGGCCGGCAACAACAATAATTCACCGATGGTCAACGTCATCGGCGTGACCGGCGCCGGCCCCATCTGGCACCAGGGCATGTTGCTGGCCGAGCAAGAACACAACAGCCAGCCCACCAACTTCAAAGTCCCGCCCGGTGTGACAGAGCGCACCGTCACCTACCCGGAAGGACTCACCACTACCGACTGGTATATTAAGGGCCTTCCCTGGACAGACTGGGGACTTGGCTGGCCCGGCTCGCTGTGATCGTCAGACTACCCACAAGCATATCCGTCCCAGGCCACCCGCAAGGGGTGGCCCTACTATACAATCCATTATTTATATGATATGTCCGTATATAGTAGGGCCACCCCTTGCGGGTGGCCTGGGATGTGGGATATTACCCTTGCTTACGCCTCCCCCGCCTCTGCACGCGGCTTCACAACGCTACGCAGGACGTAGTAGAGAACACCGGCCACCAGTATGCCGACATAGTAGGCAATATCCGCGCCATGCAGCAGGTTCGCCATCGGGCCAACATAAAGCGCGGAGTTCATGAATGGCACAGAAACGGCGAGGCCAACGAGGAAGGCGACGAGGCCGGGCCATTCGACTGCCCTGCTGAAGGCGACGCGCCATCCCTTCTCAGGCCGGGTGGGTTGGCCGGGGTGCAGGAAGAAGTCGGCGAGGACGACCGCGAGCCAGGGGCCAATCCAGTAGGAGATCAGCAGCAGGAAGTTTTCGTATTTGGCCGACAGGCCGCTTGAGCCGTAGAGGGCGAGCGCGCCACCGAGGATGCCAACGGCAATAACCGAGACCCAGCGTTTGATCGGCACATCCAGCGTGAGCAGCGAAAGCGCGCCCGTGTAAATGTTGAGGGCGTTGGCGGCAATCGTGCCGAGAATGACGGCGATCAGCGCCGGTACCCAGATGGGACCCATGACCTTAACAACCAGATCAATCGGGGCCAGATTGAGGCCGATGGTGGCAACGGCGGCGCCCAGTACCTGCAACCAGACGCAGCCAATGAAGGAACCAGCAAAAACAGCGGTGAACACGCGCCAGCCGGGCGTCTCCGCCGGAAGGTAGCGCGCATAGTCCGAGGCGTAGGGCGACCAGCTAAAAACGTAAGAGGCAACGGCGGTGGTCATCAGCACAAACAGGCCAACATGGTCGGCAAGTGGGAGTTTCGAGGTCAGGCCAAAGTGCGCCTGCGGCAGGCCGATGACCGACATCAGCACGAAGATGATCGCCAGCAGCGCCGCGCTCACCGCCTCGAAACGGTGGATGAGGTTATAGCCGTAGATGCCGAGCAGCATCTGCGCCGCCGTCAAAATGAGCAGCGAGACCCAGAACGGCAGGGTGGTCAGCCGCTCGATGGCCAGAGACCCCACGATGCTATTGACAGCATACCATCCACTGGCGCTGACCCAGTTCAAGAGGGCGGGCAGATACGCGCCGCGTGTGCCGAAGCTGTGGCGCGTAAACGAAAGCTGCGGCATGCCAATCTGCGGCCCCATACTGGCTGTGATAGCCAGCAGCGCGCAGCCGATGATATTGCCGACGATAATAGCGGCCACACCGTCGGCAAAACCAAGCCCGAAGACGACCGCCAGCGCCCCGACCAGCCAGACGGGCAAGCCCATGTTGGCCGAGAGCCAGAGCGTAAACAATGTACGAGGACTGCCATGCCGCTCGCTGGCCGAGACCTGCTCGATACCATGCGGCTCAACCGTCAACACCTGCCCACGATACTCGCTACCCGATCCACTTCCTACCTCTACCGGATTCTCAACCGAACGAATCTCGCTCATCGCAATTCTCCTTTGTTGCCAGCCCCTGGCACGCCATGCAGCATGCCGGAAGCGTCTATTCCCGGTCAGGGAAACGAGCCATCCGACTAAGCGTACTTTTTACACTTACTTAACCGATAAAAAAGAAAAGGTGTTTCGTGCTTGGTGTCCAACGTACACTAACAACCTGTATCAAAAAGTATACCCGGAAACACACGAAAAAACAAGTGTATTTTTGACACTTTTGGAATAAATTTCGTAGGCGCCGATCACTCGACGCCTGTGGGGGTCATGGCCGCATTACTTCGATACAATCCAGCATTAGCTGCGCAGCCAGCGGTCGTACCAGGAGCGGACACGGCGCAGGAGATCAAGCTGGTGCATGCGTTCGCGGATGGGATGCCCCTCACGAGGATAGACGACCAGTTCGGTGGGAACGCCGTATTCGCGCAGGGCGCGATGGAAGCCGATGGCCTGGGTAAGCGGCACGCGCGCATCTTTCTCGCCATGCAGGATCAGCACGGGCGTTTTTGTCTCGCGAGCAAAGGAGATCGGGCTGAGGCGCAGGTGATTCTGGTATTCCAGGCCATCCCAGGGGACGCTGCCGCCCAGTTCGCGCTCGAAATCGGGAATATCGCTGGTCATCGCCATCATGCCCCAGTCGCTGACGCCTGCGCCCATGATGGCGGCTTTGAAGCGTTTCGTCTGCGTGACGGCCCAGGCAGTCATGAAACCGCCCTGGCTCCAGCCGCCGATGCCGAGTCGCTCCGGGTCGGCGATGCCGCGTTCGATGGCCGCGTCCAGCGCCGACATCACATCAGCATAATCGGCGCCGCCCACGTCGCCGCGAGCCGCGCCTGCGAAGCGTTCGCCATGCCCGTAGCCGCCGCGCGGATTGGGCATGAGGACGGCGTAACCGGCGAGGGCCAGCCACTGCGCCCAGTCGGCCCAGCTAAGATGGAAGCCATGCCCCCAGCGCCCATAGGGGCCACCATGCACCAGCACAATCGCAGGCAGCGGGCGATCTGTCGGCGCATCGGGCGGACGCACAAGGATGCCATCCATTTGCCAGCCGTCGGGCGCTGTCCAGGCGAACGCCTCCTGCGGCCCGAAGGTCAGCCCACTTAGCGCGCTTTGATGCTGCGTGCGTTGATGCAATGTCACGACCTCACCGGCTGCCGCCTGCCCGGCCCAGATTTCGCCCGGCAGGGAAGCGGATTCGCGCACGGCAGCCAGTATCGTTGAGCCATCTTCCAGCGCGCGCATCGTCCAGTCAAACACATCGCTCGCCAGGTCTTCTGGCTCCGGGGATGAGAGGGGAGCCAGCGCGCCTGTTTCCGTGTCCAGCCAGCAGATACGGCTCTCTAAACCTTCACAGACAATTACCGCCGCCTGTTGGGCGTGGGGAGAGCGCGTGACGCTGAAAATACAGCCGTCATCGTACTGTGTCAGCCGACGCGGCTCGCCTCCCTGCGCCGGAACGGTATAGACCGTCTGCGAAGACTGACTTTTGAGCGAGACTGACGCGCCAAAGAGTAGCGTCTGACCATCCTTTGACCAGGTAAGCGCATTCATCGAGGCGGAAAGACGGCAGACCTGGCGCGGCTCGCCTCCGGCGACAGGCACGCGCCAGAGAGAGACATCACGCGCCATATACTCAAGGCTGGGAGCTTTACGCACAATACAGGCCAGTTCGGTGCCATCAGGAGACCAGGCAAAGCAGTCGACGTGGAAATTGCCGGAGACGAGCGTGCTGACCTCGCCGCTCGCCAGGGAGAGCAGGCGCAGGCGGGC
>Ga0070738_10006062_pt1 | contig 12872 bp, 10 predicted proteins | sample Coa_R2_2_FD_66446 | JGI IMG/M metagenome (GOLD analysis project Ga0070738, IMG submission 66446) | Surface soil microbial communities from Centralia Pennsylvania, which are recovering from an underground coalmine fire - Coalmine... | ecosystem: Environmental > Terrestrial > Soil > Unclassified ... | reverse complement strand
CGCCAGCGTTTTCGTCCTGAACGTCGCGCGCTTTGAGCGCCTGTAACTCCCCTCACCTAGACCGCCGCCCGTGCGGGCGCGCGAACCCGGCGGAAGAGAGCGGACAACTCGCCGGTCTCCCAGACGACCAACAACATGCTGGCGTTGAAGATCGATGAATAGGTTCCGCTGATCACCCCGATGAGCAGGGCCAGGGCGAAAAGACGGGTGCTGTCTCCTCCGAAGAGCACCAGGGCACTCAGGGTAAAGATGACCGTCAGCGATGTGCTGAGCGATCGGCCAAGCGTCTGTAAGAGACTGTGATTGACAATCGAGGGGAACGGCTCGCCAGCGTGGCGAATGCTGTTTTCTCGGACACGGTCAAACACCACGATCGTATCGTGCACAGAGAAGCCGATCACCGTGAGCAGTGCTGTAACAAAGAGCGAATCCACTTCCACCCGGAAGAAGCGGCCGAGGATCGAGAAGATGCCCACCACGACGAGAGCATCGTGGAGCAGGGCGATGATCGCGCACAGACCATAGAGATACGGTCGTGGGACGTGACGGAAGGCCCACCACAGATACAGCAGAATACCCAGCGAGGCCAGGGCGACCGCCGTGAGCGAGCGCTGCCAGATCTCAGTGCCAACACTTGGTCCGACGGACTGGAAACTGAGCTCGGTAAACGGGCCAAAGTGCGATCGAAGGTCGTTCGCGATCTGGGCCTTGATCGGCTGGTCTGGACGGATCTCCTTCGCCCGAATCAGGATGACATTGTTATTGCTGGCCTGGACCAGGCTGTCGCCATACCCGTGGGCCGCGAGGATCTGCAGGACATCCTTGCCCGAAACCGGCTTCTGGAACTGAACCTCCCACAGGGTCCCGCCAGTGAAGTCCACACCGAGTCGAAGATGCGGCGGCAGGATCAGCGAGATCAAGCCCGGGACGATAATGATTGCCGAGATGAGGAAGAAGAGGTACCGCCTTGCCACCAGATCGATCACGAGAAGCGCCTCCCACCGCTGACCGGAATAGCACGCATCAGGATACCACCTTCGGCACCTCGTCCAGCCCGTACCAGCGAAGATCGCGGACCAGGCCGGAGTCTACGACGAGCTGGAGGAACGTGCGGCTCACCAGAATGGCCGTAAAGAGGCTGACAATCACCCCGACCGCCAGGGTTAGTGCAAACCCCTGGATGATGCTGGCACCGAATGTCATTCCAAACCAGAAGAGGATCGCGCAGGTGATCAGCGTCGAGAAATTCGAATCGCGAATCGAGGTCCAGGCACGCGAGAATCCCGCGTCGATCGCGGCCCGGAGCGTCCGACCCGCACGGAGCTCCTCCTTCATGCGCTCGAAGATGAGGATATTCGCATCAACGGCCATGCCGATCGAGAGGATGAAGCCTGCGATACCCGCAAGGGTCAAGGTGACCGGGATTATCCGGAACAGGCTGAAGGTAACCGCTGCATAAATGAGAAGGGCCAGATCGGCCAGGAGCCCTGGCACACGGTAATAGAGCAGCATGAAAACCAGGACGATGCCGAGCCCGATAACGCCTGCCCGAATACTCTGCTCCACCGCCTGCGAGCCAAGGGTCGGACCGACCTGCGTACTTTCCACCACTTTCAATGGGATCGGTAGCGCGCCATAGCGGAGCTGAATGACCAGGCTTTGGGCCTGTTGCAGGGTGAAGCCCGGACCATTCCCGCCATTGATCGTGCCGCGCCCTCCGGTAATCGGGCTCTGGATCACCGGGCACTCGATCACCTTCTTGTCCATGGTGATCGCCAGGTACTTACCGACATTCTTCGAGGTAAAGTCGGCGAACTTCTTCGTCCCGTCTGCCGTCAGAGTGAAGTCGATCTCCGGCCGCCCGAGATTATCGAAGCCCACCGAGGCGGACTGCAGGTCTTTGCCCGTCAGGATCGTCGTGTAGACCTTCGCTGGCGTTGGGCTGGCCGCCGGCGTCGGTGATTGCCCGGCGGTCGGCGTCGCACCGGGGGTCAAGGCCGCCGTCGGTGATGCCGGGGTCTCGAATGACTTCGGCCCTCCCAGGGTAGTCGTCACGATGGTGCCGGGGGGAAGGTAGGTACTCCCGGCGTCAATGAACTCGAGCAGGCCGGTCTCGCCAAAGGTGCGGATCGCAGCATCCGGATCTTTGATGCCGGGAAGCTGAACGATGATCCGATTGCCGCTCGCCAGCTGGACAAGCGGCTCCGAGACCCCCAGGGCATTGACCCGGCTGGCGACGATCTGGCGTGCGGCTTCCATTGAGCCCGGATCCACCCGAGTGCCCGGCGGCACATCGGCCTCAAGCAGGACCTGCACACCGCCTTTGAGATCCAGCCCCTCGCGAATCGGGAAATCCTGATCGATGCGCAGCCCGAGCAGATCGATGTGGAAGCCCGGCGAGGCCGGGTCCGCCACGTAGAACGCAAGTGCCGCAACGATGAGGATCCCGATCAACATGCGGATGTCTCGGTGGAAAAGCACGGTCTGCTCCTTCCTACCCCCTACCTCTCCCCGGAACCTGATCAATGCACCACCGGCGGCCCTCAAACATCTGGCCCCCGGAGCCGTTGTCGTCGACTGGTTCCGAGGCCTTCTCGCTGTGCGGTCCCTCTCCCGAGGGGCCGGGCCTCAGAAATCGCGCGGCACCCGGGCGCTCGCGATCAGATCGGCGACCTGATCGGGCGTATCAGCGACCTGTATGCCTGCCGCGCGCAGGGCCGCGATTTTCTCTTGCGCCGTTCCACTCGTGCCGGAGATGATCGCTCCGGCATGCCCCATACGCCGCCCCGGAGGAGCAGTTCGACCGGCTACGAATGCGACCACTGGCTTGCGAACGTGGAACTTCACGTATGCCGCGGCCTCCTCTTCAGCTTCGCCGCCGATCTCACCGATCAGGGCAATCGCATGGGTCTGCGGATCGGCCTCTAAAAGCTCAAGCACCTCGACAAATGACGTCCCAACGATGGGATCCCCCCCGATGCCCACGCACGTCGACTGCCCGTACCCGCGCTCGGTGAGCGCCGCCACGACCTCGTACGTAAGGGTTCCGCTTCGCGAGACCACGGCAACCGAGCCCGGCCGATGGATGTGCGCGGGCATGATTCCCACCTTCGCCTTCCCGGGCGAAATGAGCCCGGGACAATTGGGGCCGATCAGGCGTGTTCCCTTCAATCGGGCGAAGTGGTACAGGGGGATCATCTCGTGCACTGGTATCTGCTCGGTGATCACAACGACAATTGGCAGGGCGTTCGATATCGCCTCGCGGATCGCATCCGGCGCAAAAGGAGCGGGAACGAAGATAATCGAACAATTCGGGCGCGTCTGCGCGACAGCTTCGGCGACCGTGTTGAACACCGGGACACCCGCCACATCCCGACCGCCCCGGCCGGGTGTTACCCCCGCGACAACCGTCGTCCCATACTCGAGCATCTGGCGGGTATGGAACTCGCCCTCACGGCCGGTTATCCCCTGCACTAGCACGCGCGTCCGCTCATCAATCAGGATGCTCATCGTCCGGCCTCCCGTGCCGCATCCACCGCAGCCCGCGCCGCTTCGTTCATCGACGAAAGAGCGGTGATCCGCGCCGCCTGGAGGATTGCCCGCCCCTCGGCCTCGTTTACCCCGACCAGACGAACGATAATCGGGACCCGCCGCATCCCTTCGCCCAGCGACTGGAGCGCCGTGACGATCCCGCGGGCAACCTCATCACACCGCGTAATCCCCCCAAAGATGTTAAAGAGGATCGCCTTGACCTTTGAATCGGCGAGAAGAAGCTCGAGCGCTGCGGCAACCCGCTCGGCCCGCGCCCCACCCCCGATATCGAGGAAGTTCGCCGGCTCACCCCCGTACAGCTTGATTACATCCATGGTTGCCATAGCGAGCCCGGCCCCGTTAACAACGCACCCGATTGTCCCATCAAGTTTGACGTAACTAATCCCCTCCTGACGGGCTCGCGCCTCGATCGGATCCTCGGCCTCCACGTCGCGCAAGGCCTCGAGTTCAGGATGACGATGCAGAGCGCTGTCGTCAATCACCATCTTGGCATCCAGGGCGAGCAGATCTCCCGTGGGGGTAACGGCGAGGGGATTGATCTCCAGGAGCGTTGCGTCATTCTGGCACAGTGTGTCGTAGAGCCCGCGGGCGATCGCGGCGAACGCACGGACCTGCCCTGCATCCAGGCCGAGCCCGAATCCCAGTTCCCGTGCCTGGAACTCTGCAAACCCCAGGTACGGATCCACTGACCGCCGCAGGATCTTCTCCGGAGCCGCGCGAGCGACTTCTTCGATCTCCACCCCTCCCTCGGCGCTTGCCATAAAGACGATGGATTTCGAGGAGCGGTCGACAATCGCCCCAAGGTAGAGCTCGCGTGCGATCTCCGCAGCCTCGGCAACGAGCACGCGTCGGACGACGTGTCCGCGAATCGTCATTCCCAGGATGCTCGCGGAGACCGATTCGGCCTCGGCCGGGGTCGCCGCAAGTTTCACCCCGCCGGCCTTTCCCCGCCCGCCGGTCAGCACCTGAGCCTTAACGACAACAGGCCTGCCGAGACGGCGTGCGATGGCCCCGGCCTCCGCCGGGGTCGCCGCCACCTCACCCGGCGGGATTGGGATAGCGTGCTGACGCAGAAGATCCTTGGCCTGGTACTCGTGCAGGTTCACTGCAACTCCTTATACAATACACCTATTCCGAACGTTGCCGCAGAGCAAAGCCCCCGGCTGTCCCCGGACCATCTCGCCCGGCCGCTCTGCTACCCCGAGGCGACCCATCGGGCGGAGAGCTACCCGGGGCCAGACACTCCATGAGAAAGCCCGATCACAAAAAAGGGGCGATCCCATGATCGCCCCAGGAAGGTCAGTCTATCCACCCTGCCACAGCATCCGCGGGCTCTCCTCACCGCGACGCGCCTGGGGAACCGAGAGGATACTCGGGTCGCGCTGGCTGGCCAACGCGCTCACGCCGGAACTGTCTCCTTCTCGACCCGACGAAGCTGATCCATGCTCTCGAGGTGATCAAAGAACAGGATCCCGTCGAGATGATCCGTTTCATGTTGGAAGGCCTGGGCAAGCAGTCCTTCGGCCTTGATCCGAACCTCTCGCCCCTGACGATCACGCCCCTTGATCACGACATCGCGATACCGGGGCACGTTCGCCACCCAGCCCGGCATCGACAGGCATCCTTCCTCTGGGTAGTAGAGATTCGCCTTCTTGATGATCTCCGGGTTGTAGAGGACGAACAGTTCGCCCGCGTGCGGCTCATCACAATCCTCGGGTGTCTGAACGACAAAGAGCCGCACCGGCACGCCAACCTGCGGCGCCGCCAGGCCCACGCCATTCGCGTGGTGCATCGTTTCGATCATATCATCAATCAGCCGCTGAAGGCTGGCATCCAGACGATGAATACGCGAGCACTTCCGACGGAGCATGGGGTGCTCAACAGTGAGAATCTCACGAAGCGCCATGCAGACCTCCAGCTGCGTCAGAAGCCCGGGAAAGGTTGATCCATTCCATCGGGATCTCCCATAACTAGAGACCAATTGTACACCATCCCTCCTTCCCGCTTCAACCAAGAGAGCTTCCTAGCAGACGCCCTTGCTATCTCTCGCTATAGTCTGCGGCGCGATGATCGCGAATGCCCCTCCTGATCTTCCGATTTGAAGCACTCTCACCCAGTCGCCGATGTGCGGCAACAGGCCGTGGTATCATATGCGCGTGGGGCCCGTGGTGGTCTTCATCTCGGTTCGCGCCCGGTGCCCCGAGGCTCAGGAGGCATCGAAGGAGACCGGTGGCCCAGCTTCGCCCATTCCGTGGTGTTCGCTACGACCTCCGTGTCGTGGGTGATCTCGGCGCGGTGGTGAGTGCGCCGTACGATATCATTTCGCCCGCCGCCCAGCGTGACTACCTGGCACGCAGTCCCTACAACGCCGTACGCTTAGAGCTACCCTCTGATGAGCCGAACGACGCCGCGGCACACGGCCGCTACAGGCGGGCGGCGGCAATCTACCAGCAGTGGCTTGCCAGCGGAGTGTTGCTCGCGGAGCACCAGGCGGGCTTCTTCCTCTATGAGGAGCGTTTCAGTGACCGGGGGATCGAGCGGGTACGCCGGAGCCTCCTCACGCCAGTCCGCCTGGCCGACTGGCGTGAGGGCATCATCCTGCCTCACGAGTTCACCCTATCAGGTCCCAAGCAGGACCGCCTGAACCTTCTCCGCGCGACCGGCGTTCAGTTCAGCCCCATTCTGGCTCTCTACGATGATCCGGGAGATATCGGTACCGTTCTCGACGAGGTCGCACACGGCGAACCAGTTGCCGAGCTTCGGCTGGCAAACGGCGCCGTAGCCGCGGCGGCGCACACCCACCGTCTTTGGCGCATCATGGACCCCGCGCGGATCGTGGCGATCATGCGCGCCTTCGAACTCCTCCAGATCTACATCGCGGACGGTCATCACCGATACGAGACTGCCCTCGCTTATCGCGATGAACAGCGGTCAGCCGGTGCGGGGCCCGATGCCCCGTCAGAGTTTGTGCTCATGGCCCTGGTCGCCACCGATGATCCAGGGATCTGCATCCTCCCGACACACCGTCTCCTGCGATTGAGCACCGTCCCGCCCGTGACTGACCTCGCGCCGCGTCTCGCAGGCTGGTTTATCATCGAAGAGTACCCCGCCGATCAGGTGGCGAGCCTGCTCGACGCCCCATACGACCGCCCGACATTTGTCCTTCTTGGTCTTGCCGATGGTCGCGCGCATCGCCTGACCCTGCGAGAAGACATTGACCTTGCCGCGCTCCTACCGGACGTCCCGCCGGTGCTCCGGGCCCTCGATACGCTCGTCCTCCAGCGGCTCCTCCTCGAGCCCGTGTTCGGCCTCCCGGCGCGTGAGCTGGAAACCAATGGGCGCGTCCAATTCACGCGCGATCCGGACGAGGCCCTCCATGCCTATCGTGCAGGAGAGGCGCAGGTGGTGATCTTCCTGCGCCCGACGCCCCTTGATCAGATTCGTGCCGTGGCGCAGGCCGGGGAGCGCATGCCGCAGAAGACCACCTATTTCTATCCGAAGCCGGTGACCGGCCTGGTGTTCTTCGACCACCAGCGCGCCTTCGCCGGGCACGGGCCAGAGGGCAGCTGAGCCGTGCCGTCTATGACCCGTCAGCGCTGGTCATCGGAGGGCAAGCGGTCAGGCCAGGCCGCCAGGTGGACAGTGAGGGTGAGGTTGTTTCCCCCACGAACCACGGTGAGCGTCACTGTATCCCCTGGATTCTTGCCGTCGAGGTAGGCGCTGATATCTTGCACCGACCTGACGACGGTGCCGTCGATCCGGGTGATGACATCCCCTCCGGCTGGCACCTGGGCTGAAGTATCCGCTCCGCTCGCCCCGCGCAGTCCGGCGGCCTCGGCCGGGCTGCCCGGCAGGACATCGACCACATAGACACCGGATGTCACGGAAAGACCGAGCTGCTTCGCCAGATCCGGAGTCAGCTCCTGCCCGCTGATCCCGAGCCACGGGTGATCGATGGTGCTCCCGGCCTTCAGACGGGGAAGATAGCGGGTGAGGGTATTCGAGGGCACTGCAAAGCCAACCCCCACGGAACCGCGAATGGGGCTCTCGATCTGCGAGACCACACCGATAACCCGACCATCCTCATCCAGGAGTGGACCTCCGCTGTTACCCGGGTTGACCGGGGCGTCGGTCTGGATCATATTCGTGATCGAGCGTCCATTCGATGCCGACCGGGTGCGCCCGAGCCCGCTGATGATGCCGCTTGTGACGCTGTTGTGCAGGTTGAACGGGTTTCCGATGGCGATAACCAGTTGGCCAACCTGCAGGTCGCTCGAATCACCAAGCGGCAAGGGGTGCAGCCGATCGGACGGAACATCGACCCGGATGACCGCCAGGTCGTCGCCGGGATCCTCGCCGACGATGCGTGCGGAAACGGTGGAGCCGTCGCTGAAGATCACCCGAAGCTGGCTCGCCCCCTGCACCACGTGATCATTCGTCACGATATTGCCGTTCTGGTCGACGACGAAGCCGGAGCCCGCTCCCTGCTCCGGCTGCGGCACCAGGCGCGATGCGGACCCCGGCAGCGTGCTGACGATGCTCACCACGCCGGGGTTCGCCTGTTGGTAGACCGCCTCCACGACCGACGCCGTCGACGACGGGTCCGCGGGGTCGAAGGCGCCGCGAAGGGGATGAAGCGCGCTCGCACGCACCTCATTGATCGGCTCCGGCCGCGCCAGATACAGGACCAGGGCCGCGCCCATCATCGCTCCGAACAGCGCGGCCAGCGCGGTACGCAGAAATCCCATGCGTTACTCCCTTCATGCTGCGGGCAGGTAAACGATAAAGGTCGTCCCCTCGGATGGATCACTCTTCACCGACACCTTACCCCGGTGTGCCTGGACAATCTCCTTCACGATCGCCAGCCCGAGCCCGCTCCCATCATCAGGACGCCACGGCTCAACCCGATAGAACCGCTCGAAGATGCGCTGGAGGTGTTCAGGTGGGATAAATGAGCCGGTGTTGTGGACCTCGACCGCGATCCAGGGTGGTCCGGCGCGGTGGGCGGCGCCGTGGCGCGGGGAGTCCGATGCGAGGGCAACACCGTCAACGTAGGCTTGAACCTGCACGCGTCCCCCAGCGGGGGTGTGCTTGACGGCGTTATCGAGCAGATTCACGAACACCTGCTGGAGACGGTGCTCATCGGCCAAGACCGCTGGCAGGTCTCCCGCTCTCAGCTCGATGGCGAGCCCCGCCCGTGCGGCGATTGGCTGGACCTGGCGAACGCACGCTTCCAGAAGCGATGGAACATCCAGGCGCTTCTGCTCGATCGTGATCTGGCCCGACTCGATCTTGGAGAGATACAGGAGATCCTCGACCAGGCGATGCATCCGGGCCGCCTCTTCGCCAATGATGCGCGCCGCGTCCGCGTATTCCTCCGGCGTCCGGATCGTACCATCCACCATCGCCTGGGCAAACCCCTCGATCGACGTGAGAGGGGTCCGAAGCTCATGCGAGACATTGGCGAGCAGGTCGCGCATAGCCCGGTTCATCCGCCCGACCTCGCGCGCCATGGTATTAAAGCTCGTCGCGAGCTGTCCCACCTCATCATGCCCGTTTACGGTGATGTACTGCTCAAAATCGCCGCGCGCCATCCGTTCGGAGGCGTGGATGACCTGAGCAATCGGGCGCACGATCGAACGGGCAAGGAGGGCCGCGACGGCGACTGAGATGATCAGCGCAAGAACGGCAGCCGCCGCAAGGCCTGGCGCCAGCTCCATCCACGCGCCGGTGACGCTCTGCTCCGGCACCGCCACGACCAGATCGTAATCGTACAGAATCGGCCGTGCGGCCGTTCGCTCCATCGGCAGACCGACCACCACAAACGTCAACGGCGCCTCGTGCTCCGGTTCGAACGAGCCCCAGAACACCGGTATGCCGAGGTGCTGACGCCGGTAGGCCGGCGCCGGAAGTTGCTGGCCGGTGAGCGTCCCATTGGTATCGCTGACGATCTGCCCGTGGGCGTCGACGAGCAGAATACGGAGATCAAGCTGATTTGCGTAATCCTTCATCACCTGCTGGACGTCCACCCGAGGAACGTTCGCGCGCTCGTACCGACGCAGGGTGATCGTCAGCGGAACTGCAAGATCGGCCAGCCGATTGATAGCCAGCTGGGTCTGATAGGCACGCAGGAGATACGCCGAACCACTACCGGCAAGAACCAGGCAGAGGATGATGACCGCAGCATACGAAGCGATCAGCTTCGAGCGCAGGCTGCCGAACACCTTACGCTCCTTCTTGATTCACCAGCTTGTAGCCGACCCCCCAGACGGTCTGAATGCGGCAGGTACTGCCGTTGAGCTTCTCCCGGAGCCAGGTGACGTGCACATCGATCGTCCGGGAGTCACCGAGGTAATCGTACCCCCAGACCAGGTTCAGGAGACGCTCGCGATCCAGCACAAGTCCTTCGTTCCGGGCGAAGGTGAGCAGAAGATCGAACTCCTTGGCCCGCAGGCTTACCGGCTTGCCGTTGATCTCGACCTCGCGGCGAGCTGGATCAATGCGCAGATTGCCCAGCACGATCGGCTCCGGCACTCGCTCGGTCGGGCGGCTTCGCCGGAGCACCGCCTTTACCCGCGCAACGAGTTCGCGCGGGTTGAACGGCTTGCACACGTAATCATCCGCTCCGAGCTCCAGACCGACGATGCGATCCACATCGTCAGTGCGAGCGGTAAGCATAATGATTGGAACATCACTTTCGCGGCGAAGCTGCTTGCAGACCTCCAGGCCATCCAGCCCCGGCAGCATCAGATCCAGGATGATCAGACTTGGCTTGATCTGCCGCGCTTTGTCCAAGGCCTCCTTCCCGTCATAGGCGACCTCGACGGTATAGCCCTCCTTGGTCAGATACATGCGCGTCAGCTGAACGATGTTTTTCTCGTCATCAACGATAAGGACTGTACTCACGTCCCGCCTTTCGTCCACGACACGATCCGCTCGTACGCGCCGGTGTATGTGATCGGCTTGGAGTTAACCGGCAGAACCAACGAGCCATCACTACTCATAATATACAGGTTCCACGTCCCGGTGCGATTTGATGCGAAGACAATCCACCGGCCATCCGGCGACCAGGCGGCCCCGGCACTATCCACGGGTTCCCCGCCTGCGGCGGAGCCGTTCGTGAGGAAAGTGAGGTGACTGCCATCCGGCGCGACCACGCCGACATCCCAGTGGTCGTGGTTGAGATAGGTGAAGAGGATGCGCGACCCGTCGGGCGACCAGGCGGGTGTCGTGAACAGGAAGTCCGTGTTCGGGATCCGCGTCGCGGGCTGGTTCTCACCGGCCCGGTAGAGCCCGTCATCTCCACGGAAGACAATCGTCCGACCATCTGGCGACCAGGTGGGAGAATAGCTGTGATACGGCTGATTCGGCGGGAGCCAGGTCGAGTTGTCCTTTAGACGCACGACAACAACCTGATAGAAGTCCTCGCGGGTTTGGTTATCCGGCTTCATGACAAAGCCATCGTACCGCCGATAGAAGGCGATCTGGCTACCGTCGGGAGACCACACCGGAGCGCGCGTATCTGGTCCTTGATAGACCGGATGGGCATCTGAGCCGTCAGCATTCGCCACGTAGATGCCGGCATGGGGTCCCCAAACGGCGTAGGCGATCCGGGTGCCATCCGGTGACCAGGCGGGATCCATCCCGTGGCCGATGACGTGGGCACCCGAGCCATCCAGATTGCTGACCACGAGGTCACCCCCCGGCGCGGTCTGATACAGCAGGCGACCGTCAGACGGCCCCGACGTGACCGGACTCGCTGCCGCCGGCACCGGTAGGGTTGCACTGAGCGGGACCTTTCCGAGAACGAAGATGTATTCATCGCCCAGGAGGCCAAGCGATACCTGGTAGGGCGGCGGGAGCTCCGGGTGCAGCTCCATGCGCGCGCGCTGGAACCGCTGAACGATGAACCCCGACGGTCCCCGATACGGCTCGGAGGTTGGATAACCAAAGATCATCAGGCCGCCGTGCGCGGTGAAGAAATCGCGGAACGCCCCGGACAGGGTATGGCCTGTCTGGGGGAAGTAGGTCTTCGCAGTATCGCCCGGTTTTGGAACCTGATCGGGCGGAATGGGCGGATCTGGTGGCCCCATCACCGCGTCACCGATCAACATAAGCTGAACATTGTACGGAGGCGGGTTCTCGGGCCATTTCTCCATGCGCGCGCGCTGGAAGTACTGAACCACCCGACCATCACTCAGCATTTCCTCGGTCCGGGGGTAGCCGAAGATATCCACCCCACCGTGCGCGGTGAAGAAGTCGAGGAACTCACCCTTGACCCAGTGGCCTGTCTCGGGAAAGTAGCGAGCTGATGGGGCAGCAGAGACAGCTGCCGCTGGGAACAGCACCACCGAAAGCAAGGCGATCATGGCACCAATAGAACATCCGAGCACCCGCACGATAATCCCTCCGCCTTACTCATAGCGCAATGCATCGATCGGGTTGAGCCGTGCGGCCCGTGCGGCCGGGTAGAAGCCGAAGAATAGTCCGATCGCGGCGCACACGCCAACCGCGAGCAGAATCGCCCCGGCCGAGATGACCGTCTCGAGATTCTGGCCGTTCACCGTGACCCGGGTCAGTCCGCGCGCGACCACCACGCCCAGCGCAATACCGAGCACTCCCCCGATCACACTGACCACCATGGACTCGATGAGAAACTGGAGCAGAATATCCACCCGCCGCGCCCCGACTGCCCGCCGGATGCCGATCTCACGCGTTCGCTCGGTCACCGAGACGAGCATGATGTTCATGATGCCGATACCCCCGACAACGAGTGAGATGCCCGCGATCGCCGCGAGCACGATCGTGAAGACGCTCGTCACCTGGACGAAGAACCGCAGGATATCGGCTTCGCTGGTAATCGTGAAGTCATCCTCGAGAACGCGGTGGCGCTGGCGCAGGAGCTCACCAATCCCTGCCGTTGCCGCGGGCACAGCCGACGGCGTCGACACCTGGACGTTGATCAGACTGACATTCCGCGCGCCGCGGGCCGTGACCTGGGCAAACAGGCGCTGCTGCATGGTCGTGAGAGGAATGAACACCTGATCATCCTCACTCCCAAAGCCGGTTGCGCCTTTAGGACGGGTCACCCCGATGACCCGGAAGTTCTGCCCCACGCTCCCGAATAGGCTGATCTTCACCGTCTGATCAACCGGATCCCGATCCGGAAAGAGAGCGGCAGCAACGGTCGGTCCCAGCACGACCACGCGCAAGCGCGCGTCAAGAGCGCGTCGATCGAGGAACGAACCACTCTGAATGGCAAAGTTCCGGACGGCAGCATAAGACGGCGTCGTTCCAACGATACGCGTATTCCAGTTCTC
>Ga0070738_10006061_pt1 | contig 12874 bp, 11 predicted proteins | sample Coa_R2_2_FD_66446 | JGI IMG/M metagenome (GOLD analysis project Ga0070738, IMG submission 66446) | Surface soil microbial communities from Centralia Pennsylvania, which are recovering from an underground coalmine fire - Coalmine... | ecosystem: Environmental > Terrestrial > Soil > Unclassified ... | reverse complement strand
CTCTGCAGAGTTACGGGAAGTTCGCAGCCACTTTGAGTAAGGCCGCGCGATGCCCTCAATGTCCGATGTAAGGGGCGTGTCGTAGGGCAAATGTGTCAACGCATGTTGCCCGACGATATTCAAACTCGGTGATTTTGCACGACTGGCGTTGTGCAGATTGGCCAGACCATTCGCGAGGCCCGGGCCAAGGTGGAGCAATGTGCATGCCGGCTTACCTGCCATGCGTGCATAGCCGTCGGCTGCTCCGGTGACGGCCCCTTCAAAGAGCCCAAGAACGCAGCGGATTTCCGGGGCTTGATCCAGCGCTGCAACGATGTGCATCTCCGATGTGCCGGGATTGGTGAAGCAGACCTTAACGTCTCCCGCAATCAACGTGCGGACGAGACTGGTTGCGCCATTCATGCTTGATCACCTTCACGAATCAATTTAGAGAGCACATGCGCCAGTTCTTTGTAGCGAATCGAAATCATTCCAGTATGGTCGCCGGGAACCGTGATGACATCAAGTTTGCCCGTGAGTTTGTCCCATACGGCACTCGCATTCGACGGAAAGAGGCTCGGATGTTCGGCGCGAACGAACTTAACATCTCCAGAATAATAACCGGGACGATATTCGTTCCACGCTTTGCGGGATGCTTCGCCCACGTTCCTGACGGCGCTCAGAAATAACTCTCCTGGCATTAAGCCCTGATTTTGAGATTTTTTTCTCAATCGGTGCCGGACTGAAAGCGCTGCCACTTCGAGTTTCTGCGCGAACAGTAAATAACGCGAATGAGGATACGAATCCAGCATTGTCAACAACGCAATCTTTTCTCCATTGGCGAGTAGCCGGCGTGCGACTTCCAGAAGCACCAGCCCGCCAAATGAATAACCAATGAAAAAATATGGGCCTTTGGCTTGCATAGCCTTGATGGCGTCAAAGTGAAATGAAACGAGTTCTGCCATTCGATCCAGAGGTGCTGCAATTCCGTCACTGCCCGGACTTTGAATTCCATAAATCTTACGCTCTGTGTCCATGTACCCAGTTAAACCAATGAAATCCAACAGACTTTGGCCGATGCCTTGGGCCATAAAGATTGGTGGACCTTGCTTGCCTGATCTGAGCGTGACCACAGGCGCGATGGCTGGAGCTTGGCGGTTATCGAGGATTGCGGCGAGCGAACGAATGGTGGGAGCTTGAAAAATGACTATGGGCGGCAAATCATTCCCAAATGTCTGCCGGATTTCATTAAAAATCTGAATGATTTCTCTTTGTCCGCCCCCGAGATCAAAAAAGTTCTCATCCACTCCAATGGGTGCCCGTTGCAAAACGCGCTGCCATATCTGGGTCAACGTCTCGACGGTTGCAGCGCTCATGAAATGCTTATTTCTTGAAGCTTTCGTATCCGAAGATGGCTTTTAATTCGAGGAACTCTTCGAGGCCGGCTTCGCCCCACTCCCGGCCATTGCCAGACTGTTTGTATCCGCCAAAGCAGCCGGCAAAATCCACACGAGCTCCGTTGATGTGCACATTGCCCGATCGGATTCGCTTGGCGATGCCGCGCGCGCGGTCAATATTCGCGGAACTCACGAAACCTGCCAGGCCATACGGTGTGTCATTCGCAATTCGCACGGCATCGTCATCATCTTTATAGGGAATAATGCATAAAACTGGGCCAAAAATTTCTTCGCGCGCAATCGTCATGTCATTGCGAACGTCGCTGAATACCGTCGGCTTTACGAAGTAACCTTTGTTCAAGCCATCGGGTCGCCCTGTTCCACCAGCCACCAGCTTCGCGCCTTCGTCAATGCCTTTTTGAATCATCTTCTGCACCCGTTCAAATTGGTTGCGGTTGGCGAGCGGCCCGTTGTTGACTCCCTCTGCAAAAGGATCGCCGACTCTTGTCTTGTCCGCCGCTTGTTTGGCGAGATCGGCTACTTCTGCCATCCGCCCTTGCGGAACCAACATACGGGTCGGTGCATTACACGATTGACCTGAGTTTCGGAAACACGTATCCACGCCTTGCGGAATCACTTTCGCAAAGTCCGCATCATCGAGAATGATGTTTGCCGCTTTTCCTCCCAATTCCTGGGTGACGCGTTTCACTGACGGCGCGGCGGCAGTCGCAACGGCAATGCCAGCGCGGGTTGATCCGGTGAAAGAAATCATGTCCACACCGGGATGCGCGGCAATCGCGGCTCCCACCGTCGGGCCATCGCCGTTTACCAGATTAAAAACTCCAGCAGGAACGCCAGCTTCATGCAAAATTTGAGCAAAGAGAATCGCCGACAAGGGCGCCATTTCACTGGGCTTTAAAACCATGGTGCATCCAGCAGCTAGCGCCGGAGCGACTTTTGCCACAATTTGATTCATTGGCCAGTTCCACGGTGTGATCATGCCGCACACGCCAATCGGTTCTTGCCGCATTAAGGTGGTGCCTTTGCGCTCCTCAAACTGAAATTGCTCAAGCACTTTGGCGGTTTCCATCAAATGTGCCGTGCCGGAGGGCGCTTGCGCCGCCCGTGCCAACGAGATAGGGCATCCCATTTCGCGCGACATCGTTTCCGCCATCTGTTCGATCTTGGCCTGATAAGACGAAATAATGCGCTGCAAGAGCTGTTTGCGCTCCTCGATACTCGTCTGCGAATAGGAATCAAAGGCCCGGCGCGCCGCTGTGACTGCGAGGTCCACGTCGCCCGTACTTCCCAATGAAATCGTGGCGATCGGTTCTTCGTTCGCTGGATTGATGACTGTAAAATCACGCCCCGCGATAGGATCTACCCATTTTCCATCGATATAAAACTGACGCCACTCTTGCATTGACAGTCCTCGCTATGAGTTTCTATGAGTACATCCTCCATTGTACCGACACCGATGATTACTGTGGGAATGCGGCGCAACTAGCGCACCATGCCCATAAAGCCAGATAATAGCCATAAGAATGAATCGCAGAAACTTTCTTCGCGGTTTGGCCTTGGCCACCACCGGAGCGCTCGCGCTGGGCGCCGACATCACTTTCATCGAGCCCGACCGTCCGGTGCTGACGCGGCTTGAAATTCCTTTGCGCCGACTCCCCCCCGCGTTTGACGGATTCACCATCGCGCAGTTGAGTGACTTTCACTACGACGAGTATTTTTCCGTCCATCCCATCAAGCGGGCCGTCGAGATGGTCAACAGCTTAAATGCAGACCTCGTCGTGCTCACCGGAGATTTCGTTTCCGAGCCGGTCTCAAAGGCTTTCGGCAATGCCAGAAAAGCCGCAAATGCCGCCGGGCCGTGCGCGGAAATTCTCCGCGGCATTCACTCGAACAACGACTTGATTGCAGTTCTGGGCAATCATGATTACGCCACCGATCACACTCGAGTGACTGAGTTATTACAGGCCCACGATATTCGTGTGCTCATCAACCACTCATTTTCCTTCGAACGCTCCGGATCTCGTTTATGGATTGCCGGCGCCGATGACAATCCCGATAGCGGCGATTTGCGGGCGACTCTTCGCGGAGTGCCCGAGAATGAAGCCACTGTGATCTTGATTCACGAGCCTGATAATGCCGAATACACGCGGCACTTTCCCGTGGATTTGCAAATCTCCGGCCACTCTCATGGTGGACAGGTCGTGTTTCCTCTCATCGGCCCTCTTTATTTGCCCGAAAATGGCCGCCGTTTTCCATGGGGATTGCACCAACTCGACGCCCTCACGCTTTACACCAACGCCGGAGTGGGCACAGTCGGATTGCCCTTTCGCTTGAATTGTCCGCCGGAAGTGACTTTGTACACTCTGCGTTGTGCGACCAGCAGCAATAGTAAAAATTCTGCCGGCTAATGGAGATGGCTTTGCACATTTTGCATGTGGTTGGCGCGCGCCCTAACTTTATGAAAGTAGCGCCTGTGCTGCGTGCACTCACCCGGCAAAAATCGGTAAAGCAAACTCTCGTCCATACCGGACAGCACTACGATGCTTCACTTTCCGATATTTTCTTCCAACAACTCGAAATCCCCGCGCCTGACGTGAACCTGGCGGTTGGTTCCGGAAGCCATGCCCAGCAAACCGCCTCCATCATGATCAGACTCGAGCCAATACTGAGTGAACGCAAGCCTGGACTGGTTCTGGTTTACGGCGATGTAAACTCCACCGTCGCAGCGGCTTTGGTATGTTCCAAGTTGCAAATCAAGATCGGCCATGTCGAGGCAGGATTACGTTCTTTTGATCGGTCCATGCCCGAAGAAATCAATCGCATCGTCACCGACCAGCTTTCAGATTTATTATTTACTCCGTCAGAAGATGGCAACCATAATCTTGAGAAAGAAGGCATTCCCACGAAAAAAATTCATCTTGTGGGAAATGTCATGATTGATTCTCTCAAGCGCCTTTTGCCGCTGGCATTGCAGAATCAGAAAAATTCCTTGCCTGCCAAGTTCGCGCTTGTCACCCTTCACCGCCCTTCGAACGTGGACGATAGCAATACCTTAAAAAGCATCTTGCAATCTCTGCAGAACATCAGCCGGCAATTGGATGTGATTTTCCCTTCGCATCCGCGCACCCGCCAACGCGTGGCAGATTTCGGATTCGACACTGGCCACATCCAATTCGTTGAACCTCTGCCTTATCTTGAATTTCTGGCAATGCAGCGTGCCGCGACGGTCGTAATCACCGACTCGGGCGGGGTTCAGGAAGAAACCACGTATCTTGGCATACCTTGTCTGACTCTGCGCGCCAATACCGAACGCCCAATAACAGTCTCCCGCGGAACAAACATTCTGGTGGGACAGGATGCGCATCGCTTGGAAGAGGAAGTTACAAAACTTTTGAACGGCAAAGCAAAGCACGGAATCGTTCCCCCGCTTTGGGACGGCCACGCCGCCGAGCGCATTGCTGATATCTTGGTTTCAAGGCAACCGGAACTTGCAAAATCGCTCCATGCATAAACGAACGGCATTCATATCCTGGAAAGGCATTTGTGAAACTTAAGCCCATTGTTGTCACCGGCGGCGCCGGATTCATCGGCTCAAACTTCATCCTGCAATGGCTGGCCAGCGAGCAATCTCCGGTCATCAATCTCGATAAGCTGACGTATGCCGGCAATCTCGCCAATCTGGAAAGCGTGGCGACCGATACCCGCTACCAGTTCGTTCACGGCGATATCGGTGACCGAAAATTGGTGGCCAGCTTACTGGAAAACCATCAGCCCTGCGCCATCGTTCATTTCGCTGCGGAAAGCCATGTGGATCGTTCCATCCACGGCCCCGACGATTTCATCCTCACCAATGTAAACGGGACCTTTGCGCTTCTGGAAGAAGTGCGGGCTTACTGCGCCACCCTCGATCCTTCTGACAAACAAAACTTCCGCTTCCTCCACGTTTCCACCGATGAAGTTTACGGATCGCTCAAGCCCGAAGACCCCGAATTTTCGGAATCCACTGCTTATGCTCCCAACAGCCCCTATTCGGCGTCCAAAGCGGCCTCTGACCACTTGGTGCGCGCTTACCATCACACATATGGCCTGCCCACGCTGACCACAAATTGCTCCAACAACTACGGCCCCTATCAATTTCCGGAGAAATTAATCCCGCTTGTCATTTTGAACGCCCGCACCGGAAAATCAATTCCTGTGTACGGCGACGGCGGTAATGTTCGTGATTGGCTCTATGTCGCCGACCACTGCGATGCCATTCGCACCGTTCTCGCAAAAGGTAGGATTGGTGAGACCTATAACATCGGGGGGGCCAACGAAAAGAAGAATTTGGATATTGTGCACACCATTTGTGCCATCCTCGATGAACTCTGCCCGAACGATCCGGTTGTGCCGCACAAGCAACTCATTAAATTTGTGCAGGATCGTCCTGGCCACGACCGCCGTTACGCCATCGATCCCCGTAAAATCGGCGGCGAACTGGGCTGGAAGCCCAAGGAAACCTTTGAAACCGGCATCCGCAAAACCATCCAGTGGTATCTCGCTCATGACGAATGGACCCGGCAGGTGACCTCCGGCGCTTACCGTCAATGGATGGCTACGCAGTATTCGCTATAACGTAACAATGTTCGCTTACAATAAAAGCTCCTCCATCGTAGAGGATTAATTGCGTATGGCTAAATATCTCATCACCGGAATTGCGGGATTCATAGGCTCCTCGCTCGCCCGCGCTCTTCTTGCCCAAGGCGACGAGGTTCGCGGTCTTGATAATCTCTCTACCGGCCACCGCGAAAACATCGAGGAAGTCGCCGGAGAAATCGATTTTCGCCACGCCGACTTGCTCGACCTTGGAGCAGTCCGCGATGCTTGCGATGGCGTAGATTACATCCTTCATCATGCCGCCATTCCATCGGTTCCCAAATCTGTTCTTGATCCCTTAGGTAGCAACGCTGCCAATCTTGATGGCACAGTGAATGTTCTCATCGCCGCGCGCGATGCCAAAGTTAAACGCGTGGTCTTCGCCGCTTCATCTTCCGCTTACGGCGATACTCCGACTTTGCCGAAGCGGGAAGACATGCTGCCCAGCCCGATTTCTCCCTACGCCGTCACGAAACTCGCCAGCGAATATTATCTGACTTCGTTCTATCGCTGCTACGGTCTGGAAACTGTTTCGCTCCGCTACTTCAATATCTTTGGTCCTCGGCAGGATCCCAGCTCACCCTACTCCGGCGTTCTCGCAAAGTTCATTACCCAAATGCTGGCTGCAGAACAGCCCACCATCCTTGGCGACGGCAAACAAAGCCGAGACTTTACTTACATTGACAATGTGATTCATGCCAATTTGCTGGCCTGCCAGGTTTCCGCTTCTGCTGTGGCGGGAAAAGTCCTCAACGTCGCTACTGGACGCCGCGTAGATCTGAACGAAACCTTCGCCATCCTCAAACAGCTCATCGGCTATAAAGGGGAAGCGGCTTACGGCCCCGAGCGCGCCGGAGATGTAAAACACTCCCTCGCCGATATGGCCAGCGCTGAGAAATATCTGGGCTACAAGCCGGTCACAGATTTTGAAGAAGGCTTGCGCCGTACCATCGCTTGGTATCGTACTCGGCAGTTGACGGCCGCTTCATAATTTTCATGCCCACAAAAAAATCTCATTCTCAACCTTCTGCCTACAAAGGCATCATCCTCGCCGGAGGCTCCGGCACGCGCCTCTATCCCGTTACCCACGCCGTTTGCAAAAGCTTGTTGCCTATCTACGACAAGCCCATGATTTATTACCCGCTCTCCACCCTGATGCTGGCGGGTATTCGCGACATCCTCGTGATTTCGACCCCGCATGATACGCCTCGCTTCGAGGAACTCCTCGGCGATGGTTCGCGCTTCGGAGTGAATTTCCAATACGTCGTGCAGCCCAAGCCGGAGGGAATCGCGCAGGCCTTTATCGTCGGCAAGAAGTTCATCGGAAACTCCTGTTGCGCCTTAGTTCTTGGTGACAACATCTTCTACGGTCACGACTTCGCCAAAAGCGTCGAAGAAGCTGTACGTCAGACTTCCGGCGCGCGCGTCTTCGCTTATCCCGTGCACGATCCCGAGCGCTACGGTGTAGTCGAGTTCGATGCCAACGGCAAAGCTCTCAGCCTGGAAGAAAAACCCAAATCGCCGAAGTCTCGATACGCGGTCACAGGCCTTTACTTCTATGATAATAACGTCGTGAGTATTGCCGAAAACCTAAAGCCATCCGCCCGCGGCGAGCTCGAAATCACCGACGTCAATCTCGAATATCTCAAGCGCGGCCAACTCGAAGTCCGCGTCATGGGCCGGGGCATGGCGTGGCTCGATACCGGCACGCACGAAGCCATGCTCGAAGCCTCGCTGTTCATTCAAACCATCGAAACCCGACAAGGGCTCATGGTCGCCTGTCCCGAAGAAATCGCTTACCGCTACGGCTACATCACTGCCGATCAGGTGCAGGCCATCGCCGAGCCGATGAAAAAGAACCGCTACGGCGCTTATCTGCTGCAAATGTTGAAGGAGAAGGTATTCTGATGAGCATCACCACCGACGTTCCCGCTGCGCGTAAGCAGTTGGCCAACATGAAAGTTCATGAAACCAAGGTTGCCGGAGTTCTTTTGCTAGAGCCCAAAGTGTTTGGCGATGAGCGCGGCTTCTTCGTGGAAAGCTACAACGAAAACTTAATGGCCGAAATTGGCATTCGTGAACGCTTCGTGCAGGACAACCACTCCTACTCCGGCTACAACGTCTTGCGGGGGCTGCACTACCAAGTTCGCCACACGCAGGGCAAACTCATCCGCGTGGTCCAGGGAGAAATCTTCGACGTTGCCGTGGATCTTCGTCGCAGCTCGCCGACTTTCGGCCAATGGGATGGCGCCATTCTCTCCGGCGAAAACAAGCGCATGCTTTGGATACCACCCGGCTTTGCCCATGGCTTCCGCGTGCTCTCCGAAGGTGCGCATGTGCTCTACAAGGCCACTGATTTCTACCATCCCGAACACGAACGCACTCTTGCCTGGAATGACTCTCACGTCAATGTCGAATGGAATTTGAGTTCTGAGCCGATCATTTCCGCGAAAGATGCGAAGGGTGTCGCTTTCGAATCCGCCGAAACATTCGAATAGACTCGGAAACCACTCCAACATTCCCGCCTTTAAGATCTGGAGTCCTACGGTACCGCCGCCGTCGCCGGATTCGAGTATGCGCTTTCCTGCCCGTTATTCACCGCAGTCGTGACGTAGTAGTATGTCGTTCCTGACTGCACCGTCGTATCCGTGAAGCTGGTTTGCGGTATCAGCGAAGAGTTCAACTTGTTGGGATAAGGCCCGCCTGAGCTCGTTCCGCGATAAATGTTGTAGCCGGAAACCTGACCGCCATCGCTCCAGGCCAGCGAAACCATCGGCGCTGTCCCCGTCCCGTTGAAAGATGCGTCCGTCGGAGAATTGGTCGCGTTGCTCGTAAATGAAACGTTTCCGGTTGAAGCTCCCGCCGATCCTGGATCAAACGTCACGGTGAAGGGAACGCTGGTGCCCGCTGTCACGGTCACAGGGAACGAAATTCCGCTGACCGAATATCCTGATCCCGCCCAATTCGCCGAGGAAATCACTACATCCGATGTGCCGGCCGTCAGAGATCCCGGCAGCGCTTTGCTGGTGTCCACTTCCACGGAGCCAAAGGTAAATGTGGATGGGGAAACTCCCAGTTGGTTCGCTCCCAGGCCGTCGCCCGAAAGCCCAATCGAAAAATTTTGATCCGTCGCATTGCTGGTCACTGCAATGTTTCCGGTCACATCGCCCGTTCCAGTCGGGGTAAAGCTCACACCGAGTGGAACACTCTGTCCCGCCTGAATCGTCATCGGCAATGACGGCTGAGTAGTGAACGAGAATCCTGCGCCGCTGATGGAAAGCTGCGACACCGTCACACTCTGTCCCTCGGAATTGTTCAACGACACGCTTCCCGTTGCCGTATGCCCAATTGAAATCGGCCCTAATGTCAGTGATGAAGGCAGCGAGGCCAGTTGCCCCTGAGAAATTCCATCCGCTTGTAGTCCGACGGATAAGCTGGAGTTCGACGCGTCGCTCTCAACCGTTAAATCGCCCGAAGCGCTCCCTGCACTGTTAGCGGTAAATGTGACGCCAATCGTGGTGTTCTGGCCCGCCGCAAGTTCAATCGGTAAAGAAGGCGTCGTGGTCAGGCTGAAACCTGTTCCACTCGCGCTGAGTTGCGTGATCGTAATGGTGGCTCCGCCGGCTGGGTTGCTCAAAACTATGCTGCCGTTGGCTTTGCTGCCAACCGTTACGTTGCCAAGATTCAAAGCGGAGGGCGAGACTCCCATCTGTCCCGCCATAATGCCGACGCCTTGCAGGCCAATTCCTAAATTCGTCGTTGAAGCGCTGGTCGCAACCGACAAGCTGCCCGTCACACTGCTTGCCTTCGTCGGCGCGAAGGTCACGCCCACGGTGGTGTTTCCATTCGCTAAAACTGTAAACGGAGTCGAAAGCGCTGAGCTCAGCGTGAAACCGCTTCCCGTGATCTGCAATTGATTCACGGTAATGCTGTCGCTTGAGGAGTTGGTCAGGGTCAAGGTGCTGGTCTTCGTCCCGCCGACCGTCACATTGCCGAAATCGATGCTGCTGACACTGGCATTCAGCCCGCTATTGGTGCCGTTGCCGTTCCCCGGCCCCGGCTGGTTGTTGGAAATACCAGTACCGCCCCCGCAGCCTGTGAGCACGCCTGCGACCAGCAACGACAACGCCATGGCAAACTTTCGGAACATGAGCAGCTGCCTCCCTCGTACGAAGCCAATTATTCCGGCTCAACCGCTCCCTTCCTAGAGTCCGGAGATTCATGGTCAGAACGAGATTGGGGCTACAACCGGCGTAACTGAATCGTGGCACGCGAGAGTATCGAACGCTTATAAACCACTGAAAAGCAATAAGTAATGCTCAATATGAACTAATCCATTTGGGCTAATTTCTTATGGGAATCTGCCCCATTCAGGTTTCCTCAGTAGGCTAATCGGAAGGGCAAAGGTTACTCTTGATTACCAAAGTCACTCTGTGGATCTTCTAACACCGCTATGGGATTACGTTCGATTGCCGAAATAAGCTCAGAACAGAGCAGCCTCATCATTCCAGATTTTCCTTAATGTGCAATACTTTGCACAATGCGCCGGCGGGCATTGTCTAAGCTGTTGATTATGCGAATCTTATGGTGGCCGGGGGGCTGCACTAATTCCCAGCATGAGTGCACTTCGCTATCTGGCCGCAATCGCACTGATCGCAACCGCAGCTTCCGCCCAGAACCTGCCGGAGGCGCCGAACAGCCGTGTTGTGGACAATAAGTTCATCACTTTGGCCTTCCTATCCACCGCGACATCGTTTTCAGACTCCTACACGACGACCTGGGCCCGCGAGAACTGGCTTGCCGGCAAGACCGGCGTTTGCAACATCGAAAAAGAATCAGCCTATCTCTATGGCACTCACCCGACACCGGGACGCGCGTACGCCGTTGCCGCGGGTAAGAGCGTCACTTCGGCGCTGGCATCGTACTACCTGCGCAAACACCACAGCCGCCTCTGGAGCCTGCCCTTGGTTGTGAATGCCACATTCGGCATGCAAGGCACCGCGCAGAACATGGTGATGTGCAACTAGCTCAAAATTTCTCTCCGTAACTCAGCAGACAAAAGTGCGGGATTAAAAAATTCCGCACTTCGTCTTTTCCGGGCTTTTATTCTTCGTTTTGGTAAGTCATTGAGTTTTCGTGCAAGTGATTGATTCTTCGTCGAGCCGAATTTTCGGGCCGCAAAATCTGGTTCGAACGGCTCCCAGAAAGGCGTCTATTTTGCGTTTTAAATGCGTTCTGGCGAGAGCTAGATCATCGGGGCGAGTTGGAGGCTGTCAAAAATTTCACGCGCTCTACGGGGCTGCAAATGCCCCTAGCGTCGGTTTCCCATTTTGGGAAATTAGAGAGACAGAAACATACGTACAGAAAGAAACTGCGCTGTGCGTTCCATCATGGGATCACCGCTATCACTTGATTGGAGAATACACTCTGTTCTCCGCCAGAATTGACCGCTGTGGTGACGTAATAGTAAGTCTGCCCAGACTTTACCGTGTTGTCGGTATAGAGCGTGGTCGGATCCAGCGAGGAATTGATTTGGGTGTACGGGCCACCGGAGACGATTCCGCGGAAGATGTTGTAGCCCGCGATCTGCGATCCGCTGCCATCCCAAGTAAGCGTCACGCTCGGAGGTGGGGGAGGGTTGTTGCCGGTTCCGGCGAGCAATTCAATCGTCGGATTATTAGGCGCGTCGCTGAAATCCAGGTTGGCTGAGGCCACACCACTTTGTTGCGGCGCGAAGGTTACAACGAAGGGTGCGGACTGACCTGGTTGCAGGGTAAAGGGGAAGTTCAGTCCGCTGGCGGAAAACTCGGAGTTGTTGATGCTGGCAGCGGTCACGGTGACCGGGCCGCCGCTGGCCGTGAGCATGGCATTCTGCTGGCTGGTTTGGCCAACATTGACCGTGCCGAAGTTAATGCTCGCAGGCGAAACGGAAAGTTGTCCGGCTCCGATTCCGCTGGCCGTCATCGGAATGGACAGCGTGCCCCGGTCTGCATAAAGGATGATCGTTCCGGTGGCATTGCCGCCTGCGGTCGGGGTAAACGTCGCAGTAAACGTGATGCTATGGCCGGGGGCTAAGACGAGGGGGAAGTTCAACCCGCTGATGCTGAAAGCCGAGCCGGATACCGATGCCGATGAGGCATTGATATAGGCGTGGCCCACGTTGGTGATGGTTTCATTTAAATTAGCGCTGTCGCCAACTTGCACGCTGCCAAATTGCAAGCTGGAGGGATTGGTCGTGACGAGGTTTCTAACCTGCGGCGCGGCAAAGGCCGGCGCGCAAACAGCCAGCAATCCGAGAGCAAGAAACCCGTTCCATTTGGACTTCAGACAACCTAACTTCAACCAGCGCAATCCAAAATACGCCACGCAAACCTCTCATGACCGTTCTGCGTGCGAACGGCGGGGGATTTGTTACCTGCAGGCGCTCAGGAAAAACTTGTTTGGCCCGAGCAGCGCCGCAAACACAGTGTGCTTGCGAGCATGGCATGCCGCATAGGTCTCAGTAGTTCTTGTTGCGTACGAAAAGTGGCGAAGTGGATTTGGTCTAGATTACACGAAATTACTGCGAAATTGGGCTTGTGGAAATTGTCCAGTTGCCTTACTGGACAAGGGAATGCAATGAATTGCACACTGGCCGACCGGGCAGTGCCCTGAAAGACGTAGTAGATGAAAGCAGTGTGAAAAGCAGAAAAATGCAGTGTGAAAACCTTACGGCGCGCGCGTGACCGGCGGGCGCATGGTTCCGGGAAGGCAGCAATTTTCAGGGCAAATATCGTGATTGGGACCGTATTTTCCCAATGCGCGGCGCGGAATGCCCGGATCCATGCGCTCGGTAACCAATT
>Ga0070738_10006058_pt1 | contig 12885 bp, 15 predicted proteins | sample Coa_R2_2_FD_66446 | JGI IMG/M metagenome (GOLD analysis project Ga0070738, IMG submission 66446) | Surface soil microbial communities from Centralia Pennsylvania, which are recovering from an underground coalmine fire - Coalmine... | ecosystem: Environmental > Terrestrial > Soil > Unclassified ... | reverse complement strand
CGCCGGCGAGCTTCCATTGTCCAGAGCCGATCTCCTGCGCCAGACCCATGTGCCGCAGCTTGTGAAGCCGGCCGGCTCGTAATGTCTGTTGGAAGGCATCGCCGACGGTCGTTCCGGATCGCAAGAGGCCCTGCTCATCCGCCTCCTTCAGCAAGCCGCGATCAATGGAAGTGAATCGCTCCTGCTCGACCTCGGCCCGCAGCCTGGCCTCGATCTCGCGGTCGCTGCGCGGGCCGAGGTCCAAGCTGATGATCTCGGCGGCGCGCTCACGCATGCCATGGCTGAGATACTCGCGGGCGATGACGAGGTCCTGGTGGCGTTCGTCCTTGCCGCGCAGGACGACATGGGTGTGCGGGTGCCCGGTGTTGTAGTGGTCGACCGCCACCCAGTCTAGCTTCGACCCGAGGTCCTGTTCCATCTGCTGCATCAGCCGCCGCGTGAAATCCTTGAGGTCGGCGTATTCGATCGCGTCCTCGGCCGCGACGATGAACCGGAACTGATGGCGGTCACCCTCGCCGCGTCCGAGGAAGGCATCACCGTCGGCCCGGTCGTGGACAGCATCGTAGAGATCGCCGGGCAGGCCCTCGCGCGTGACGCCATCGCGCTGCAGGTAGCGCAGGTGCGTGCGGGCCGGAGTTGTGCCGCGACCGGCGAGCTTGATCAGGCGTGTCTTGACGATGACGCGACGTTCGCGGAAGGCGGCGTAGCGGTCCCGTGTACCAAGCACACGGCCAACGCCCGCCCCGCGGCCGATCCGGCCGAGCTGGCCGGCTCGCCGCGACAAGGCATGCTTGCGCCCACCTGCCCGCGCAATCGCGTGTCCCACATCACGCAGAAAGACACTGCGTACGCCCCGATTGCCGATGCGACCCAGCTTCGGTTCGAACTCGTGGCCACGGATGACGGGGAGCTTCATGGAAACCTCGGCGATGACAATGCCGGTTCGTAACCGATTGCTGGCATGGAGGCTTCGACCTCAACCAAATCAAGGGCTTGTCGCCGCATTGGAGGGACACTGGCACCCTTCCCTCCACAAGAACCGATGTGCAGACAAGAACTTGGCGACCGTTGGAGGGAGCCTTTTATCTTGCCTACGCGTGATTGCGGTTCTCTCCACCATCCGATCTTCGTCCATGCACGCTTTGTTGCGATTGGCTCGCGCACTGGGGCGTTCAAGCCGAACTGCGTTGCGGCCCGACGTTGGCAATCGAGGTGCGATCAGGGCGGTCCCTGATCGTCCACTGGCGCCGCAGATCTACTGCCGAGATTCGGTGCGCCCGGGCGTCGATTCGTTTCCGGTTCGAGCTGCAACTTGCCTCCGGATTGATCAGCTCGAGAAGCCGAATCATCGTGGTTTACGAACAGGGTCGAGGGCCGTCCCGGTGCAAAAAACAGCAGAGGATTGAGGCTGCGGCGGCGCTCTGGCGCAGCGGGGACGGATGAAAGCTGCTTGGCCGCCGGACCATCGTCGCTCCCGTTTGCGAGCTCCGCTCCGATTTGAGCGATATAGGCCTGCGTCTCCGCCGGTAGCGGTTGCTCTCTCCGGCGGTAGGCCTCAAAGCGTTCGGGACCGGCATTGTAGGCGGCAAATAGGTGCGGATAGCCAAACCGGTCGAGCATCTCGCGCAGATAGGCGGTGCCGGCCAGGGTGTTGTCGTGCGGATCGGCAGGATCAGGGCCTAGACCATGGCGGCGCCGCATTTCAGCGTAGGTCTGGGGCAGCACTTGCATGAGGCCGATGGCGCCCGCGGGCGAGGTGATCGGCCGGCCGTCAATCGTGGCCTGGCCATCGCTTTCTGCGCGCATCACGGCACGGATCCAGGCTTCCGGAATGCCGAAACGCTGAGCCGCCTCGGCGATGAATACCTGCCACTGCCCGACGTTCGTCGTGCCAGGCGTGTCCGCCACGCGCTCAATGTTGGCTCGCGCTAAGGCCTCCTGTGCACCCGACTCGACAGAGATGGCGCGGCTGATTGTTGCCGTTGGGCGGCTCTCGTAGCTCATGGGCGGCCCGGCGAACGGCGAGCTGCACAGCAACAGCGCGATCACCGGGTCCGTATCGGCACCAGCTTGCCCACGATCGCGGACTTGGAAATCGGCCCGAAGTAGCGTCCGTCGAAGGAGTCCCAGACCTCGGCCATCAACAGGAAGACTTCGCCTGGCGCGAGCACTCGGCAGCCTGTCCAGGGTGGCAGCAGACGGCCTTGGGGGTCGGCAACCAGCTGGATGGCAGCGATGCGACCGTTGATCAAAATGAGGTTGTGGTTGCCACATACGGTGTCCCCGGAGACGGCCACGATGCGCTTAGCGAGCGGCACGGACTCGGGGAGATAGCCGCGGTCGGCGGCCATTCGGCGCGCATTCTCGGGCGCCCACGCGAGAACGAGATCGCCTTTGCCCAAGGCCGTGGTTTGCTCGACCCGGTAGAGACCAAGCGGTGCACTGGCGCTGGCGTTCCAGACGAAGCCGGGCACGGAGGAGCCAAGTGCGAGTGCCGCCAGGCCGAGCGTCGCGAGGGCGCCGACGCAAAAGACGGGCCGCCTACGCATCGCCGTCGACCTTGGTGTGAGCGCGGCCTTCCGACCAAGCGTCGAGGTCGGCGATGTGGTAGCGCACGTAGCGGCCGTGCTTGCGAAAGCGCGGGCCACGGCCAGTGCGGCGCATGCGCTCGAAGGTGCGCGGCGATAAGCCGACATAGTGCGCAGCCTGGGCCGTATTGAGAAATGGGCTGCCCTTCTTGGCGTTGGCGGCCCTGACGGCATCGTCGTCCATGCGTGCCCTCATCGGGGTGGTCGGAAGACGACGACGCAGGTCGTCTCCTTCGCGGGCAGCATGAGCGGGCAAGCGATGGCTTAGGACTGGCGAAGACTCTCAGAGGCGTTTTCGCCACCCAAACGACGCCTACGACGGCCGAAGACGCCGTTGCAGCGCCTGATCCGGCAGACCGCAGCCAGCCGTTCAGGCGGCGTATTTTGCTGTGAGCCGATGCAGCGCTGGCGACGCGAGAGGCATCAAATCAGGAGACTTCGATACCCACCGTTCATTAGGTAGCGTCCCCGCCGGACCGCTCGGCGCACTTGGTCGAAGAGATGGTGCCGAGGGTCCGACCAGTCGGCGAGAACACGCGCTTCGCCAAACAAAGCGACGGCGATGTCGCGATAGGTGGCGCCGGCCAGAAAGCCATCCAGGGCTTGCAGAACATGACGCAACCGCCGTGACCTTGGGTCGATTGGGAAGAGATGATCGGGCAAGCTCTGCTTGCTGATCAGAGCATTGAGGCCTTCCAGCGCCGTGAGCCGAGCTCGCAAGTGTCGCGCCTCGAAGATCGCATCAGTGCGCAGGCTGACGGGCTCGAGCAGGCTTGAACCACGGACCGCCAACTGCAAACTGCGGCTGCTATCGCGCGCCAACAGATGCTGGGTTCCGTCCGGCAGGACCAGGAGTGCCGTAGGATGGCGCAGCTCGGCAAGCGAGAACGGACCCGTCGAGACGGCCGGAGCGGCCGTCACCGGCAGGACATGAGGGCATGCCTCGGGCCGCCAGAACACCGTGGCGGCAGTCGCATCGTGGTCGGGTGGATCTGCGAAAAAACACGCCCCATGGCGCCAGATCATCGAGCGGCCGGTTGGCAGTCAGAAGGGTCAAATGCCGTCGCTGTTCGACAGAAACTGCCGGGGCCAGAGTGGCCCATTCGCGCTGATACTCAGGATCCCGGCGTAGGAATTCCCATCCCCAGCCGCGCTTCGGCAGTGAATCGGTGTAGTCATAGGCGTCGGCACGACGCCACGGCTGTTCGTCTTGGGATGGCGGACGGCTGACCATCGTGGGCTCCTCGCGCTGTGGCAAGGCAGACCGTCAGCCGCCTCCCTGATGTAGTTGGACGGTCCCGTCTCGCCGAAATTACTTCCTTTCCGCTGCCAACGAGGCTGCTCTAGGCTGTGGCCATCGTGACCGGCGCCCAGAGAACTGGCTGTTCGAGACCACCCTCGCGCCGCAGGCGAGCGAGGGCGTCGCGCGAGACCTCGAGGTAGCCCGCAATGGCTCGAGTCGTACCGATTGCGTGAGGGATGCCGATGCGCTTCAGCGGCCAGCTGGCCCGCCGCAGGATGCGCTCCATTCTGAGGTCCGTGACCGTGACGATAGAGCTGAGACCCCGTGCCAGGCCAAACTCGACCATGCCAATGAAGAGCTCAAAGGTCGCCTTTGCGATGCCACTGACCGCACCGGCCGCGTCGTTGCGCAGATCGAGAGCGAAGCGGCTGCTCTCCCAGATGCTCGGGCTGGCCGGCGGCGATTCGCCGTTCAGGAGAACGCCGAACGCGTCCCGCAGCATGGTGGGACCGGTCGACGGCAGCAGGCGGACACAGCCTTGAACACGGCCGTCGCGGCCGCGTTGGAGGAGGTAAATGGGGTGAAATGCGTCGAAGTCGTCGACCTCTAGATCGCCACTGACTTGGACGTCCCAATCGAGCCGCTGCTTGAACACGCGATAGCGCAAGCGGTGCATGTCGGCGAGCTCTTCCACGAATTCACCATAGTGATCCTGGCTGATGAGCTGCATCATGGTCGCCTCCTGGATGAACAGGCAGCGACAATGAAAGGGTCAGAATTGGCCCCGCGCACCCTGTACACCTGAACAGGGTTGACAGGGGGCCAGTCGTGTCAGGGCGTGGTGCGCATTGAGGCCGAGTAGCGCGCGACGGCTTGGGAGATGGTGCGGACCCCAAGCTTCTGCTTGGCATTCTCGAGGTGGAAAACCGTCGTGCGGCGTTTGATGCCCAGGATGTCTGCGGTGTCTCCGGCGGACTTTCCCAAAGCGGCCCAGCGCAGGCAATCGAACTCGCGCGGCGAGAGCGCCACGCCGGCGATGATGCGATCGCCGGACAACTTTTGGCGCACCTGGGCGTGATAGTGGAGCGCCATGAATTGCAGGACTTCCCCGTGTCGCTCGACGCCGCGGCTGAACGCCGGATGGCGCTCGTGGGCGGCGAAGGTGATCGCCGCCACCGGGCCACGCCCATCGTGAATGGGAATGGTGAAGCCGGAGCGGATGTCGAACTGGGCCGCTTCGTCGAAGAACTGCTGTTGCCGCTTGGAGAGAGTCATGGTCTCGGCGCCGAGGCCCCATTCAAACGGCTCAGTGCCATGCTGGGCCTGAAGGATCACGGGATCGAGCCGTTCGTAGCGACTTTGCAGATAGTGTGCCGTCCACTCGGCTGGATAGGTGGATATGAGGAGCGGCTTGTCATCGGGCCGGGGCGGCAAGGACAAGTACGCGAAGCAGTGTAGGCCGAATGCGGCTGCCGCATCGGCCAAGGCAGACTGCAAGTCAGCGCGATCGACGCTTTCCGACAGCCGGTCGATGAAGGTCTGGAAGACCCGGTGCATCGCTTGGCCCCAATGACGCAAGACCCAGCGATCTTTTCAGCATGCCAGCGCGCTCTTGCCAGTGACAACATGAGGCTGCATTCGTGCCATGCAGCCGCGGCGGTAAGACTCTTGCCGAGTGCGGGCATTTTCGACGGAAAAGTGCACGCGCGGCACCCGAATTTTACAGTTATGTGTCGGGCTAAATTGGGATCAGACAAGTTGGCCGGCTCAGCCACGCAGGAGATGGCGGTAGCCAACTCGGCTCATCCAGCGGGCACGGCGCAGGTGGCTGTCGACCACGCGCTCGGCCCGCTGGGGCTCCTTGGCCGGATCGATGCCAAGGATGATCTTGGCCATTTCGTTCTTGCTTGCGCCGTCGGCGGTCGCGTCCAACAGACGAAGGTAAACGACCAGATGCGCCTCGTCGTAGGCGGTGATCGAGTCTGACCAAGGGACGTCGTCGGCAATGGGTTGATTGTGACGCCGAGCCACCATTGCGCTCTGCCCTCCTGCTGATGTTCGCCAAGCGCCGTGGACTTCAATTTACGGAGTCAGAGTCGAGAGGCCAGTGACATGCGCCGGGCCGGATGTGGATAGAAGTGGTGGTGATCCACGCCATTTCTTCGCGGCAGATGATGTGCGACACATATTATAGTTGATAAACTTTATAGTGTGTATCCCGCTGACTTGCGCGCATGGACATGCGCAAGCTGGTGGGGCGGAATGTACGGCGCCTCAGGCTGAGAAAGGGCCTGACCCAGGAGAGGCTCGCCGACATTTGCGGCTTCAGCCAGCAGTACATCAGCGGCTTGGAACAGGGTCATCGGAACCCGACCGTCGTGACGGTCTATGAGATCGCCACCGCTCTGGGCGTCAGCTATCTCGATCTCCTGCGGCCGCCGAGAAGGCGTGCATAGATTGGCTTGAAGCGAGACGGTCAGTGTCCCTGTCAGTCCTCATACCGTCGCATGGCGAACAAGCTTGCAAGGCTGTCAGGTGCCGCGGCAGCGGATCGACCTCGCTCACTGTCCAAATGGCGACGAGTCGTATCGATGGAATGCAGCCAGTAGTGGCCAAGCGTCGCGTTGGGAGCGTAGCGAGGGGCAAGGGTGGTAACAGTGGACGAAGAGCTCTTCAAAGCATCGAGATAATCCGCCCACCACTGCATCATTTTCACGCGTTCGTCCCAATGCTCGCCGCGGGCATAGGCACGGCGAACGTCGTTGTTCTCGACGTGGGCAAGCTGGCGCTCGATCGCGTCCGGATGCCACTTGCCGGACTCATTCAGCAAGGTTGACGCAGTGGCGCGAAAGCCGTGCGGTGTCATCTGGGTCTTCGTGTAGCCCAGACGGCGCAGCGCAGCATTGAGCGTGCCGTCGGAAATCGGCCTACCGGCGGTCCGGATGCTAGGGAATAGCAAGCCCTCCCCGCCGATGATCTGTCGGAGCCCCTGGAGAACGGCGATGGCCTGCCTCGACAACGGAACGCGATGCGGCCGACGCATCTTCGTACGCGGTGCAGGAATCGTCCAAACAGCTTTGCCGAGCTCGAATTCCGGCCATTGCGCTGCCCGCAGCTCACCTGGGCGCGGGAACAAGAGCGCCATGAGCCGCAGCGCCACTCTCGTACCGGGCTGTCCATCGAAAGCATCGATCGCGCGTAGCAGAGCTCCAAAGGCCGTCGGCTCTGTGATCGCTGCCCGATGGACGACCTTTGGTCGAATCAGGGCGCCCTGCAAGGCTGCGGTGGGGTCAGACTGGCCGCGACCTGTAGCGATGGCGTGGCGAAACACTCTGCCTATGGTCGACCGTAGGCGGCACGCCGTTTCATAGCGTCCACGGGCCTCGACCTTGCGCAGGACCTTGAGCACCATGGGAGAGTCGATTTCATCGATCGGATGGTCACCCAAGACGGGATAGGCGAAGTCGAGAAGCCATTTGGTCTTCGAAATGGTCTCATCGGCCCGTCCTTCCTTTTCGATCCGGTCGATACACTCCTCGGCGAGGATGCGGAACGTATTGGCTGGACGTTCGTCTTGTTTCTCTTTCTTCGCCTGCAAAGGATCGACGCCCTTCAACAGCTGCTGCTTGGCTTGGCCACGAGCCTGCCGCGCGTCTGCCAAAGAGACCGTCGGATATACGCCGAGCGCCATGAGCTTTTGTCTGCCCTGGAAGCGATAGGCAAGGCGCCACCACCGCGCGCCGGTTGGATGGATCCAGAGCTGAAGGCCACCACCATCTGACAGCTTCTGGAGTTTCGTGGTTGGCCGGGTTTGCCGACACCTCACGTCCGAAAGTGCCATCGTCCGATCCTCCGATGATCCTTACAGATACCAACAGGGCGATCGCCAGATACCAACAAAAGTACCAACACGACCTCTCGTTGGACCGCCGAGGATGGCCTGCGCTGACCTGTGCTCGGCTGCGCAACCGTTGTCGAAAAACAGACGACTTTCAACGCTCTACCGGTTGCAGCGCGTAGGAGCGACGGCGTGAAGGAATGATGCGCGGAGAGGAAATGGTGCCCCGAGACGGAATCGAACCGCCGACCCCATCATTACGAATGACGTGCTCTACCAGCTGAGCTATCGGGGCACAGGCGGCGGGTTCTAAGGGAAAGGGCCGCTCCGCGCAAGACCGCGGCCAGCCGCCCAAACACCACGACCCCATCGCCGCCGCCGCCGCCCTGCTCTATGCTCCGGCCTCCTGAATCTGGAGGATCGTGATGGCCAAGGTGGCGTTTCTGGGGCTGGGGGTGATGGGCTTTCCCATGGCGGGGCATCTGGCCGCCAAGGGCCACGAGGTCACCGTCTACAACCGGACCTTCAGCAAGGCCGAGGCCTGGACCAAGAAGCATAAGGGCAAGGCGGCGAAGACACCCAGGGAAGCCGCGCACGGTCAGGAGATCGTGTTCTGCTGCGTCGGCAACGACGACGATCTGCGCTCGGTCGTTCTGGGCGACAACGGCGCCTTCGCCGGCATGGGCAAGGGCTCGATCTTCTACGACAACACCACCGCCTCGGCCGACGTCGCGCGCGAGCTCCATGCGCTGGGCAAGAAGAACGGCATCGACTTCATCGACGCGCCGGTGTCGGGCGGCCAGGCCGGCGCCGAGAACGGCCAGCTGACGGTGATGTGCGGCGGCGAGCAGGGTCCGTTCGACAGGGCCAACCCGATCGCCATGGCTTACGCCAAGGCGATCACCCTGATCGGCCCGCCGGGCTCGGGCCAGATCACCAAGATGATGAACCAGATGTGCATCGCGGGCATCGTGCAGGGCCTCGCTGAGGCGCTGAACCTCGGCCAGCGCGCCGGGCTCGACATGGACAAGGTGATGGCCGCCATCTCCAAGGGCGCGGCGCAGAGCTGGCAGATGGAGAATCGCTGGCAGAAGATGATCGCCGGCGAATTCGAATTCGGCTTCGCCGTCAACTGGATGCGCAAGGATCTCGGCATCTCCCTGGCCGAGGGCAAGCGCTGGAACGCGCAGATGCCGCTGGTCGCCCTGGTCGACCAGTTCTACCAGCGCGTCCAGGAGCGCGGCGGCGGACGCTGGGACACCTGCAGCCTGATCCAGCCGCTGCAGAAGCCGTAGATGCGCACCTTCTCCATCCCCTCCCCCGAAGGGGGAGGGCCACGGTGGGGCATGGCCTCGCACACATCATTGCTACGGCCAGCCCCCTCCTCGATCCTCCCCCTTCGGGGGAAGAAGCCATGAGCGACTACACCCTCTGGGGCCGCGCGGGATGGGGCTCGACCCTGGTGGAGGCGCAGCTCGTCTGGTACGGGCTGCCCTTCCGCTTCGAGCCGGTCGGCGACCTGTTCAAGGATCCCGACGCGCGAGCCAAGCTCGAGAAGGTCAATCCCCTCGCCCAGGTGCCGACCCTGATCCTGCCCGACGGTCAGGTCATGAGCGAAAGTGCGGCCATCACCCTGCTGCTGGCCGACCTCGCCGGCAACGACTCGCTGGTTCCCAGGCCCGGCGCGCCGGAACGTGCCGCGTTCCTGCGCTGGCTGGTGTTCATCGTCGCCAACATCTACCCGACCTTCACCTACGCCGACGATCCGGCGCGCTTCGTCTCGGTGAGCGCCGCGCGCGATCCGTTCCGTGCGGCGACCGACGCCTACGCCCAGCGGCTGTGGAAGCAGGTCGAGAGCCAGGCGCGCGCGCCATGGTTCCTGGGCGAGCGCTTCAGCGCGCTCGACATCTACGTCTCGGTGATGACGCGCTGGCGGCCGCGGCGCGGCTGGTTCGAGACCGAGACGCCGAAGCTGTTCGCCATCGCGCACCGCGCCGATGTCCGGCCCGAGCTGGCAAAAGTCTGGAAGCGCAACTGGCCGACGTGAGCGCCAAGAGCATGTGTTCAGTCGGCATCGTCGGCGGCCTGGGCGTCGACGCTACCGTCCACTACTACGAGCGCATCACTTCGGCCTGCAAGGCGCGCGGCTTCGTGCCCGACCTCGCGATCGTACACGCCGACATCGATACCGGTCAGAACCTGATCCGCGCCGGCCGGCTCGACCAGCTCGCGGTGTACCTCGCCGGCTTCATCGGGCGGCTGTCAAAGGCCGGCGCCCGGCACGCGGTGCTGCCGGCGGTGACGCCGCACATCTGCATCGAGGAGCTGACGCCGCTCCTGCCGATCCCGCTGATCAACATCGTCGAGGTGCTGGCCGCCGAGCTGGAGCGGCAACGCATCAAGCGCGTCGCGCTGCTCGGCTCGATCTTCACGATCCAGGGCAGCCTGTGGGGCCAGCTCCCCGGCATCGACATCGTGAAGCCACAGCCGGACGAGATCGCCTTCATCGGCGCCGCTTACCAGCGCATTCTCGACGGCAACACCGATCCCGCCGACGCCGACGGCTTCCGCCGCGTCGCCAAGTCGGTGCAGGCCCGCGGCGCTGAGACCGTCCTGATCGCCGGCACTGATCTGGTCACGCTGTTCGACGAGCAGAGCGCGGGCTTCCCCTGCCTCGATGTGGCGCGGCTGCATATCGACGCCATCGTCGAGACGCTCGCGTCCTAGAACATATTCCGTCCGGCCGGAATCGGCCGGATGGAATATGCCTGGTGCAACAAATATCGCCCGTGCGCGCATTTCCGTTCAGGTGGAACCGCGCCCGTTTGGTCGATGGAAGGGACAACCGTGCGGGCGCGGTTCCACCTGAACGGAATCGCCCTAGCGAGCGCGGATGCGGGACGGCGTCTAGAACACCTCGCGGACGCCGACGATCTGGGCGAGCGAGCGGCCGACATGCTCGGCGGTCTCGCTGGCCAGCCCCTCGATCTCGATCTCGACGGAGAGGGCATCGTCGATCGCCTGGGCGAACACGCGGGCCGGGACGAGGCCGCGCTTGGCCAGCAGCTCGAGCGCACGCGGCAGGACGGCGGGCTCGACGTCGGCTTCGAAACAGTATCGGACGGTGGAGGAGTTGCGCTTAAGCGCCAGAACGGATGACGAGGACATGGACGGATTCCTTGCGAAGAGGGCGAACAGCGACAGACCGGTCTGCAGTGCAAACCGGGGTGCTAATTCGCCGGGCAAGGAGGTCCATGCGGGCCATCGACGGCACTATAGCGCGCCGTGTCGGCGGCTTGCTAGGCTTGGTGCAATCACCCGCCGGGAAGGAAACAAAAATGCGCTCGACGCCCGTCTACGAGGTCCATGCGGTCAAATATGCCCACCTGCCGCGCAAGGCTTGGGAAGTCCAGATCACGCCGGACCCGCACGACGCGGACTATCCGATGGACTATTTCGTCTGGGTCGCGATCCCGCTGGACGAGTCCGGCAACCGCGCGATCGGCGGCAAGCCGATCGTGGTCGACACCGGCTTCAACGCCGCCGTCGGCAAGAAGCGCGGCCGCGAGGTCAAGACCAACCCGGCCGACCTGCTGAGCCATCTCGGCGTCGATGCCAAGGAGGTGGAGGACGTCATCATCACCCACCTGCACTACGATCATGCCGGCAACTGGGATCGCTTCCCCAAGGCCCGCTTTCATCTGCAAGACAAGGAGATGCAGTTCGCAACAGGCCGGCACATGTGCCACGGCACGTTCCGCCACGCCTTCGAGGTCGAGGACGTCGTCGGCATGGTGCGCGCTGTCTACGGCAAGCGCGTGGTGTTCCACGATGGCGACGAGGAGATCGCACCGGGCATCTCGGTGCACCTGATCGGCGGCCACACGATGGGCATCCAGTCGGTGCGCGTGATGACCCGCAACGGCTGGCTGGTGCTGGCGTCGGACGCCTCGCACTACTTCTGGGGCGTCAAGCAGGAGAAGCTCTTCTCGATCGTGTTCTCGGTCGCCGACATGCTGGCGGGCTACGACAAGCTGAAGAAGCTCGCCGACGGGCGGATCGAAATGGTGATCCCCGGCCACGACGCCGAGGTCACCAAGCTCTTCCCCGCCTCGAAGCCGGGGCTGGAAGGGATCTGCGTCCGGCTCGACTGAGCGGCGGGCTATTTCGACGCGACGACCACCACGGCCTGCATGGACGCCTCGATCGCGCCGGCGCCATAGGCTGAGCGCAGTGCCGCGGCGACGACCTCGGTCGTGGCCGGGAGGCCTGACGGATCGAGCGCCTCGATCTCGCCGCGCATCGGCGTGCCCTGGCAGAGGCCGATCGCGGCGTCCTCGGCTGTCGCCACGCCGCTCGGCAGCGTCACCGTCTCGACCGTGACCGGACCGAAGCCGGCCGCCGCCAGGTCGCGGCGCAGCACGTTGGTATCGGAATGGCCATGCGGCGTGCGGGCGAGGAAGCGCGGCGGGTTCTGCGGGTAGCGTGCCGCCACGGCCTCGACCACGATGCGCGTCATCGGATTGTGCTCGAGGCTGTCCCAGACGCTCAGCACGAAGCGGCCACCGAGTGCCAGCACGCGCCACGCCTCGCGGTAGCCTGCGACCCTGTCCGGAAAGAACATCACCCCGAACTGGCAGACCACGATATCGAAGCTTCCGTCGGCGAACGGCAGCGCCAACGCATCGGCCTGCCGGAGCTCGACCCGCTTCAGCGCTGGCTTGGTCGACGCGTGATCGATCATCGCCTGGTTGAGGTCGGTGGCGATCAGCGTAGCCGCTGGCAGCCGCTCCGCCAGGGCCGTCGTGACGATGCCGGTGCCGGCCGCGGTCTCGAGCACGCGCGCCGGCCGCAGCGCGGCGACCTTTTCCGCGGTGTGGCGCGCGAACGGCTCGAACAGCAAGGGGCCGAGGTAGCGGTCGTAAAGCGCCGGGATCGAACCCGTGAAGACGGTATCGTTGCCGGCCATCGCCTAGAACATATTCCGTCCGGCCGGAATCGGCCGGACGGAATATGCCTGGTGCAACAAATATCGCCCGTGCGCGCATTTCCGTTCAGGTGGAACCGCGCCCGGTGGTCGATGCAAGGGACAACCATGCGGGCGCGGTTCCATCTGAACGGAAATCGCTCTAGCAGGTTGTTGAAAAAGTCGTCGTATCGGACCGAAGAAGATGATTCACTGATCTCGGTAGCTTGCGGGAGTTGTTGTGATGCGC
>Ga0070738_10006057_pt1 | contig 12886 bp, 8 predicted proteins | sample Coa_R2_2_FD_66446 | JGI IMG/M metagenome (GOLD analysis project Ga0070738, IMG submission 66446) | Surface soil microbial communities from Centralia Pennsylvania, which are recovering from an underground coalmine fire - Coalmine... | ecosystem: Environmental > Terrestrial > Soil > Unclassified ... | reverse complement strand
CATCGAGGTTTCGCCGCGCGACCGAGCCGCCAGGGCCAGCTTGGTCAGCTCGGGCCAGGCGATGACCAGGCCGTTGTAGGCCAGGGCTTCCTCGGCCCATTTCTTGCGTTCGCAGATGGCGTAGAGCCGATAGGCCAGCTCGCGCGCCGTCTCGCCGATCCCGCCCAGCTTGTTGAGCAGCGCCGCGGCGCCGGACTCGCCGTCCTGGTCCAGCCTGCGGATGAGGTGCTGGGTGGTCTCCCAGACCGTGAGGCGTTTGTCGGCCGCCGGGTCCCAGTTCCTGGGCAGGTCGGACCGGCCGAGGAGCTGGACCTTGCCGCCGCGGGCCTTGACGATCCCCGCTTCGACCAGCCCGCCCACGGCCGTGTTCTTGGCCTTGCTCAAGGTCTCGGCGACGCCGAACGGCCCCTCCTGCGTGCCGAACTGCTCGAACCAGGCCAGCGCCCAGCGCGTATCGGGGTCGAAGTCCCCTTCCTGCTCGGCGAGCACCTCGTCCAGCACCTGGTTGATGATCCCCAGCGCCGTCCGGACGCTCATCGCCGACCCGTCCGACTCGATCACCTTCGCATAACGCGTGAACACCGCCATCCCCGGCCCGATCGCCGCCTGGGCCAGATCCACCGGCGCGATATTGCCGTATTGGAGATTTCGCAGCGCCTCGGGCAACTCCTGCCGCAGGGCGTTCATGAACTCCTTGCGCGTGGCCAGACGGGCATCGGCAGGACGCGGGCGGCAGACGAGGACGATGGAGGATGCGAGTGCATTGCTTGACATGCTGCGCATTCGCGTTGTTCCCTCCGTGCGCAGTGGCCATGTCCCGTCGATTTGCCATCCCGCGTCTGCCAAACCTTGCAAGAATGTTTCCCAACCTGTGGAGGTACGGGCACCTTCGATCTCGTCGCTTTCACGATCCGCCGCAGCCCGAGCCGCTGGGCTTCCAGCGGGATCGAGCCGCCGCCGCAGAAGGGGTCATAGACCGGCGGGGCGTGTTCGGCCCGGAAGGCATTGACCGATTCGGGCTTGGGCTGGCGATCCAGCCATCGCTGCCGCTTTTCGGGGCGCAGGTCTGCCCGCCCCTGCCGGATCAGGTCGCCCACCGTGGACCCGCCCGGAAGCTTCAAGTCCAGGGCCAGCTCGCCGGTTTCCACCTTGCGCGAGGCCACGCAGCGCGCGATCTCGGAACGGGCGGCCTGAATGACTTCGGGGGCGTTCGAGTTCTCCCACTTGACCAGCTCTTCGATCAGGGAGTGTAGCCTTTGCCGCTCCTCGCCGATCCAGTGCTCGCGCGTTTCGCCGGAGAGCTTGTTCGCATCCGGGTCACTGCTCGGATCATCAACCAGCGAGGCGAACAGCACCGCCCGGCACGCCGCCAGCGGCCGCCGCGCCCACCAGAGATGGAGCGTGCTCGGGTGCCCATGGCGGATCGACTTCTCCTTGGCCGACGCCTCGTTGATGGCTTTCAGCGGCAGGGAGACCTCGATCAGCTTTTTGCGATAACTCATGGCAATGCCTACCTCTGCGTGGTGAGAAGACGGATCACGCTGGCAGCCCGGGCCGATTCCGGTCTGAGTTCATCCAGTCGTTCGAGCCGCGCCGCGATGTCCGCCTGCTGCTTCGCCCTGGAACGGGCTCGCGTTGGCCGGCCGCCGGCCTGCCTGGAGGAAGGGGATGCCTTCTTCATGTTGGGTGAGCTCCTCGCGCCACGAGCTTTCGGGAAATCCCTCGCTAAGGTTAACCTCAGAGAGCCTGGGCGGAAAGTCTAGGAACTCCATGAGATCGACGGCCTTCGCTCTCATCGACCAGCATGGCGCCGCGCTTGAGCAGGTCGCGATGCCGCTCGAGGACCAGATCGAGCGTGGCATCGAGCAGCGGCTGGCCCGGACAGACGAACGCTGCGGGCGGTTTGCCGGGGAGGCTGATCAGCTCCTTCTCGAAGGTGATCCGCTCGTAGCGCTGGAGCACCGGAAGCCCGCGGCCGATCTGGCGGTCACGGCTGCGAACCAGGGCCGGGACATGCTTGATCTCGTAGCGTTTCGGCTCGCGCTCGTGGATCGTGCCCCCGAGACCGCGGAACGCTTCCAGGAAGAACGCCGCGATGAAATGCGGCTGGAGCCGCCGCGCTTCAGCCCGTTCCATGTCCTCCCGGATCTTGCGGACGTGGGTGACGTCCATGGAATCGTCGCTCAGCGCCCGCCCTTCGAGGAGCTCGCAGATATGCTCCCGATCGAGGGCGTTGTCCACCTTCTGGAACAGCCGGGCCTTGACCTCGGGCTGGTCGCCGTATCGGATCGCCTCCAGCAGCAGCTCGCGCAGCGCCCGGTCCTCGAACCGCAGGGAGCCGAGGACGTCGAAGACCTGTCCCCCCAGGGCCTCGCGCTCCTCCGCGATCTTTTCGAGCAGCCGCTGATAGACTTCGCCTTCGCGCGTGTCCTTGGCGACGAGGTTCCAGAGGTGGCAGACCTCGGTCTGGCCGATGCGATGGATGCGGCCGAAGCGCTGCTCCAGGCGGTTCGGGTTCCAGGGCCGGTCGTAAGAAACTCTATCAGAAATAGGCCCCCGGCTTGAAAACCCCCTTGAAATCCAGGGGTTGGGGGCATTTTTGTTAGAGTTTCTAATTGACCATCAGGTGGGCGCGCTGCAGGTTGATCCCCTCCCCCGCCGCGTCCGTCGCCACCAGGATTTCCACTTCCTTGTCGTGGGTGAAAGATTCCTGAGCCTGGCGCCGGTCTTCCCGGCCGATGGCGCCGTGGATGATCACCACGGCTTCGGGACGCCCGAGCAGCGCCCGAATCCGTTCGGCCAGGTAATTCAGGGTGTCGCGGTGCTCGGTGAAGATGACGAGCTTGCGGACCTCCTCGCCGCGCTTGAGGAGCTGCTCTTCCCGCAGCCGCTTCTCCAGCCGCTCGCGGCGGCGGCGAAGTGACTGAAAAATCGCCTCGGGTGAGGAAGCCAGCCGGCGCTGGAGGATCGTCAGGGCGAAGCCGACGGTCCCCTTGCGGCCTTCGCTTTCGAGGGCCTCGGCCCGGTTGAATTCCTCGCGGACGTAATTGGTCACGCGCCGATAGAGATCGGCCTCGGGATCGGACAGGGCATACGACACGGCGTAGGCGATCCGCTCGGGGAACAGCGGCGTGCCATCGAACTTGAGCAGTCGCTCCTTGACCAGCCGGCGCATCATGTCCGAGGTGTCGGCGAGATGGACGCCGTCGCGGAACTTGCCCTCGAACCGGTCTCCGTCGAGCAGGGCCAGGAAGAGCTGAAAATCCGCCTCCTTACCGTTGTGCGGGGTGGCCGTCAGCAGCACGAAATGCCGGGTCAGGGTGCCGAGGAGCTGTCCCAGGCGGTAGCGCTGGGTGTACTTGACCTCGTTGCCGAAATAGGTGGCGCTGAGCTTGTGGCCTCGTCGCAGACGATCAGGTCCCAGTCGGTCTGTTCGAGCTTCGCCTGCACGCTCTCATCCCGGCTCAGCTTGTCCAGCCGGGCGATGACGAGCGGGTTTTCCTGGAACCAGTTGCCGGTGCGGGCCGCCTCCAGCTTGTCATTGGTCATGATCTCGAACGGCAGGTGGAACCGCCGGTCGAGCTCGTCCTGCCACTGCTCCACCAGGTTCCCCGGGCTCACGATCAGGCAACGGTTCAGGTCGCCGCGGGCCATCAGCTCCTTGAGGAACAGGCCCGTCATGATGGTCTTGCCCGCGCCCGGGTCGTCCGCCAGCAAGAAGCGGAGCGGCTGCCGGGGCAGCATCGCGTCGTAGACGGCCGTGATCTGATGGGGGAGCGGATCGACCAGGGAGGTGTGGACGGCCAGGAGCGGATCAAAGAGGTAAGCCAGCCGGATGCGGTGCGCCTCCGACACCAGCCGGAACTGGGCGCCGTCCCCGTCGAAGCTCCAGGGCTGGCCGGCCCGGGCGATCTCCAGGGTCGGCTCCCGGTCGCGGTCGAGCAGCTCATTCCCGAGCCGCCCGGCCGAGTCTTTGTAGGTGACCTCGATGGCGACGGTGCCGATCCATTTCACGTCGAGGACCGTCACGAGTCCTTCGGGCAGGATGCCGCGAACCGAGCTACCCCGGGTGACGTCTTCAAGGCGGGTCATGGTTGCTTGCTTCCCCGGAAGCTTCCATCTCTATCAGAGCATGACAACCTGGTCAAGAGGCCAGTAGACGGCTGCGCCACCCTGTGCTTCGGGACAAGTCCCGGCCCAAGATCCATCTCCCAAAGAGATCGGTTGTCCAGCGGCCGGCCAGGACTTCGGCCCAGGCGCGCCGTGGGCTGCCACCCGGGATCTGGTGGTGAACTGCTCGGGCTCAGGAGGTGGTGGATGTCCCCAACTCCTTGCCGGGCCATCCCTTGGCGGTGACACAGGGGAGCCTTTTCCGCTGGCTTGCAACCAAGCACGCGACCGGATGTCCCTTGGTTCAGCGATGGGTGCCTGGCACGCCATTTGAAGGTGGTGGCTGGGCGATGCCGAACGGAGGGCCATCATCATGAACCGCCAATGCTCTCGCTGCCAACGGACCTTCACCCGAGAGGACTTCCTCTCGGAGGAATCCAGGAACCTGGAGGCGGACCGCAAGGCGGCACGGCTCCAAGGCGTGCACTTCTTCGACTACCGCTGCCCAGCGTGCGGAAACGAGGACGTCTTCCTCGACGTGGTCCGGCTCGACGGCGAATCGGCCGAAGCGTACGCGGCCCGCAAGGCGGAGCTGGAGGCGACGGCGCGTCGGGTCGGGGCCGAACGGCTGGAGGTCGTCGTGGTCAAGCGGGATGGGGCGCCGGAGTAGCCGGGGCCGGCAGGTCGATTCCTGGGTCGCGAAGCCTTCCCGGCTGGCCTGGAAGACGGTGCGTTCGCCGTCAGCGGCCCTTCGCTCCGGTCGCATCCCCCTCTCGGATCCGGCCTGGGTACCCGGCCACCCGCCGGTTCGCGCTGCGCCCGCCTGCGCTCATCCGGCGCAGTTATCAAGACGCGGTGACCGGACGTTTGCCCTCGAGGGGGCCGTAGGTCCGCCGCCGGACCCGGCTGACAGCGATAATCACCTGTGTTGGCCATGCGTGACCCGGATATCTGAGTGCCATTCACGTCAGAACCCGGTTCTGCCGATTGAAGAAGGCCGTCAGCGGCCGGGTCGCCGGGGTCAGGGACGCCCTGGTGACGACCAAGGGCGCCGACGTGCCCGCGCGGAAATTGGCGTCGCCGCCGTACTGGACCGTGAACGACTTCTTCAACGCCTGATTCAGCTTGAGATTCACCACGGCCGTGCCGTTGCTCAGCACGGTCGCCTTGAGCCGGTGACCCTTGCGGAAGAAGGTGACGGTTCCCGTCGGCACGCCGCTGCCGGGCGCGACGACCAGGACCCGGGCGGTGAGGTGCACCGACAGGATCTTGCCATGCTTGTTCCGGACGGCCTGGGCGGTCAGGACCGGCTGCGTGCTCGCGGTCGTGACGACCAGCGAATTGGATGAGGTTCCCATGGGCTGGAAGTTGGCATCGCCCGAGTAGGACGCCGTGACCGTGTGCGTACCGCGACCGATCGCCGTCGTGCTGAACGTCGCCCGGCCGGTCGCGGGATCGACCACGGCGGTGCCGATCGGACTGCCGTCGACCAGGAAGGTGACCTGCCCCGTCGGATTGCCCGCTCCCGGGCTGATCGGTGCGACCTGCACGGTGAAACTGTCGTCCTGGCCGACCACGGCGGTGCTCACCGAGCTGCTCAAGGACGCCGAGGTGCTCGCCCTGGTGATGACCAGCGTACCGGGCACATACGTGATCGCATAATCGATCGCGCTGGCGCCCCCGACGTTGAGACTGTAGGATCCCGCGGGGCTGGCCGTCGTGGCCGTTGTGGTCACGGCGGGCAGAGTGGTCAAGCTGGCCGGCGAGTCGCCGGGGACGAACCCATTGTAACTGACCGAGAAGGCCGGCAGCGCCGCGCCATAGACCTTGGACGCGGGGTTGGCCGTGATCGTCAGCGGGGCCGGGGTGATGGCCCCGGAGACGGCGCCCAGCGGATTGAGGGTGTAGTTGCCCGCGTCGGCCCCCGTCAGCGACAGCCCGCTCACCGTCACCGGGATCGGCGCCCCCACATTCTTGGTGCTGAACGTGGCCGTGTAACCCGTGGGCGAGAGACTGACCTGGTCGTGGTCCACGATGCCGCTGAGCCGCGCCGTGCCCAGGTTCAAGCTCGCCGCCGTCGTGCCATCGTAGACCTTGGTGTTGGCGTTCAAGTCCAGGACGGTGAGTGCGGCCGGCGTGATGTCAGCGGTCAGCCCGGTGGGCTGGGTCAGCGTGTAATTGCCGGCATCCGGGCCGGTGAGCGACAGCCCGCTCACGGTCACCGGCTTGGCGGTCCCGACATTCTTGTTGGCGAAGGAGGCCGTGGCTCCGCTCGTATTCAAGCTCACCACGTCGCCGCCAACGACCCCCGACAGCGCTGCCGAGGCCGTATTGAGCGTGTCGGCCGTTGTCCCATCGTAGACCTTGTTGTTGACCGACAGCCCGGTCACCGTCAGCGCCTTGGCGTCGATCTGGCCGACGGGTCCCGAGATCGTCGTCGAGGCCAGTTGATAGTTGCCCGCAGCCGTGCCGGTGAGTGCCAGGCCGGTGACAGTGACGGTCTTGCCCGTGCCCACGTCCTTGGTGTCATAAGTGCCGTCGGGGTGATTGATGCTGACAGAGTCGTTGTTGAGCACGCCCGAGAGCTGGTAGTTGCCGGATGTGAGCGTGGCGCTGGTCGTGCCGTCGTAGGTCTTCTCCACCGTCCCGGTCAGCGCGGCGGTCAGCGTGGCCGGGGTGACGGTCAGCGTGCCGGATACGTAGTGGAAGCTATAGTCGGGGTCGACGGCGCCCTGGGGCGTGATGGTGTAGCCCCCTGCGATCACGGGACTGAACTGGGTCGCGGTCGTGCTGATCGAGGGACCGGTCGTGAGGCTGGCGGCATTATCGCCGTTCTCGAAGCCGCTGTAACTGAACGTGAACGCCGGCAGAGCCGCGCCGTAGACCTTGCTGGCATTCCTCGCCGTGATCGTCAAGGTGGCCGGGTCGACCGTGAAGGAGGCCGGCTGCGCGGAGCTGCTGCCGGCGTAAAGGCTCGAGACATCGGGAGTGTACACGGCGTAGATCTGGTGGGGCGAGCTGGTGACGTGCAGGGTACTGATCACGCCGGTGGCATCGCCCTGGGGGTCCACCGGTGCGATGGCAACCTCAGTCCCGCCGGAATTGGGGTTGCCGTCGTAGAAGGTCACCGTTCCCGACGGAGTCGGCTCCGCGGACTGGCCCGCCACATGAGCGATGAAGGTGGCCGCGCTGCCGTAGGTCGAGGTCTGAGAGGATGGCGCGATCGTGGTCGTGGAACTGGCCACGGCGGTCAGAACGACATCATGAAAGGTGGTGCCCCCCAGGTAGGTGATCCGGAAGAGACCGGACGCCGTGGTGACGATCGATCCCTCCGGGAGGCCGGCGAAGGTGCCGGTGACCCCCGAACCGCTGTTGTTCTTGAGGATCGTCAACTGGTCGCCCAGCGCCGGAGTGTAGCCGCCGCCGATCGAGAGGTTCAGCGTCGCGCCGCCGAGATTGACCGCGCCACCGGCGATCGCCTGGTCGTAGCCGGTCGTCCCATTGCCCGGCGTATTTCCATCGAGTGCGGCCGTGAATGTCGAATTGCCGTCAAGGGTCAGGCTGCCGGTCTTCAGGACGCCCGGGCCGTCGCCGGGGCTGACGGTGCCGCCGGTGCTGGTCACGGCGCCCACCGTGCCGCTGCCGCCGAGCACGGCACCCGAGTTGACCTGCACCGCCCCGGCGGTGCCGTCGACCAGCAGCGTCGTCCCCGACCCCGTGACGCTCGTCGCGCCGGTGTAGGTGTTGGTCCCCGTGAGATCCAGCTTGCCGCCGCCCGAGAGGCTCAAGCCGGCCGTCCCGGAGATCACCCCGCCCAGGACGAGCTCCCCGCCCGCGCCGACCGCGACCGTGCCCCCCCCGAGGTCCGTATCGATCGTGTCGGTCGATGCGCCCGAGGTGTAGGTGGCGCTGATGCCGTTGGTCAAACTGAGCGAATCGCCGGCGGCCTCCGAGAGCGAATATCCCGACCCGCTGATCGTCAGCGAATTGAAGCTCGTCCCCGCCGGAAAGTTGTCGACCGCATCGAAGCTGGCCGCGTTGCTGGGGAAGACCAGGTCATCCCCTGACTGCGGCGCGGTGTTTCCCGACCAGTTCACCGCGGTCGTCCAGTTGCTGTCCGAGCCCCTTCCGGTCCAGGTCGCGGTCGTGGTCGAGGGTGTGATCCTCGTCTCCAGACATTCCAGCAGCGGGAGACGACCCCGGCGGCGGATCGGACCTCGCCGGCGCCGGGACCCACGATCAAGCTGCCGGTCCATCGGCTCACAGGCGAAAAGACGGAACATGAACGGTTCTCCTTGGCTGGATACCTGACACCGAGGGCTGGAACCGACCGGTTCATGGCAGCGCCCCTCAACCGATCCAAAACCGGTTCGTATCTCCATCCAGGACCGCGCGCAGACCCAGGCCGGCCTCGGCTTTCCCGCCATGGAAAGCGTAGTGCCCGCAGGCTAAGGCCAAAGCGACGACGACGTCCTTACTTTGATGATCGCGACTCGAGGGTGCGCCCTGAGCCGGCACTGGCCCTCCCTGTCCCACCGGGAGGAACGGGTGACCCCAAGCCCGGGGTCGGAGGGACCGCGACTCCTAACATCATTGTGTGCATGCCTGGCGCCAAAGTCAACCTCATCCCGATATTCTTTTCTCGAAAGGGTCCGGGACAAGACGACAGTGGCCTGGGGGGCGGAGCGCGATCGAGGCGAGGTGCGGCGGGGCCACGAGGCTCAGGAGTAATCTAACCGCGCTTTTCGGGCGCCGGTCGTCGCATGGCGATTTTTGCGTCGTGCCGCAGGGGTGCCCGACCGGTCGTGACGACTGGGAAGACGGGCCGGCTTCTCGAGGTCGTGGCGACGGCTTGATCGGCTGGTGACCCGCGGTCGGCTGGTCGGCGCGGCGGAGTCGGCAGACCCTGATCGAACCGGGCTGGGATTGGGTCGTTTCCGACTCCGGGATGGTGGAGTATACTCGCTCTCCAGTGCGCCGGGCAGGTGGCGTACCAGGACAAACCGACCCATGAACAAGAATGCGGCCTCCCAGGAAATCCTGGCTCGCCTGGGCCGGGGTGAATCGATCGCGGCGGTGTGCGCCTGGGCGGGGCTGTCTCGCCAGGCATTCGACGCCTGGTGGCAGGCCGAGATTGCGCGGCGGGTCCCGGCCATGGAGGGAGTGCGCACCGCGGCGGTGCGCGGCCCGGTCCGGATCGACCGCGATGCCGTGGGGATCCCTCACATCCGGGCCGCGAATGATGTCGACCTGTTCTTCGGCTTTGGTTACGCGATGGCGGCCGACCGGCTCTTCCAGATGGACTATCTCCGGCGCAAGGGTCGTGGACGCCTGGCCGAGGTCCTCGGCCCCGAGGCGCTGGAGCTCGACCGCCTGGCCCGCACCGTTGGTCTCGGCTCGATCGCCGAGGCCGAGTGGATGAGACTGGATGAGGAGACCAGGCGGCTCGTGGACGCCTTTGCGGCCGGAGTCAATGCGCTGAGGGAGCAGACTCGCGAGCATCCACCGATCGAGTTCGACCTGCTCGGCTTTCGTCCCGAGCCGTGGTCGCCGGTCGATTGCCTGGTGATCGAGTGTGAGTTCCGCTGGTACTTGACCGGGCGGTTCCCGGTCATCGTCATGCCCGAGCTCGCCCGGCGCGCCCTGGGAGATGGCCCGCTCTACCGGGCCTTCCTGCACCGCGAGTCCGACGCGGAGAGCATCGTCCCGCCGGACTGGGATTCGACCGCGACGGCCGCGGCACCGTGCGGGCCGATCGGCGCCGGCACGGCGGCGGGCGATCCCGATGCGGCCCAGGGGAGCAACAACTGGGTGCTCGCAGGGTCGCGCACCCGGACCGGCCACCCGATCGTCGCCAGCGATCCCCACATTGCCTTCGAGGCGGTCTCGTGCTGGTACCCGGTCCGGCTCGACGGCGGCTCGTTTCAGGTCGCGGGCATGACTTATGTTGGGATGCCGGCCGTGTTGTTCGGGCGCAACCGGCACGTCGCCTGGGGATGCACCAATAACATCTGCTCGCTGCGCGACCTCTACCAGGAGCGGACCGACCCGGCGCATCCCGGCTGCTTCCTCCATGATGGCCGCTGGGAGCCGGCGCGGACGGCCGAGGAGGTGATCCAGGTCAAGGGCCAGGAGCCGCTGCGGCTCGCGGTCGTGCACTCGCGAAACGGGCCGATCGTCGACGCCGTCTTGCCCGCGCCGGCCCGCGGGACCGGCCCGGTCTCGTTGAAATGGCTGGGGGCGGATCAGGGGGGCTGGCTCACGGCCCTGCTGGCGATGGACCGCGCCCACGACGCCGCGGGATTCCGCGAGGCGACCCGGCCCTGGCACGTGCCGACCTTCACGGTCGTCTTCGCCGACGACCAGGGGCACATCGGCGTCCAGATCACCGGCCGGGTGCCACTGCGGCGAGAGCCCGAGCGCGGCTACCGGCCGGGCTGGGATCCGGCGCACCAGTGGCAGGGCCTGATCCCCTTCGAGGGGATGCCCCACGCCCTGAACCCGCCCCGGGGCTGGCTCGCCTCGGCCAACAACCGCCCGGTCTCCGACGACTACCCCTATCACCTGGCCGGCACCTGGAACGATGACCTCCGCGCGCGTCGGATCCGACAGCGGATCGAGGCCGCGCCGCGGCACGCGCGCGCGGACGTCATGGCCATGCACTACGATACCCGATCCCTGCGCGCCGAGGCCGTCTTGCCCCGGCTCCTGGATGTCCTGAGCGATCCCAGGTCGTGGCCGGCTGGGGTGGGTAAGGAATCGCGCGCCACGCAGGCCCTCGCGGCACTTCGGGCGTGGGACCTACGCGTGGAACCCGATCGCGTCGCCGCGACCCTCTTCAACGTGTTCTTCGCGAGCTGGATCAGGACCGTCGTGGAGGTCCGATTCGAGGGCGCGACCGCCGAGCTGCTGGCCGGCGGCGCTGCCGGCCTGGCGTCGGCTCTGCTCGACACCAACCTGGCCGGCTGGTTCGCCGATGAGCCGACTCGCCGCCGGGCGATTGCCGCGACGTTCGCGGCGGCCCTCGACGGGCTGGAACAACGATTGGGCCCGGATGTGCTCTCCTGGACCTGGGGCCGGCTGCACCGCCTGGAGCTCCGGCATGCTCTCTCCGGTCGCGGCGAGCTGGGCACGTTGCTCGATCACGGGGGCGTCCCGGTGGGCGGCGATCTGACCACGGTTTGCAACACCGGCCAGGGGCCGGGCTTCGAGGCCAGGACCGGCGCGGGCTTCCGGATGGTCGCCGAGCTCGATCCCCAGGAGCCGGGCCTGTGGCTCCTCGACGCCCAGAGCCAGTCGGGACACCCCGGGAGCCCGCATTACGCCGACCAGCTCCCGGCCTGGCTCGCCGGTCAGTACCACCTGGTCCCGCTGGATCGACCCGCGGCAGCGCGGGCATCATTGCGGCTCGTGCCGTTGTGATCCGCGAACAACGGCCGTGGGCGGCTCTCTCCAATTCAGGGTAGCTCGTAAATCTTGGAGTCTGTACCGTAAGCCCCGGAGGGGGCGATCGGCCGTAGCCAGGGGCGTCAGCCCCTGGACCTCGGGACCAGGACCCCTCGTCCCCAAAACCCTCTGATCCGTCGCCGCAACCGCGGGCTTTGCCCGCGGTTGCGGCGGAGCGGTCGCTCCGACCACGGACCACGGACCACGGACACATCCATGATGATCGCGGCCCTGAAGCTCTTCCGCGTGGCGGTCCCGCTGAAGAAGGTGGTCCGGCATGCGTCGTTCGAGCGGTCGGGGAGCGAGAACCTGGTGGTCCGCGTCGAGCTGGCCGGCGGGCAGGTCGGTTATGGCGAAGGCGTCCCGCGGCCCTATGTGACCGGCGAGACCATCGAATCGACCTTCGGCGTGCTCGCCGCGCACGACTGGGCGCGGCGGATCGGCCGGCCGGCCGATTTCCGCGAGGTGGTCCAGCGGCTGGAAGCGCTCCGCCTGCCCGAGACCGAAGCCGATCCGCGCGGCAGGGCGGGCAACGCCGCGCGGTGTGCCTTGGAGCTGGCCATCCTGGACGCGTTCGGCCGGCGGTTCGGCGAATCGGCGGGCCGGACCATCGACCTGGCGACCATCGAGGGACTCCAGCGATACCCGGCGCCCCGGCCGGTGCGGTACAGCGGGGCGATCACGTCGGAGTCGCCCCTCGGCGAATGGCGGACGGCCCTGAAGATCCGGCTCTACGGCTTCCACCAGGTGAAGGTCAAGGTGGGCACCCGGGGACAGGATGACGCCCGCCGGCTCCGCGCCCTGCGCTGGATCCTCGGCCGCCGCATGGACCTCCGGCTCGATGCCAACGAGGCCTGGTCCGCGGCCGAGCTGGTGGAGCGGGTCGAGCCGCTGCGCCGGTTCGGCCCGACGGCCCTGGAGCAACCCGTCCCGCATGCCGAGGTCGAATCCCTGGCCGCGATCCGCGGCCGGCTGGGCATCCCCGTCATGCTCGATGAATCGCTGTGCGGCCTCCCCGATGCCGAGGCCGCCGTGGCGCGGCGGACGGCCGACCTGTTCAATGTCCGGCTCTCCAAGTGCGGCGGAATCCTCGCGTCGCTGCTGATCATCGCCCTGGCCCAGCGCTCGGGCCTGGGCGTCCAGCTTGGCTGCCACCCGGGCGAGACCGCGCTGCTCTCGGCCGCCGGCCGCCACCTCGCCAGCCGCGTCGCCGGCCTGCGTTACGTCGAAGGCTCCTACGACCGCCACATCCTGGCCGCCAATCTCACCCGCCAGGACCTCACGTTTGGATACGGCGGGTGGGCCCGAGCCCTGGACGGACCGGGACTCG
>Ga0070738_10006053_pt1 | contig 12888 bp, 13 predicted proteins | sample Coa_R2_2_FD_66446 | JGI IMG/M metagenome (GOLD analysis project Ga0070738, IMG submission 66446) | Surface soil microbial communities from Centralia Pennsylvania, which are recovering from an underground coalmine fire - Coalmine... | ecosystem: Environmental > Terrestrial > Soil > Unclassified ... | reverse complement strand
CCTGATCCAGTTTCTCAGGAGCCTCGCGCCAGTTCATTTCGCGATCGCAGACGGTTACCGCGAAGCGGTTTAGTTCACTGTACGGTTCAGTTGGGTTCAGGTCTACGTCGGTGCATTTGGGTTCAGTTAGTACGCGAACGAAGGGCAAAACAACGATACGAAGGGCTGTGGTGATACCCTGCGACCTCCATTATGGTGCGGGGCCCCCGATTTCAGGGCTGCGGCGGTTGCTCCCTTCATCAATCCAATAGCATCGCTCGTTTGGTAAGCTTGCGCACTTGTTTTCGCGATACCTTCGCACTTTCAGCGCGGCGTCCCGAACGGCGTGCCCCAATGGCCCGCGCGCGAGGTGGCGTCGGGCGATACCAAAGTGGATGACGCAAGTTAACAAGTGCGGCCACCGAGGAGCAAGAACAAGCCGGAGTGACCGGGTTGAAAGAATCGCGCATCTGCGAAGACATGAGAAATAGATCGGCCTTCGCCTTCAGCGCCATGTCAAATTGCTGCCCGGTGTACATATCAACCCGTGGGGCTCCGGTGTCGGTGTCTCCATTGGCGGCGGCGGTGCCCACGTCGGAGTCACCGCCCGCGGCCAGCGGTACACCAGCGTCGGACTACCTGGCACGGGAGTTTCCCGGCGTGAGTCCCACAAGCCGCGGGCGTGTGATCTGTGCGCACCGGGACACCTGCACTTTCCCGGCTGGCTAGCCCTCGCCATCATGCTCGTCGCCGTCATCGTGGTGATCGCCACCAACAGCCATTAGAGGTTTGCCTCGCATCGATGATGGCAGGTCGTGTGCCTTGTCCGCTGAAACTGGCGGTTTTCTGTTTTAAGTTGGCGATGTTCGAACGCGGTCATTTCACACGATTGAGACCTCCGGCGACTGATGAAGCGTTCGCCTCCTGTCTATCAAAACCGGTCATGGCAAGGCCGAAAAGTAGTTGCTCCAGTTCCGATGATGGCAAGGACAGTGCTGAGCTTCGAGTTCCCGCTGACTATGATCGATCGAAGGCCGATCGGGCACGTTCAGCTTTTTACCCGATCCGCGACCCCAGGAATAGGTATGCCAGTTCATGCGCCACCTTGGTGAAGCGCACGGCAGGCTCGTGGTTGTTAATTCACGTGCATCCGGCCTCGTTGTCGTCGGGAGCACGTAGGACCACGCGGATTGATCCGGCTCTTTCATCGCCGACGCCCGCCCACCGCCAGTCGATGTTCTTCGTAGTGGCTCCCCGAACGAGGCAATTCGCCCTGCATCGAGGGCCGTAGGCAAGAAGGCCCAGACCTCCCTGGGAACTTATGCGCCTTGCATGTCCGCGACATCGTAAACCAAAAGCCACCGGACCGAAGGGCCATAGTATTAGCAGCGGGCGCGCGCCTTCCGGCGGTTTACGGCCAAAACGCGTTTTTGCAATCGAACGAGGACGAGGCGAGCTGCAACCCGGGTCTCTGCACCTGCAGAAGCATGGCGTTAACGGTGCGAAATTGCGCATGCGGCAACGAATTCAGGAGCTGAGGATAGTGTTTGCTTTGTGTCTAGAGCCTCGAATCGGCCAACCACTGATCGAGCAGTGACCGACTGGCTTCGATCTTGCGCTTAGTGGAGTGCTTGGGGCTGTTGATGAAAAGACAAAATCGGAGCAGAGCTCGGTCGGCCGACTATGTGCTCTAAAATGGCCGCAGTCGAGCGAACTGGCTTCCCCCACGGAAACCCGCCTCGACCCACGCACGGTCGTGAGGCTTCGAGGCGTAGGAGCTCGTTCATGATCGCCCCTGTGAGTCATTCTGTCGCGCTTATAAAAAGGAACATACCCGCCAATTGCGGTCAACCATCGAGGCCTGTGCGGAAGATCTGTGGGACGATTGCACCCATGGCGCGCCGTTCTGGCGGCTTGCCTACGATGCACTTTCTGTCGCAATGTCTGCTGACCACTGAAATCGCGTAGAGGTATTAAGAGCTGCTGGAGGATGCCGAGGCAGCTACCAAGCGGTTTAGATCACTGCCTACCGGAAAGATATTTCCGTGTTATAGAGTGGACGCGGTACACGGGCGCTATGACTTTGCTCTACCCACATTCGGGAAAGTCAGGCGACCTGTCTGCCTCCGCACTTGGTGCTGGCAACCCTATCAGCAAGCGCGAGCAAGTCGCGAGGGCGGACCGGTTTGGAAATATATGCATCCATACCAGCGGCAAGGCAGCGTTCTTCGTCGCCTTTCATTGCGTGAGCGGTCATCGCAATGATCGGAACGTGCTTGTTGGAAGAGGCTTCGCTCTCCCGGATCTTGCGTGTCGCCTCAAATCCATCGATTTCTGGCATCTGGATATCCATCAAGACAAGATCGAAGTCCTGGTTAGAAAGGGCCATCAATGCGTCTCTCCCGTTAACGGCTGTCACAACTTTGTGGCCGTTTTTTTGAAGAATGGCTGAGGCAACGCGTTGGTTGACTACGTTGTCTTCGGCTAGAAGAACCCGCAACCCTGGATTGATCGCGTTGGTTGCCGACGCATTCGTAATGGCGCAGGAGGCCTCTCCGTCCTTCTTTGGGTGTGACGCTGACACTGCCCTGGCAATTGCAACACGAAGCTCCGACCGGCGAACTGGTTTAACTAAATAACTCGAAACTTGTAATCTCCGGCAGCGTTCCCTATCTTCGGGACTCTCTGCCGACGTCAGCATAAGGATTATCGCATCAGCGAGGCCGGTGGAGCTCCTGATCTTTTCTGCGAGTTGGAGACCATCCATTCCAGGCATGTGGACGTCCGAGAGCACGAGACGAAACGGATGCGCACAATCGAATGCACGCTGCATTTTTAAAAGAGCATCTTGAGCGCTCGCGGCGAGCTCCGGGCACATCTGCCACTTGCGCACGACGTCCGCCAGTATTTTGCGGTTGGTGGCATTGTCGTCTACAATCAGCACGGATGTTCCGGCTAATAAACCATCGTTGATGGCCACCGGCGATTCCTCTTTGTCAACGCCAAATTCAGCTACGAAATGGAAGCAAGTGCCCTGGTCAGGCCGGCTATCGAGCCAAATCCTTCCGTGCATGGCCTCCACCAGTCGCTTGGCGATCGTGAGCCCTAGTCCTGTTCCGCCAAATTTTCTTGTCGTCGATCCATCGGCCTGGGAAAACGCCTCGAAGATTACTTGCTGTTTATCAGGTGAGATCCCGATGCCTGTGTTGCTAATCGCGAAGTGCAGCTTTAAACGGTCGTCGAATCGCCCGCCGGGCTCGACCTTGATTGCTACCTCTCCGTGTTCGGTAAACTTGATCGCATTGCCCACTAGGTTCACAAGCACCTGCCGCACCCGAACGGGATCACCGATCACACGGTCGGGAACGCCCTCTACAATCTCGCAAAGCAGCTCAAGTCCCTTATCATGCGCCTTCGGACCAAACGCTCGGACGATTTCCTCGATATCTTCAGCCAGATTGAACGGTATCCGTTCTAATTCCAGCCGCCCGGCCTCAATCTTCGAGAAGTCCAGAATGTCATTGATAACGACCAACAGTGAGTCGGTAGAGCTTTTCACGGTTTCTAGGTAGCCGCGCTGTTCCCCGCTGAGTTCCGAATCCAGGACCAGATCCGTCATGCCCACAATGCCATTCATTGGTGTCCGGATTTCATGACTCATATTGGCCAGAAATTCGCTCTTCGCACAGTTAGCGGCCTCCGCTTTGGTCTTAGCCTCCAGTAACTCGGCATTGGTCCGTGTCAATTGTGCAGTGCGAGCTGCGACTTCCTGCTCCAGTTGATCCCGATTCAGCGACAGCACACTATCCCTTCGCTGGATCTCCGACAGCATCGCATTGAAGGCGTCGGTAAGTTGCCCCAGATCATCGTCGGCCATTTTTTTTGCGCGAGCAGTGTAATCCTTTTCGTGGGATACCTGCCTGGCGGTCTCGGCCAGGACCCGGATCGGTTCTGATATGATGCGCTGAAACCGGGACATTAGCACGAAGCAGAAAAACAAAGCCGCACAGGATTGCTGCAACGAAAACGCCCAGTCGTTTCAATCTCGCAGCGAGTTCTTCGAAATCGGATTCCAGATATATAGCACCGATGGACTGGCGGTCGAGTCGAATGGATCTGACAATCTTGATGCGGCCACCTTCGCGCCAGGTTCCCGTCGCGCTTTGCGGAGGAGATGCGCCAGGAGTTCCGTCGCGGCTATATGAGGCGAAAGCTGCGCCGTCGGCTGTATATAGAATCGCGGACGTAATCGCGTGATTCGCTTTGAACCCGTTGAGTAACTCTGCCGCCGCGTCTTTGTCGTGAAAACTAAGGGCCGCAGTACTGTTGGCTCCTATGGTGTCTGCCAGGACAGCTAATTCATGTTGCGTGTCCTCTACTGAGGAAAGATAGCTATACGCCATTGTGCCGCTGCTGGCGACCATCAGCGCCAGGCCCGAGGTAACCATAATGATCAACTGAAGCTTACGCTTAGTCGAGAGGTTACGATATCGAGCTTTGATCCGCACAATTAGTCACTACTCTTTCACGATCTCCGCCAGATTCAGCAGCTTGGAGCTAATGCGAATTTGCTGTTGCTCCGCGGCCTCCCGGTTGATTTCAAAGTGGATTCTGCCGCCTTCTAGCTTGAAATTGATAATTCCCCCTTCGACGGCAAATCCGGGGGCCTCTCCGATCGTCAAGACGCCGATGGATTTGAGGTTTTCGGGCAGCGAGTGAAAGCGCTTGTGCCCCGATGCCGTCACGAAGAGAATTCTACAGTTGCACGCGGACTCTGCCTCGTCCAGTTGCCGCACAAAGAAGCCGCGGCCGTCAACCGACTTTCCGCGGATCACTTGTTCCAGAGCGCCCCGAAACGGGTCGGCGCCAAGAATGCAGATTGAAACTGGATCCGCTGGGCCCGTGAATACCCGCGCCGGCCATACTACGAACTTGGCGAAGTTATAAATAAAGGCTGCCTTGACCTGGTATTCGTCGATCTGTTCAGGCGGCTCTGCTGTTAGTGTTGCTGTACTAACGAGAATCAATACCAAATGCACCCACCACCGCCTCATAGAGATCGCGGCAGACACGGGAGCCCTCTTGGGCTGACATGCCGCTCTCCGAGAGTTGCGAGGGTTGTAGAATGCCGGCGTGACCAGGATGTTCATCAGACCTTCCCCGCGCGCGTTAAATCACGGAGAGTTTGGTCCAGAATCAGATTCGGAGGCGTAGCGGGAACGCCAAGCAAAAACAACGCCAGTGCCCCGAACTGCCAATTCGTGCGGCGCTGTGTCCGTACCGGGTTATAGGATACGCAAGTTAGAATCTCCACGTGACTTTTCCGAAGATACTTCTTTGAACGAGCGTCCCTGCGACCGCGGCGGCATTGCCAAATTCCAGGGTTTGGGGCCGGAGCAGGTTCTGGCCTACGACGCTGAATTCCACCCCCTCTCCGCGCCGCCAGCCAATCCGTGTGTCCAGGCGAAAATTCCCCGGCACATCGTTAATTGCGAGGTGTGCAACGTAGTACGCAGTACTATCGAACTCCACGTTCTTAGACAAATTGAAGAAAGACCGGACTTGAAACATGTGTTTCGGGGCGTCTCCGTTCAAAAGATTGCCGAAAGGAGTCAGGCTGTCCGGGTCCAATTCCGGTTTCATCTCGATCCAGGAATAACTGGGACTGATTCGCCAGTGGCGATTGACGTTCCAGGTGGCCGATAGCTCTCCACCGTAGTCGGTGGCGTGTTCTTTGTTGGCTACCATCAGCTGAAACAATAGTCCAGACCCGGAGGGGTTCTGAAGCGGAAGACTTGCCAACGGTTCGTCGGTGGCAAGGTGTTTGTAAATGCTTCCAAACATCGCAATGTCCAGCGAGAAGTCCTTGGTCAACTGCGCCCGGTATCCCGCCTCGTAGTCCCGGAGCTCCTCGGCCTGAAAGTTGGGATTACCGAGCAAGACCAGAGTCCCGGTAACGCCCGGCGCCACAGGTACGGTACCCAAAGTCGCATCGACCACGTTTTCAAAACGCGACGGCTGGCGGATGGCCTTAGCGGCCGAAATCCAGACCGTCTGTCGCCCGGTCAGTGTCCAGGCCAGACTCGCCCCGGGCTCGAATTCAAAACCAGTGTAGGCGTTGTGCTCGAATTTTGAGCCGATCGTGAGCCACAACCGATCGTTCATGTTGATTTCATCTTGGATAAACGTGCTGTAGAGACTGTCCGTTTGACTGACGGGAACGAAATAGAGGCTTGCGGATGCCGCACCGGAATCGCTGGCGCGATATCCAGCTCCCCAGACGATATCGTTCCGGCCTAGCTTCAAGTGGTGCTGGAAATCGAAATCGAGTGTTTTGTGTGTCTCCGCTGCACCCAAATCGATTCGGCGATAGGTGTCCGCGTAAACATGCAGTGAAGCATCGGATCCGCCTTGAAAGATGTGATCCCAGCGCCCCATGAGATCTCCACCACGGGCCGTAACGACATCTTGGAACGGTGCTCCTTGCGGTAGCAGACTGGTGAATCCGGGCCACCGGGTTTGGCCCTCACTGTTGGAATATGCACTGCCTTCGACGGTCAGGGAGTCGCTCGGAGTGACGTCCCAATCGGCTCGACCTCCGCCTTGGATTCTGCGCCACCCATCGCCGGCGGAAATTCCACTTGGCAGACTCGAGTCGGCGATCCGAGAATAGGAGCTAAAAACCCGGTAGTCGCCATCTTTGCCGGCCCGGCCGCCGTATTGCAGCAATCCTTGCGCGGTATCTTCGTTGCCGGTACCGGCCACAAACAAGCCGCCATGGGTGGCATTGGCATGCTTGGTAATGATATTGATGACTCCGTTGACTGCATTCGCACCCCAGACCGTGCCACCTGGTCCACGAATGACTTCGATGCGCTCTATGTCCTCCAAAGGCACGCTCTGCTGATCCCAGTAAACGCCGGAAAAAGAGGAAGAGTAAATGCTGCGGCCGTCAATCAGGGCTAGCACCTTGTTCGAATAGCGCATGTTGAACCCGCGAATGCTGATAGACCATGCATTCGCATCGATGCGCGACACCTGGACGCCGGGAACCATGCGGAGCAGATCGGGAATGTTGGTCGCCCCCGAACGCCGGATGTCCTCCGCGCTAATCACGAAAATCGCTGCGGCGGTCCTGGCTAGCTTCTGTTCCTTTTTATTCACGGATGTGACCTGAACGTCCATGAGTTGTTCCAGACTCGCGTTCGAGAGGTCCGGCTGACCGAAGGCAGCCGGGGCCACCAGACTGAAAACGCTGGGCAGCAGGTAAACTGGCAACAGCGTGCGAAAGCGCCAGACACGCACCGCGAAACTGGCCGCCGTCAAACGCTTCTTCATTTAAATTCCTCCGGACAATTCCGCCACAAGCCTGCTGGACCGATCTTCGAGGCGCATCGGCAATGTTGATCTCTCGTCCTCAATTTACGTATCAGGAATCGGCGTCTAACGAGTGCCTCAAATGTGCAACTCATGGCACACAATGTCCCCCTTTCGAATAAAGTGCCGTTCGTCTAATTGCCATTTCTCCTTTCCGGCCCTAAAGGCTCGCAAGCAAGGCCGCTGCCAGCTCGCGCGATGGGAGACCCGGTTCAAGTACCAATAGCCGTCAACCCGTTGCCAAACAACCCACTCATCCGCTCCCGCTACCCACGGGACTCCAAACGTTCTAGGTCGGAGACCAGAGTTCATTAAGGCTATTGACTGACCTGAGTTTACTCACCCGTGAGTTATCTGACCCGACGTACACGCAATGCTGCGGGTGAGAATACGGTTGCGCTGCTCAACGAACTGCTTGCAATCGGAAATCGATCCCAAAATTCCAAGTGTCAGACAGCCTGCCAGCGGTTCCGGGTCCTCTTTAAAAGCGCGGCGCAGGGGCTTTCGTTGTGGCAATCGATACAGGAGCGTATTGTATGCGAGTCCTGCTGTGTACCGAATATTGAGCTACACGGAAAAAGAGCTGCTCCGCCTGGCGTAAGGACACTATCCGCCACAGGAGTTTAGAGGGGCTGCTTTCATGCCGGTGTTACGCGGCGAAGAAGCATCCCTGGACGGCATTTTGTGTTTGCGCAAAGACGGGAGTCAGACATCTGCCGACATTAGGGCATGTCCATAACGTTGACTGAAAGGGATCGCCTCCTCGGTTTCTATACCGACGTTAAAGAGCGCAGGCGCACCGAGCGCTGCGCCACTCCGACGAGGTGCCGCACCGCTCTACGATTCGACCAGCGACGCAGTGGAGCTATTGAACGAGAGGGCGATTCTCGATTGTAATTAAGCCGCGTCGCCGTTTTCGATGCTCAACCGCATGGAGTTGTGCTCGCTACGCTCCCCCGATCTCTCACCACCCGTCCCGCCTGGTGGAACAGATTCCAGGGTCTTGGCAATTCGGCACATCCATGTCGATGAGAGAGCGGTCCAACCCTTCGAGTTGCCCAACGAGAGAGCCAAGATCGGCGAGACGTTTCCGGCTGATGTGCTGGCCGACGCGCAGCACATCAGCACGGCGCCGTGGGGGAACTACCGCGGTGAGGATCAAAGCAGCAGGAACGGAGCGCGATTGGCCACCGCGTGAGTAGAAACATTCGGGCGTCAATTGCGAAATCGACCGCGCTTTCACCCAAAAACGTGTGTTTTCCCTCAGATTGGATTCTGCACTCATCTTTCCTCTGACATCAATCGCGTCACCGTACCTGCTGCCGGGCACGACTGCGATCTCGTTGAACTGATGGGACCTAAGGTGGGAGCGGTTACCCGATCCCCTCAAATGGGGGATGCCGTTTTCCCCACACGTGCGCGAACCGGTCTCCCCCTTTGCGGTCGCGCACTCGCCACCGCCCCGTTGCGGCCTTAGAACTGCCTTCCAGACACACCGTGAACCGAGAGTTAAACCGGCTTAGCCAATCACGGAATCTCGGACAGAAAGAGGAGTGAAGTGGTTTTCGAGAAGAAATCAACCAGTACCAGCGATATGGCAGATCGCGATCAGCGTGTTCTGAAGCATCTCGCGCTCGCAAAGGTCGTCGCCCTTCGGGTTTACCAGACGCTTCCGGTGCACGTGGACCTTGAAGACCTGGTCCAGGCGGGAGTCCTTGGATTGTTGGACGCAGCCAAAAGATATGATGCGAAGAGGCAGGTTGACTTCGCCGCCTATGCGAAGCACCGCATCCGGGGCGCAATTCTCGACAGCTTGCGCCAGCTCGATATGGCTTCACGCGATCTTCGCCGGCAGGCGAAAATCATCGAGTCCACCCGGCACAAACTACGCGGTATCCTCGAGCGCGATCCGACCGAAAGCGAAATCGCCGAGCACCTTCCAATGGGCATCGCAAGACTTCGCAAAATCACCCTCGAAATCCACAGCATCGGCGAAATATCCAGCGGCATCCCTTCCCCCAATCACGAGGGCCCGGAGGAACACGAGTTCGAAAGCAAGACGGAATCGCATCCCGACACGATGTACTCGAGGATAGAAATGCGGGAAGCGCTGGCAGGTGCCATGAGCTTCCTCCGGCCGCGCCAGCGGACGGTAGTGCGCCTGTATTACGTGGAGCACAAGACCATGAAACAGATTGGGCTCTCGTTGGGCGTTAACGAAAGCCGCATTTCACAACTGCATAAGTCCGCATTGAAAAGGATGCGTATCGAACTGGAAGCGCGCGGTGTTCATTCGCAGCAAGCACTTTAGGGTATGCATTGGCCGGATGGGGACTTAGAAAAGGAGTACAGGTAGCATGAGATCGCCGTTGGGTATCGACACGAACGCACTGTTCAGCGCCGCAACAAAAGGCCGCTCCGAAGGCTGGCACAGCTACAAGCTGCCCAAGGACGCGCTCAGCCCACGCGAGCTGGAAGTGTGCCAGCTCCTGGTGGAAGGGCTGGCGGTAAAAGAAGTCGCGGCCCGTTGCAACGTGTCCCCCAAAACCGCGGAATGTCACACCAGAAATCTGTATAAGAAGCTGCGCGTGCGATCGCGCGTTGAACTGGTCAGGCGCTTCGTGCAGGAACCAGTGATTGAAGTGCGGGAAGCGCCGCGCTCATCGGAGCATGTTCAGATCATGGAGCGGCTGGAGTCGATAGAAGCGAGCCTTCACCAACTCGCGCTGCACTTGAATGTTGTGGGCTCTACGCAAGCTAGAGTGGCTTGAAAAAAGTGCGGCCGCTATAAGTTCCCTAAGAATGTCCGTGGGCGGGTGGAGGGACACGACAGAGCCCGAGAGCCCGCCCCCTTAGGGTCGACAGGTTTCTCCCAATGACTTTTGAACTGCTTGCGGTAACGACGAATATTTTTCTAGCTCTGGCTAAAATACTCCTCATCGTTTGGGAGATTCGAGTTTCAAAACAGCCTCCGCCATCGTGGTAAATTGCTGGCCCCAACGAGTCGCTATGTGGCGCAGCCTGGCGATTTGCAAGCCGGGTATTCGATATCGCCCAGCATCGGGTCCAGAAGATTCGGCTTATCCGAATAGAAACAGCCTGGAGCCGGAAGGATCGGAGTACCGTTGACATTTTCGCGCAGCGGGAGACTCCCAGGCTCAACCGGTGCCATGAATTTTTCAACCCGCACCCAACCCGTTGCATTGCTCTTCCGGCCGTGAGGTCCGGCGAGAACCGTTGTGGAGGCCACAAGGACCGCAGTGAAATGAAGCATCAGTAAGTGGCCACGATGGCGAACATTTCGTCATTGGTTCGCTGCACTGTAGCGCCACCCACTATCCACGCGAGTGTAACCAGCCGACGTTGTATAAGGACGTGGATGCGCAGGTTCACTCGGGAGACGAATGGGTTTACAAAGAAGCTCGAAACGATAACGCGGCGGACTCGATGCATTTCATCTACGACGACATCATCCGCCGATGGTTGACTCCGCAATGCCAGAAGCGTCACAGATCGGAAGCGCGATATGCCGACGCGCGGGAGCCGGGCGCCTAGATGCCAGGCAGAGCGGACGGAAGCTTTCAAACAAAGTACCGGCCCTCGGGTCTTCGGCAGTGGACAAATTGACCCACCACGTTGCTGGTATCCCGTGTCCCCCTATTCCCGTCGCTTGTGCCCGTTTTGCTTGAGCCCCATTGACAACGGCACACCGGCGGGGTAACATCGCGGCAAACTTGCACATTGGACCTCCGTCCAACCCGGCCTCCGATCGTCGGTTCGGGGAATCCGCCGGTGGTGAGGACCACGCTGCATCGCGGCGCGGCAAGGGAGTCGGTCATTTGCGACGCGCAGCGCATGCGTGGTCGCCGCCCAAGGAGGGCTAGCATGAGACCGGCTCAGGGTTGTGGACAAATTGGCAGTGCGTTAAAAACCAGCGGGGAGACTTTGGTCGCTCTCCTGGATTCCGCGGCACAGGGCATCGTCATGGTGGATCGCCGAGGACTCATCATGATCGCGAACAACAGCGCCTGTGAGATGTTCGGCTATACCAAGAGCGAACTCGTTCAATCCAACATCGAACTGCTTGTACCTGAGTCATTACGAGCGGCTCACGCAGGATACCGCGCAGGTTATATGGACCAGCCGCACAAAAGACCCATGGGTGTTCGGACCCGATCTCGCCGCGCGGCGCAAGGATGGATCCGAATTTGCTGCCGAAATTTCTCTCAGTTATGTGCAGGGGAATGGCGGCAAATTCGCCATCGCGTTTATCACCGACATCAGTGAGCGACGTAAGCTCGAAAAGGAGCTGCGGCTGTCTCAAAAGATGGAGGCGATCGGCCGGCTCGCGGGAGGTCTAGCGCATGACTTCAACAACATGCTAACGGTGATTTCTGGCTACAATCACATGCTGCTCGACGAACTCGCCGAGATCGACGAGCGGCACGGATACGCTGAGGAGATTCAAAAGGCGGCTGATCGGGCGGCACGCTTGGCGGGTCAGCTATTGGCGTTTGGCAGGCAACAATTGATGCAACCTCGCAGCGTAAACCTCAATGATGTGCTGACGGAGACACGGAAACTGGTCGGCCGGCTCATAGGCTCGGACATTCAGGTAGCACTTGACCTGGATCCCAACCTCGGAAACATCCAGGTCGACCCAATGCAGTTAGAGCAGGTACTCTTCAATTTGGCGGCCAATGCGCGCGATGCCATGCCCGCAGGCGGGAGGTTGACCATCGAGACTACGAATATCGAAGTCGACGAAGCCTATGCTCATTCGCATGTCGGACTGACGCCGGGCTCGTGGGTTCTTTTTGCCGTCAGCGACACTGGCAAGGGCATGGATGCCGCAACGATGCAGCACATTTTTGAGCCGTTCTTCACGACCAAGGAACGCGGCCACGGAATGGGATTAGGATTAGCGACTGTATTTGGGATCGTGAAGCAGAGTGGAGGCGAGATTCTGGTTTACAGCGAAGTGGGATCCGGAACGACGTTCAAAATCTACTTCCCACGAGTTGCTGTGGAGAAACGCGACGTATCCCCAACGCCAAAGCCTAGGATTGCGCGCGGAACAGAAACCGTTCTGGTGGTCGATGACGAGCGCGGCGTCCGAAAGCTGATTACTGCAATCCTCCAACACGACGGGTATGCAGTTCTGGAGGCCTCCGATCCGCTGGAGGCCTTAACGCGGTTGCACAACTGCCCCACTGATGTTCACGTTCTCCTCACCGATATAACGATGCCGCACATGAGTGGAGCTAGACTTGCCGGCTTGGTTATTGAGCGCCGCCCGAATATTAAGACCGTTTACATGTCGGGTTATACCGAGAACGCTGTCCTATGTCAAGGCATGCTGGACGACAACGTACCTTTTCTCTCGAAACCGTTCACCCGGGAGGCGTTGTTGACCGTCATCCGATCAGTGATTGAGGGACGCAACTCGCAAAACTGCCCAAGCCAATCTTGAGTTTTCCTCTTGATCAACTCGGCCGGATAACAGCTACGCTGTCGTAAAACTCGTCGCAC
>Ga0070738_10006052_pt1 | contig 12889 bp, 7 predicted proteins | sample Coa_R2_2_FD_66446 | JGI IMG/M metagenome (GOLD analysis project Ga0070738, IMG submission 66446) | Surface soil microbial communities from Centralia Pennsylvania, which are recovering from an underground coalmine fire - Coalmine... | ecosystem: Environmental > Terrestrial > Soil > Unclassified ... | reverse complement strand
CAGCCAGCAGACCGCGCCCCCGTTGAATGACGGTTCGTGTCCACAGTCGCGCCAGTTCTGGAAACCGTTCTGACTCGCTGATAATGATGCGGGTCAGCGCCAGATAGTTGTGGTCAGCCACTTTTGTCAGGTATGTGTCGGCCAACTGCCGCAGCCGCACCGCCGGATCACCCTCAAAGTCGTCAATGCAGAAGACACTCCGAAAGCGATCGATCGTCACCTGTTCCATCAACGCCTTAAACAGCCCGTCTTTGTCCTGAAAGTGACTGTAGATGGTCTGTTTAGAAACTCCCGCTTCAGTGGCGACCCGATCCATACTGGTTCCCGCGTAGCCAGATTTGAGAAATACCTGCATCGCGCCCTGCAAAATCTGCTCACGCTTTTGATTGATCGTGGCGGTTGCGCTTTCCGCTGAAGGTATGGGCAGTCCCTTAGACTGGGGTGCAGGGCCATTAAGCATAACAATAAACCACGTGAAGAACCGGAATCAGATCAGTCGGCGCGCTTGATCAGCTACCCGACTTGTTAAATTTTCTGGTGTTCTGTTGTCTAATCATACTAGACAGTCTAGTATGATTCTCAGCCGTAGCTTGTAATCACATCGAACTCTTTAAAGTCTAAGGTTCATATGGCTCAGAGTCTTCCTGGATCAACCGAAAATACTCCAAGTTCGCCCTCGCTACCATCAAAGCGGCAGCGACAGTTTAATCCTCGGCTTCTGGTTCCACTCGGCGTGGCCGCGATCGCGGGTGTGGGTACTGCCATCTGGTACTTTTTGGCGCATCCAGCCAACCACAACTTGCGCCTCAGCGGACGGATTGAGGGCTACGAAACAGATGTCGGGGCCAAAACGGGAGGGCGCGTCGATCTGATCTCGGTGCGCGAAGGCGATCAGGTGAAGCGGGGGCAACTCTTGGTTCGCATTAGCGATACTGAAGTGCAGGCACAACTGCGCGGTGCGGCAGCAAAGGTCGCTGCGGCACAACAGCAGGCACAGCAGGCAGAACAGCAGGTTGCCGTGATTGAGAGCCAAATTCGCGAATCGCAACTCAACGTCCTGCAATCACAGCAGGACAGTCAGGGGCGTGTATACCAGGCGTCATCGAATGTGGCGTCGCTAGAAGCCCAGTTGAAGCAGGCAAAGTCACAATTGAATCTGGCGAAGGTGAACCGCGATCGCTATGCCAAATTAGTCGATGAAGGAGCCGTTACGAAAGAGCAGTACGACCAGCAAGAAACGACCTACGAATCGGCTCTGGCTACGGTTGAATCCGCTCAGAAACAGATTGATGCCGCCGTCGGCGCACTCGCACTGGCTCAAAGCTACAACATCAATCCTGGGATCCGAAATGCTCAACTGAGTGCACTGCTCCGTCAGCGACAGAGTGCTCTGGCGCAACTCAAAGCCGCCCAAGCTGATATTAAGAATGCGGTGGAAGCGGGAAAACAAATTCAGGCGCAGATTGACTATCTCAATATCACCAGTCCGATCGATGGGGTCGTCACCGCACGCAGTAAAGAGCCGGGCGCGGTAGTGACAAACGGGCAAACGGTACTGTCGCTGCTTGACTACAACACCGTCTATCTGCGGGGCTACGTACCAGAGGGTGACATTGGCAAAATTCGCCCGGGACAGAAAGCGCGCGTATTTCTTGATTCCGATCCCAATCACCCGCTGGATGCGAAGGTGGCGACGATCGACCCTCAAGCGTCCTTCACGCCTGAAAACATCTACTTTCGCGACGATCGCGTGAAGCAAGTAGTGGGCATCAAGATTACGATCGACAATCCTGGTGGGTACGCCAAACCCGGGATGCCCGCTGATGCCGAGGTTGTGCTGGAGTAAAGGGAGAAGCGTGAGGCGCAGAAAGTGAGCGTAACCGCAGCTTTTGTCCGTTGGGTTAAGGTTTCCTGAGTTCTGACATCTGGCTGAGTGTCTACTGAGCGATCAAGCCTCCAGAAATGGCTAACAAAACTATGCATACCGCATCCTCACCGCCCCGCAACCCCGCATCCTCACCGCCCCTGACAGCTCCCATCATCCAGGTGGAGGGACTCCACAAGCGCTATGGCAGAATCGCTGCCGTGCGTGGCATTGATTTTACCGTCCAACCAGGGGAGGTCTTTGGTCTGATTGGCCCCGATGGGGCCGGTAAGACCACCACCTTCCACATTCTCGGTGGCGTGATGGAGGCAACCGCCGGCCACATCCAGGTACGTGGGCAAGCGCCCCGTGATGCACGGTTGGACATTGGCTACTTGACGCAACAGTTTTCGCTCTACCTCGACTTGAGCATTGATGAAAACCTGCGCTACATCGGTGGGCTGCGGAGCGTGAGCGATCGCGACTTTGCCGAACGCCGCAACAAGTACCTGCGCCTGATGAGTCTGGAGCGGTTTGGCGATCGACTGGCGGGCCAGCTATCGGGTGGCATGAAGCAAAAGCTGGCCTTGTGCTGTGCGTTGATCTACAAGCCCGAAGTGCTGCTGCTGGATGAACCCACCACAGGGGTTGACCCGGTGTCACGGCGCGAGTTTTGGGATGTGCTGGCTGCGCTGGCGAGTGAGGGCGTGACCATCGTGGTGGCAACGCCCTATCTGGATGAAGCTGAGCGCTGCAACCGGGTAGCGCTGATGTATGAGGGGCAGATTCAGCAAATTGGGACGCCCGCCGAACTCAAGCAAAGTCTGGGACTGCATCGGCTGGAAGTCCGCACCAGTCAGCTCCAGGCGGCAGAACGATCGCTCGAAGCCCAGGTTGCCGACGATGGCGCTACGGCGATTCGGGATGTCCAAACGTTTGGCGATCGCCTGGATGTACTCATCAGCGATCCGCAATCAGGGGAAACGCAGGTTCGCCAGACTCTGAACCAGGCACGGTTGCCCATTGACAGTATCGACCTCACCCAACCCACGCTGGAGAATGTCTTTGTCACGCGCCTCCGACAGCAGGGATTGGAGCCACCCTTTATCTCGTTTCCGCGATCGATAAGACGCGATCGCCGCCCTACTGAGGCTGCCATTTATGCCCGGAACCTCAACCGGATGTTTGGCACTTTTCAGGCCGTCAAAAACGTCAACGTTGAAGTCCGGTACGGCGAAATTTTTGGGCTGTTGGGAGCAAATGGAGCTGGCAAGACAACCACGATTAAAATGCTGTGTGGCCTGCTGGAAGCCAGTTCGGGCGATATTGCCCTGGGTGGTGAAACGGGCAACCTGCGGAGTCAGGCACTCCGGCGACGCATCGGCTACATGAGCCAGAAGTTCACGCTCTACGACGATTTGACGATCGTGCAAAATCTGGAGTTTTATGCCGGGGTCTACAGCATCCCCAAACGGCTGCGGCGCGAGAAGATTGAATGGGTGATCGATATCTGCGGCCTGGAAGGACAGGAGAATCTAATTACGGGGCAGCTTCCCGGCGGCTGGAAGCAGCGCGTGGCGTTTGGCGCGTCTGTGATGCACGAACCCGAAATCCTGTTTCTTGATGAACCCACGTCTGGCGTGGATCCACTGGCACGGCGGCAGTTCTGGCGTTTGATCAATGATTTTGCCCGTCAAGGGACGGCGGTACTCGTGACAACGCACTACCTGGAAGAAGCCGAACAGTGCAACCGGATGAGCTTTCTGGTAGCTGGCGAAACTGTGATTGAAGGCTCTCCCAGCCAGATCAAGGCAGCGCAACCCGGCAAGTTGATTGAAATTACGCCCGATCAGAATCAAGCCGCCTCAGACTTGCTCAAGCAAACCCTCGAACCCTGGCGTGTCTCCATCTTTGCCGATCGCCTGCACGTTGTCGTCGATGACCCCGATACCGAAATTCCCCAACTGCGCGATCGGTTGCAATCAGCAAATATCACCGTTCATTCCCTGCGTCCGATTCCCTACTCGCTTGAAGACGCCTTTATTGGCACAGTGCAGAGAGCGCAAACATAGTTTTGAGTTTTAAGTTTTGAGTTTTAAGTGTTGAGTTAAAGAGCTGTATGAAGCGCATTCTCGCTCAGTGTGTCAAAGAATTAGCTCAATTTCGGCGCGATCGACTGACGCTGGCGTTAGCGTTTTTGCTGCCGATCGTGACGCTCTTTATCTTTGGGTTTGCCATTCGTCTAGAGTCGAAAAATATCCCACTGGTCGTGCAGGATTTTGACCACAGTAATTTGAGTCAAACCTATATCGAGCGGCTGTACGCCACCAATCAGTTTCAGCCAGTGCGATGGTCAGATGACGCGCCCGTGCAAGCGGCGATCGACAAAGGGATTGCCAAAGCGGCTGTCATTATTCCACCCGATTTCAATCGACGCATTAAAGCAGGTAAGCAAACCGCTGTGCAGGTGTTAGTAGATGGTACCGATGCGAACAATGCACGGGTCATTAAAAATGGCATTCAAGCGACCACAAACTTCTTTTTGAGCAATGATGGGCCAGCATCCAGCGATCAGCAGGTGCAAGCCCATACACGACTCTGGTTTAATCCTGGTCGCAAAGAATCGCTTTATATTGTGCCAGGTGTGTATGCGGTCGTGCTGTGGATTTTTCCATCGTTGTTGGCGGCGATCGCAATGGTGCGTGAAAAAGAAAAAGGCACCATTTTGCAAGTGTATGCGTCTAGCCTCACCGCATCAGAATTGCTGCTGGGTAAAGCCCTGGCCTATCTGGTGGTCGGTCTTTCGGAAGCGCTTGGTGTGATGGTGCTGGGGTCACTGGTTTTTCGGGTTGGCTTCGCGGGTGATCCAACGCCGCTGTTGATTGGGACACCCATCTATCTCAGTGCTGCCATCATGTTTGGATTGCTTTTGGGCGTGCGTAGCGGCAATCAAAATGCGGCTGTGCAAGGGGTTTCTCTCGTTGGTTTCTTGACGGCTTTTTTACTTTCTGGGTTTATTTATCCCTTAAGCAACATTCCATTTCCACTGTCAATATTGCCTAATATCATACCTGCTCGTTACTTTATCATTGTCACTCGTGATGCCTTTGTCCGCGGCATTGGATGGGCTGGTGTCTGGTTCGATGTGTTGATGATGATTGTCATTGGACTTTTCTTATTCAACGTTGCTCGTCGCATTTTAAGTCGTATGCAGCTACCGGACTAGGAACCATGAAATCTCTCTCTATCTTTTTCAGGAGTTTTTTTGATGGTCGATTCTTTGCATTAGTGCAAAAGGAAATCAACCAGATCTTGCGGAATAAACAACTGTTAGTTTTGTTGATTATTCCCCCGACGGTTCAATTATTGCTGTATGGTTTTGCGCTCAATCCAGATGTGCACTATTTAAAGCTGGGCGTTGTGGACTATGCCAATGTCTCTGCCAGTCGAGAACTGGTGTCAGCGCTGACGGAAAACCGTATTTTTATTGCTCAATCCTATCCCGCAACCGAGCAAGCATTGAGTCGTCAAGTGGAGACGGGTAAGCTCACTGCCGGTATTGTCATTCCGCCAGAGTTTAGACGCGATATTAGCCAGGGCAAGACAGCAGAAATTCAAGTCTTTATTGACGGGGTTGACGCCAACACAGCCGGAATTGCTAATGGTTACATCACCCAGATCTTGCGGCAGTACAATCTCAAGCTGTCGGGTGTAACGGTATCTCCACTCGTTAAGCCAGAGGTGATTTTTCTCTACAATCCAGGCTTAACGAGTAGCTGGTTTTTTGTGCCGGGTGTGATGGGGTTGGTGCTGACCCTGATTGGCAGTCTGGTTTCAGCCGTAACCGTGGTGCGCGAGAAAGACACAGGCACCCTGGAACAGTTGCTTATGACGCCAGCCGAAGCCTGGGAAATTTTGCTGGCAAAGATTGTACCGTTGTTTGTTCTGCTGATGGGGGATGTGTTTCTGGCACTGACGCTGGGGCGGGTGGTTTTTGGGCTACCGTTCCGGGGAAACCTGCTGCTGTTTATTGTGCTGTCAGGGCTTTATCTGTTTGTGGGTATCGGTGTGGGGATTATGCTGGCGACAATTTCTCGATCGCAGCAGCAGGTTGTCCTCACAGCCTTTTTCATCAATCTGCCAATGGTGCAAACGTCCGGCGCGATCGCCCCGATCGAAACGATGCCCACGTTTTTTCAGGTTGTCTCGCTGCTTAATCCATTGCGCCACTATATTGCGATCGTGCGTGGCATTCTCCTGAAAGGGGTGGGGCTGGAGGCGTTATGGATGCACGCACTGGCTTTGGCGCTAATTGCGATCGTGCTATTGACCGTGAGCATTAACAAATTCCGCAGTCAGCTTAGCTAATCTCCCCTGCATGGCTCAGCCACGACACCAACCAGTGGCACGAGTCCGAATTGCCATGGCGGTATCCCTGAGAACGGAGAAATGCCGATACAATAAAGCCTGTTCTATCGGCTTACTTGAATTATGTCTGCTCTGACTGCTGCCCCGTTCTCTGCTGAAGACATTGCCGCAGAAGGTATCAAGCCAGAGGAGTACGAAGAAATTGTGCGTCGCCTTGGTCGCCATCCCAATCAGGCAGAACTGGGTATGTTTGGGGTGATGTGGTCAGAACACTGCTGCTACAAAAACTCACGTCCGTTGCTGAAACAGTTTCCCACCGAGGGCGATCGCATTCTGGTTGGCCCTGGCGAAAATGCGGGTGTGGTGGACTTGGGCAACGGTCTGCACCTGGCGTTCAAAATTGAGTCGCACAACCATCCATCAGCAGTTGAACCGTTTCAGGGTGCTGCTACAGGGGTGGGGGGCATTTTGCGCGATATTTTCACGATGGGGGCACGCCCGATCGCGCTCCTCAATTCGCTTCGCTTCGGCTCCCTCGACGATGCCCGTACGCGTCGCCTGTTCAGTGGGGTTGTGTCTGGCATTGCTCATTACGGTAACTGCGTCGGCGTGCCCACGGTCGGTGGCGAAATTTATTTTGACCCTGCCTACGCGGACAATCCGCTGGTCAACGTGATGGCGCTGGGTTTAATGGAGACGCCAGAGATTGTGAAATCGGGCGCAAAGGGCATTGGTAATCCTGTACTCTACGTGGGTTCAACCACCGGACGGGATGGTATGGGGGGGGCCAGCTTTGCCAGCGCCGAGTTGAGCGACGAATCAATGGACGATCGCCCGGCCGTACAGGTTGGCGATCCGTTTTTAGAAAAGTCCCTGATCGAAGCCTGCCTGGAAGCCTTCAAAACGGGAGCCGTGGTTGCCGCTCAAGATATGGGCGCAGCGGGCATTACGTGCTCTACATCAGAAATGGCAGCCAAAGGGGGCGTGGGCATTGAGCTAGACCTGGATTTGATTCCAGTGCGCGAGACAGGCATGGTGCCCTACGAATACCTGCTGTCTGAATCGCAAGAGCGGATGCTATTCGTCGCGCACAAAGGACGGGAACAGGAACTCATCGACATCTTCGAACGCTGGGGGCTGCACGCAGTCGTGGCGGGCACCGTGATTGAAGCGCCGATCGTCCGCATCCTCTTCCAAGGCGAAGTGGCGGCTGAAGTCCCTGCAACCGCGCTGTCTGACAACACGCCCATCTACCACCGGGAACTGCTGGCAGAACCACCGGAGTATGCCCAACGCGCCTGGGCATGGACTCCTGCGAGTCTTCCACCCTGTTCGCCAGAGGGCATTGAGATTCAAGGCGTTCATCACACCTGGAATGATGTGCTGCTAACGCTGCTGGCAAGCCCCACGATCGCCTCAAAACGCTGGGTCTACCGCCAATACGACCACCAGGTGCAAAATAACACCGTCCTGCTGCCCGGTGGTGCCGATGCGGCGATCGTCCGCGTCCGTCCCCCCACCCTACACTCCATACCCCCCACCCTTCCCGGCGTTGCCGCCACCGTGGACTGCAATCCCCGCTACGTCTATCTGCACCCCTACGAAGGCGCAAAAGCCGCTGTCGCAGAAGCCGCGCGTAACCTGAGCTGTGTGGGTGCCGATCCATTGGCTGTGACCGATAACCTGAACTTTGGCAGTCCTGAAAAGCCGATCGGGTACTGGCAATTGGCCGAAGCCTGCCGGGGACTGGCCGAAGCCTGCAAAGCCTTCAGCACGCCCGTTACGGGTGGTAATGTCTCGTTATACAACGAGACGCTGGACAGTAACGGCAACCCCCAACCAATCTATCCGACGCCTGTTGTGGGGATGGTCGGGCTAATTCCTGACCTGGACAAAATCTGCGGGCAGGGCTGGCAAACCGAAGGGGACTTGATCTATCTATTAGGAGCATCGATCGACCATTCTGAGTTCACCGGCACCAGTGTTGAATTGGGCACCTCCAACCACCCCACATCCGTGACCCTGGGCGGTTCTGAATATCTGGCCGTTGTGCACAAGACGATCGCCGGTATGCCGCCGATCGTGGACTTTGATCGGGAGCGTCGGGTTCAGGCAGCCTGTCGGGAGGGCATCCGTCAGGGCTGGATTCGGTCTGCCCATGACTGTGCCGAGGGTGGACTGGCGGTGGCGCTGGCAGAGTGCTGCCTCAGTGGGGAAGCTGGTGCGGTGATTACGCTGCCAGCCACAACCATGCGGCCAGACCACGTACTGTTTGCCGAGGGTGGTGCACGAATTATTGTGTCGATCGCACCGACTTTTCAGGCCAGTTGGGAATCTTATCTAAACCAGCAGCTATCAGGAAACTGGCAGCCGATTGGCACCGTGGCCAATGCCAATGCGTCATTAGCCATCCACCTCGATCGCCAGTGCCTGCTCAATACCAGCCTGAATGCCATGGGCGATCGCTGGCATACCGCAATTGAGCGTTCTCTGGCGCTCTAAATGCCCGCGGTCATCGCTATAAACTTCTATGTGGATGCAAGCAGGATAAGTTACGCGATTGTTACGATGTAATCGTCAGTTGATGAGAAGATTAAAGAATTATTAACTGATTGGCTGCCCGCTGGTGTCTGGAATTCAGATTTAACCCTTTACCCAGTCCCGATCAGCGATCGGTGGGCCATCATCCGTTCTCAATCCGTTGTCCCCATCCCCGCGCTCCAGCCTCGCTTGAGGCCATCCTTGCCCGCCACCCAACCTACACTCAGGAGTTGAACTGAAGCATGACACTCGATCCAGCGTTCCCGGTTGACCAGGCCCTTGCTCAGTCTGCTCCGCTTTCAGCAGATTTTGCTGGTGCCGACAAACCAGAGGAAGCCTGCGGTGTCTTCGGCGTTTATGCGCCAGAAGAAGACGTTGCGAAGCTGACTTACTTTGGGCTATATGCACTTCAGCACCGTGGCCAGGAATCGGCTGGCATTGCCACATTCGACGGCGATCGCGTTCATTTACACAAAGAAATGGGGTTGGTATCGCAAGTCTTTAACGAGTCGGTTTTGGGCGAACTGACAGGGACGATGGCGATCGGGCATACGCGCTACTCCACAACCGGTTCCAGCCGTGTGGTCAACGCTCAACCCGCTGTTGTGGAGACTCGCCTGGGCTATCTGGCACTGGCCCATAACGGCAATCTGGTGAATGCTCCCGATCTGCGTGAAGACCTGCTCCAAAGTAACTTTACCCTGGTCACGACCACGGATTCTGAGATGATTGCACTGGCGATCGCGGAAGAAGTGAACAACGGCAAAGGCTGGCTGGAAGGGGCCATCAGTGCACTTCACCGCTGTCAGGGCGCATTTAGTTTGACGATCGGCACGCCTACCGGGCTCATGGGCGTCCGTGACCCCAACGGCATCCGTCCACTGGTCATTGGCACACTGCCCCGGCAGTCCTCTAGCGACCCGCTCCGCTACGTACTGGCCTCAGAAACCTGCGGCCTGGACATTATTGGTGCTGACTATATCCGTGATGTCGAACCCGGTGAACTGGTCTGGATTACGGAAGAAGGGTTGGCCTCTTTCCACTGGACAAAAGAACCCAGGCCCAAACTCTGCATTTTCGAGATGATCTACTTCGCACGGCCCGATAGCGTCATGCAAGCAGAAAGCCTGTACAGCTACCGCATGCGGATTGGTCGGCGACTGGCGATCGAGTCTCCCACGGATGCCGATATTGTAATTGCGGTACCCGATTCGGGCGTCCCCGCTGCGATCGGCTATTCGCAGGCTTCCGGTATTCCCTACGCCGAAGGGCTAATCAAAAACCGCTATGTCGGTCGTACCTTCATCCAGCCAACGCAAACCATGCGTGAATCGGGCATCCGGATGAAGCTCAATCCGCTGAAGGATGTGCTCGCCGGTAAGCGTGTCATCATCGTGGACGATTCGATCGTGCGCGGCACGACCAGTCGCAAAATTGTCAAAACGCTCCGCGATGCTGGTGCCACCGAAGTACACATGCGCGTTTCGTCGCCACCAGTGACCCATCCCTGCTTTTACGGCATTGATACGGATAGCCAGGATCAGTTGATTGCGGCGACCAAATCTGTTGCTGAAATTGCGGAGCAGATTGGCGTCGATTCTCTCAGTTATCTGACCTGGGAGGGCATGTTAGAAGAAACGCGCAGTGACCCGCAGCATTTCTGTTCGGCCTGCTTTACAGGCGATTACCCCGTGCCGGTACCCGAACCCGTGAAGCGATCGAAGCTGACCCTGGAGACGATCGCGGCGCTGGAGAAAGTCCCGACTGCCTGAGGTCGGCACTGAGCGATTGGTGTGTTGCTGACCGCTCAGTGATTCCATCGTGCTCATGGTTGAGTTGGATCTGTTCCATGTGGAATCAAATTGCGGCACAGATTAGTCAGGTGACTGGGCAGCCCTTTACCGTTGGCGATCGCCGTTCTGTCGGTGGTGGCTGCATCAACCAGGGCTATGCCATTTCGGACGGCGATACCACCTACTTCGTCAAGCTGAATCAAGCCACGGCGGTGGCCATGTTTGAGGCCGAAATGGCGGGACTGCAACAAATGCAGGAAACCCGCACGATTCGTGTACCCACCCCGATCGCGACCGGGGTGGCGGGCGAAACCGCCTATATCATTCTGGAGTGGCTGGAACTCGGGTCTGGTAGCAACGAGTCCTGGGCACGGATGGGACACCAGCTTGCAGCCATGCATCAGGCGACTGTTGGCACAGCCTTTGGCTGGAACCGTCTCAATACCATCGGGTCTACGCCTCAGATGAATCCCTGGACGGCAAGCTGGAGTGAGTTTTGGGTTGACCACCGGATTGGCTATCAGCTTCGGCTGGCACAACGGCGCGGCGGGCATTTCCCCAGGCAGGCGCAGTTGCTGGCCGCAATACCACACCTGCTGGCGGGGCACAATCCACAGCCATCGCTCGTGCACGGGGATTTATGGTCAGGCAATGCGGCCGTCACGCAATCAGGCGAACCCGTGATCTTTGATCCGGCAACCTATGTAGGCGATCGCGAAGTTGACATCGCAATGACGGAACTGTTTGGTGGCTTTCCAGCGGACTTCTACCGCAGCTACAACCAGACGTTTCCGTTAGCAGATGGCTACAAGCAGCGAAAAGTGCTCTACAACCTGTATCACATCCTGAATCACTTCAACCTCTTTGGCGGCAGCTACGAGTCGCAGGCTAACCGCATGATCGAGCAAATTCTTGGGTAGGAGCGGATTCTGGCATCAGACAGTTCATTGGCGTCAGACAGTTTATTGGACTCTTGGCCGCGATCGCTAGAGCGGGGTGCGGAAAGGCTGATCGCCCAAACTTGCGACAGTCCCCGGCCTGCGCCAATCAACTATTACATTCTTTAAAGTTTTACAGCCTTTTCGCAGAGAGGGTTCCAGGCGTGAGGTACACTTGTGCGTGACTCTGAAGCCAATAGCGGTGGATTCTACCGCAATCTGGCTAGCTAATCGATGCTGCAAAGTATCAAGCATTCATTTGGAGCCCTTCATAACATGTCTCATACGGTCAAAATCTATGACACCTGCATTGGTTGCACCCAATGCGTTCGCGCCTGCCCAACGGACGTTCTAGAGATGGTTCCCTGGAATGGCTGTAAAGCAGGTCAAATTGCCTCGTCGCCAAGAACAGAGGACTGTGTAGGCTGTAAGCGGTGTGAAACTGCTTGCCCTACCGACTTTTTGAGCATCCGGGTATACCTGGGAGCCGAAACAACCCGCAGTTTGGGTCTGGCTTATTAGAAACGTTGTTATTACGTTTGTTATATCCATGTGGGTTCAAAGTTTAAGGGGGAACAGTGGTTCCCTCTTTTTTTGTCCCTGCTGGGTTATTTTTAATGCTTCTGTCTTGACTGCTTGATCACGCGGAGGAAACCGCTAGTTAGTCACGCGACTGAATGGGCCAGCTTTCTGACCTGCCGTAGCCTCACGTCGAGTGGCGACAACCGTAATTGCACCCGCATGTAAGCCTTCAAAGTTACACGATCGCTGCCGCAATGCCATCGCTCGATTTCGTGATATCGCGCCTTTCTTTAAAGAAAGTGTGAGAAGTTTCGTAGTTTTACGCTAGTTTTATGGAAGGTTAGTAAAATCTACGGATTACGCATATCCTCCTTTTGTTTGCAAGGACTGCACTCGGCTCCCTGTTTGTTTGGATGGGTACTGGATTCCAGGAAATTGAGCCATGCTTGATACAGGTCAACTCCAACTCAGCGGTGACGCTCTTTTGTGGTTTCGCCAGGGGCTGACAGCAGCGGCCACTGAGTCCTACGAACGCGCGATCGCTTACTTCGATCGTGTCATTGAGGTCAGGCCAGATTACTACGAGGCCTGGTACGAACGTGGTCTGGCGCTTGAAAAGCGTGGTTTGTATCGGGACGCCATTGCCAGCTTCGATCGTGCCCTTAGCCTGCGTCCCAGTATGGATGCGGCCATCCAGATCTCGTATGACCGGGGTAACGCCTTACAGTACGGTCTGGGCGACTATTCAGAGGCTCTCAACGCCTACGACCAGGTTTTGCAAATGAACGCCAGTCACGAGCTGACCTGGCAAAACCGGGGGAATGCGTTGCTTTATGGGCTAAACCGTCCGACCGAAGCCATTA
>Ga0070738_10006051_pt1 | contig 12889 bp, 22 predicted proteins | sample Coa_R2_2_FD_66446 | JGI IMG/M metagenome (GOLD analysis project Ga0070738, IMG submission 66446) | Surface soil microbial communities from Centralia Pennsylvania, which are recovering from an underground coalmine fire - Coalmine... | ecosystem: Environmental > Terrestrial > Soil > Unclassified ... | reverse complement strand
CTGTTCCTGGTTAAAAGTTTTCTGTTTCTGTCGGCAACGGAATGTCCGCTTCGTCCAGACCCTCGTCCTCGTCGTCGTAATGGCCGTAGCTGGCTGCCGCCAGAGTTGCCGAAGGCAGAACGCTGGTCGGTCCGGGCACTGCGTTGCCGTGCTCGTCGATTTTCATACCGAGCGACAAGCCCATCTGCGCGAGGATTTCCTTGATCTCGTTCAGAGACTTACGGCCGAAGTTCTTGGTCTTCAGCATTTCGGCTTCGGTCTTCTGCACCAGCTCGCCGATGGTCTGAATATTCGCGTTCTTCAGGCAGTTGTAGCTGCGAACGCTCAGCTCCAGCTCTTCGACTGAACGATTCAGGTTGTCGTTGCGCAGCAGCGTGCGGCCTTCCTCAGCCTGGGCCTCTGCTTCGACTTCTTCCTCGAAGTTGATGAAGATGCTCATGTGGTCTTTGAGCAGCTTGGCTGCGAGGCCGATGGCGTCTGCCGGGGCAACAGTTCCATTGGTCCAGACCTCGAGCGTCAGCTTGTCATAGTCGGTGATCTGACCGAGACGAGCAGCTTCGACCGTGTAGTTGACTTTGCGGACGGGCGAGTGAACCGAGTCGACCGGGATAAAGCCGATGCCGAGATCGGAGTCAAAGTTCTTGTCAGCGGAGATGTAGCCGCGGCCGCGCTTGAGGCGCATTTCCATGTCCAGCTTGCCGCCTTCGCTGACGGTTGCGATGTAGATGTCCTTGTCGAGAATTTCCACGTCGCCATCGGCTTCAATCATTCCCGAGGTCACGACTCCGGGCTGCTCGGCGCGCAGATAAAGGGCCTTGGGGCCTTCGCCGTTCAGCTTGAAGGGAATCTGTTTCAGATTCAGGATGATGTCGGTCGCGTCTTCAACGACTCCAGTAATGGACTGGAACTCGTGCAGAACGCCTTCGATTTTGACGGCGGTGACGGCAGCGCCTTCGATGGACGAAAGCAGCGTGCGGCGCAGCGCGTTGCCAATAGTGGTTCCGAAGCCGCGCTCAAAAGGCTGAGCACTGAACTTCCCGTATTTTTCTGTCAGCGATTCGCTATCGACCGCCAACCGTTTCGGCTTTTGAAATCCTCTCCAAAGCATATCTTTATCGCTCTCCAACGCAGGGCCGCGAAGCATTCTGCAGCGTCTGCGTCTGTTTATCTCCGTTGATTGAATTGCACCGCATTGCCGCGGTGTACATCTTTCGAGTCAGGGACTCGAAAACCCTTTTACCTCAGGGACTAAAGCCCTTCAGTTATGAATCGCTCCGGCATGGCTGAAGCCGTGCCCATACAAAGCATACCTTTTCGCAATTCCTTAGTTTTACTGCCCCACTCAAGCCAACAGAAGGCTTGAATGGGCCACCCAACGTTTTTTCGATTCTGCGAAGATTCTCAACAAAGCCTTGATCGATTGAGATTCTTCCTCCCTTCGGTCGTCAGAATGACGATTCGGAAGGAGTATGTGAACTTAACCCTTACTTGCTGTAGAGCTCTACGATCAGCTGCTCGTTGACCGGCAACTGCACATCTTCGCGCTTCGGCAGCGACAGCACTTTGCCCGACAGGTTCGCATGGTCAACTGAGAGCCATGTAGGCGCCGGCTGGTGGCTGGCGAACTCGCGCGAGGTCTCGAGGACCGAAAGCTTCTGGCTGTTCGGGCGAATTTTGATCTCATCGCCGACCTTCACCTGATACGAAGGAATGTTCACCTTGCGGCCATTCACTTCGACGTGACCGTGGCGCACGATCTGGCGTGCCAGGCGACGCGAGGTGGCGAAGCCGAGGCGATAGGCAACGTTGTCCAGACGGCATTCAAGCTGCTGGATCAGGCGCTCACCAGTGACTCCCTGGGCACGCGACGCCTTCTCGTAGTACTCGCGGAATTGACCTTCGAGGGTGAAATAAATGCGCTTCGCCTTCTGTTTTTCGCGAAGCTGCAGGCCATAGCCTACGATCTTCGCCTTGCGGTCGCGGCCATGCTGGCCGGGGGCGAAATTGCGCTTCTCGACGGGGCACTTGTCAGAAAAACATTTCGTGCCTTTCAGAAATAGCTTGGTGCCTTCGCGACGGCAAAGGCGGCAGACTGCTCCGGTATAACGTGCCAATTCTCTTCTCCTAAGTTTCAGGGGCCGACCGGTTTACGCGCCGGCAGGCGCTTCGTCCCAGTCCAGTTATTAGTTTACAGTTGTTAATCCCCAGTTGCCAGTCACTAGAGACTAACAACTGTGGACTAAGAACTTACTTACACTCTGCGGCGCTTCGGCGGACGGCAGCCGTTATGCGGAATCGGGGTAACGTCGCGAATGGAACGGACTTCGATTCCAGCCGCAGCCAGTGCGCGCACTGCCGATTCGCGACCCGACCCGGGACCCGCGATGCGAACATCTACTGCGCGGAGACCATGATCGCGCGCCTGGTTCGCCGCATTGATGGCCGCCTGCTGCGCGGCAAACGGAGTGCCCTTACGCGACCCGCGGAAGCCGAGCGAACCTGAGCTCTTCCAGGAGATCGTGTTGCCCTGACCATCGGTGATGGTCACGATGGTGTTGTTGAACGACGCCTGAATGTGCACCAGACCGTAGGGGACATTCTTGCGCTCGCGCTTCTTGAACTTCTTGTTTTTGGCGGCCTTTCCGGTTGCGCCCTGCTGTGCTTTTGCCATTAGGTCTTCGCCGTCGCTTTCTTCTTGTTCGCTACCGTGCCCTTACGCGGTCCTTTGCGGGTGCGGGCATTGGTGTGGGTGCGCTGTCCGCGCACCGGCAGGCTGCGGCGGTGACGCAGTCCGCGATAGGACTGGATGTCGATGAGCCGCTTGATGTGCATCGAGACGTCTTTGCGCAGATCGCCTTCGACCTGGCCTTCGTCTTCAATGACCTGGCGGATGCGGTTGACCTCGTCTTCGCCGAGATCCTGGACTTTCTTGAACGGGTCAACGTTCGCGGACTCCAGGATGCGCAGCGCACGCGGGTTGCCGATCCCGTAGATGTAGGTAAGCGCGATCCGTGCCTGTTTTTGACGGGGCAGGTCGACGCCAGCAATACGTGCCATGCTTATCCTTCTCTGGTGCTCCGGAATTCCGGAGCGGTTGTGCTGTTCGAATCTCAGAACAGCGTTTGTGACCGGCTTTGTTGAATCATGGGGTTCATCGCAAGCCTTTCCCGGCTAACTAGCCCCAACGCTTTCAGATTCTCGCCCGTCCGGATCCAGACGCCAGCAGCTATCCCTGGCGCTGTTTATGCTTTGAGTTTTCGCAGATCACGCGCACCACACCACGGCGGTGAATGATCTTGCACTTGTCACAAATCTTCTTTACTGATGCACGAACCTTCATTGACTGCTCCCTAACTGCCCGGGCTGAAGCCCCTCTAGTCTTGCCTTTATTCACCGGCCTAAAGGCCGGTGCTTCTACCTGTTCAGGCTCGAATTTCTGAACCCTGCCCCCTGATCGCTATGCCCTGCTATTTATAACGATAGACAATGCGCCCGCGGGTCAGATCGTACGGGCTGAGTTCTACCGCGACCCGGTCTCCCGGGAGAATGCGGATAAAGTTCTTCCGCATGCGGCCTGAGACGTGCGCCAGAACCTGGTGCTTGTTTTCAAGCTCGACTTTAAACATGGCGTTCGGCAAGGTCTCAAGGACCGTTGCCATTACCTCAATCGCGTCTTCCTTTGACAATCAGTTATCCCGATTCCGCCTGCCCCTTGCAGGCCTCGTCTCAAACTTACTGCGTCAATACCATTGCACCGTTGGCCGTAACGGCCACCGTGTGCTCAAAATGCGCGCTCAAACTTCCGTCCTGCGTCACCGCGGTCCAGCCGTCGCTCAGCACCTGCACATCGGGTTTGCCTGAGTTGACCATCGGCTCGATGCAGAGCACCATGCCTTCCCGCAGCTTCAATCCCTGTCCGCGACGCCCGAAATTCGGCACCTGCGGATCTTCATGCAACCGAGTGCCGATGCCATGCCCGACGAACTCGCGGACTACGCTGAAGCCATCGGCTTCCACCACTTCCTGCACAGCAGCGCCGATGTCGCCCAGCGATGCCCCAACTTTTACTGCGCGGATGCCGCTTTCAAGCGACGCCTTCGTTACATCCAGAAGGCGCTTCGTCTTCGGCGCTATCTTTTCGCCTACCGGCACCGTGATCGCCGAATCCCCATAAAAGCCATCGATAATCACGCCCGTGTCAATCGAGACGATATCGCCTTCGCGCAAGACACGGTTCGCTGATGGAATACCGTGCACCACTTCATTGTTGATCGACGTGCACAGCACCGCGGGATATCCGTGATACCCCTTGAATGCCGGCGTCGCTCCCAGCTCGGCGATCTTGGCAGCAGCGGCATTTTCGAGATCCAGTGTCGTTGCGCCCGGCTTTACAAAGCTGCGCACGTGGTCGAGAATCTCACGAACTATCGTTCCGCTGCGCCGCATTTTTTCTACTTCCTGCGGCGTCTTTATCATGATCGCCATCCGCCGGTCATCCCCTCAAACGCAGAACAGCAGCCTGAATTGCGGCTGCAACTGCGTCCACCGGCTGTTCTCCGTCCACTTCTTCAAAGCGTCCCAGAGCACGATAATGCTCCACGACTGGAGCAGTCAGGGACTCATACGTCCGCATCCGCTCCCCAAAAACTTCTTCCGTGTCGTCTGAGCGCCGCGTCAGAGGCGTGCCGTCAAGGTCACATTTCTCATCAACCTTCGGCGGCTGCAAGTAGATGTTATAGCTGCTCTTGCAGACTGGACAGGTGCGCCTGCCGGTGATACGGCGCAGTAATTGATTATATCCGACTTTAATGCTGACGGCAACGACGGGAAGGCTTCCCTCCACCCCAGCATGCGAACTGCGCGCATTCTGAGGACCCAGGTTCGGCCCGGCTGCGAGATAGTTGTCCAGCCATTCGGCCTGCCCCAGGGTGCGCGGAAAACCGTCCAGAATGTAGCCGTTGGCAGTATCAGGTCGGCGAAAGCGGTCAGCGACCATTTCGTTGACGAGATCGTCGGGAACAAGCTCGCCGCGGTCCATTAGGGCTTTTGCTTTTTTGCCGAGCTCGGTGCCGCCGGAGACGTTGGCGCGCAGGATGTCTCCGGTGGAGATTTGCGGGATTCCCCAGGCGGCCATGATGACTTTGGCCTGCGTGCCTTTGCCAACGCCGGGCGCTCCCAGGAGAAGAATCGGACCGGGACTGATACGAATGGTCTTCCCGTCTTCGGTCCGCTTTTCAATCACAGCAACTGCCACTTACCAGGCCCGCCTTCCGCGAACGCGTCCACTGCGCGGCGAAAAGCCTTCATAGTGGCGCATGATGAGATGCGATTCCACCTGATTAACGGTATCCATGGCCACGCCGACGACGATCAGCAGCGATGTGCCGCCGAAGTAGAAGTTGAAGCCGAGGCCGTTGGTCACCCACAGCGGCAGGCGTTCAAACATGGGGCCGACCAGCCAGAGGTGGTTCAGGTGAATACCGCTGATGAGCAACTGCGGGATGATCGAAACGATGATCAGGTAAATGGAGCCGACCAGCGTAATGCGCGTGAGGATATCGTTGATGAAATCTGAGGTGCGCTTGCCGGGACGGATGCCTGGAATAAAGCCGCCATACTTGCGCATATTGTCAGCGATGTCGTCCGGGCGGAAGACAATCGAGATATAGAAATACGCAAAGAACACAATCGACACCATATAGAGCAGCTCGTACCAGGGCTCACCGGCGTGCAGAGCATCGAAAATACGGCTCAAAAATGCGCTGTTGCGTACGAATTGAGCATTAGCAAAGAGCAGCGGAGCAGACAACACGGATGCGGCAAAGATGATCGGCATAACGCCGCCCGAGTTGACGCGCAGAGGCAGGTGAGTGGACTGGCCGCCCATCAGACGGCGCCCGACGATACGCTTGGCGTACTGCACCGGGATGCGACGCTCGCTGCGCTCGACAAAGACGATGAAGGCGACAACGGCGATCATGGCCGCTACGAGCAGGATCAGGGCCGGGACAGTGAATGCGCCGAATTTTTCTGCTTTGGCAGTCTCGATCAATTCCTGAATAGCGCGTGGCAGGCCGACGACGATTCCGGCGAAGATGAGCAAGCTCATGCCGTTGCCGATGCCGCGGTCGGTAATCTGTTCACCCAACCACATGATGAAGGTGGTGCCGGTGGTCAGGGTGAGCACGGTCATAATGACGAAGCCAACGCCCGGATTAATAACCAGTTGCAGATCGCCGGAGCCGTGCATCAGGGTAAGGGCAATGGCAAGGGACTGCACTATGCCCAGCAGAACGGTTACGTAACGCGTCCACTGCGTGATCTTGCGGCGACCCAGCTCGCCTTCTTTCTGGAGGCGGGCCAGCGGCTCATATACCACTGTCAGCAGCTGGAAGATGATCGACGCCGTGATATACGGCATGATGCCCAGCGCGAAGACAGTAAGGCGCCGGAGATTGCCGCCGCTGAAGAGGTTCACGAGACCAAGCGAGCTGCCGGCCTGTGAATCGAAAAAGTGCTCGAGGGCCGTGGCGTTTACGCCTGGTGTAGGAATAAATGCGCCGAGGCGGTAAACGGCAAGCATCGCCATGGTGAAGAGGACCCGCTTGCGCAGGTCTGGGATGCGGAAGATATTGGCGAATTTCTCAAACATGAATCAAACCCGGTCCGGATCTCTTTACGAAACCCCTCTCGCCTTACGCTACCAGAATTGCCTTGCCGCCTGCCTTCTCGATTTTCTCCTGCGCGGATTTCGAGAATTTGTGCGCATGCACCGTGATGGCCTTCTTCAACTCGCCGTTGCCCAGAACCTTAAGCAGGCCTTCGTTCTTCTTGAGCAGCCCCTTGGCTGCGAAGAACTCGATGGTCAGCTCGCTTTCGCCCAGCTCAACGAGGCGGTCGAGGTTCAGAACGGTGTATTCGGTGCGGAAGATGTTGGTGAAGCCGCGCTTCGGCAGACGGCGGTGCAGCGGCATCTGGCCGCCTTCAAAACCGCGCATCAGGCTCGAACCCGAGCGGGAGCCCTGTCCCTTGTGCCCACGGGTCGAGGTTTTGCCCATGCCGGAGCCCATACCACGGCCCACGCGCTTTTTGTTACTGTTCGCCTTCTTCGGCGCTCTGAGATTGGAAAGATTCATGATGTCCTCGCTATACGCCGATCGGGCTTGCCCTGACCGACTCGCTTTGTTTTAGCTATTAGCCTCTAGCTCTTACTTCCAGCTTGTTCCCTATTTACGTTTATGCCGCTTCGGTACCGAGCCCTTTAACTAAAGCTAGAAGCTAACGGCTACAACCTACTCAACAATTCGTACTAAATGCGGCACAGCCTTCACCATGCCACGGATCGACGGCGTATCTTCACGCTCGACGACCTGATTCAGGCGGGTAAAGCCGAGGCCCTTGACGACCTTCTTGTGCTTCACGGGAGCCTGAATGAACGAGCGGTAGTACTGAATTTTGATCTTTGCCTTGGTTTCGGCCATAACTATAACTCCTGTACCTGCTTGCCGCGGATGGCTGCCACTTCCTCACGGTCGCGCAGTTGAACCAGAGCGTCGAAGGTCGCCTTGATAACGTTGTGCGGGTTGGCGGTGCCGAGGCTCTTAGTAAGCACGTTCTGCACGCCAGCCGAAGTCATCACCGCGCGTACTGCGCCGCCGGCGATCACGCCCGTGCCTTCTGGGGCTGGCTTGAGCAGCACCTGTCCCGAACCGAAGCGGCCCAGCACCTGGTGCGGGATGGTGGTCTGCGTGAGGTTCACGCGGACCAGGTTCTTCTTCGCCGATTCAATGCCCTTGCGGATTGCCTGCGGCACTTCCTTCGCCTTGCCCGAGCCGTAGCCCACGACGCCGGCGCCCGGATCGCCTACTACGACCAGCGCGGCAAAGGACATGTTTTTGCCGCCCTTGACCACTTTGGTCACGCGGTTGATCGCGACAACCTGATCCTTCAGGTTGTACTGTCCGGCATCCAGTTTCTTTTTCAGTGTTGCCATTCGCTTCCTGATTTCCTTCCTCTAATCCTTGTCATCCTGAGCGGAGCGTAGCGGAGTCGAAGGACCTGCGTTTCCTTAGAACTCGAGACCTGCTTCGCGTGCCGCATCGGCCAGGGCCTTGATGCGCCCGTGATAGAGATAGCCGCCACGATCGAAAACAACCTTCTTGATTCCCTTTTCCTGGGCGCGCTCGGCTACCAGCTTACCTACTTCCTTCGCCGCAGCCACATTGCCGCCCGTCTTCAGCTTCGCCGCCTTGCTCGATGCGGAGACCACCGTTACGCCCTTCGCGTCATCGATGACTTGCGCATAGATGTGGTTCAGCGAGCGGTAGACATTCAGGCGCGGACGCTCGGCGGTTCCGGCCACCTTCTCGCGGATGCGCGTGTGAATGCGCTGGCGAATTTCGTTTCTGTTGATCTGCGAAATCATTTCTCGTCTTCCTTCCTAATGGCGGAGCCGCCCTGCGGGTCCGTTCGGTATAGATCAGTTCCTGGTTTTTAGTCCCCAGTTGTTAGTTTTATTCAGTCACCAGCACCACGGACTAACAACTAGCCACTACCTACTTATTTAGCTCCAGTCTTACCAACCTTCTTCTTAAGCTTCTCATCGGCGTAGCGAACACCCTTGTTCTTGTACGGATCGGGCTTGCGCAGCGAACGCATATCGGCGGCCACCTGCCCGACCTTCTGGCGGTCAATGCCGCTTACGGTGATGCGTGTCTGCTTGGGATCGATGGCCACGGTGATGCCGGTGGGCAGCGGAAACTCGATGGGGTGCGAGTAGCCGAGCGTGAAGACCACAGTGTTCTTGCCCTTCATCTCGACGCGGTAACCGATGCCGACAATGTCCAGGTCCTTCGACCAGCCCTTCGTCACGCCTTCGACAGCATTGGCGACAAGAGCGCGGGTAAGTCCGTGAACCGCAGCCTGCGAGTCATTCTCGCGGGTGGCAATGATGTGACCATCTTCCGTCTCCAGCTTGATGCCGGAGGGAATCACCTGCTCGACCTTGCCCTTAGGGCCTTCGACAACAATGGTATTGCCTTTGACGGCGTACTTCACGCCCTGCGGCAACGGAATCGGCTTCTTTCCAATACGCGACATTTCCTGAATCCTTTATGGCTTGCGAGTCCCGCGTCATGCGTTCCACTGCAGCCCTACGAGCCGTTTATGCTCGCCTTAAACATCCCGGAGCCGAAGCCCCTTTTAATCCTGCCTTGTATTCACCGGCCTAAAGGCCGGTGCTTCTACCCAAACCACAAACTTAATCCGGGACAACGTCACGGCCACTACATTTATCAGGCAGGATGGCGCCGGAGGCGCGTCCGCCTGGACGGCCAGTCCCTACCAGACTTCGCAGAGGACCTCGCCGCCTACGCCTTCTTTGCGCGCCTGGCGTCCGGTCATCACGCCGCGCGGCGTGGTGAGAATGCTGATGCCGAGTCCACCCTGAACGCGCTTGATCTCGTCGCGGCCAACATAGACGCGGCAACCGGGGCGCGATACACGCGCGAGGTCGCGGATGGCGGCTTCGTTGTTGGCGCTGTACTTCAGGTAAACGCGCAGAATGTTGCGGCCATTCTCTTCGGCGGCCTTGTAGTTGGCAATATAGCCCTCTTCCTTCAGAATGCGGGCGATCTCGGTCTTCAGCTTCGAGGCCGGGACATCCAGCTTCTGGTGGCGCGCGCGGATCGAGTTCCGCAGGCGCGTCAGGAAATCTGCTACTGGATCGGTAAAGCTCATCGTTTCTCCTTCATCCCCCGTTCGCTCTGCTCAGCAGAGAACCTGCGGGAATGTCTAAATCTTCGGGTGCCCCATCCTGAGCCGAAGGCGAAGGGTGGGAATTTACGTCCTACCAGGACGATTTCACTACGCCGGGGATTTCCCCCTTGAGCGCCAGCTGACGGAAGCACAGACGGCAGACACCAAACTTACGCAGGTAGGCGCGAGGGCGTCCGCACAGCTTGCAGCGGTTGTGCTGGCGAGAAGAAAACTTCGGCTTGCGTGCGTCTTTTACTCTTTTTGCAGTCGTCGACATAGTTTCTAATCCTTTTACGCCGTCTGGCGGAACGGCATGCCAAACTGCCGGAGCAGCGCGCGCGCCGAGTTGTCATCCTTGGCCGAAGTCACAATGGTAACGTTCATGCCCTTCAGCTTGTCGACCTTCGCGTAATCGATCTCCGCAAAGATCAGCTGGTCGCGCAGGCCAAGCGTGTAGTTGCCGCGGCCATCAAAGCTCTTGGTCGAAACACCGCGGAAGTCGCGCACACGGGGCAGCGCAACGGAAATCAAGCGGTCGAGAAACTCATACATCGCGTCACCGCGCAGCGTGACCATCGCGCCAATCGACATCCCCTCGCGGACTTTGAAAGCGGCGATGGACTTCTTCGCCTTGGTCAACACCGGCTTCTGCCCAGTGATGGCGGCGAGATCGGCGACGAGCGGGTCAAGCATTTTGTTGTTCTGCGTCGATTCGCCCAAGCCCATGTTCAGGACAATCTTTTCGAGACGCGGAACCGCCATCGTGTTCTCAAGACCCAACTCCTTCTGGAGAGCGCCTTTGATTTCCTTCTGATACTTTTCTTTCAGTCTTGCTGCCATTTGCTTCTTCTCTTTTCTTCTCCGGTCTCGGAGTGGCTTTCAGCCGTGTACCGTTACGGAGGGTATTCAATTGAGTTGTTAGTTATCAGTTGCTAGTCCTTAGTTTTGAAACTGGGGACTAATAACTAACCACTCCTAACTACTTCTTCTTCGGTGCCAGCGTCTGTCCGCACTTTTTGCAGACGCGGACTTTGGTGTCGCCTTCGAACTTGTGTCCCACTCGCGTCGGACCGCAGCTCGGGCAGACCAGAGCCACATTCGAAATGTGCACCGGAGCTTCCTGCTCGGCGATGCCGCCCTTGATGTTCCGCTGCGGATTTGGGCGGACATTCTTCTTAATCATCCGCACATGCTCAACAAGAATGCGGTTCTCATCGGGCAGAACGCGCAGCACGCGGCCACGCTTGCCTCTGTCACTGCCGGCGATCACTTCCACCTGGTCATTGCGCTGTATGTTCAAACTCATAAGATTCCTTTTACCTGCCGGCTAAAGAACTTCAGGGGCCAGCGAAACAATCTTCAAAAACTTCTTTTCACGCAGCTCGCGAGCCACAGGACCGAAGACGCGCGTTCCAACCGGCTCGCCGGCTTCATTGATCAGCACAGCGGCATTCGTGTCAAAGCGAATGTAGGTCCCGTCGCGGCGGCGCGTTTCCTTGCGCGTGCGAACAACGACTGCCTTCACCACTTTGCCCTTCTTCACCTGGCCATCGGGCGAGGCTTCCTTCACCGCAGCTGTGATGACATCGCCAAGACCGGCCTTCTTGCCGCTTGCGCCACCCAGCGGCAGAATCATTTGCAGCTTGCGGGCGCCGGAGTTGTCGGCCACCTCAAGCATGGTTCTCATCTGCACTGCCATCGTAGTCTCTCCCTCTACAATCCGGTCTTGAGCCGGACTTTCAAAAGCGGCGCTTATTCAGCTGCCGGTGCTGCTTCTTCCACCTGCGCCAGAGCCGAGCGGCGGACGATCTCTTCGAGATTCCAGCGCTTCAGCTTGCTCAGCGGACGGGTCTCGCGAATGCGGACCATGTCCCCAACGCGCGCCGAGTTCTGCTCGTCATGCGCATAGAACTTCTTGCTCATGCGCACAATGCGCTTGTACTTCGGATGCGCCTTGCGCATCTCGACTTCCACCACGATGGTCTTCTGCATCTTGGTCGAAACGACCTGGCCGACCTTCTCGTTGCGGCGCGATTCTACCGTGGCTTCGCTCTTTACTTCAGCCATAACTAGCGAGCCTCCTTCTTGGTCTTCTTTGCCTTCGCGGCCTTTACCGGCGCTGCCGATTCCGCTTTGGGAGCTTCGCCATGCAGTTTCAGCTCACGTTCGCGGGTAATCGTCTTGATGCGAGCAATGTCTTTCTTCAGCTCGCGCAGCTTCTTCACGCCTTCGTTCTGGCCGAGCTTCATCTGGAAGCGCAGGCGAAAGAGTTGTTCAGCCGCCTTCTGCTCCTCGACGTTGAGCTCGTTGTCGCTCAGGTTGCGAATCTTTTCGAGTTCCATCTCTTCTTGTCTTCTCTCCGGGCCAGCGGCCTGTCAAAGCCGAGTCTCCCTGAAATTTCCTGCGGCGCTTATTTCGCAGCCGCTACAGTCTTGACTGTGTGACGCTGCACGAAGCGCGTCTTCAGCGGCAGCTTGTTCGAGGCCAGACGCATGGCTTCCTGCGCGATCTCCGGCGCTACGCCTTCCATCTCGAACAGGATTTTGCCCGGGCGCACCACTGCGGACCAGTGATCGAGCGGGCCCTTGCCGGAACCCATTCGAACTTCGGCCGGCTTCTTGGTGACCGGCTTGTCCGGAAAGATGCGCAGCCACACTTTGCCGCCGCGCTTGATGAAACGCGTCATGGCAATACGGCTGGCTTCGATCTGGCGATCCGTAATGTAACCGCACTCCATGACCTTCAGGCCGTAGTCGCCGAACGACAGCTCGGAGCCACGCCACGCCTTGCCGCGCATCTTGCCCTTCTGCTGCTTGCGATACTTGACCTTCTTTGGCATCAACATAATGAAACCCTCAATCCAGTTATCAGGGAACAGCGCTCAGCGTTTAGTCCTTGTCCCTGTACGCTGCACCCTGCGCCCTGCCTAAAATACCGACGTGCCCACTGCAGCCTGGGGCTCGCGCCGCCGCTGCTGATAAATATCTCCGCGATAGATCCACGTCTTCACGCCGATCACGCCATATGTTGTGCGCGCTTCGGCAAAGCCGTAGTCGATATCGGCGCGCAACGTATGCAGCGGCAGACGGCCCTGCAGATACCACTCGGAGCGCGCGATTTCGTTGCCGTTCAG
>Ga0070738_10006047_pt1 | contig 12897 bp, 10 predicted proteins | sample Coa_R2_2_FD_66446 | JGI IMG/M metagenome (GOLD analysis project Ga0070738, IMG submission 66446) | Surface soil microbial communities from Centralia Pennsylvania, which are recovering from an underground coalmine fire - Coalmine... | ecosystem: Environmental > Terrestrial > Soil > Unclassified ... | reverse complement strand
CTCCAGGAGCGTCTGGCCGCGCCGCGCCCCCAGGGTGCGACCCCTCGATCCTCGGCGGCGATCGGGGCGGGGCAGATCTCCGTAGGTTGGATCGACTCGTCTCGCTCTCATGGGAACCCCGGCACAAGGCTGATGGTGCCGCCCACCTGCTGGACCGACCCGGAAAAGGTCCCATCCGCGGCGATCGTGAAACTGCCCGACCAGGACGTTGATCCGGTGCGAGTTGCCGTCGCGGTGAATCCGCTGGAGCTCGAGCCGGAGACCGTGTACGTATAAGGAGTGCTCGCCGTGGTGAGGTAGGGATCGATCAGGTTGGCCGCCAGGAGCGTCGGCAAGTCGGGGGCATAGGTGCGGTTTTGCAGCCAGTAGAGCCGCTGCGCCGACCAGATGGCCCGCAGGCTGGCTCCGGCGACGTCCGCCCGCGACTGCTCCAACGACTGCTGGAACTTGGGCAGGCCCATCGAGATCAGCACGCCGAAGACGACCAGCGCGACGAGCATCTCCACCAGGGAATAGCCCCGCACAGGGATTGGGACCGGTGGCGCGTGCCGGCCGGACCCGGCCCGGGCATCGGGCCACGCGGGATTCCTCCGTCGCTGCATTGTCTGGGTCATCCTCGGACCTCCGCGGGATGGTTCGGACGCCGGATGCGACCCCAGGCCGCGGCGGCTCTCGGCCGGGCTGCCCGCGGCGAGGGGCGGCGGCTCATTTCACCTGGCCCGCCATGTCGAACATCGGCATATAGATTGCGAGCATAAGTCCAGCAATCGACGCTCCCATGAACATAATGATGAGCGGTTCCACCATCTTGGTAACCTTGAGGATCATGCCTTCCATCTTCTCCTTGAAGAAGGGGGCGATCTGCTCCATGACCTGCGGCAGTTGGCCGGATTCCTCGCCGACCTGGACCATGCTGGTCAGCATCGGCAGGAACAGTCCGGTCTCCTGAAGCGCCGAGTGCAACGGCTTGCCCGCGGCGACTCGCAACGCGACCCGCTCCAGCGCATCGCGATAGATCGGGCTGGCCTGGAAGATCCCTTTGATGGTGTGCATGGTCTCCATCATGGGCACGCCGCTCTTGAGCAGCAGCGACAGGTTGGAGGCGAAGCGATACATGGCCATCTCGATGACCAGTTGGCCGACGCTGGGCAGGACCATCAGCGCGCCGCCGACGTATCGGCGTCCCGACTCGGTCTTCATATAACGTTTGAAGGCGAAGAGGCTCACCACGATGGTGACCACGGCGTAATGGCCGTACCTGACAATCATGTCAGATGCGTCGACCACGTACTGGGTGATGGCGGGGAGCTGGGCGTCCATGTCTCTGAACATCTTGGCGAAGACGGGGACGACCATCCAGAGCATGACGGTCACGGCGACGATCGCCACGACGATCAGGATCATGGGGTAGGTCAAGGCCCCCTTGACTTTCCGTTTGGTCTCGCGGGCGTCGCGAACCTGCTTGTTGAGCTCGATGAGCACCTGGGCCATCTTGCCGGTCACCTCGCCGGTCCGGATCGCCTCCAGCCACTGGAACTCGAAGATCTGGGGGAACGCCGCCGCCGCGGCGTGGAAGGTGCTCCCCGCCGCCACCTTGGCCGTGATTTGCTCGAGGACGGCCTGGAGCTTGAGGCTCTCGCATTGCGTGGTCGCGATCTTCAGCGCCTGGAGCAGCGGCGTACCCGAGCTCACCAGGGTGGCGAGCTGATGGAAGAACGAGAGCGTATCCTCGATCTTGGCCGCTTTGTGCGCCTTCTTCGAGATCTGCGCATGAGCCACCACCCAATCTTCGAACGGCACGTCCCACCTCCGCTTCGCTGGCCGCGTCGAGCGCACATCGAGGGGCGCGGCGAACCCGGCCCGCCCCACGGGGGCGGCGATCCCCGTCCCGTCAGCAGGAACTCTTTCCGCTCCAAGCTTAGGCCATACCCGGCTGCATCCGTGGAGTCCGGCTGATCGAGATCACCGCGCCGGCTTGGGCTCAAGGATGATGCCACAACCGCGCACCCTGGATTGACGCGCCCGGGATGTGACCTAGCTTTGAGTGTCGCCGACAGCAAGTCACCCACGGGCGACGGTACGTCAGTCGAAGTCAGCAGAGGTGCGACGGACCGCCACGATCCCGCGCGGTGGGGATCGATCCCGAGCGCCCGAATTCGTTGCTGACCGACCCGTTACGCGGGTCGCCCCGATGACGCTCGTCCGGTGGAGGTGGCCCAGGCTGACTTCCGGTTTTGTGTGCGAGATCCCCTGGATCGTCATCAAGAAGAGAGAGCCCTACCCCATGCAGCGACTTGTTTCCAGAATGCGGACCCGCAAAGGGTTCACCCTCGTCGAACTCGCCGTTGTGATCGTGATCATCGGCATCCTGGCCGCCTTCGGCGTGCCCAAGTTCCTCGCGTCGGTGGAGAAGTCCAAGGCGGCCGAGGCCTTCAATTACTGGTCGGCCGTGCAATCGGCCCAGGAGCGCTACATCGCCCAGAACGGCGTGTACTGGTCGAGCACCAACACGGACAACCTGGACATCGTCCTGCCCACGCTCCAGTATTTCACCGCGCCGACCATCACCTCGTCGAATGCGACCGCCGGCACGCCGACGTGGTCGGGCACCCTGACCCGCAACTCGTCCAGCTCCAGCTACGGGGCCTACACCGTGGCCTGGAACCAGAATGGCTTTGATCCCACCAACTCGACGATTCCTCAGACGATCAGCCCAGTCACCGGTGACGCCGGCACGGGTAGCTGATCCGAGCTTCGCGTGACCTGGGGCGGCGCCCCGGGTCATGGGAGGCTGTAGTGCACGTGACTTTGCCGCGGGCGACCCATTCCGGTCGCCCGCAGCCGTTTCCCACCGTGTCCTGACCCCGAGGAATGCTTCCGCCCATGAAGCCTGGGATGCCCTTGGCCTTGCGGCCGGCGATCGGTCTGGTGATCGATCAGGACCAGATCGCCATGAGCGTGGTGGCGACCACGCCGCGCGGCCGCCGGGAGATCGCTCGCCAGACCCAGCGCTGCGATGGGCAGTCCCCCGAGGAAGTCCTGGGGAAACTGCTGGAGCCCTGGGTCTCGGCGGCCGTCGCGAAGCGGACCCGGGCCGGGCCGTGGGTCCACGTGGGGATCCCCCAGGCGCGGGTCTTTCAAGCGACGCTGCCGATCACCTCGAGCAATCGGCAGAACACTCCCCAGAGTTTCTTCCTGGAGGCCGTGCAGGCGACGAACCTTCGCGCCGAGGATCGGATCATCGACCTGATCAAGCTCGAGCTGGACAAGCAGCCGCTGGCCTGCGTGTGTGCCTGCCCGCGCGCGACGGTGACCGAGCTGGCCGAGATGCTGGAGCGCCTGGGGACGCGCGTCGCGGTGATCGAACCGGCACCGCTTGGGCTGTTCCGTGCGGCTGCGGCCCGCCGCAGTCCCCCGCGGGGTTCGAAGGTCATCCTGCGCTGCTTCCTCGGCGCGCACCAGGCGATCGGCGTGCTGGCGCTGGGCGCGCAGCCCCTCTTCTGGCACCTCTTCGACCTGACCCCTGGCGAGGAGACCGTCGCGATCCTGGCCGCCTACTCGACCCTCTGGATGATGGGGCGGCACAGCCGGATCACCGCGGCGATCGACACCGTGATCGTCCACGGCCGGCCCGAGGTGGTCTTGTCCCAGGACCCCGAGGCCCTGCGCCAGCGCACCGGGGCCCGCTGGCTCCGCTGCGCCGAGCCCGATTATGACCCGGCCGCCGCCGCAATGGGGACGGCCCTGGCCAGGCCGTTGACCGATGACTCCGGGCTCGACCTGGCGCGCACGTTCAAGTCGCCCCCGTCCATCCGCGACATCTTTCCCTGGGGCGAGCTGGCGCTTCAGAGCGCCCTGCTCGGGGCGGTCACGCTCTTCTTGAGTGGGGAGGCGGCCCAGGTCGACGCGCGCCTGAAGTCGGTGGGCACCGGACTGAAGGCGTTCACCTGGCTGAAGGATCAGAACCAGTCCCAGCTCGAGGGGGAGAAGAAGGCCGTGCAGGAACGGTGGAACGCCATCGAAACGTTTCGCAGCGGCCGCGCCGCCTGGTCCGCGTCGTTGCGCACCATCGCCGCGGACGCGCCGGAGAAGACCATCATCACCTCGCTCTCGGGCGACGCGCCGGTCGAGGCCAAATCCAAGGGGGGCGCGTCCCAGACGAAACGAAAACTGGTCGTCAACTTCACCGCGCCGATGGCGGAGGATGGGTCGCCGCCCCCGGAGATCCATGGCTTCCTCGCCACGCTCCGCGGCGAACCGGCGCTGACGCAGAGCTTTCCCCTGATCGAGGTCACCGGCCTCAAAACTAATCCGGCCCGCGACGGCGGCCGGCCATCCGCATCCTTCAGCATCGTCGGCCTGCCCCGGATCGAGTCGACCCCCAAGAAGGCGGAGCCCCCCAAGAAAGCGGCCGCCAAGCACTGACCGTGCGCGGCTGCGGCCTGAGCGGACAGCGCTGTGACGGGTCGCCGGGCACCACGAGGGCCATCACTGCCATGAGCCAGACGTCGTCCAAGTCCCGCGGCCAGCAGGTGATCCTGGACCAGCTCAGCCACCCGCTGAAGCTGCGTGCGGTCCTCTGCCTGGCGATGATGGCGGCCTGGTATGCCGTGTTCTTCAGTCCCTTGAGTGAGCAGGTGGCCGCCACGACGGCCCGGATCGCCCGGGAACGCCAGCGCGGGGCCACGGCGCGCCAGATCGAGCAGCTCAAGAAGGCCCTGGCCCCGTACGAGTCGCTCATCTCCGCCGGGGCCGATGTCGAAGAGCTGATGCGGCACGTGATCGACCACATCCGCTGGCCGCTGAAGCTGATCGACTTGAAGCCCGAGAAGCCCAAAGACCTGGGCCCGTATGTGGCGATCGGCCTCCAGTTGAAGCTGGAGGGCCACTTCGCGGAGATCGACAAGTTCCTGACCTGGGTCGAGAGCGATCGGCGGCTGCTGCGGATCGATGCCCTCAAGCTCGACCCGGCCAGCAAGGACCCCGGCCTCCTTTCCGCCCAGATCCTCCTGTTGAGTCTGAGCACCAAGCCGGGGGCGACCCCGAAGACGAACGCACCGGTGAGCCGGAACCGATGAACACCGCGCAAGCGCTCAAGGCGGCGCCCCTGCTGAGCCTCGTCGCCTTCCTGGCCTACTCGGCCTACTCGATGCACGCCAGCCTCCCCGGCGCCGACGCCCAGGACGCCGCCCTGGCCAAGGGCCTGGACATCCTGGTGCAGGACCTCTTGGATTCCGGCACGGTCGCGGCGGCCAAGCTGGGCCAGGAGGTACGCGACCCGTTCCAGGCCGTCGTCACCCAGCCGGCCGCGGTTGACCGGGCCAAGCCGCAGGAGACACCCGCGCCGGCGCCGGCCGCCGACCCGCTGGCCGAGATCGTCCAGGGCCTCTCGCTGGAGGCCACCTTCATCCAGGGCCGTGACCAGATCGCCATCATCGACGGCCGGATCTACTCCCGAGGTCAGCGGCTGATGGTCGAGGGTAAGGACGGCGCGTCCGCCGCGCCGCTGAGTCTCGCCAGCGTCTTCGCCACCCAGGTCGTCCTTCAGGGAGGCGGCAGGACCTATGTGCTCGGTTATCCCGACCAGCTCGGCAAGCGGAAGGACGAGTCTCCGGCCGGGCCGCCCCTCTCCCGGGAGGCGACCCTGGCCGAACTGGATCCCGGCGGCCAGATGGCGATGTTCCAGAAGCTGCTCAACTCGCCGCTGGGCGTCCTGGGCAAGAGCCTGGTCGGGAAATCGCTTTCGACCGATCCCTCCCCTGGGGCGGCAGCCGGGCCGCAGTCGAGTCGCTCCCGTGGGGGACTCACCATCTCCGGAACAGGTCCCGGAAATCCCTGAGACTCCTCGGACTTCGTGAGGCCCGCGGGGGGGATGTCGCAGGGTGGGTGCAACCCACCGATCACCAAGACTGCCAAGGCTTTGTGTTGGTGGGTTGCACCCACCCTACAACCGTCGGACCCACCTCCTGGAACAGATTCTGAAGGCGTTCTCCCATGGTCGGCCTGCACGATGACCTCGAAACCCAGCCCCTGATCCTGGAACTGCTGGCGCGGCGGAACTGGTTCAGGCCCAAGCAGCTGGAAGAGATCGCCGAGACCCTCCAGAGGGCCGGGCGCGGCACCTTGCCCGAGGTGGCGTTGATCCGCGGCGGCTTCATCGCCGAGCAGGAGGTCGCCGGCCTATACGCCGAGGACCTCTTCCTGCCGGTGATCCACAATAGCGTCGAGGCCGGCGGCGTCGACAAGGAGATCGGCGCCCTCCTGCCCGAGAAGCTCTGCACAGATCGTCTGATCTGCCCCTTGACCGTCCGGGACGACGTGCTCGACGTCGCCTTCGTCTCCCCCGAGGAGATGGGCGTCGTGGACGAGCTCCAGCTCATGACCGGACTGCGAATCAATCCGATCATCGCCCCGCTCTCGGTCGTCCAGGACCGCCTCGAGGCCCTCTATCGCACCGATCAGCACACCAAGGGCATCGGCGAGGGGAGCGAAGGCTTCGATGTGATGGAGGCGGAGGAGAGGGAGGACGATGAGAACATCCTCAATCTCGACGCCACGCCCCCGGCCGATGCCAACGGCCGGATCATCCGCATGGTCAATCAAATCCTCGAGCAGGCGCTGCGCAATGGCGCCAGTGATATCCACCTGGAGCCGTTCGAGGACGGCTGCAAGTTCCGCCTGCGGATCGACGGCGTGCTCCACGAGCTGCCGCCACCGTCGAAGACCGTCTTCATCATGATTCTCTCCCGCTTGAAGGTCCTGGCACGAATGGACATCGCCGAGAAGCGGATCCCCCAGGACGGCGCGATCGCGCTGCGGACCGGCGAGAAACGGATCGACCTGCGGGTCAACACCGTGCCGACGGTGCACGGTGAGAAAATGGTCATGCGGATCCTCGATAAAGGCGCGATCCCCTTGCAACTGACCGGCCTGGGTTTCGACGAGCGGCAGTCGACCGACCTCATCGAGTCGATCCATTCGCCCTACGGGTTGGCGCTGGTGACCGGCCCGACCGGCAGCGGCAAGTCGACCACGCTCTATTCCTGTCTCAACCTGCTCAATAATTCCAAGGTCAACATCTGCACGGTCGAGGACCCGGTCGAGTACAAGTTCAACGGGATGAACCAGGTGCAGGTCAAGGCTCAGGTCGGCTTGACCTTCCAATCCGCCTTGCGCGCCTTCCTGCGGCAAGACCCCGACATCATCATGGTCGGCGAGGTCCGCGACCAGGAGACCGCCGAGATCTGCCTCCGCGCCGCTCTGACGGGTCACTTCGTACTCTCGACGATTCACACCAATGACGCGCTCTCGGCCGTGACCCGCCTTCAGGACATGGGGATCGAGCCGTTCCTCCTGGCGTGCTCGCTCCGCGTCCTGGAGGCCCAGCGGCTGGTCCGCCGGCTCTGCCCCCACTGCAAGGAACCCTACGAGGTCAGCGACGAACTCGCCGCGGCGCACGGCCTGACGGCCGGCCAGACGATCTACCGCCCCAAAGGGTGCCTGCAATGCCGCCGGCTGGGCTACCGCGGCCGGGTCGGCGTCTTCGAGGTCGTCCGGATCACACCGCGTCTGACCCAGCTCATCCAGAAGCGGACGCCCGTGGACCAGCTCCGCAAGGCCGCCCGCGAAGAGGGCATGAAGATGCTCTTCGACAGCGCCCTGGACAAGGTCCGGCAAGGTTTGACCAGTCTCGAGGCGGCGCTCAGCGTCACCATGGCCGAAGAGGACTAACGGGGCATTCCGCCGAGAAACGGACAATCTTGCCTGCAACCACTCAGACCCGGCCGCCACGGCTGCTCTTGCGATTTGCCGCGGGGCGTCTACAATTTCAAAAGCTTCTGAAAAGACGACCCAAACCGAGCGGCGCGGGGCCGGGGTGGTTCCGACCGGGGCATTCCGCCGGGCCGCTTCCCGACCAGGAGGCCGGACGCCATGCAACCTCCGATCCGGATCGGGGCGGTGAGTTATCTCAACGCAAAGCCTCTCTATTATCGGCTTTGCGACGAAGCCGCTTATGTGCGGCTGTCGATGGACGTCCCCAGCCGGCTGGCCGAGCAGTTGGCCGCTGGTGCGCTGGACGTCGCCTTGATCCCGTCGATCGAGTACCTGCGGGGAGTGGATCGGGGCTATGAGATCATCCCCGGTTTCGCCATTGCCGCGCGCGGGCCGGTGCGGAGCGTGAAGCTCTTCGGCCGCGTGCGGTGGGACCGGGTCGAGCGGCTGGCGCTGGACGCCGGGTCGCGGACCAGCCAGGTGCTGGCCCGGATCTGGCTCGACAGCCGGCACGGCGTGCGGCCCGCGCTGGTCGAGGAGCTGCCGCTGGGCGTTTCGGTGCTGGAAAGCACGGCCGACGCGGTCCTGGTGATCGGCGATCGGGCGATGCGGGTGCCGCACCAGGGGTTCGCCGCGGTGGTGGATCTGGCCGCAGCCTGGCGGGGAATGACCGGACTCCCCTTCGTCTTCGCGCTGTGGGTGGCCCGGCCGGGCGTCGAGCTCGGCGACCTGCCCGCGGCGCTGGCCCGCAGCCGGGCCGCGGGACTGGCCCACGCCGCTGAGCTGGCCGCGACGCATGGTCCCCGGCTAGGACTGGACTGGGCCACGTGTTACGATTACCTGACGCGGACCTTATCCTATGACCTCGGGGAGCCCGAGATCGCCGGATTGCGGCAGTTCGCCGAGAGGGCGGCGCGCCTCGGTCTGGCGCCGGAAGGAGTGCGACTTGTCTTCCACCGTCGCCGCGATCTTGCGCCGCGCCGTTGAGGGGCGCCGCCTGAGTTTCGACGAGGGGGTCGAGCTGTTCCGTGCGGGCACGCTGCTGGAACTGGGCCGCGCCGCCGACGCGGTCTGCCGGCGGCTCCATCCTGAGCCGTTCCGGACCTATAACATCGACCGAAATATCAATTATACCAACGTCTGTGCGGCCGTCTGCGACTTCTGCGCCTTCTATCGCCGCGTGGGGGACACCGATGCCTACGTCCTGGATCGGGATGTCCTGCTGAAGAAGATCGGCGAGACCGTGGCCCTGGGCGGCGATCAGATCCTGATGCAGGGGGGACTCCATCCCCACCTCAAGCTGGAGTGGTACGAGGAGCTGCTCCAGGACATCAAGGCTCACTTTCCCCGGGTCAACGTGCACGGCTTCAGCGCGCCGGAGATCTACCACTTCACCAAGGTGTCCAGGCTACCGTTGCCGACCGTGCTGGAGCGGCTCCGGGCGGCGGGGCTGGGGAGCCTTCCCGGCGGCGGCGCCGAGATCCTGGTCGACCGCGTCCGCAAGGCGATCACGCGCGGCAAGGTCCTGACCGAGAACTGGCTGGAGGTCCATCGCGCCTGGCATGCCCTGGGCGGCCGGTCCACGGCCACCATGATGTTCGGCCATGTCGAGACGATCGCGGAGCGGGTGGAGCATTTCGAGCGGATCCGCCGCCTCCAGGACGAGACCGGCGGCTTCACGGCCTTCATCTCCTGGACCTTCCAGCCCGAGCACACCGACATGGCCGAGATTCCCCCGGCCGGCGCCTTCGAGTACCTCAAGACGCAGGCCATCTCCCGGCTCTATCTGGACAACGTGCCGAACATCCAATCGTCGTGGGTCACCCAGGGACCCAAGATCGGCCAGGTCGCGCTCTGCTTCGGGGCCAATGACATGGGGAGCCTGATGATTGAGGAGAACGTCGTCTCGTCGGCGGGCACGGTCTATCATCTCTCGCTGGAGGAGATCCGGCGGGCGATCCGCGAATCCGGCTACATCCCCCGCCAACGTAATGTCTTCTATGAGTACATCGACGAGGAGCCGGCCGCGGCGGGGTAGGGGTGGCAGACCGGGATGTCCGCCCCACCGATGGTCGGCTCGCTCCTGATCGGACCCCGCCGCCCGACCCCACGGACAACCGTCAACAGGCCTACGTCCCCTGGTTGGTTCACTTTTCCGGTTCGTGTCTCCGGTTTCCAGTGCTTCCGGTTGTCCCGTACCGGAGAATGGCTCGGCGAATCGCGGGGAACCAGGACTCATGAACCCATTCCAGGTCACCGAAGGGAGAGACTCGGCAAGTCTGCCAGCCTGCTTCCTCAAGAACCGATACCATGCCAACCGCGCCGAAATGATTTGTTGTATGAATAATCACGGGAAAAAGTGGACGAAGTGTAGCCAAATAATCTGCCACATCTCGACCCGTGCCAGGGTCGTATGTATTCCCGGCATCGTCCACTTTCAATATCAAATCATGATCAAGTGATAATGCTATAACGTTATCCAGATGCGCTTTAAGATAATCGATCATTTCATTGGAAGAATCGAAGAATATGTGTTCAAATTGGTTGAATCGGTCGGCCAACCGATCGCGCATCACCTCGGTGCGACGTGGATCGTCTTCGAGAATCACGATTTTCATCGGCATCGGTCACAGCCCTTGCTGGCTCGGTCGGTCTGGCGGTTATCGCAACGTCACAGGAGGGGTTCCATCGGGCGGAAAGAATCGGACTGCACCAGGCTTTACCGTGAGTCCCTGGCGCTCCAACTGGTTCGCGACGGCAAGCAATCCGGCTCGATTCTTGAATTGAAAAGTCCCCGAGAGATTCGTCAAATCGGTGATAACGCCGTTTTCGATGGTCAGGTCACCTGCGTACGAGGCAGGCTGGGCGCCGCCAAGCACTTTGGGATGCATGTGTGGACCGTCGGGGACAACATGGACCGTGCCCCTGGCGTCTCGGACGTAGACGTACACCCCATCGGGGGTGGTCGCGCGAGCGGGAGTGCTTCGGGGGTCTTTCGCATGGGGCCTTCGATCGAGCGGCGACTTTGTTTTCAAGGGCGGATTCTGGGGCGCATTCCCGCCTGAATTCGCCATCGACATCGGATTCAACAGGCGCAGAGTGCCCATTTTCCTGACTGAGCGCTGCCGAGGCGGTCCATCTGGACCGAGGAAGACCTCCGGAGCGGCTGGGGCATCCGGAGTTATCCCAGGGTGTTATTCTACAGCCGTGACGGCGGGTTCAGAATGCCGATCTCCGCGTCGGTCGCGCGGTTTCCCCGAAAAACGGGACTGCTCTCTCCAACGCTCGGTCAAGAGATGGCAGACTGGAGTGTGGGGCCGGGGGCTGGCAACCTGGCCTGTGAGGGCTCCAGGTCCATGAGTGGAGGCAGGCATCATCGGCCTGCCAGGCGCGTGATCCAGGTCGAAGGCCTGTGCAAATCCTTTCTCGACTACCAGCGCGGCTGGGTCAGCGCGATCACGGACATCTCGTTCGAATGCCAGCCCGGGGCCATCTTCGGGCTGCTGGGCCCCAACGGGGCGGGCAAGACCACGACGCTGCGGATCCTCAGTACCGTGCTGAAGCCGACCCGCGGCCGGGCTGTCGTGGCCGGGCACGATGTGGTCCAGGATCCTCAGGGGGTGCGAGCGAGGATCGGGTATATGTCGGCGAGCACCGGGATCTACGACCGGATGACCGCCTGGGAGCTGGTGGAGTATTTCGGCCGCCTCTACGGCGTGCCCCGTGCCGAGCTGGCCGATCGGATGCACGTCATCTTCGACTGGCTCAAGATGAATGACTTCCGGGACGTGCTGGGCTCGAAGATGTCGACCGGGATGAAGCAGAAGGTCTCGATCGCCCGGACGATCATCCACGACCCCCCCGTGCTGATCTTTGACGAGCCGACTGCGGGCCTCGACGTGCTGGTGGCCCGGGTCGTTCTCCAGAAGATCCTCGAGCTGCGCGAGCTGGGCAAGACCATCGTCTTCTCCACCCATTCGATGCACGAAGTCGAGAAGCTGTGCAGCCGCGTGGCCATCATCCACAAGGGGCGGCTCCAGGCCGAGGGCGCGCCGTTGACCCTGCTGGAACAATTTGACCAGCCGAATTTGGAAGAGTTATTCTTTTACCTGGTCGAGCGCGCCGACGCCGGCGCTCTGGGTCCTGGCCGGCGGGGGGGTGTGGACGGGGCGCGCGTCGAGGATTCGCTGTTCCGCGGGACTGCGGCTCCGTGAAGTCGGTCAGGCCTTCAGCCTGACGCTCCGGGGATGTCAGGCTGAAGGCCTGACCTACGTGAGGTGGCCCAACCCGATGCGCTGGCCCAATGTAGCCCTGATCTTCGGGCGGGAGGTCCGCGACCAGCTCCGCGACCGGCGGACCTTGTTCATGATCTTCGTGCTGCCGATCCTGCTGTACCCGATCCTGGGGATCGGCATCATCCAGTTCACGGCGGCGCTGGAGGAGCGGCCGCGGGTCGTCGTGCTGGTGGGCGCGGAGCACCTGCCCAGGACACCGCGGCTGCTGAATCCGGCCGGCGACGGCTTCAATCCGGGCCTCTTCGATAAGCCCGCCGAGGCCGAGCGCCTGGTCGTGCATCAGGAGCCGGAGACCGGTCCCTGGGGCGACCCCATCCGGCGCGAGCAGGCGATCCGCCGCGGCCTGGCCTCGGCCGTGGTGATCATCCCCGGCGACCTCCCGCAGCAACTCCAGCGGGAGGGCGATGTCCGGATCACGATCCGGTACAACAGCGTCGACGAGCCCAGCCAGATCACGTACCTCCGGCTCAAGGACGTGCTGGATCGGTGGAAGGATCGTATCGTCGCGAGCCGGCTGAGGCGGGATCGCAAGACGGAGAGTTACACCGAGCCGATCCGGGTCAAAGCCGAGGACGTGGCGACGGCGCGGGAGGTCGGGGGGACCGTCTGGAGCCGGCTGTTCCCCTTCCTGCTGGTGATGATGTCCTTGACCGGGGCCTTCTACCCGGCGGTGGACCTCTGTGCCGGGGAGAAGGAGCGGGGGACCATGGAGACCTTGCTCATCAGCCCGGCGAGCCGGTCCGAGATCGTGCTGGGCAAGTTCCTGACGGTGGTCCTGGCCAGCGTGATGACGGCGCTGTTGAACCTGGTCAGCATGGGCTTGACGGGC
>Ga0070738_10006045_pt1 | contig 12899 bp, 12 predicted proteins | sample Coa_R2_2_FD_66446 | JGI IMG/M metagenome (GOLD analysis project Ga0070738, IMG submission 66446) | Surface soil microbial communities from Centralia Pennsylvania, which are recovering from an underground coalmine fire - Coalmine... | ecosystem: Environmental > Terrestrial > Soil > Unclassified ... | reverse complement strand
GCGGGCCGACTCGGCCGGCGCGATCGGCAAAGCCGCGAGCGCGTTCGCCACGGCGTCTCGGTCCGTGCATCGCGCGTGCCGCGCGCGGAACGTCAGCGCCGCGACGCGTGCGCGCGCTGGGTGCGTCGAATGAGCTTGTCGGCGGAGGTCGGCCCCTCCCAGCCCTCGACGCGCAGGGCCTTGCCCTCGAACGCGACCGCGGACAGAAAGAACTGCTCGAGCTCCTTGCGGACGCGCTCGTGCAGGCCGCGGGCGTCGTCGAAGCGCGGCTCGTCGAGCGGTACGGCGATGACCCGGTCGTTGCGCTCGCGCCCGCCCCTCTTCGAACGCTGCGACACCCCGAGGACGCCGATGGCCCGGCAGGGGATGACCACGCCGGGATACGTGGCGGCGTCGTGGTAGATGAGCACGTCGAGCGGATCGCCGTCCGGAGCGCGGGTGCTCGGGAAGAAGCCCCAGTCGCACGGATACGACAGGCCGAGCACGAGGGGACGCGAGAACGCGAACTGCTGCAGCGCCTCGTCGAACTTGATCTTCACGCGCGACCCGCGGGGCGTCTCGACGACGGCGCGGAGCCTGCCGCTGTCGTCGCGGGTCGGAATGCTTGCGACGCCCGGCATGGCCGCCGTGCGTCAGGGGGCACGCGCCGTGCCGTCGTTCGCTACGGCCGCGCGAGCGCCGCCCGGGAAGGCCCGGGCACGCCGGCCATGACGGGGTGACCGACGGGGTTCGAACCCGCGACACCTGGAGCCACAATCCAGTGCTCTACCAGCTGAGCTACGGCCACCGCGAACGCCGCCCAACATACCCGCGAGCCTCGCGCTTTCAAGCCGGAACCGACGGTCGCTCGGGGCCGCGCGCGTCGCCGGTCGCCGCCGGCCTCCCCCCGGCGGCGCTCACGCGCGCGCGCGCGCCCCGCGATCACGTGACGGTCGTCCACTTCTTCCGGGCCCATGCCGCGGCGCGTTCGACGCTCTCGTCGTCCGGCGCGCGGCCGGGGTCCGCGACGGGCGCGCCGGTCATGCCGGCGATGGCCGACTCGAGGCCCGCCTGCAGGGCGACGAGGTCGTAGCCGCCCTCGAGCACCAGCGCCATGCGTCCGCCGGCGGAGCGCTCGGCCACGCGCGCGATCTCGCGGGCCATCCAGCCGAACGCGGCGGGGGAGAGCTCCATCTGCGCGAGCGGGTCGCGCGCCGAGGCGTCGAACCCCGCGCTCACGAGGACGAGCTGCGGCGCGTACTCGGCGAGCACCGGGAGGATCACGCGCTCGAACGCGGTGACGTAGACGCGATCGCCGACGCCCGCCGGCATGGGCACGTTGACCGTGTAGCCGGCGCCCTCTCCCTCGCCGACCTCGTCGACGTCCCCGGTCCCGGGATAGAACGGAAACTGGTGCGTCGACGCGTAGAGGACGCTCGCGTCGCGCCAGAACATCTCCTGCGTGCCGTTACCGTGGTGCACGTCCCAGTCGACGACGGCCACCCGCGACAGGCCCCGCGCGCGCGCGTGCGCGGCGGCGACGGCGACGTTGTTGATCAAGCAGAAGCCCATCGCCCGCGCCGGCCGCGCGTGGTGCCCCGGCGGCCGCAGCAGGGCGACGCCCTTCGGGATCGGGCCGTCGAGCAGGGCGTCGACCATCGCGACGAGCGATCCGGCCGCCAGGCGCGCGACGTCCACGCTCTCCGGCGACACGTACGTGTCCGGGTCGAGGTACGCGCGCTGGCCGCGCAGCTCGTCGAGCCGGCCGATGAACCGCGGGTCGTGCACGCGCGCGAGCTCCTCGTCGGTCGCCGTGCGCGCGGGGGTGGCCGTGAACCGCGCGTGCGCGCCGGCGACCGCCGCGCGCGCCGCGGTGAGGCGCTCGGGACGTTCGGGGTGGTGGCCCGGCGGGACGTGGCGGTCGAAGCGCGGATCGTCGAGCAAGAGCGCCGCCGGCTCGGACGCGGCGGCGGGCACGCCTGCGGGCGCCGGTTCGTCCGGTCGTGGGGGCGCGGGTCTCACCTGGTGGTCCTCTCGACGTATGTTGCCGCGCTCGTGCGCCGGATGGTAGCGTCGGACGCGGCAGTGGTCGACGCAATCCGCGTCCGGGGGCGCGGGAGCGGGGAGGACCTGAGCGCGAATGCGAATCAAGATCATTGCAGTCAACGCGCTGATCGTCGTCATCGTCGGCTTGCTTTCGTTCTTGCTCGTGCGTTCGTCGCTCGGCTCGGCGACGAGCAACAAGGACCAGCTCTCGGCCGAGGCGCAGGAGAACGTCAACGGCGCGGCGGGCCAGCTGCAGCTCGACGGCCTCCGCGCCGAGCGATGGCTGGCCGGCCCCTCGAGCGTGCAGGGCGCCGCCGACGCGCTGACGAAGGCGTCGCCGTCCGCGCGCGGCGAGGCCGCGACCAAGCACTGCGACGACCTCGTCAGCAAGATGAAGAACGCGTCGATCTTCGAGCGCGACGTGCCCACGCTCGTCGCGATCGTCGACGCGGCGGGCCGGATCGTCGGGCGCAACAACTCGAACCTCAACCGCGGCGACGATCTCGGCCGCACCTACGCCGGTCTCAAGAGCACGCTGGCGACGGGTCAGTCGGGCTCCGACGTCTGGTACGAGAGCGATCGCTACCTGGCGACGTACGACGCCGTCCGCGACGAGCAAGGCAAGATCATCGGCGCGCTCGTCATCGGCCGCCCGCTGAACGACGTCCTGTCTCGCGTGAGCGAGGCGACGACCGGCCGCCCGCTCGTCATCGTGGTCCCCAAGGGGGACGGCTTCGAGATCGTCGCGCACTCGGCGATGCAGCTGCCCGCGCTCGACGAGAGCGTGACGAACGCGGCGAAGGGCGCCCGGGACATGCTCAAGAGCGCGCTGGCGCACCAGCAGCCGGACGTCGTGCGCGACGGGGACCTGCTCGTGGCGGCCTCGCCGCTGCCCGCGTTCGAGGACGGCAAGCGCGCCCTCCTCGTGGCCGCCGCGCCCGCGTCGCTGATCCAGGACCCGACCGGGCTCGCCATGCTGCCCATCTTCGGCGCGATGGCGGTCGGCATCGTGCTCGTCATCGTCGGCGGCTGGCTGCTCGGCAGCTACATCACCCGGCCGATCAACATGCTCGAGGAGGGCCTGCTGGCGATCCTCAACGGCCAGACCGACAAGCGCTTCGAGCTCGATCACGGGGAGCTCGGCGGTCTCGCGTTCCGGATCGACCAGCTCTTGAACCAGCTGATGGGCGTCGAGGAAGACACGACCGACGCCGAGGGCCGCGTCTCGGGCGCGCCGAACGCGGCGAACTTCACCGAGGCGCTCGCGGTCGACGATCGGCGGATGCAGTACCAGCCGGGGGAGGGGACGCTCGACCCGGAGGCCGTGGCGCGGCTGGCGGCCGAGCCTCCGCAGCAGTACTACGCCCGCATCTATCGCGAGTACGTCTCGGCCAAGCGCGCCATCGGCGAGTCGACCGAGCACATCACTGAGCAGGCGTTCGCCGGCCGCATCCAGGCGATGGAGCAAGACGCCGCGAGGAAGTACGGCCGCCCGGTGCGCTATCAGGTCCAGGCACGGAACAAAGAGGTCGTGCTGCTCGCTGTTCCCTTGCCGTGACTTCGAGTCGGCCGCATACCGTCTGCTCGCGTCCGGTCCGCTGACCGGCCGGCGAGTTGCGGGGCGCGGGACGAAGCGCGAAGGAATCGGAGCATGGGTCTTTTCGATCGGTTCAAGGGCGGGGGAAAAGGTCAGCCGAAGGGGCGCGGCAGCCCCGCCGCGAAGTGGGCCGACCGCATCGAGAAGCGCGTCCAGAACTACGACCGGCAGGAGGCCATCCAGGCGCTCGCCGACATGGCGAGCGCGGACGCCGCCGAGGTGCTGCTCAAGCGATTCACCTTCCACATGGACCCGTCCATCACCGACCAGGAGGAGAAGGAGTCGGCGTTCCGGGGCATCCTGCGCGCGGGGCAAGCCGCGATCGAGCCTGTGCGCGCGTTCGCCGCGAGGGCCGAGAGCCTGGCCTGGCCCATGAAGATCATGCAAGAGCTGCTCGGCGAAAAGGAGTACGTCGAGGAGCTCTTGCGCTGGCTGTCGCGGTGGGACACCGAGTACGCGAAGTTCGTGGATCCCAAGGTCCAGATCTTGACCGCGCTCGAGGAGCGCAAGCACCCGGACATCCGGGAGGCGGTCGAGCCGTTCCTCGAGGACGTCAACGAGCCCGCGCGCTTTCACGCGGTGTCCGCGCTGCTGGCGCAGGACGACGCGCAGGCCGTGCCCGCGCTGACGAGGCTCCTCGCGGACGAGGAGAGCATGCGGATCCGCGCGAAGATCGCCGAGGGCCTGCTGTCGCGCGGCTGGGGCGTGCCCGCCGAGGACCGGGAGGCGGTGCGTCGCGCGCTGCCGGCCGGCTTATCGATCGACGCCGGCGGTCACGTCGTCAAGCGGTGACGGTTACCGGCGTCCGGTCGTCGATCCGACGACCCCGCGCCTCGCCCGCGGGTGCGCGCAGCCAGGCGCTCACTCGCTGAGCTGCGGCTTGGCCGGGATGTAGAAGCCGAGCGAGACGGTGATCATCTGGTTGAACGCGAACGTCTCGTCGTTGCTGTCGATCTTGCCGTCCGGGAAGTTGCCGTTCGGGCCGGTGCCTCGCGTGTCGAAGCCGGCGCGATTCCACGCGAAGGGCAGCGCGCGGTACTCGACGCCGAGCGACCAGAACCCGGCCGGGTAGAACGTGAAGCCGACGCCGAACGTGGGCGCGACCTTGTTCTGCGTCGAGAGCTGGAACGTCTTCGGATCCGAGCAGGGGAGCTGCCCCTTCGTCGTGTCGCCGCAGAACTGACGCTCCTGCAGCCCGACGAACCCGGCGCCGAGCGACAGGTAGAAGTCGGCGTCGACGAAGATCTTGTTGAAGATGGCGAGCTTGCCGCGAAACGGGGTGAACGTGGCCTGGGGAGCCGCGACGTACTGGATCTTCGCGGTCTGATCGGCGAACGACGCCCGCCCGAGCGCGCCGACCATGCTGCCGGTGTGGTTGACGTTCGAGGCGGTGAGCGAGTCGCGCGGGGCCACCGCGTCGATGCGGTCGGTCAGGTCGGTCGTGATGCTGACCGCTCCGTAGGCGCCCCAGATGCCGAGCGCGATCCAGTCGGTGAGGTTGTACTCGAGCCGGGCGCCGGTGAGGATCGTGCGGCGATACTCGTCGAGCAGGGTGAACGACACGGTCGGCGCGATCTCGAAGCGCCCGCCGCGGTAGAGACGAAGGTGGCGCACGGCCGGAGCGCCCTTGAGCGGTCCGGTCAGCTGGATCTCCTGCGCGCGCGCCCCCCGCGTGGCCGACAGCAACGCGGCCGTCGCGGCCGCAGCCAGAACCGCCCTCACGAAACGCCGCTTCATCGCCGTCCTCGTCTCCGTTCTCACTTGGGCAACCGGTACTCGAAGGAGGTCGGCAACAAGAAGGACAGGCCGACTTGCATCTGAACGTCGTTCGTGATGTGCGTGCCGTTGTCGTACCAAAATGCCTTGTTGGTCGGATCCGCCGCATTGATGGTCAGCGACTCGATCTTCTCCGAGTAAATGAGGTCACGCACTTCGAGCACCGCGGAGAGCCAGCGATTGAAGAAGATACGGAACCCGATGCCCACGTCGAAATTGACGAGGTTGTTCCAGTCAGGGAAGCTCCGGTTGTCGGGGTCGATGATCGGGATCGGCTTGGTGCGAATCAGTCCGACGCCGCCGTCGACGTACACGTCGTAATGGAAGATGAAATCGCCGAATCCGGCGAACTTGCCGTACATCGGGACGTACGTGAAATTCAGATCGGCGCTGAGCTGATAGTCGTTGAGCGGCACGGCGATGCGCGCGGCTCGCCGATTCTGGAAATTGAAGTCGGAGTCGGCGTTCAGACCGTCGTACCAGTTCGCGTTGACGCCGACCGCGAGGACCTGCGTGATGTAGTAGTTGAGCGCGAGGCCGGGCGCGTCGTGGCTCACGAACTGATCGTTCAGCGTGAACTCGAAATACGGCATGATCTCGAAGCGCTGCGCCTTGATGACGTACTGCTGCTGCACCGCGTACACCTCGGCGCGGATCGTCTTCTTGGCCTCTTGCGCGAGATTGATTTCCTTCTGTGCCTTGCAGACGTCGGCGTCCGGCGTGATTTGACAGATGTCGACGCCGCCGGTGGCGGGCGGGGTGCCCAGGCCCTCGGGGCTCGGCGTCGTCGTCTCGCCGCCTGCGGGAGGCGTCGACGGGGAGGCCGGCGGGTTCGCCTGCTGGTCGGCATCCATGTCGACCGGCGCCGCGGCGGTGTCACCACCCTTCGAGGGCTTCTTCTTCTGCGCATGCGCCGCTTGCGGCAACAGGACGAGCGCCGCCGCGAGTAGAAGCCCCCTGCGAGCCTGCTTCATTGCTACCCCTTCCGCATCCTTCCAGGTGTTGCGACGCGAAGTGCCTAAACCTTGAAAACTGCTGGGGAATCAGGCTTACGGCAAAAGAGACGGCGACTATACACGCGCAATTTCAGCTAAGCAACGGGATTCTCGACGTTCTCAAGGCAGGAAAAGCGGGGCGCCCGTGGACAAGCCCGCAGCGCGTCGGTCGTCGGGGATGATCGTCGGGGTCGTATGGCGTCCTATGGCCGGAGGGCGGCTTTCGCGGTCGCGAATATTCGTCGAGTGACAGTTTGTCGGGCACACTCAGCACTCAGGCGGCGGCGACCGCGTCGTCTCCCTTGCCGAAAAGCGCTTCGACGAAGTCTTCGGCGTCGAACTCTCGCAGATCCTCGGCGCGCTCGCCAAGACCGACGTAACGGACGGGCACTTTGAGCTCGTCGCAGATGGCGAGGACGATCCCTCCCTTGGCCGTCCCATCGAGCTTCGTCAGCACGATGCCGGTCAGGTCCAGGGCTTCCTTGAACATCGCCGCCTGGGTGAGCGCGTTTTGCCCCGTCGTGGCATCGAGCACGAGGAGCGTCTCGTGCGGCGCCCCCTCCATCGCCTTGGTGATCGTCCGCCGCACCTTCTTGATCTCGTCCATCAAGGGGACCTTGGTGTGGAGGCGGCCCGCCGTGTCGACCAGCAGCAAGTCGGCTCCGCTCTCTTTTGCCATGTTCGTCGCGTCGAACGCGACCGAGCCGGGGTCGGCGGCCTCCTTGCCCTTGATGACGCCGGCGCCCACCCGCTTGCCCCACGCCTCCAGCTGCTGGACGGCGGCGGCGCGAAAGGTGTCGCCGGCGGCGAGCACGACTTTCTTCCCCGCGCCGATGTAGCGGGTGGCGAGCTTGCCGATGGTGGTCGTCTTGCCGACGCCGTTGACCCCGACCAGGAGGACGACGGTCGGCCGCGTCGTGACCCGCAGCGCGCCGCCTCCGATCGCCAGGATCCGCGTCGCTTGCGCCCGGAGCTCGGCCCAGACGGCGTCCGCGTCGCGCGCCCGATCTCGCTCGATCGCGTCGCGCAGCCGCTCGAGGATCGCCCCGGTCGTCTTCGGTCCGACGTCGCTCGCCAGCATGACCTCCTCGACCTGCTGCAGCAGGGAGGGGTCGATCTCCTTTTTGCCCTGAAAGAGCGCCGATAGCTTCGCGACGAAACCTCCGCGCGTGGCGGCCAGGCCCTTTCGCAGCCCCGCCACGTCGCGCGGGGCCTTCGGCGCTTGCGAGGGCGGCGGGGGAGGAGGCTTGTGCTCCTCGGGAACGGGCACGAGGTCCGCCGGCGCGATGGCGGAAGCGGACGATCGCGCCGGCGGCGGCGGCGGGCGCGCCGACTCCTTCTTGCGATCGGTCTCCTTCGGCGGCGCGGGGCGCGACGGCACGCGCGGCGGCTGCTGCAGACGAGGGGCGCCCGCCGCGGGGGATTGAAGCTGCGTCGCTGTCCTGCCGCGCAGGAAAAAGAGCGTGATCGCCGCGACGACGACGATCAGCGCGACGACGATGGCGACGGTGGTCATGGGGGCGGCTTCCGGGGCCTCCGCGGCAGCGCGCGCGACTATAGGGATCGCGGCCGAGCGCCGTCAACGTCGTCTGTGGGCGCCAGCGCGTCCACCTCGGCCTGCCCCTTCTCGTCGACGACGCCCTCGTCGTAGGCCGCGGCCTCGACGGCGCGCGCCCAGCGCGCGATCTGGCCCGCCCGCGCGTCCGACGCCGCGGCGCGCTGCACGTGGCCGGGGGAAGCGTCCGGCTGGGCGTCGAACGGCGGCCCGCGGCGGCGGGCCCAGGCGACGAGTCGATCGACGAGGGCGCGCTTGCGCGTGACGAGCCGCACCGCGAGCTCTCCGGCGGGCGGAAGCGGACGCCGCAGCGTCTCGTGAAGCGGGCCGCGCAAGACAAGCTCGTCGCCGCGCTCGACCGGCGCCTCCGGCAAGGCGAAGCGGCCGTCCGCGTCGCAGGTGGTCTGGGCAACCACATCGACGCGTTCGAAGCCCGCCCGCTCGATCGACACGGACGCATGCCCGACGGCGGTCCCGTCGTGGGCGTCGATGACGCGCCCCGTCCAGCCGCCCGAGCCGGACGCGCCGCTCACGAGCTCGACCCTCGCGCCGGAGTCGCCGCGCGAGACGCCCGGGCGGGCGGCGCGCGCGGCGGACGCACGCCGGCGCGCGAACGGCGCGAACGGTCCGAGCGGCAAGCGGACGAGAGCCACCCACGCCACGGCCGCCGCGGCCGCCAGGGCGAGGAGTCCCTTGCGCCAGCCGCTGGCGGACCGAACCGGCAGAAGGACCGTCAGCTCCCCGGCCGGCTCGAACCAGGGCGCGTCAGGCACGTAGCGGATCCTGAGCGGCAGCGGCTCGGCGGCGACCGCCGCCGTCGTCACGACGACGCGCGCTTGACCGTGGTCGAGCGGCGCGGCCCCCACGATGTCGTCCGCGTCGCCGGACCGCACCTCGACGATCCCGGTCGCGACGGCCGAGCACCCGCGCGCCGCGCAGCGCGCCTTCGCGGCGACCACGAGCGGCGCGCCTTCGTCGGGCGCGCCCGCTGCAAGCCGGCCCTCGGGCGCGTTGACCGCCGAGAGCTCGACGCTCGTGCGCCGCTCGACCGCCATGCGGGCCTCGGCGGCGGCGGCTCCGGGCTCGCCCGCGAAGGCCGCGCGGAGCTCTCCCGGCCCGGGCGGGCCGAGCCGCGCGCTCTGCACGGCGAAGCGCGCGCGGCCCGATCGGTCCGTGGCGGCGTTGCCGAGGAGCGCCCCCGAGTCGCCGAAGAGCGCGAGCGGCAGGCCGGGCGCGGCGGCCCTGACGCCCTCGTCCGCGCTCGACGCGACGACGTCGACGAGCGCCGTCGGCTCGTCGAGCGAGAGGGTCGAGCGCGCCGGATCGAAGCGCAGGGCGACGAGCGTCACCGCGAGCGAGAGATCCACCGCGACGTCCGCGCTCGCTCCGTCGACGAGCGGCGACGCGGGCACCTCGACGTGCGCGACGTAGCGGCCGGCCGGGAGCTCGAGCCGCACGCAGTATCGTCCGGTCTCGTCGGCGCTCGTGACCAGCCGGTCGGCGCGCTCGAGCCGCGCCTCGGCGCCGCCGCCGCACGTGTCGGGGACGGCGAGCGCAAGCGGCGCGGCCGTCGTCGCGGGCGCGCCGTCCGGCGCGCGCGTGACGCCGATGGTCACCCGCGCGGCCGGGATCGGCCGGCCGGCGTCGTCGAGCACCGACCCGGAGAGCGCGACGCGCGCTCGCTCGCGCGAGGCGTGCGCGTCGACGCGCGCGCTCCCCTTGACGCGCACCCGCGGCGCGCCGGACGCGTCCGCGTGTGGCGCGCGGGCCGACGCGTACGCCGATAGGAGCACGCACACGCACAGCGCGACGCGCCACGGTCTCGCGTCGCTTGCGTGGCTTGCGGTTCGGGTGTGCTGGGGTGGTGTCATGGCGATCGCGCTTCGGTGCGTGGGGCCGCGTCACGCGATGCGCATGGTACTCTGTGAGGTTCATGCTGGGGCGATCCGCCACGGCGGTCCGGTTCGGGCTGCGCGCGCTGCTCATCACCGCTCTGTTGCTCTCCGCGCCGCTGGCGCCCGCGGAGGGACGCGTGCAGTTTCTGGCCGAGCGGCTCAGGTTTCCGCCCGCCGCGGGCCAGGCCGACGATTTTCGCGTCCGGACCAACGCGGCGCTCGCCCTCGGGGCGACCAACGACGACGACGCCGTCCAGCCGCTCTGCGCGGCCCTGAACGACCCGAGCGAGGTGGTCCGCCAGGCCGCCGGCGTCTCGCTCAAGCGGCTCTTGCGCGCCGCCTCCCTCGAATGCCTCCGCAGGCGGGCCGCCGTCGAGACGAACACCTCCGTGAAGCAGCAGCTCCAGCGCGCCATCGAGGCGGTCGACGCGGCGGCGGGCGGCGGCGCGTCGAGCTCCGGCGGATCCATGGGGCCCGCTCCGTACGTGGCCGACGCCAAGTACTACGTGTCCATCTCCCCGGTGGCGAACGGCACGACGCGGCCGAGCGCCGACGTCGATCGGGCCGTGCGCGAGGCGATCGCGTCGAAGCTCGGACAGGTCGGCGGCTATCAGCTCGCTCCGGCCGGCGAGTCGAATCAGGCGGCGAGGGAGGTCATCGCCAGGCGCAAGCTCAAGGGCTACTACCTCGCGGTGAGCGTCGACAAGCTCGACTACTCCGACGGTAGCCTGCGCGTACGCGTGAAGATCGCGGTATTCTCGTACCCCGGCAAAGACCTGCGCGGCGAGGTCCCCGCCGGGGCCACGCTGCCCGGAGCGCGACCGGGAGACAAGGGGGCCGAGGATCAGCTCATCGGTCTCGTCGCCACGAGGGCTGCGGAGCTCTTCGCACAGAATTTCAGGTGAGGGCATCCATGACCACGAGCGCACGAGCGACGGCCGGCCACACGGGCTCCTACAGGCGCCGGCTACGAAACTACCTGCTCGACTCTCGGTTTCAGCTCAAATACGCGGGATTCCTCGTCGTCGTCGCGCTCGTCATCAGCTCGATCATGGGCGGCGTGCTGTACGCCACCACGCGCGCGATGGTCGGCGAGAGCGCGAAGGTCGTCGACGAGAGCCGCAAGGCCGCCGAGGAGAGCCGCAAGGTTTCCTCGGTGACCCGCATGAACGTGCGCGACCTCGCGTCGGAGAGCCCGGATCTGGTCGCGGAGTTCGAGAAGGAGGCCGACGCCTACGACAGGGCGCTCGCCGAGCACGAGAAGGCGGTCGCCGATCAGCAGGCGCTCCTCGTGATGCGCCAGCGGCTCATGATCGGGTCGCTGGTCGGCGGGCTCTCGCTGATGGTCGTGGCGATCGGCCTGTTCGGCATCTACTTCACGCACCGGGTGGCGGGCCCCGTGCACAAGATGAAGCGGCTGCTCCGTCAGGTCGGCGAGGGCGACCTGCGCGTCGAGGCCCGCCTGCGCCGCGGCGACGAGCTCAAGGGCTTCTTCGACGAGTTCACGCGCATGGTGGCCGGCCTTCGCGATCTCGACAGGCGACAGCTCGAGGAGGTCGAGGCGGCCATCCAGGCGCTCGAGCGGGGCGACCGCGGCGACGCGGCGGTGTCGCTCCAGCGCGTGCGCCGGGTCATCCGCGACGCCATCGGCGAGTGAGCGGCGGCGCTGCGACCGCCGGGCGCCGCTCTACGACAGCGCGCCTTCGATGTACTCGACGAGCGTGCGCTGCTCCTCGAAGGTCACCGCCGCGACGTCGATGCGAACGCGATCGACGCTGGGCATCCGGGCGAGCCGCTCGCGCCAGAGCCGCTCGACGGCGCGCGCCAGCCGCGCGCGCTTGGTCCGCGACACGCTCTCGAAGGCGCGCTCGAAGCTGCCGGGGCCGCGCGTGCGCACCTCGACGACGACGATGAGGCCGCCGCGGCGCGCGACGACGTCGAGCTCCAGCCGTCCGAGGCGCAGGTTGCGCGCGAGCACCGAGAAGCCGCGCGCGACCAGGTAATCGGCCACCGCGAGCTCGGCGCGCCGGCCGAGCCGATGACGCTCCGCGCTCCGCCCCGCCTGGCCGTCCATGCGCCCACCGCCGCCGCCTTCGCGCGGCGACCGCACGCTACTTGGTCACGCCCTGAAGGTTCTTGCCGCAGCCGCCGACGGCCGGGTTGCAGAACGGGGGCGCGCACTCGGTGCCGTTCGGGTTGTACTGCGTGCCGTTCTTGATGCAGTACGCGCCGGTGAGGCCCTCGTTCGACTGGGCGCTGATCGACGTCACGAGCTGCGTGCAGGTGAAGCCCTCGGGACACGCGCAGTAGACGGCGCCGTCGTCGGTCGCGCCGTTGATGTTCGCGCAGCGGCAGGAGCAATAGACGGCGCGGTCCGCCGTTCGGCCGGTGCACTGCCCGGGCACCGCCTGCTGCGCCATCATGTCGGCCGGCATCGGCGGCGAGACGGGCTGCCCCGTCGTCGGATCGGTGGCGAGCGGGCCGGTGACGGGCTGGGGAATGCCCGGCGTGCAGCACCCGGGCGCGGCGCCCGTGATCGGGTTCTTGAGCTCCGTGCCGCTCGAGTCCGTACACCCCTGGTAGGGCGTCGCGCCCATCGGGGGTGAGCCGTCGCCCTGCTGGCCGTACGGGCACGACACGCGTCCTTGAAAGTGATTCACCAGGCAGAGCCGCGTCTGGCACTGGAAGCTCTTCGATTCGGTGCTGACCTCGTGGTAGTTGAAGCCCGTGAACGTGGGCAGGTACTCCTGCTCCGGGACGCACGGGTCGCCGATGCCCGTCGGCGCGCAGCCGGCCCCGGAAATCACGGCCACCGCGACGGATGCGACCACTGCGGTCAGTATCGAGCGAGTCATCGTAATCGGCTCTCCTCGGGCAACGAAAACCGCGCGGGCAGCGGGGGCGCACCGTAATCGACGCGCGCGAAATTCGTCAAGGGAGTTCGTGTCTTCGCGCGCTCGGCTCGCGTGGTGCTCCCGATGGTGCTCCGGTGCTCCGACGCTCGCCATGCTCTCTTAGCTGCCCGCCACCGCCACGGGTCATCATATTGCGCGCGC
>Ga0070738_10006043_pt1 | contig 12900 bp, 19 predicted proteins | sample Coa_R2_2_FD_66446 | JGI IMG/M metagenome (GOLD analysis project Ga0070738, IMG submission 66446) | Surface soil microbial communities from Centralia Pennsylvania, which are recovering from an underground coalmine fire - Coalmine... | ecosystem: Environmental > Terrestrial > Soil > Unclassified ... | reverse complement strand
TCAAGGCTGATCACCTCCAAATGTTTTGAACCACAGAGCCGTTCGAGTGCAGAAACCTTCCCGCAGTAACGAACGCGATCGCCAACGTTGAGGGGTGGTGAGGGGTGATTGGGAGGGGTAATCGAAGTGTCACAGGTGCCAGTTTGCATACTTTCAAGCTGTGTTTCGGAGTTTGTTGAATAGCGTGTTGAATAGCGCGAATCGCCTACTGTGTCGAGATTTGAAGGTGATTCGGCTAAAGGGGTGTTGAATAGCTGTTGAATAGGCGAAAAGCTTGCTGTGCTTGGATTTGAGGGGGGATATTCAACAATTTCCCCGTTTGTGGGGGGTAGGGGGTGATCACTGAAAGTATGCAAAGTGTCACATGTGCCAGTTTGCATACTTTCAGAGTGATCACCACTAAAAGAAGAAATGATTTTTTGTTGAATAGGGCTTCTATCGTCGTCAGAATCGGCTTTTGCGCTATTCAACACGCTATTCAACTGTTGAATAGTGTTGAATAGCGCAAGTCGGTAGGTATATTTACGCCTGCTGCCCTCTTTTGTGACCTTTTCACCAGGCAGGTCGGAGGCTTGTAATCGGCTGAGTTGCTCATACAGACTCTTTTTCGGGATGCCAGTCCCTTCATGAATCTGCTCTAAGGTGGCCACCTGAGTTTTCTTGAGGTACTCCAGAATCAGCTCTTTTTGCCCACTGTTCTCAGTGGGTGTCCATTGCCCTAACAGCTTCCAGGTTTGCGTGTTGGCATCCAGCACTACTTTCAGGTCATGCTTGCCCCAACCGTTCTCAGCGACCAGCCGGAAATCACGTTCGCCAGCGGCGATCACCATGGACCCACGACACACAGCACGGATGGCGCTAGACCCGCGAATGGTGTCAAAGATATCGATCTGGTTGGCATTATCAACAGACACTTTGCCCGTGTGGTGTACCAGCAACACACAGCACTCCAGTTCTTCTGCAAGTTCTTGCAAGGGTTCTAACACCTGACTCATCTCTGATGATGATTCGGAGACGGTGGCATCCTTGGCACGTGAGAGGGTATCGATCACAATCAGCCGTGGATCGAGTGCCTCAGCGATTTCCTTCAGATAGTGCAGCTCGGAGAGCTTGAATTTCTTGAGCCATTGCACCGGTAATCCGCGTGTCCAACCCTGCGCCGTTTCACGTTCTTTCAGCTTGGCTGCGCCGTCCTCCAGGCAGACATACAGCACCGTTCCTTGCATGACGGGCCGCCCCAGGAAGGAGCCGCCCTGGGCTACGGCCAGGGTCAGGGTCATCGCGAGCAAACTTTTACCAGCCCTGGGGCCTGCAGCAATGAGGAATAGCTCATTTGCTGTCAGCAAATCCGGTACCAGCCATTCGGTGAAGTCTGGGGCGGAGTCCATCAGGTCATCGTTGCTGATGAGCCGTGCCCACAGGGGGTTGTCTTCAGACTTCGGTGGGGTGGTGGCGATGGCGATCGCTCCCTTCATGGCCTCAAGGAAGTCGCCAAGAGACGAGCCGTGCAAAATGGCGTCACTGATGTCCCATCCGGTGGTGTCCCACTGGTCATCGTTCGAGATCGCACTGGGCAGCGGGCAGGTCATGATTCTGGCACGGTCACCGATGGCGGCGGCGGTTTTCTGCGCGCCGATGTCACCCGGTTGATCACGGTCGTAGCAAATGTAGACAGTGCCTGGTAAAACATCGAGTTGTGTCTGGTCCTTAGGTGGATTCCCACAACCGCAGGTGAAACTGGCGATGGCGATCGCTTGGTTGCTCTCCCGCATCATTTGCCCCAGTAACATCGCATCCCATTCCCCCTCACACAGAATGGTCGCTGTGGCCTCGGCGGGTTTCCATGCGAACCAGCTGCGGGCGGGGATACCAAATTGACTCCAGGCCTTGTATTCCTTGTAGGCTTCTTCACCGAGTCTCGTCTTGAGTTCTGTGTCTAAGAGCCAGGGCGCAACACGCTTCTTTTGCCAATAGGCCGTTCCATCATCGTTGGCAATGGGGATGGTGATTGCTGGGAGATACTTATCTTTCACCTTGGCCCTGGTGACACCCAGTTGATAGCGCTGTATTAGTCCATCGGTAATGCCGCGCTGATGGAGCCATTGTTTGGCCACGCCTTTGGACTCGATCAATGTTGTGTTGGCTTCTCTGACTTTCTGGGGTGAGACGGTAGTGTTAGCGGCGGGTGGTTTGACCGTGGCCAGGGCGGCGGGAATTTGGCGATTACGCTGAATGCCGAGTGCAGATCGGATGTCTTCTGGTGTACAGCCACGAAAGCATTTATATGCGCCATCTGACTGTGGAACCAGGCTCAGGTTAGTGTTAGACTTGCCTTTCAGCGTTTCACAACTCGGACATGAGCCTCTACCACGCGCGTTAAAATCAACGTACTCTCTGATGTTGAACTGGTGCATGGGACTCTCCTTGGGTTAAATAGATTCGGGCATCGGTCGAGCGATGTTCCTTCAAAAAACGAGCCGTAGGAGGCATTGGCGTGCTTCCTACGGCTTTTTGAGTGATAACGGGCAAACTCATTCTGCCTTGCCCTTCTGCAGGCTACGGTGTAACGATTTCAAGCGATCAACGCGCTGGCGAGCGATCACCAGTTCGGCGGTCGGCACCAGGTGCGGGGCTAGGGGGTGCAACCGCTCGAGGAAATCTCGCATCTGAAGCGCTGTATTGAGCGACTCGTAGGCCAGGTTAATGAGAGTCTGCTGAGTGCGATCGCTCATACATCCTCCGGGAATTTTGTTTGGCACTCTTGACACTCGATGTAGTACTCGTTTTCCTCCGGGTCATAGCCTGCAACCCACTTGTAAGCGTTGCACAGTGGGCATTTGCCAGAGGGGTACTTATCCCGCTTCTCTTGCACAGTCATTGGTTCGTTAGTGTCTTGGTTGATGAAATATCTCATCCCACCAATTCCTCCAACGCTGAAGCCGCCGGGGTGATGTCATGGCAGTAAAGGTGGCTTGTGAGTAGTCCCCACAGTTGAACGGCCTCTAGTCCGTAGAAGAAGGCTGAATCGTTACCGCCAAAGCTGACGGCTAGTTCCTGCCAGGTTCCCTCTTCACATGGTTGCTCAGCCGCCGGATCGTAGCTGGCGTAAGTGATGGCGTTGATGTTGATGACGTGATCGCCAATCTTGTAGAGATGTCGTGGTTGATTCATCGGTTAGAATTCTCCTGTGTAGCGATAGTACAAAAGTTTTCAGCCAATATCGGCGGGGCAGCCCAGGTGATCGGGGTGCCCTTTTTTATTGCTCGTAGTCCTCTTCGTCGAAGAGGTACTCAGCCTCAAGCCGCTCGAGTAGCGCCCTTTGAGCACTGGGAGATAGTTGCACAAACAGATTGATAATCGCTTCTTCGATGGATTCCGGGGTTCTTCTTGGCTCGTCGACTTGTTCGAGTTCTAAGTTGGTCAAATTTCCCTCCTGAAAGTTTGAGTCTGTTAGCGGTTTTGTTGATCGCCCATTGGGATAGATGATTAGTGAATCAGCGCGGGGAAGGGAGCTAACCAAACCCGCGCTGACGTCGTCTAGCTATAAACCGGAAATCGGTTACCTGAGAGTGATCGTAGGTAATTGATTTCCGGTTGTCAATTACCTATTATGGAGGAGACTTCAGGAAAAGAGAAAGGAAGACCAGGATTGAAAGCTTTAAGAGAAGCTATTGGGTTAACTCAAGCAGAACTGGCTTATCAAGTCAGGACCACTGAGAAAACCGTTCGGAATTGGGAAAACGGTAACGCCGTTCCTAGTTTTGATAAAGCGCTTTCCCTCGCGAAAGTGCTTGGAGTTTCTCTAAAGCGCCTCGCTATTGAGTTCCGCTTAAATGTAGAGGGACTTCTCGATGATCTTCCAAACGAAAACGCTGAAGCATAGCCTACATGCCTCAGCGCTCATCAAAAGGAGGTGAATGACTAATTAACTAACGTGCTATCGGCTGGTCAACATAGCGGTAAGGGATGGACACCAAGCATTTGCGAGAGTCCTGGGCTTGTATCGGCAACCATCTACCAGCCATTTTAGAACCGATGCGCCTTGAGGTAGAGCGGCAACTCAACCCCAAGACGACTTCCCCAAAGTCCATCTAGCGAACTTCGGAGCATTTAAACTATGTCATTTCCTTGGCGACAGGCGATCGTTCCGATCGCCGCCATTGTGGGAGCACAACTCCCCGGCCTTGTTTTTCAATCACCCCATCCGGCTCAGTCCAACAGTCTTTGTGATGCCGCCAATTCACTTAGCAGCTTCTGGCAGGGCCGTACAGAAGACTCCCGCCCTGGCATTGCTCGAGCAGCCCAACTTCAGGTTAAAGCTTGGCAACGTCAGATCACTGGCCAGGAAAACCGCACGATGTGGGACTTGACCGATGAGGAAGCCATCTCTGGTCATCCTCCAGATGGAAGCCCTCAAGCTGCGGCTGCTAGCGGAAATTCTGCTCCAATTGCAGGCCGTACGACGGCAGTTGATGATCGCCCTTTACCGCTCACTGGAATGACTCAGGCGGAGTGGGACCAGAAACGCCGCGCCGATGCCGGTAATGGAATATGGGGGACCAACTAGTGAAAAAACTACTTCTAATCTCACTTCTCCTCACCCTATGCGGCTGTGTGCCTGACGGAGAGTTTAGGCTATTGCCTGTGGGTGGTGACAGTAGTGGTGGCAGTTTTTCCGATTGGTGGCAAGGGCAATCACCTGCCACTGCGCCGAATGCCGCAGGTACTGCCGCAAGCAAAATGCTGCAAGATCCAGATTCCAGGGAGGAAAGCACAGAAGATTATGTGTGGGCAGCTGATGAGGCTCAAGCCACGGCACTTTGTGAACGGACAGCAGAGCGCAATGGTTGGAGACTTGATAGAGTAAAGCAGAGCAATAGCTGGACAAATGCTGCCGGCAAAAAACGCTTTACCTGCCAGTGGACGATCTTTGTACCGAGGAACTAAGCCAATGCCTAGAACTGCAATCGAAATCCCGCTCATCCCACAACCAGGTGAAATCTGGTTTTACGTTGACCTGGCATTGATTGACGACGTGCTCGGTTTGTATGAGTTACTGGCAGAACTGAACATCACACCGAAGATTGCTTATACCCAAACACGGGAAGGCATTGAAGTTGCCCTATTGTTGGCTTACGAGCGTCGGGAGCACATGCCAGAACCTCCAGATGACTTCTACTGGAAAGAACAACAGGCGTTAGCGAACGCCATCGATACAGAGGCTATACATTGCCGTTTTCGCCGGACGGTGGCGTTGCAAGCAGCCTGACGTCATTTAAGGAGTTTTATTCTCCATTCAAAGCGATCGTCTCTCTCGGCGTCGGGAACATTAATAAAAGCCCCTCTCAAACTGCTCTGAGAGGGGCTTTGTTGTATCAATCAATCTATCATTCCCAATGATTGAAGTAATTACGATTGTGCTCATCATTCTGCACAAGCTTATTGCTCCTGCAATTATGATTCCAGCGGTAGTCTATCTTTGGCTTTACTTTCGATCCAAGTCGCAGCGAACGAAAAGACATCAACCGACTGTAAATTCTCAGACCGTCCCTCGCCCTCACGCTCAGACTGCGCCTAATCGTCGGGCAGGTACCCCAATCCCCATATCTTTGCAAGTTCACCCAGAGACCCGAAAGCGCTTGATTGCGATGTGTGGCGGTGATTATGCACTGGCTAACCGACTTACGGGGGGTGATAGTAGCCAGTCAGCATGGGAAAAGGCCATTTACGACTTAGAGAAAGATCGCCGGTAGAAATCAGGGCTGTAATCCACTCGGAGCCGTCGCACCGCTGGCATTGCTCAGAACCCTTGCCAGGGCTGCCTCATTGTTGATTTCCACCCAGCCGTACTTCTCCGCTATACCGGGATGCTCTGCCTCCACCTGGGAGAGCAGGGCAGTCAATCCGATCGCCATCGCGTCAGCGTCGAGGTGTTTTGTATCAACGTGGCCAGCCTGTGCGTAGTGCATCGCGGCCCCTAACATTAGAGTCGCGGCGTTCCCTTCAAAGCCACTCAAAACTCCCTGTAAATTCATTCTCGTTTCTCCTTGTGGGCAAAAATGCCCGATACTGTGTCACCGATTCTTGCAAACATTGCTGTTAGCATTCCCTTAACTTCTTTCAAATCTGCGCGAGTCTCAGAGACCTCATCATCTAACAGCTTGATAGACTCCTTCATCTGTTCCTGATTGCGGCGTAGATGCTCAAAATCGCGCTCGGCTGCATACGCTTTAGTCTGCGACTGTGCAAACCGATCAAGCGTCTCCTGATGCTTCTTTTCGTAGAAGGTTCGCAGTGCAAGATACGTGCCAGCGGCCCCCAAAGAAAGCGATATTAACTGTTCGGCAAATGTGAGATTTTCAGGCGTAGCCATATGTTTCAAATCACTACATTAATTTGAGTTCAGTTGTCGCTACATACTGTTTCTCTGCAAGCTGCCAGTATTGCGCCGTGATGGGCATGGGCAGAGTATAGGTAATGAACTGGCTGCTACCGCTATCAGTGACCCCTGTAACCGTCCAGACAGTTACCCAGTTCGATTCATCGGTGGAGTATTGGACATGCGCACCGTTCAAGTTTGAAGAAATCGTTCCGGCTGCTGGGATTACGCCCCCACCGACACGTATCGCGGTCACAATGACCGGCTGATCATAACTCGCTCGAATATAAGCAGGCATCTCACCGCCTGTCTGCGCGCCTGTAGAGCCATCACCATCAGTCAGATTTGCATACGTCCCAATCACTCCCCCATAGTTACCGCTCTGAGATGCCGTGTAGGTTTGACCGTTCGCGGATGGCGCAGACGGTGCTGGGGTTGGGGTAGGAGTTGGGGTAGGAGTTGGGGTAGATAACACCTGAGCAATCACCCCTAATTGGGTAATAATCTGCGATTGCTGTGCGGCCAGGGCGTTCACTTCTGAGCTGATTTGACCCAAAAGCTGGAACCCTGGATCGAGCGGCATGGGTGTTAATTCCACCGTTACAGCCGATACGGAGACAGACCAATCAGGGTATGAGCTGGAAGGATTGGCATAGCGTAACCCGATACGGCGTGAGCCACCAAAGGCTACCGCATTGTCTAACAGGAGTATCTGAGCATCGCGATCGCTCGCTATGGTTCGCGGTTCAAACAGCCAGACCGCGCCATCAGTTTGCGCCACTTGCAGCAGGCCGCGCGCTGGCGGGTTGTGATGCAAGAACCTGAAGACATTCGCACCAGTATCAGCCGTGAAATTCCAGTTGACGGACGTTTGAATGGTGCCGATATCCACCCAATCAAAATCGCTCATAGAGATATTAGGGATTGAATCTGCTCTAACTGAGCCTGAATTGCGGTCAGTTGCGCGTCGGTCGTGTCCCCGATCGCTCCCGTGTACTCAAAGATGGTCAAGGTGATTGACCGCATCCATTGAGGAGTAGAGAACTGCAACTGATAGGTTGAGGCATAGTCCCCCGCTAACACCACCAGGCGCGAGCCATTGAGCGGTAACCAGAATGAATTGTGCCTCGCCAGTGCGATCGCATTATCAAACAGGGGAGTGAGCCATCCCCCTGTATTCCAGTTCCGCCCAACATCGCTACTTGACGTGCTGACGTGTAACACCGGCGTACTAGCGAGCACTGGCAGCACAGTTTTCGGAATTGGATAATAGCCATAGGCAGTCGTTTGCACGTTATAGCTCTGAGTGTAAAACGACTGCCAATTGGCACTATTTTCCAAATCAAGCTGGATGGTCATAGATATCCAAGCCCTAACGCCCAATCATGATCCGCCTGGATGACATCAACCCCACAAGCGTCTAAAATCTCCTCCCAGTCTGAAAGCGATAACTCCCCTCTGACAAATTGATCAGTTGCGCGCGAACGTGTGATCATGCGTTCCCACTCAAATTTCAATTGGGCAGGGGAGGGATTCGCTTCCAGAATGATCGGGGTAGCGAGTGCCAGGGCTGCAGCATCACTGCTATTCATCAGGCAATCGGCTCAGTCACACGGTCAGCAACCCGCTCAGATGTCAGCCAAAGCCGTGCGCCTGGATTAGCGGCCCCAATCGATGTTTGGATCGCACCAAAGGCAGTTAGCAATCCCAGGGCTGTCCCATCAGCCGATGAAATGGGCGCATTAAAATTTTGCTGCGCGTTCCCAGGTGAGAACGGTTCCCCCGCCTGATAGCGAATATAGGTTTCCTGACTCACCTTTGAAGTCACACGGACGCCGGTCGCTTGCTTCAAAGCCAGATGCACCATAGAGGGATGGAAACCGCGCGGCGCGGGGATGGCAGTAGTGCTACCGCCTAAAACCGTAAGGTGCAACTCTACGGCTCCACCAAATTTCGTGATCGCATTCACTGACGCTTCTACTTCATACAGTGTGTTAGCGGCGGCAAATAGAGGAGTATAGCCAACTGTTTCCCGTCTTCGGGTGCGAACTTCCGTGCCTGCAGCAGGCCCAGTACTACCCTGATAAGCGGCCCATGCTTGAGCAACTTTTAACCGACGCTCTAATGCTCCAACCCGTGCACGTCTACCCATCTCTAGATACCTCCCTTAATCCCTTGCAAGTTGTGAACTAGATCCGCGTGACCATTGAGCGAGACTCCGAAGCGAATAGTTGTCCCGCGTAGCTCCGTGAAATTGATCACAACGGCATTTAATTTTTTGCTAGACAAGCGTCCAGCGTTAGCCGTTGCTTGCGCTTGCTCTGCAGCCAGAATCAAATTGTAAATAGCCTGAGAGACACCGTAATCATTCAAATTCAAGGCCTGACTCAGAGCGGAAAGATTCAAGATCAAGCCCGCCCCGGTTGCGACCAAAACCCCTTGAGGAAGGAACGCAGCTAATTCACCAAAGCTTAGATCTTGCGTTAGATCTGGCGTTGGCGTAGTAGCGGCTGCGGTTGGGGTGGCTGCGGCTGGATTGGCTGGGGTGGTAGCGGCTGCGGCTGGGGTGGCTGGTGTTGCGGCGCTGCCCGGAGGAGAAGTTCCGGCTTGAGTCATATTAGAACCTCATAACAGTAATAGGTCGCCTCCAACGTACCCAAAAAAAATATTACAAATACATCTTCGACACCCCAGGGTCTGTATTGCATATCAGAATAAATCGGATTATCAAGCCAGCGGATTCCGGCTTCGACCAGTGAGATCAATTAGAACAACATCATTCGGCAGTCCCCAAATTTTCAATTCTGCTTTCATAAATTGAACCGTCGCCACAGGTCGCCTTCTGGGTTGTCGTCGTTCCTGTCCGTAGATCAACGCATTGGGAGGAACAGCCGGAAATGTCGCTTGTGAAGAATGCTGAACTATCTTAGTCTCATCAAATGCGTCTCCCTGTATTTCCAAAACCTGTTCAATTACCCTGATACCTTCCTCAAGGGAACTAACAAATAAATAAAAATCATAACCATTAGCAAAATCTTTGTAGGTTACTTTAGTCCAACCTTTACGGAAAGAGAACCGTTCAACCGCAAATAGTTCTTTGATTTTTATTGCCCATGAAGATGCAAGCGCTGGCGTTATTTCAGCTTCTGGTACTTTCATGATCCGAAATGAAATCTCAGCCCTAACAGGTTGGTAGCCTGGTTCTACTTCAGACAAGATTTCTCTAAAGTGCAGTTTTACCTGGGGCTTAAATTTCACCGTTTCCTGAAACGCATCGGTAGGGATTCCATAGATCGGGGGACTAAAAAATGCAGCCTTTCCAACCAATACATAAAAGCTCCAAAATCGAATCAGAACTTCAATGAAGCTATCATTCGGCTGAATTAATGAATAGCCTTTTAGTTCCAACAATGGATCTTGTGGATTGACGGCTTCAATTTGCCCGAAATGCTCTTCTACGTAGAGATTATGAGCTTCCATCGCCACATTGAATAATGTCTCGACATCAACAGTGTCTGCGGTTGAGTCGTAAACTGTCGATGGATCAACTGGATCTACCATAGGTCTGTATTCAGATCGTCAAGTGTAATGGGCGGCGCGGTCGATTGGTCTTGAGCCTGTTTCTCTACCGATGCGGTCGCTGTATTTTCGGGATACGTCCCCTTTGGAACAGCGTCTGAGAGGTCTTTTACAAGTTCGTTTTGCTGATTCCCCATCTGTTCCAAAATCGATTTCACACTAGAAATCGATTGAACTACAAAATTGATTTGTGAAACGACTAACAAGCCTTTATTCAGATTCGTAAACAAACTATTATGAAAATTCGGCTGAACGTTCATCCACCCGAAAGCAGCATGACCAATGACGCGCCATTTTTTAAGCGCATTGCCAATATTTGCAACATATTGACCGACAACCTCCAACGCCGCGAGAACACTGTAAAACAATGCCTGCATTGCATATAGCAGGTTAGTTGCAGCCTGATATATTCGGTTCAACGCGGCCCATTCTTTCTTGATTCCGTCCCACGTTTGAATTCCAAATATCGATTTCCCAAATCCATCAACAGCCTGGTCAAAATACTGAGTTAGGCTGATTGGATTGCCTTTTGAATCTTGCATGTGAATACCAAACAGACCTAAAGCGCTATCAATTGTGCTCAACAATGTCTGTTCAATCGCACTACTCAGCATGTACGCATTGTGCAGAGTGGTAACAAATGTGAGAAAGTTTAGCAGCCTATCAAGTCCCAACCATTGTGATAGGTCATTCAAGGTTGTTTGAACGGTCTGGATTAGCGTCTTTAATTCCGCGATACCAGCTAATAAACCACCCAAATTCAATCCTGAAAGCAAAGCGTTTAACTTATTCAGCAAATCATTATTGTTATCCATTTTCTGATTTAGCTGATTCATGCAGGGAGACGACTGACACGCACCAGGCGGCGGCGTTGGCTCGTCTACCGGGGGATATTCGGGCGTAGTCTTCTCCCCGGGCTGTGTGTCCCAATTGGGTGCTTTAACAGGAGTACTCTCTTGATTCGGCGTTTCGCTGGTGATAGTGGGTGAAGATGGGGTATTCGGGGCTGGAATGGGAGGAATGAAGGTCGGTAAGTTGAGCGTAGGAATCCCGGGCTGTAGCGGCGGCTGCGTCGTCGGTTGATGGGATGGCCCGGGTTGTTTTGCGGTTGTCGGCGCTTGCCCGGAATGCAAGCCAGCCTCAAGCGATGGCGTGTAGGGATTACTGTTTGGGATTGGGTTGATCTTCGGAGTCGTACTGTTGGTCGGGGCTGCAATCGTGCCATTCCTGACAGGAACACCCGTGGGTGTTCTACTTGGTGGCGTTGGCGGCCCTGCTGGATCCGGCGAGCCATCAGATGCGGTGATATTGCCTAATATGGGCGGTTGCGTGAGCGCATAAGTAGCTGATGAGGTTGACTGTACTAAATGCTCACCGTCACCAGCGGTCAAGTACCATCCGTAAGAGTCTGTAGCAGCGTTATATCTGGCCCCTGAAATACCTCCGATCGGCCCGATAAATTCAGAATTTACATTGTTCTGGCCCCCATTTTGCCCGATAGTGACGTGATACCGAATAGGCCGCGATCCTGCTCTAGGGGTTTGGTTTGGATCTGGCCGGTTCGGATTAGGGACATAATTTCCCTTACGTCTAACACTGCCTTTACTGTTACCAAAGGGGGGATTCTGAGATTGAGCGTTACGAATCCCTTGCGCTTCATTTGCGCCGCTCACTGTTCCCGGGGGAAAGACAAAATTTCCCAGGATGGCAGCTAACGGAGCAATCACGTTCCCCAACAGGGATGGGGCAACCGCTTCACCTGCACTTAAGACACCCGCGGCCCCTTCTTCTGCGGCGGATGCCACACCGTTACCAGCGATCGGCGTGATATTAGTTCCCGTGATGCCTGGTAGGTCGCTAGCAATGGGTTCAATGCTCGCGCCGCTCGGCAATGCACCAGCCGTATTAGTGCCTGCTAAGGATTCAGCCTGAGCCGCAGCACTTAACTGATTCTCTGGGACTGCGGTGGCAGGTACATCAATAGTCCGGTAAGGAACCTGCGCGTCTCCCGCGCCTGGCACTGCGTAAGTTGTCGGTAGATTCGGGTTGCTGCCTGGCAGTAGGTTGGGCTGTGTAAACGCGCCAGTATTGCTAATCGCAGTGTCACCACCAGGAGCAACCAAATCACCGGAGGTCGTAGGGATTGAGAAAGGGCTTTTATAAGCGTTGGTTGCGTCCTGGAAGCTTGCCATCGTTCTTAATTACTCCCGTAGTAAGCTGGCACGGTTGCACCCTGCGGCAGATCAAGCGCTTGTAGCCACGGCTTAGAACCGGTTGGGAGAGCGCTGATATTTTCGAGAGGTAAGACGACTCGACCGATAAAGACCTCCTTCCCTTCAGGGGTTTTTGATACCTGCCATTGAACGTAAAAGCTAACAAGGTTGCCACTTTCGAGAACCGCTCCTTGTGGTGAAGTCTCATCCAACGCCATGATCGCCCACATCACAAGCTGTTCCTGCTTGGTAATCAGGCTCGGGGGAGTAACTACGGCAGTCATTTGTTTTTCTCGCTAAAGGATGCTGCCATTGTGCCCCGTCTCTATGGTTAACTGCTACAGGCAGCAGAAGTGCAACGAGAGAATCGGGGTTTTCCCTGTTTGAAACAGGAGAAATCGCACGAGAGAATCGGGGTTTCAGAATATAACTCAAAAGCGATTTATGCCAAATTTAGGCCAGTGCTCCTCACGACTCGCGCCAACGACTCATATCGGCGATCGCTCAAGAAGTGGATGGGTTATGTCGCTGCTGAAAATTACGCCAGTCTATTCGACGTGTCAGCGGTCACAGCACTGGGGTGGCTGTTGGAGGATGACGGGCACATGGATGATTTTTTGCAGCGCTACCGCAGGTCAGAACGAGATCGCAGACGCAACGAAGTCCGAAAAGCCGTCCTACTGTGGCTTATAGACATTTCCGAACCAAACTCATAAGCCCAAGGTCGCA
>Ga0070738_10006039_pt1 | contig 12904 bp, 12 predicted proteins | sample Coa_R2_2_FD_66446 | JGI IMG/M metagenome (GOLD analysis project Ga0070738, IMG submission 66446) | Surface soil microbial communities from Centralia Pennsylvania, which are recovering from an underground coalmine fire - Coalmine... | ecosystem: Environmental > Terrestrial > Soil > Unclassified ... | reverse complement strand
GTCGCTGGACTCCGGGTTGTAAAGCTCGTCGCGGTAGATGAACAGGACCACGTCGGCGTCCTGCTCGAGCGATCCTGACTCACGCAGGTCGGCAAGGACAGGCCGCTTGTCGGCACGCATCTCCAGGTTCCTCGACAGCTGAGAGAGGGCCACCACCGGGATCTCCAGCTCCCGGGCCAGGATCTTCAGGCCCCGGCTGATCTCGGACACCTCGACCTGGCGGTTCTCGGCCGAGCTCCGTCCGGTCATCAGCTGGAGGTAGTCGACGACCACCAGCCCTAGGCCCACCCGGCTCTTGAGTCGCCTGGCCTTGGCCCGGATGTCCATCACGGTCAGGTTCGGGTTGTCGTCGATGAAGATGGGGGCCTCGCCGAGGCGCCCGATGGCATTCACGATCTTCGGCCAGTCCGAGTCGAGCAAACGCCCGTTCCTCATCCGGGTGGCGTCCACCCGCGCCTCGGAGCACAGCAGGCGCTGGGTGATCTCCATGTGGCTCATCTCGAGGGAGAAGAACAGCACGGGCACCCTCGCCTCCATGGCGGCGTAGGCAGCCATCCCCAGCGCCAGAGCCGTCTTGCCCGCCGCCGGTCTGGCACCCACGATCACGAGGTTGGACTTCTGCAGCCCGGCCAGGCGCTCGTCCAGGTCGTGGTAGCCGGTGGGCACACCGGTTATCGACTCCCCCCGCTCGTAGAGCTCCTCCAGGCGGTCGAGGCTCTGCTTGAGCAGCTCGTCAAGAGGGGCCATGGTGTCGACCACACGGCGCTGGGCCACCTCGTAGACCATGGCCTCGGCGCGGTCCACCGTCTCCTCGACGTCCTGGGCCCGGTAGGCGAGCTCGGCCATCTCCGATGCCACGCCGATGAGCCGGCGCAGGAGGGCGTGCTCCTCCACGATCCGGGCGTAGCGGGAGGCGTTGGAGATGGCCGGGGTGTTGGCCTGCAGGGAAATGAGGACCGAGGGCCCCCCGATCGCCTCGAGCAGGCCGGCCCTGCGCAGCTCCTCGGCCACGGTCACCGGGTCCGCAGGCTCCCCCTGCCCGTAGAGCGAGACGATGGCCTCGAAGATGTGGCCGTGGGCGGGCTTGTAGAAGTCCTCCGCCGTGCAGGTCTCCACGGCGGCGGCTATGGCGTCCCGGGACAGCAGCATGGCCCCGAGCAGCGACTCCTCGGCCTCGAGGTTGTGGGGGGGCACCCGGCCAGCAGGGCGGCGCAGCCGGGCGTCGTCGATCGCCTTGACCATTACTCCCCCACGCTGGCCCACTCGTCCTGTGGGACGAAAGGGGACGAGACTGGGGATCTCAGCTCTCCCCTGGGGATTTCCGGTGGATAGCCGTCGACCGGTCCGCCCGCCATCGCCTCCAGGCTAAACGGCAGCTGCTACGGCGACGGGTGATCCCGCAGGGGGATCAGGAGGAGGCCACCACGTCGACTTGGAGCCTGGCCGTCACCTCGGGGTGGAGCTTGACCGGCACCTCGTGGCGTCCGAGGGACCTGATCGGCTCGTCGAGCTCCACCCTGCGCCGGTCGAGCTCCACCCCCATCGTCTCCTTGACCGCTGCCACCAGGTCACTCACCGTCACCGAGCCGAACAGCCTTCCCTCGGAGCCGGCCCGGGCAGGGACGCTCACCACCGCCCCGGCCAGCCGCTCGGCCAGCGCCTCGGCCCCCTCCCGGTCCCGGGCCTCCTTGAGCTGGCGGGCCCGGCGCATGGCCTCCGCCTGGGCCAGCATGCCCTCGGTGGCGGCCAGGGCCTGCTTGCGTGGCAGCAGGTAGTTGCGGGCGTAGCCGTCGGCCACCTCGACCACGTCCCCCTTGCTGCCCAAGCCGGAGACGTCTGAGCGCAGGACCACCCGCACCTAAGCGCCCCCCGCCGCTGCCTCGGCCGCCTCCTCGGCTGGTTCCTCGGCCGCCTCCTCGCCCGCCGGCTCGGCCTCGTCGGGAGGGGCAGCTGCCTCAGGCACCGCGGCCTCCTGACGGGCGGCCACCGGGACCTGCAGAGCACCCTTGCGCGAGGAGCGCTCGCTCATCGTGCGCTGGGTGTAGGGGAGAAGGGCCAGCTCCCGGGCAGTCTTGATAGCCGCCGCCACCTCCCGCTGGTGCTGGGCGCAGTTGCCGCTCACCCGCCTGGCCCGGATCTTCCCCCGGTCGCTCATGAACTTCCTGAGCAGGTTGACGTCCTTGTAGTCGACCCACTCGATGTGGTCCTTGCAGAAGACGCAGACCTTCTTCTTGGTCCGCTTGGCGGTGTCCTTGGGCGCCCGGCGGGAGCCCTTGCCTCTGGCCATCCTCGCTGCCTAGAAGGGGTCGTCGTCGTGGCCGTAGTCCGGCACGGGCTGGGGCTCGGGGCCAGACGAGGCGCGGCTGGGCGCCCCTGCCTCGGTCGGGCCCCGGCGCTCGTTCTTGGTCACCTGGGCCGTGGCCCACCTCAGGCTGGGCCCGACCTCCTCGGCCACTACCTCGATCTTGGACCTCCGCTCACCCTCCTGGGTCTCCCAGGAGCGCTGCTCCAGGCGCCCGGTGACCAGGACCCTGGCCCCCCTCTCCAGGCTCTCGCTGACGTTCTCCGCCATCTCCCTCCAGCAGACCACGTCGAAGAAGGAGGTGGCCTCCTCCCACTCCTGGGTCTGGCGGTTCTGCCAGCGTCGGTTGACCGCCAGCCCGAAGGTGGTGGTCGCCTGGCCGTTGGGCGTGAAGCGCAGCTCCGGGTCGCGGGTCACGTTGCCCACCAGGGTGACGGTGTTTCCGTTCGACATGTCTCCTGCCTTTCTGTCCTATCCCACCTTGGCCTCGGCACGGGGCGCCGGGGCGTCGCCGCTGGCTGCCTGGTCGGGCACGCGGATCACCTTGTGCCTGAGGACCTCGTCGGCCAAAAACAGCATGCGGTCCACCTCGGCGAGGGCCCCGGGCTCGGCGGCCACCGGGAGCACGGCGTAGTAGCCCTCCCAGCGGTGGGCCAGCTCGTAGGCGAAACGGCGCTTGCCCCACAGCTCCACCCTGCCCGGCACGCCCCCCCGGGCCCTGATCGCCTCGACCGCCCGGTCGACGACCGACTGGATGGCCTCCTCCTCGAGGTCGGGGTCGAAGATGGCCATGATCTCGTAGTGCCGCATCTGGCGGCTCACCTCCCTACGGACCCGAACGCCCGGCTCGGGGCCCCGGGGCGGCCCCCGGGGCAGGGTGGGTCGGACCTGCCGATCCTACCCGATCCGTCCCACTGTCCGCGTGAGCTCACCGGCGACCAGCATGGCGCCCGGGTGTGTCGGCTTCGCCCGGGGCCGGCGGCCCTCCCAGCCCGATCAGGCTGGCGGCCACCTCGTCGCGGGCGTGGTAGCTCTCGGCGTCCGAGGGATAGCGACCCTGGCGGACGTCGGCGGCGAAGCGGGCTATCGCCTCGGTGGCGGCAGCGCCGAGCTGAGCGTAGCGCCGGACGAACTTGGGGGCGGCCTTGTCCTCCAGGCCCAGCAGGTCATGGAAGACCATCACCTGGCCGTCGCACCACTGGCCGGCCCCGATGCCGATGGTGGGGATGGCCAGCTCCTCGGTCACCCGGCCGGCGACCACGTCGGGCACCCCCTCCAGCACCAGGGCGAAGCAGCCGGCGGCGGCCAGGGCACTGGCGTCCTCGGCCAGGCGCCTGGCCTGGTCCAGCTCCTTGGCCTGGACCCTGAACCCTCCCAGGGCGTGGACCGACTGGGGGGTGAGGCCCAGGTGGCCCATGACCGGGATCTCGGCGGAGAGGATCGCCTCTACTGCGGGGAGTCGCTTGGCTCCTCCCTCCAGCTTCACCGCCCGGGCCCCGGCCCGCACCAGCTGGGCGGCATTGGCCACCGCCTCCTCCGGCGAGGTGTGGTAGCTCATCCAGGGCATGTCGGCGACCAGCAGGGCCCGCGGCCGGGCCCGGGCCACCGCCCGGACGTGGTGGACCATGTCCTCGAGGGTCACCCCCAAGGTGTCCTCCAGGCCCAGGCACACCATCCCCACGCTGTCGCCCACCAGGATCAGGTCCACCCCTGCCCGGTCGGCGATGCGAGCCTGGCAGGCGTCGTAGGCGGTGACCATCACCAGGGGCGGACGGCCGCTGGCGCGCTTGGCCGCCGCCACGTCCGGGACCGTTACCTGGAGGCGGCTCCCGTCGGAGCCAGAGGCTGGGCTGCCCATGGTGGAGACCCCCTTGTGCTCGTCCGGCGCCCGGTGGCTGCCGGCGACAACCAAAGCCTAGCTGGCCCTCCGGTGCGCCCCCGAGCGCTCAGCTGGGACTGGAGCCCCCGACCACGAACATCTGGCGCAGGTGGTTCCAGGAGCAATCAGGGCACACCTCGACCACGTAGCAAGCCAACCTGGCCGCCCGGGCGGCCAGGTTGGCCAGCTGCTCGCTGGACTCCACGCAGCGGCCCCCCGGCGGGAGCCGCGGACCGAAGGCGTAGGACACGTTGACCAGCGAGCTGCCCGAGCAGATGGGGCAGGCCTCGGCGCTGGGTTGGCCGAAGTTCTGGGCCACCCTCAGCAGCTCCGGGTGGGCATCGCAGATGTCGGCCCGGGACAGCCGGCCCCGGTTGAACGCCCGGACCACGGCGTTGCGGGCCAGCCGGTAGTCGATCCCGCCGGGGGGCTGGGGCCCGGCGGCCGCAGGCGCCGTCTCGGGGCGAAAGACCACGCCATCAGGCTAGCCACCTGCCCCTGGCCTGCACATTGGTCGATGCGATATATCGAAGCGATACATCGGCTAGTGTCAGGTCGGATGCTGGAGATGGCGATCCTCGGCTTGCTCAAGGACCAGGACCTCCACGGCTACGAGCTCAAGCGCCGGCTCGGCCAGACCCTGGGGGTGCTCTCGTCCGTGTCCTTCGGCTCGGTCTACCCGGCCCTGGCCCGCCTGGAGAGGGCCGGCGCCGTCAAGGTCGTGGCGGGAGGACGGCCCCGGGTGCCCATGACCGGCTCCCTAGGGGGGGAGAGGGCGGCCTTCCGAGCGGCCGGGCGAGCCGGGCGCTCCAGCCGGGGCAGGAAGGTCTACGGCATCACCCCCGAGGGCGAGCGCCTGTTCCAGGAGATGCTCTCGGCCAGCTCGGGCTCGCCCGACGACAGCCGCGGCTTCAGCCTGAAGCTGGCCTTCGCCCGGTACCTGTCCCCAGAGGCCCGCATCCGGCTCCTCGAGCGGCGCAGGGCCGAGCTGATCGGGCGCCTCGAGCGGGCCAGGCAGGCTGTCGCCGGGGCTGCCATGGACCCCTATGCCGCCTCGGTGGTCAAGCACAGCGAGGACGCGACCGAGAGGGAAATCGACTGGATCGAGCACATGATCGAGGCGGAGCGAGGCCGGGCCGGCCGGTCCCCGACCAGGGAGCGCCAGGAGGCGACGGTGTCGAAGGGAGAGGCATGACCGACAAGGTGAGGGTGGCGATCGCCGGCGTGGGCAACTGCGCCTCGTCCCTGGCGCAGGGGCTGGCGTACTACCGGGAGGCCGACCCCTCGGAGTCCGTACCCGGGCTGATGCACGTGACCCTGGGCGGGTACCACGTGCGGGACGTGGAGCTGGTAGCAGCCTTCGACGTCGACGAGGCCAAGGTTGGCCTGGACCTCGGCAAGGCCATCTTCGCCGGGCACAACAACACCGTCAGGTTCGCCAGCGTGGGCGACCTGGGGGTGACCGTGCAGAGAGGCCCGACCCTCGACGGGCTGGGCCGCTACTACCGCCAGACGATCGAGGAGTCCCTGGCCGAGCCGGTCGACGTGGCGGCCGCCCTGCGGGCGGCCCGGGCAGACGTGCTCGTGAGCTACCTGCCGGTGGGATCCGAGCAGGCTCAGCGCCACTACGCCCAGGCCTGCCTGGACGCCAAGGTGGCCTTCGTAAACGCCATCCCCGTGTTCATTGCCAGCGACCCGGACTGGGCCCGGCGCTTCGAGGAGGCCGGGGTGCCGATCATCGGGGACGACATCAAGAGCCAGGTCGGCTCCACCATCGTCCACCGGGTGCTGGCCCGGCTGCTGGAGGACAGGGGCATCGCCATCGACCGCACCTACCAGCTGAACGTCGGTGGCAACATGGACTTCAAGAACATGCTCGAGCGGGACCGGCTCGAGTCCAAGAAGCTGTCCAAGACCCAGGCCGTAACCAGCCAGGTCGAGCGGGGGATCTCGCCTTACGACGTCCACATCGGGCCCTCCGACCACGTCCCCTGGCTCGAGGACCGCAAGTGGGCCTACATCCGTATCGAGGGCAGGAACTTCGGGGACGTGCCGCTCAACCTCGAGCTCAAGCTCGAGGTGTGGGACTCCCCCAACTCCGCGGGTGTGATCATCGACGCCGTGCGCTGCGCCAAGATCGCCCGGGACCGCGAGCTGGCCGGCCCCCTGCTGGGCCCCAGCGCCTACTTCATGAAGTCCCCCCCGGTCCAGTACCACGACGACGTGGCCCGCCAGATGGTCGAGGAGTTCGCCGCCGGCGTTCGCTAGGCGAAGCACCCCCCCTCTCCTCCCACCAGGCCAGGAGGCGCTTGCGGGCCTCCTCCTCCCCGAGGGGGCCCTCGTCCAGCCTGAGCTCCAGCAGGAAGTCTCGGGCAGCCCCCACGTCGGGGCCCGGCCCGATGCCCAGGACCTCCATGATCTGGTTGCCGTCGAGGTCAGGGCGGATGGCGTGGAGCTCCTCCAGGGCGGCCAGCTCCTCTATGCGCGCCTCCAGCTCGTCCATCCGGGCGGCCAGGGCCCGGGCCTTGTTGGGGTTGCGGGTGGTGCAGTCTGCTCGGGTCAGCAAATTGAGCCGCTCCAGCAGCTCGCCGGCGTCCCGCACGTAGCGCCGCACCGCCCGGTCCGTCCAACCCATCCGGTAGGTGTGGAACCTGAGGTGCAGCTCGATGAGCCGGCAGACCTGGTCGATGTCCTCGTTGGGGTACCGCAGGGCCCGCATGCGCTCCCGGGCCATCCGGGCCCCGACCACCTCATGGTGGTGGAACGACACCCCGCCGGGGCCGAAGGCCCGGGTCTGGGGCTTGCCGATGTCGTGCAGGAGGGCGGCCAGCCTCAGCACCCGGTCAGGGGGGGTGCGCTCCACCACGGCGATCGTGTGGGCAAGGACGTCTTTGTGACGGTGGATAGGGTCCTGCTCGAGAGCCAGGGCGGGGAGCTCAGGGAGGAACTCCTCGGCCAGCCCGGTCTCGACGACGAACCACAGGCCGGCCTGGGGCGACGGCACCACCATCAGCTTGTCAAGTTCGTCGCGCAGCCGCTCCGCCGAGACTATGGCCAGCCGGCCCCGCATTTGCCTGACCGCCTCCACCAGGCGCCGGTCAGGGCGCAGGCCGAACCGGGCGATGAACCGGGCGGCGCGTAGCATCCGCAGCGGGTCGTCACCGAAGGACTCCTCGGGGGCCAACGGGGTTCGGAGCACCCCCTTGGCCAGGTCCTCCAGGCCCCCGAACGGGTCGATCAGGAGCAGGTCCGGCAGGGACAGGGCCATGGCATTGACCGTGAAGTCGCGCCTGGCCAGGTCCGCCTCCACCTCGGTGGCGAAGCTCACCTCCGGCTTCCTCGAGTCTGGCGAGTAGGCCTCGGCCCGGTGAGTGGTGACCTCGATGCGCCTACCGTCCTTGAGCAAACCGATGGTGCCGAAGCGCCGGCCCTGGTCCCACACGGCGTCAGCCCAGCCGGAGACCACCGCCTCCACCTGCTCCGGGGTGGCGTCGGTGGTGAAGTCCAAGTCGGTGCCCGGCGAGCCCGGGTCGCCCACCAGAGCGTCGCGCACCGTGCCCCCTACCAGGTAGAGACGGTGGCCGGCGGCGCGGAACCGCTCGGCCAGCCCGGTGCTGGCCTCGAGCAGCGGCCTGAACCTCTCGGGCACCGACATGGCTAGCGCTGGGCCAGGCGCCGCCGGGCCTCCTCCACGGCTGCGGCCCCCGGCCCGCCTCCCGCCGTGGAGCTGGCCGGCTCAGGCCGGTAGTGGGCCCCGACCAGCGCAGCCAGGCAGGCCCCGGCGGACATGGCCAAGGCCTCCAGGTCGTAGCCCCCCTCGAGGAACAGGACCCGGCGACCTGGCGGGGCCAGCTGTATGGCCCGGAGGGTCAAGTCGGCGAAGTCCCCCGCCGTGAGCGCCACCCCGGCCAGGGGGTCGTCGCGGTGGGCGTCGAACCCCGCCGACACGAGCAGCCAGCTGGGGCCGAAGTTCTCGGCGGCCGGGAAGACCACCTGGTCGAAGCCCAGCAGGTAGGCGTCGCCGGTCGTGCCCGCAGGCACGGGGATGTTGATGGTCGTCCCGTAACCCGCCCCCGCTCCCATCTCGTCCAACGACCCCGTGCCCGGGTAGAGGGGGTGCTGGTGGAACGAGACGAACAGCACCCTGGGGTCCTCGTAGAAGATGTCCTGAGTCCCGTTGCCGTGGTGCACGTCCCAGTCGAGGACCATCACCCGCTCCCCCTGCTCGGCCAGCGCCGCCGCCAGGACGGCGACGTTGTTCACCAGGCAGAAGCCCATGGCCCGGCCGGCCAGCGCATGGTGCCCGGGGGGCCTCACGGCCAGGAAGGCGGCCTCGCCCTGGCCGGCCTCCAGCCGGGCGGCGGCGTCGAGCCCGGCGCCGGCGGCCAGGACCGAGGCCTCCCAAGATCCGGCCGACGCCTCGGTGTCGGGGTCGAGGTGCCCGCCACCGGAACGGCACAGCGCCTCCAGGCGCTCCAGGTAGGCGGGGGAGTGCACCCGCTCCAGCTCGGCCCGGCTCGCCGGGCGGGGGGCGAAGCGGGAGAGGGCCTCGGACACCCCGGCCTGCTCCACCCCCTCGAGCACCGCCTGGAGGCGGCTCGGGCGCTCGGGGTGCCCGGGGCTCACGGCGTGGGCCTGGTAAGCGGGATGGGTTGCGAACAGGACGCTCAAGGTCCCATCACGCTACCGGGCGTCCAGCCCGGTGGTCGTCGTGGACCGGCCGGGGCCTGCGGTTAGGCTCCCTTGCCGTCGTGAGCGGAGCGGCCATCAGGCTCTTTTGCTGGCAGGGGGAGAGGGCCCGCCTCGGCCCCTGGGAGCCGGGGTCCTCCGTCGCCTACCTGAGCCCGGCCGCTGGGGGAGCCGGGCTGTCTACCCGCTTCGTCCGGCGCTGCCTGGCTGAACTGGCCTCGCTCGGCTACCGCCAGGTGGTGACCGGGGCACTGGCCCGGGCCGAACAGGAAGGTTTCTTGAGGGCCGGTTTCCAGGTGGGCGAGCGGCTGTGCGTGCTCGCCCGGCCCCTCAGGGAGCGGCCCCCGGCGGTGCCCCGGCCGCCGGGGGTGGTGGTGTCGCCGGGAGGTGACCGGGCAGCCGCCCTCGAACTCGACGCCGCCGCCTTCGGGCCGGGTCGTCACCTCGGCGCCAGCGGGCTGGACGAGGCCCTGTCCGCCACCGCCAGGGCCCGCCTCTACCAGGCCGCCCTGGCCGAGCCGAGGGTCCCCGTGGGCTACGCCGTGGTGGGCCTGGGCGGGGGCGAGGGCTTCGTCCAGCGCCTGGCCGTGCACCCTAACCACCAGCGGGCCGGGGTGGGCACGGCGCTGGTAACGGAGGCCCTCCGGTGGCTGGCCAGGTGGAGGGCGGCCCGGGCACTGGTCAACACCCAGCCCGACAACCAGCCGGCCCTGGCCCTCTACGAGAGGCTCGGCTTCGTCCGCCAGCCAGACGGCCTGGCCGTGTTGAGCGCCCGCCTTTGACCCGGCTCCCGGCGGGGGACCGGGTCCGGCTGTGCGCCCTCGCCCTGGCCCTGGCCGCCTGGATCGTCCCGGCCGCCGCCCCGGCAGCGGGAGCGGGTCCGGCCGACCCCGGGACCCCTGCCACCCCGCCCGGCGGGCCCGGCCTGGCCCTGGCCACCCAGACCACCTGGGTGACGCCAGGCTCCACCTTCGAGCTCCACCTCAAGGTGTCAGCAGGCCGGCCTGCGTCCAGCCTGGCCCTGGTGCTGGACGTCTACTCGAGGCTCACCACCAGGTCCTCGTTCGAGAGGAGCCTCCAGGGACACTTCGACGGCTCGGTCCTGAGGTCGCTCGGGCCCCTGCCCTTGGACAGCCTGCCCACCGACCCCACCGGGGCGGTGGTGGTGGCCTTGGCCACCTCAGGCGCCGGCGCCCTGCCCCTGGGCGCCTGCCCCGGGAGCTGCGAGGGGGTGTGGCCGATCAGGGTGGAGCTGGTCGACCGGGCCCAGGGGAGCACCCTCGACCAGCTGGTGACCCACATGGTCGTCGCCGATCCGGCGCCCCAGCAGGGCCGGCTCCACGTGGCCACCGTCCTGCCCTTGGCCTGGCCCCCGGACATGTCGCCCACCGGGACGCCCATCCTCGATCCGGCCAGCTCGACCGGGCTGGCCACCGTGGCCAGCGCCCTGAGCGCCGACCCCGGGGTGCCCCTCACCCTCGCCCCCCAGCCCGAGACCCTGGCCGCCCTGGCCGGCTCGCGGCGCCCGGCCGACGCCCAGACCCTGGCCGCCCTGACCAGGTTGGCGGCCGCCCCCCTGGTCCACCAGGTGCTGCGCCTGCCCTACTCGTCCGCCGACCTGGCCAGCCTGGCCGCCGACGGACTGACAGGGGAGATAGCCGCCCAGCTGGCCAGGGGCTCCCAGGTCCTGGCCTCGGTGCTCGGGGTCAGGCCCGACCCCCGGACCTGGCTGGTCCAGGGAGGCCTCAACGGCCCGGCCCTGGCCGCCCTGCAGGCGGCCGGGGTCGGCCAGCTGGCGATCCCCGACAACGACCTCACCCCCTATTCCGGGCGCCTCACCCTGACCGCTGCCTTCGAGCTCCAGGCAGGCTCCGGCCCCGGCCCAATGGCCGTGTCCGTCGACCCCGAGCTGGCTGCCCACTTCGTCAACGGCGGCGGCCAGGTGCTGGCTGCCCACCAGCTCCTTGCCGACCTGGCGATCGTCTACTTCGGCCAACCCGGCTCGCCGAGCCCCAGGGCGATGGTGGCCGTGCCGCCCGAGGGCTGGGTACCTGACGCTGCCTTCCTCTCCACCCTGCTGGACGGCCTCGCCTCGAGCCCGATCCTCGACCCGGTGACGCTCGACGGCCTGTTCGCCCTGGGTACCCAGGCCAGCCCGCCCCTGGCCCGGCGCCTGGCTCCTGGCGCCGGCTCCCCGGGGCCCTTGCCAGCGCGGGCCATCGAGCGGGCCCGGGCCAGGCTGAACGCCTTCTCGTCCATGCTCGACCAGCCCGGACCCGTAGTCGAGCCGATCTCCGACCTGGTGCTAGCCAGCCAGTCGCGCCTGCTGCGGCCCGACGCCCAGCAGCGTTACGTGGCCTACGCCGACAGCGCCATCGCCGCCGACCTGTCCCAGATGCAGTTCGCCCCAGACCGCACGGTCACCCTGACCTCACGCAGCGGGCGGATACCCGTGACCATAATCTCGACCGCCCCCTACGTGATCCACGCCATACTCGTCGTGAGCAGCGACAAGCTCGGCTTCCCCAGAGGGATCTTCCACCCGCTCACCATCCAGCCCAACGCCAACGCCGAGTACATAGACGTGCAGTCCCACTCGTCGGGCAGCTTCCCCCTGAGCGTGGCCCTCGTGTCCCCGACGGGCCACCTCACGGTCCTCCAGGCCCGCTTCACGGTGCGGTCGACCGCCGCCTCGGGTGTGGCCGTGTTTCTGTCCGCAGGGGCACTGGCGATCCTGCTCGTGTGGTGGCTGAACACGGTACGCAGGAGCAGGGCCCAGCGGAGGCTGGAGGAGCTCTCGGAGGCACCATGAGCGCCTCAGGCCGCCGCAAGCCCTTGTCGGCGGACACCACCTTCATGGCAGTCGGCACCTTCCTGTCGCGCCTGACCGGTGTCGGACGTCTGGCTGCCCTTGCTTACGCCCTGGGGGTCTCGGGGGTAGCCGACGCCTACAACCTTGCCAACACCACCCCCAACATCGTCTACGACCTCGTGCTCGGCGGCGTGTTGTCGGCCACCTTGATCCCCGTCTTCGTGGAGCGCATGGCCACCCGCTCGGCACGGGAGTCGACCCGGGCGATCTCAGCCGTGGTCTCCCTCGCCTGTGTGGTGATGGCCGTGGCCACGGTGGTCTTCGTCGTGGCGGCTCCGCTGCTCGTGCGCGTCTACACGATCCTCAACCACAGCCCTGCCAGCGCCGATGAGCGGTGGGTCGCCACCTACCTGCTAAGGCTGTTCGCCCCTCAGCTGGCCTTCTACGGGCTGATCACCCTCATGACAGCCCTGCTCAACTCCCGGCAGCGCTTCTTGTCGCCCATGTTCGCTCCGATCGCCAACAACCTGGTCGTCATCGGCCTCCTTGTCGGGGTCGGCCTTCTCGCCAGCCGCCCCAGCCTCTCGAGCGTCAGGTCCGACCATGGCCTGCTGCTCGCCCTGGGGATAGGCACCACGCTGGGGGTGGCAGCCCAGGCGGCGGCCATGGTGCCGAGCCTGGCGGCTGCCGGTGTCCGGCTCAGCTGGGTCTGGGAGCCCCGCCACGAGGCGGTCGGCACGATCGCCCGCCTGTCCGGGTGGACCTTCGGCTTCGTGGCGGCCAACCAGCTCGCCCTGTTCGTCGTGCTCGTCCTGGCTGTCGGCGTGGGGCCAGGGACCGTGAGCGCCTACTCGTACGCCTACATCTTCTTCCAGCTGCCCTACGGGATCGTCGCCGTGTCGATCATGTCTTCCATGCAGCCCGACTTGGCCCAGCGCTGGAGCTTGGGGGACCTGGCCGGCTTCCGCCGCCAGGTAGCGTCGGGCCTGCGGGCCACCCTGTCGACCATAGTGCCGGCAGCCGTGGGTTACGTGGTGCTGGCCCGGCCCATCGTGGACCTCCTCCTGCGTCACGGGGCGGCGTCCACCGGCGGCACCGAGTCGGTGGCCCAAGGCCTCACCTACCTGGCACTGGGCCTGCCGGGCTTCTGCTCCTACCTCTTCTTGATGCGCGTGTACCAGTCGATGCAGGACACCCGGACACCCTTCTTCATGTACGTGCT
>Ga0070738_10006038_pt1 | contig 12904 bp, 12 predicted proteins | sample Coa_R2_2_FD_66446 | JGI IMG/M metagenome (GOLD analysis project Ga0070738, IMG submission 66446) | Surface soil microbial communities from Centralia Pennsylvania, which are recovering from an underground coalmine fire - Coalmine... | ecosystem: Environmental > Terrestrial > Soil > Unclassified ... | reverse complement strand
GGCTGGTTGGTCATCGGCCAACCTGGTCGCCAAAGCGGATGAGGGACTGTATATCGCGAAACGAGAGGGCCGCGATCGCTTTGTGGTGGTGCATTAGGAAAGTGACAGCCCTGCTTGTACCGGCTTGTACCGGCTTGCGCTGGCGTTTGCGTAAATTTAACGGTTCTGTAGCGCATCTCGGCCAACTACAGCGATTTCAGGTGCATAGAGTCTATAGCCGTTCTAAATCATCCATGAAATAGCCCTGTATGCAACCGTCTTTATCGTTGTGGCAGGCAACGATATGAGGGGAGTCCAATTTATCGGGCGTGGAAAAAGCAATGGCAAAATTCAAAGGCCGGATGACTTTCAGACAGCCATCAGCGATCGCAAAGTAGCGACCGTGCGGTGCGGCAATGGGTTCGGACAGACTCGTTGCGCCCCTGATTGCTCCAACAGTGGCATTTCCTGCCAGCAGCTACGGCAAAACCAGTACACCTGTTGGTAACGGATATGCCGTAGCATTTGGTGAGAGCAGCAGGGGCAAGCATTCATTGAAACAGTCCTTTATTAAGTTAGTGAATTGAGTAAATTACAAACAGAAAAAACCGACACTTCCTATAGTTCAAATATAACTTTTAACTATGAAGGAAGTTTAAAAACAAATCTGAAACCAACATTTTTTGAGCAAGATTATCATCGCTTGCTAACTCAAACTTGAAATTACCACTTCATCGCCTGAGCAATTTGCTGAACCAGATCAACTGAGTGAAATGGCTTCGAGATAGTCGCCATCACTCCTAGCTTTGAAATCAAATTTGAATTGGGTAAAGCGCTACTGGCCGTCAATAGCACCACCGGAATGCTTTGTGTGGCTGAATCAGCGCGAAGATGCTGTAAGAAAGCAAATCCATCCATTTCAGGCATCATCACATCCAGGATAATGGCATCAGGCTGCTCGACGCGTGCTTGCGCTAAAGCATCTTTGCCTGATGCGGCAAGTAATACATCCCACCCTCCCAAGAGCTGCAGACATGCTGCAACCACCTCTCGAATGGGAGCCTCATCATCCACAATTAGGATTCGTTTCGCGGTCATACCAACCACCCATCACAGTCTGGTAGGAATAATCGATATGGCACTGAGCTTTCGCCCACGTTAGTGATCACCATGCGGTATTAAACTCCCGATGATTTTCAGGCTAAAGCAAGAATCTGGAGAAAGTTTGGAGAAATGGCTTGAATCCTAAAGGAAAGGTTAAATTAACAGCGATCGAACGGATTAGCTCCAACCAGCTAACCGATTAATTTCCTGGACGATCTGAATGGGGTCAAAGGGTTTCATGATCAGCCCTGCACCGCCCAGCGTTTTATACTCAGCTTGCTCCATTGGCTGGACTTTGGCCGTTAGAAAAATGACTGGAATGGCCTGGGTCTGTGCGTTGTGTTGCAAATGCTGAAACGTTTCGACCCCATCCATTCCCGGCATGGAAACATCGAGAAGAATGACATCGGGCTGTTCCGTTGCTGCGATCCGAATGGCCTCGGCACCAGACTCAGCCGTTATCACGTCCCACTGGGCCAGTTTTATCAGACACAGGCGCACGACTTCGCGAATCCGTTCTTCATCATCTACTACTAAGATGCGTCTACTCGTCATGGTTCTACCTGCTGTTTGCCTGTTTTCTGTCTGCTTGCGCGTTTATCTGGCCTTAGCTTCCACCCGATTGGATGAAGCGGCTACCCGTTTAGCGCGTTTCATGATTGAGCAGCGGCAGTGTAAAGAAAAAGGTACTGCCGTGCCCCCAGTGACTTTCGACCCAGATTCGTCCCTCGTGTTGATGGACAATCGATTTACAAATGGCTAACCCTAGCCCTGTCCCGCCTTTATCGCGCGAGTCTGAGGCATCCACCTGCTGAAAGCGTCCAAAGATACTTTCTAGTTTATCGGTGGGAATGCCGCGTCCCTGATCATGGACTGCAAAACGGACATGGGTATTGCCTAATGCGTCCATCAAACGACTCGTGCCCACATTCCTGATCGCAACGGCATGGGTAGCAGCTGTGGTGGTATTATCTGGCTCCTGACGATCGATCGCGGCCGATAGCGTTACCGTGCCGCCGAAGGGAGAAAACTTGATGGCATTGCTCAGTAAGTTTGTAAATGTTTGAATGATGCGATCGGGGGCAACCCAAATTTGCGTTGATAGTGGTTGCACCATCAGCCGAACGCCAGCCTCCTGGGCGCTGTTTTCCATAATTTCGATCGATTGCTGCATCAGAGTGGCGACATCACACCACTCGCGTGTTAGGGAAACTTTGCCACTCTCCAATTTTTCGAGATCTAGTACATCGTTGACGAGCCGCACCAACCGTTCTGTATCGATCGCGGCGACCTCAATCATGCGTTTCATGACAGCAGGCTCATCATCGATCACCCCGGTTGCCAACAACCCCAACGAACCACGAATGGAGGTTAGCGGTGTCCGCAGTTCGTGGCTGACGATTGAAATGAATTCATTCTTCATCTTTTCCACCCTCTGCCGCTCGGTGATATCTTCCCCAATGCTGATGGTGCCAATGAAATTACCGTACGAATCTTGCAGTCTGGTATTGTTCCAGGCAATCAGTCGTTCTTCTCCCGTTTTGGTGAGAATGGAGTCCTGATAATAGGGATGGGCATTTTGGGTTAAGACCTCGGCAAAAACTTTTTGCATGGCTTGCTGGTGCGATGGCAGCAAAAACATTTCAAACCAATTTTTTCCGATCACCTCTAGCTGTGTGTATCCTGTCAGGGTTAAGAAGAACGGATTGACATAGTTGATGTGTCCCGATTGATCGACTCCCACGACGATTAACTGCACATGGTCGAGTAGCGATCGCCAGCGCCGTTCAGCTTCGCGGATGAACGCCGTCGCTTGCTGCCGCTCCTGTAACTCAATTTGAAGCTGGGTATAGAGTTCCGACTGCTGAATGGCGATCGAAAGCTGACTGGCAATTTGCTGCAACAGATCAATTTCCCAGGATTGCCAGTCCCAGGGCTCGGTATTTTGATAGATCGCCAGCAGTCCCCATAGACTCGATCCTGCGAAGATCGGGGCCGCTGCGTACGCTCTGGCTTGAAACTGCTCCAGCAACTCAATATGACATGGTTGCAAACCCGCCCCGTAGATATCGGCAACAACAAAGGTTTCATGCTGTTGAAAGCGGCCACCCTCTGTGTCTTGGAGATAGGTGTCGTTCCAGACTTTGGGCACCCCTGGTTCCACCAGCTTTACCCAGTTTGAACCAGCGGACTCAACAATAAACTCACCGCTCCAACCAGGACGAAACTGATACACGGCAACGCGATCAACCTGTAGCGTCTGCCGAACGGCATTAACAGCCGTCGTGAGGATGGCGTTGAGATCCAGGGATTGACGGATTGCCTGGGTAATATTCCAGCGTAATTGCTCCTGTCGAGCCTGCTGCTGAAGGGCAATTTCGGCCCGCTTGCGATCGCTGATTTCAATCACGATGACGCCAACGCCAACGGTTTCAGCCGGACTGTTATAGTTCCAGATGGGAAAGTAGGATGCCAACCAATAGCGCAAGATACCCGGTTGACTGGGCACTGCCGCCACAATATCGCGATTGAGGATTGGCTGTCCCGTTGTTAGCACTTGCTGGAGCAACGGATTGACGATCGGAGCCAGATCCGGCAAGATGTCTGTCGTTGTCTTGCCCAGATGAGCCGCGATCGAGCGGCCATTGATCGTGGCCAGGGCTTCATTGACCTGGACAAACCGCAAATTTTGATCATGGATGCACAGTCCAATTGCGGCTGAAGATGCTGCATTAAAAAAGCTGCCTAATAAATCAGTACTGCGCTGCAGCTCAGCCGTTCGCGCTGCTACCTGCCGCTCCAGTTCAATGTTGGCATGTTCTCGAATGATTTCAGCCTGCTTACGCTCAGTCTCATCTGTAAGCGTACCCACCCATTCACGGACACTCTGATCAGGATTTTTGACCGGGACGCCCCGCACCGTAAAGTCGCGGTATTGACCGTTGCTGGCGCGAAGACGATACTCGATGTCATACCGAGTTTGGGTACTGATCGCCTGTTGCCAGCTTTGCACCGAGCGGTCGCGATCGTCTGGGTGCACATAATCAACCCACCCCCACGGGTTCGTCTCATCCCAGGGTTGCCCCGTCAAGTCAGCCCAGGTGGGAGAGATGCTAGTCATATTGCCCATCGCATCGGTTGTCCATACGATCTGGACGGTGGCATTGACTAGAGAACGATAGCGTTCTTCACTTCGTTGGATTGCGGCTTCCGCCTGGGTACGCTCATTAAGCTCAGTTTGCACCTGCTCTAGCAGCGCTGATTGTTGCAGCGCAATGCTGAGCTGAGAAGCGATTTGTCGCAGCAGATCAATCTCTGAGTTGTGCCACGAACGAGGCGTACAGTGGTGCGCGACCAATAACCCCCACAGCTCATTGTTTTTGAGAATCGGTACGACCAAATTTGCCCTGACCTGGAATTGAGCGAGAAACTCAACATGGCAGGGGCTAAGGTCGGCAGCGTAAATGTCTGACTTTGCCGTTACCAACCCCTGCTGGAACGGTTTGATATAAGTTTCACCGATGCAGGGGTCATGGATGTTAAACGGTAAGATTGCCAGTCGCCCATCAACGACAGACTCGACGGTAACGGTGCCGCCCCAGTTGGAAGCAAACCGGAAGATGATCACGCGGTCAGCCTGGAGAAACTGCCGCACCTCATCAACCGTGGTCTGGAGAATATCTGGCAAACTGAGCGATTGCCGGATCTGGTGCGTTATGTGCGTGATCAGCCGCTGGTGCTCAAACTGCTGTTGCATCAGTGCTTTGCTTGTCTGGGCTTCACTTAAGGCTACTCGCAGGCGATCGGCATTTTCATCCATCAACTGGCGATTGAGCCGTTCTACGGTTCGTCGGCTGTCGCGTAGGTTGGTAGTCAAGAGTGTAATTAACAGCGATATCACCGCAAACAGAAGTAGTCGCAGCCCGTCGTCACTGGTGGCGATTTGAAACTGCCCCATCGGCGTTAGAAAGTAATGGTTGATCGCTAACGTCGAGAGGCCGATCGCCAAAATTGCCGGTAGCAGTCCGCCATACCAGGCACTCACAGCAATGGCACCATAAAAGAAGGCACCGATCGTGCGACTGATCACAGCCATCAGCCAGAGGCTTAGCAGCAGCGCGATTGCGGTTGCGGCGATCGCGACACCGTATGGGAATAGTCGTTGATACCACCTCATCGTTACAGATTCCCGCTACTGGGCAGGCTTTAGTGGTTGACGGAACTGCGTTCGCTCCAGGCGATTAAGCACTCGTGTCATCAGTTCCGCAATCAGTACAGGTTTGGTAATGAAATCATCAGCTCCAGCCGTAAATGCTTGCTGAATCAACGTTGCATCGGTATGAGCCGTTACCACCAGAATTGGCACATCGCCCCAGTGAGCGTCCTGCCGCACAACCCGGCACAACTCCAGACCACTAACCTGGGGCATTTCCAGATCCAGTAGTACCAGATTCGGCGACGTTGCCGTAAAGACCTCCCAGAACCGTTGCGGTTCACTCAGCGTTACAGCCGCCAGTCCCTGCTCAGTCAGCACCGTCGAGAGATGCGCCAGGACACCGTGATCATCGTCCACAATGAGAACTTTGGCCGTTCCCACTGATGGCTTTGGCAAAACGCGGGCGATCGCCTGAAAAATTTGTGCTGTCGTGGCTGGTTTGTGTAGAAATTGACTGGCTCCCAACCGTGCCGCCGCCAGTCGATCGTTCAAACTATCGCGTCCAGTAAACACCAGTACCGGAATGGTGGGATGCTGCTGCTTCAACCTTTTCAGCCAGCTTAACCCATCTTCATTGTGCGCTGGAAAGGTGAGATCCAGTAAGATGACATCCGGTGCGGTCTGGTCGAGCAACAATTGAGCGGCGGTCGGATGAGGCACTGTTTTAATGTGCAGCGATCGCCCTTCGGCTTCTACCTGCAACCGGGCCGTTAAGTCGCTGTCGTCATCTACGACCAGCACTCGCGGCCATTGATTCGTGGGAGGAGTCGGTGAGACAGTGGACTGGTTTCTTTGCGTCAACTCTTGCCGTAGTGCCTCGATCCAACGTGCCAGCTGCTGAATCTCTACAGCGGTCAGGGTCGTACTCGAGCGCAACACAGTTTCGATCTGTTTCGCCAGCACCGAGCCCTGTGGAAACCCGTAAATGCCCAATGCCCCGACCAGCTTATGAACTGTTTGCAGCGCCTCCTGCCGCAGGTCGGCTGTCAGCGTCCCCGCCTGTGTGGCGACGATCGCGCGTTCCAACAGATCAACCTGAGTCGTGAAAGAATCTTTGAACCGCTCCCACAGGGCAGCCATCACGCTTGCAGCCGTCTTTTGAGAGTCGCTGTCTGTGCTGAAAGCCGTTGATGGTGCAGCACCGGAAACGTCTGGGGGATTGGTTGCGTTCGGACTGGGGGGGCTGGCGGTATGAGCAGCGTCCAGCGATCGCAAGCGATAGCCAAAGCCATATATTGTCTCGATGAGGTCGTGAGTGACTCCAGCCGCTTTGAGCTTCTGTCGGATCGCTTTAATGTGGCTACTGATAGCACTTTCGGTAGGTGGCTCGCCAAACTCCCACAGGCGATCGATCATGGCTGAGCGACTAAAGATTTGTTGGGGATTCAGCAGCAGCAGCGTCAAAATGCCATGCTCTTTCGGCGTTAGTCGCAGCAGTTGCTCGCCATAGCAGATCTCACTGGTCTGGCAGTCAAGCCGCAGATTTTCCCAGGTCACCACCGCAGGGGTTGTGAGGCTAGGCCGCCGCAATAGCGCCCGCACACGTGCCAGCAATTCCGGTAGATGAAAGGGCTTGACCATATAATCATCCGCCCCGGCATCTAATCCCAACACGCGATCGCTGGTTCCATCTTTGGCAGTCAACAGCAAAATTGGCGTTTGGTCGCCTCGCGTTCGCAACTGTTGGCAGACGCTAATGCCGTCTAGTCGAGGGATGTCCACGTCTAACAGCAGTAAATCGTACTCACCCTGCTCGGCCATCGCCAGCGCTGAGTGACCATCTTCGGCAATTTCCACGATGTAGCGCGCTGCCAGGGCTTGCTCAATCAAAACACAGGTAGACTGGTTATCCTCCACCAATAAAATTTTCACGTGTTACTTGCTCGCCTTCTCTCAGTAGGACGCGATACTGTCAACCATCGCATGTAAAGTTGAGGAAACTGTGAAGAAAACAATTTAATCATCCCTGTTCTGGCTACTGGACTAAACCGAGTGCGGACGGCGATCGCGTATTGGTCGGGAACGATCGCGCTCTATCCCTCAGTCTTCACCGGCTCGTGCACAATTAACCAGTTACCGTCAGGGTCGTAAGCATAGATTTCTCTGCCGTGAGCAGCAATTATGATCTCGCCCGGCGGCGGACAACCCAACGTGGTTAAGTGAGCGATCGCGGTTTCTAAATCCTCGACTGCCAGACACAGACTCCACCCCGAAATAGCGTGGGACGCTGGGTGTGGCGGATGGGGCGTGGCTCCAGGGCGAAAAATGCCAAGCTTCAGGCCAGACAAGTCAAATTCAGCATAGACATTTGCCTGGAAAACGTCCGGCTCTCGACTCAAAAGCTGAGCGTAGAACCGTACCAAACCATCAAAGTTCCGGGACGCCAACGTGAGTAGAGCCGTCTTATAGCGTAAAGGCATAGATCACAGGGCTAGGGGTTTGGTGTTTGGGCAAGTATGATCCACTACCGATCGGCTCGCCGCTGCCCTGTTCTTTAGCGAACAAGGCGATAGATCGTACTGGATCCACCATACGCATCGTCAAAATTGGTGTCGGACTCCCATTGAAACAGCGCTCTGGATGAGGAGTTAGACAACACATGGTTACATCCATCGTCCAGTCCAATCCCAATATGTGCTTCGCCAAACGCGATCACTAAATCGCCCGCTTTCGCTTCTGCGGGTGAAACTTGCTTGCCACGTCCATTTTGTAGTGCTTCGTACAGCGATGGTACATAATTGGGGTTGTCGCCCAAGGGCGCGATGCCTGCCTTGCTAAGAACACGGTTGACTGACCAGGCACACGCATTGTTGCCGCCATCAGGGCCGTCTGCGGTACACATGCCGCGCAAGCTAGTGGCCGCCGCAAGGATCGCGGCATTCAGGTCAGGCGTTGCGGTACTATGGGCGACAATTTCCTGGAAATAGACGCCCGCCGTTTGCGGCCCAATGATGCCCTGATAGGCACCCGTATTGTTGAGTCGATGGGTCTCTTTGAATGCACTGACGTCTGCTGTTGAGAGGTCAAAGCCCTGCTGCTTGCAAAGTTGGACAAACGCTGTCAGTGTTTCTAAGCCAATGACACCTGGTTTGCCCAGCTTCATCAATTGCTTGAGCTGGTTCAACTGGTCAACGGGCAGATTTTTGAGGATCGCGAAGGCATAGCTCTCCTCAATCGAAAGGTTGGTTGGGTCAATCGCTTCGATCGCGACAGCAGTAACCATAGCTTCACCTGTAATCTGGAATTGGCAGCGGCATACCAAACCTGGCGTCTTAACCACTGCTGGACGCTATGACCATAACGCTCTAATGAGAGAACACAGATTTATCGGACAGAAAATTTAACGTCTGGCCGTCATGCATCTGTTGGCCGCGTCCATCCATACAACCGCAACAAGCGCATCTATGCCTGAAGGACCCGAAATCAAACAAGCCGCGGCGGCTGTAGCGCGCGCGATCGCCCATACGCCGATCGTCAACATTTCCTTCGCTTTTGAGCGTCTGAAACCCTACGAACCAATCCTGGTCAACGAGCAAATTTGGGCCGTACAAGCCAAGGGCAAAGCAATGCTGATTCGCTTCCCAAACCAGCTCAACATCTATAGCCACAATCAGCTTTACGGCAAGTGGTACATTCAAAACGCAGGTGCGTACCCCACCACAAATCGTCAGCTGCGGTTGGCAATCCACACCGCCAAACAGTCAGCATTGCTCTACAGTGCCTCCGACATCGATGTCATTACAGATGAACAGGTGGCTGTCCATCCCTTTCTCAGCCGTCTGGGGCCGGATGTGTTGGACGATGCTACCACCGTAGAGCAGGTGCAAGAACGCTTCCTCGACAGGCGATTCTACCGTCGTGGGTTAACGAGTTTACTGCTCGATCAGGGCTTTCTGTGCGGATTGGGCAACTACCTCCGTAGTGAAGTGCTGTTTGTGGCGAGAGTGCATCCGTCTCGGCGTCCCGTTGAATGTACACCGGAGCAAATTATGAGCCTGGCGGAAGGCGCGATCGCCGTCAGTCGCCAGTCCTACCGCACCAAGGGCATTACCAACAATCTGGACATTGTGGCCCAACTCAAGCAGCAGGGCTACACGCGCCAGCAATACCGCTTTTGGGTCTTCAACCGTGACGGCAAGCCCTGCCATATTTGCGGCACACTCATTCTTAAAGACATTGCGGGAGGACGGCGGATCTACTACTGCCCTCACTGTCAGCGACAATGAAGCAGCACCGCACGATGGTATAGCCGTCGCCCGATCCAGGATGGCAGCAGCGAGTCAGCAAGCCTGACTCAGAATCGGCGATGAGCGATTGCCCCTGTCCTCCGCTTGCTGACCAACGCGATATTTCGCCTGACCGATGCCTTGTCGCAGCAAAATGATGCATTCTAGATGACATGCAATCACACTCTTCCTCCACAATCACAGCCAGCCCCACCACATCGTTTTACGTGTGGCAAAACTATCGCTGTGCCTACGATCGACTCTCACCCAGCGGTACACCAGAGGGTATGCCGCTACTGCTAATTCACCCGATCGGCGTCGGGCTGTACCGCAAATTTTGGCACCGCTTTTGCGACGAGTGGTATCGCCACGGGCAGAACAACCTGATTTACAACCCGGATTTGCTGGGCTGTGGCGAGAGTGATATGCCGATCGTCGCGTATGAGCCATCTGATTGGGCCGCTCAACTGCAGTATTTCTTGCAAACGGTGGTCAAAACGCCGGTCGTCGTGATTGTCCAGGGCGCACTCTTCCCCGTGGCGATCGAGCTTGTACACCTGCAACCCGATTACATTGGAGGGCTGATACTGGCTGGCCCACCGGCTCGCACATTAATTGACAAACCAACTCCGACCTGGCAGACGCGCCTGAGCTGGAATATCTTCAATTCGCCTGTGGGTGATGGGTTCTATCGCTACGCGCGGCGATCGCAATTTTTGCGATCGTTTTCCACGCGGCAGCTATTTGCCAGCGCTACAGCCGTCGATGGTGAGTGGCTGGAAATGCTCCAGCAGGGCGCACACGATCCGGCCAGTCGTCACGCCGTATTCTCATTTTTGGCCGGTTTCTGGCGACAAGACTACTCCGCTAAAATCGCGGCCATCACGCAACCAACCCTGGTTGTGATGGGCGATCAGGCCTCTAGCATTAGTCGCAAGGGCAAGGCAGAAACCCCCGACGAACGGTTGCAAGACTACTTGACCCAGTTGTCCAACGGCGAAGGCGTGAAGCTTCCTGGACGCAACGTGTTGCCCTACGAATCAACCGCCGCATTTGTAACGACTACCATTTCATTTGTCAAAAGCCTGAAGACGCCGTAGTACGGGACAGCAGCATGGCAGATGGCGATCGCGAAAGAATTTACGGCTGGGTCAGGGCCATTTTTTCACAAAACCTCGCGCTATTGGGCTGCATACCGCAGGGGTAATTTTGGCGTTGAACCCGATCCAGCGCAGTGATAGCCGGGAACTGGTCGGATGTTGCTCCACTGGGCGTAACTACCGCTTGGCAAAGGCAGCAGGTAAAGCGTCAACTGTCCCTGACACCACTCACCACTGCCGTCGCTCAATTCCTCAAAGTAACCTCGCACAACGCGACCCCGTCCGCCTTCGCAGGCTACCCCTGCCGGGCTCTTAATCCACAGGGTGCCAACGTAGGCTGTGCCGTGATAGCGAGTGGTATACGACACTTTATCTCCGGCACAGCCAAAGGCAGCAGAGGGAAAAACCGTGTCGCCGCTGGTACTACGAAACGCATTTTGCCCAGCGAAGGCGGCGTTAACACCAGGCAGAAGAACGGACAGTAGACCGATCGGCAGCAGGAGCGATTTCCAGAATTGCATACAGCGGATCCTTACAGGTTGAAAATTGTGCTGAAGGATACTTCTTGAGTGAACAACCGGATTTCGCAATTGTTGAGGAGCGAAAACACGATAATGGAGAACGGTAGCGTGTGAATGGCGAGGGGGAATCATGTTTTTTCACAAAAACGAGCAACTGGAAACGCTAGGCGATCGCATCCTGGAAGCGACCTGGGCCGAATTTCCAGGCCTAGCCCGTAACCAGATCGCCCTCACCTGGCTGGTATACGACCCACCGGCACCCGTCAACACAGGGGGTGCCCTCAGTGCGGAAGCATTCTGGCACTATTCGCCACGCGGCTTTAGCTACCGTGGCGTCGAACGGATCTATCCTGCCAGCGTAGTGAAATTGTTTTATCTCGTGGCCATTCATGAATGGCTGGAGCAAGGCATGGCGCAGCCGTCATCGGAACTCGAACGTGCCATGAAAGACATGATTGTGGACTCCAGCAACGATGCTACCAGTCTGGTTGTGGATGTGCTGACTGGAACAACGAGCGGCCCGGAACTGCCCGCCGCACCGTTTGAGACCTGGAAACAGCAGCGCAACATCGTCAATCGCTATTTTCAGTCCCTCGGTTGGCCAGAACTCGACACGATCAACGTGAATCAGAAGACATGGTGCGATGGAGCCTACGGGCGTGAGCGGATATTTTTGGGTGAGTTGATGGACAATCGCAACATGTTGACGACAACCGCGACCGCACGACTGCTGCACAGCATTGTTGGCGGTGTGGCGGTATCGGCGGCGCGATCGCAGGCCATGATGCAGCTCATGCGGCGATCGCTCAACCCGGCAGATCTTGTCGCCGATCCCGAAAATCAAGTAACCGGCTTTCTGGGGGCAGGACTCCCGCCTGATGCCCGCCTCTGGTCAAAAGCGGGGTTAATGAGCCGTGTACGTCATGATGCAGCCTATATTGAGCTGCCCGACGCCCGCCCCTATTTACTGGTAGTTTTCACGGAAGGAACCGCGCACAGTCAAAATGAGGCAATCCTCCCGTTTGTTTCCCGACAAGCCGCCGCCGCCGTGATGGGTTTATAGTCCGTGGTCGCATCGTCCGTCACACCACAAACGGCAAAATGGGCAAAAAATGACCCCAATGGGGAAGGCCATAATAGCGAAAAAATTGCTTTCCTGGAAATGGAACATTTACGCGCTCAAGTCAAGTCATTCATGACTAAGTCGTGAATATCCCACCGAAAAGTATCTGTAATCCATCTTCAGTTTGTTGTAGCTATTAACCGAAAAAGCAGCAAACTATGAAGCATTTTTTAGCGGGACAGCGATTATGAAATATCAGGATGCCTGGCGATTTTCGGCACAGTTTCTCTTTAGCTTTATTGTATTAGTTTTCTGCCTTTGTAAGCTATCTGGAACGGCAGATGATCGCGACAATGCCCTGTATTGGGGTGGAATCACAGGCATTTTAGCCTGGTGGATGCCATCGCCTGGGAATGGTCAGCGCACGATGCAAGAAGAGCGTGAAAACTCGATCAGTTTATCGAATGCCACAATCGAAAAGACGCAGATCCAGGCGACACAAACAACAAACGATCGGGCAATTCGCACTAATACCAACTAAGCAATTTTGTGGAATTCAGCCGAACTGCTGTCCATAAAAATACCCCCGACCACGCGATCGAGGGAACAACGTTCAACGATTGGCTTAATTCAAGGGTAATTTCCCGTGCTGCCGTCTTTGTTGACCCACTGTGCTAAGGTGACATGAAAATCAG
>Ga0070738_10006037_pt1 | contig 12904 bp, 11 predicted proteins | sample Coa_R2_2_FD_66446 | JGI IMG/M metagenome (GOLD analysis project Ga0070738, IMG submission 66446) | Surface soil microbial communities from Centralia Pennsylvania, which are recovering from an underground coalmine fire - Coalmine... | ecosystem: Environmental > Terrestrial > Soil > Unclassified ... | reverse complement strand
TCTCGCCGGCCGAGCGCGACCGCGTGCTCGCGCGCGCGCTGGAGGTCGGGGTCTCGCTCGTCGAGACCGCCGACGCGTACGCCGGCGGCAACATGGAGATCGCCGTCGGCCGCGCGGTCGCCGAGCGGCGGGACGTCGTCGTCGTGACCAAGGGCGGAACGGACCGCGCCACCTCGCCCGCGCGCAAGCGGTTCGACGCCGCGTACCTGCGCGCGAGCGTGGGCCGCTCGATGAAGCGGCTCGGCCGCGAGCCCATCGACGTGTACCTGCTGCACAACCCCAGCCAGAACGCGATCGAGAGCGGCGAGGCGGTCGACGCCCTGCTCGAGATGAAGCGCGAGGGCATGATCGCGCACTGGGGCGTCAGCGCGGGGGACGTCGAGGTCGGGCGCGCGGCGCTGCGCAAGGGCGCCGAGGTGATCGAGCTCGCGTACAGCCTCGTGCACTCCTCCGACCTGCACCGGCTCGCGGGCGAGATCATCGTCAGCGGCGCGGGCGTCCTCGCGCGATCGACGCTCGGCTACGGCCTGCTCGCCGGCGGCTGGGACGCGCGCCGGGAGTTCCCGCCGGGCGATCACCGCGCCGACCGCTGGACCCAGCCCGAGCTCGAGAGACGCATCGAGCAGCTCGCGGCGCTGCGCTTCCTCGTGCGCGGCGACGTCCCCACGCTGCGATCGGCGGCCGTGCGGTTCGTGCTGTCCAACCAGATCGTCTCGAGCGCCGTGCTCGGGCCGCGCAACGTCGAGCAGCTCGAGGACATCGTGCGGGAGGTCGGGATGGGACCGATCTACCTCGGCGACGACGACCTGATGCGCATCCCCCGGGCGCTGCAGTCGGTGGGGATCGAGCCGTGAGCGCCGCCGAGCGCGCCAGGGCGGCCGAGGTCGCGCTGAAGGTCGCCGAGGAGGCCGCGGAGGTCGTCCGCCGGGTATACGGCGCGCCGTTCGACGTCGACTACAAGGCCAAGGACGACCCGGTGACCCGCGCCGACCGGGAGGCGAACGCCCTCGCGTGCGCGCGCCTCGCCGCCGAGTTCCCCGGCGTGCCCGTCGTGGCCGAGGAGAGCGACCCGGACGACTACGCCGGGTTCGCGCGCGCAGGCGCCGCTTGGTTCGTCGACCCGCTCGACGGCACCCGCGAGTTCGTGGCGAGAAACGGCGAGTTCGCCGTGATGCTCGGCCTCGCCGAGGCGGGACGCGCGACGGTCGGCGCGATCGTCGCTCCGGCGTGGCGTCGATCGTTCGTCGGCATCGTCGGCGTCGGCGCGTGGGAGGTGGCCGCCGACGGCTCGCGGCGCGCGATCCGCGTCTCGTCGCAGGCGACGCTCGCGGGCGCCTCGTTCGTGATCTCCCGCTCGCGCGACCCGGAGCGCGTGAGGGCCTTCGCCCGCGCGGCGGGCGCCCGGGAGGCCGTCTCGCACGGCAGCTCCGGGTTGAAGGGCGTGCTCGTGGCGAGCGGCGTCCACGACGTGTACTTGCAGCCTGGACGCGCGGGCATGAGGTGGGACGCTTGCGCGACCGAGGCCCTGGTGCGCGCCGCGGGCGGCGAGTGCACCGACGCGGACGGCGCGCCGATCGACTACGCCCGCGAGGACCTGCTCAACGGGCGCGGGCTGCTCGCCACCAACGGGCGGCTGCACCGCGACGTGCTCGAAGCGCTGCGCGCCGCCGGTGACCGATGAGCGCTCCGGCGACCTCGCCCGAGTGCGTCGAGCGCTTCTCCGAGGAGGCCCGACGCGCCGTCTACGACGCCATCGCGCTGCGCCGCGACGTGCGCCACTTCCGGCCGGGCGAGGACGTCGACGACGCCACCCTCGCGCGCGTCCTCTCCGCGGCGCACCTCGCTCCGAGCGTGGGCTTCTCGCAGCCGTGGGGGTTCGTCGTCGTCCGCGATCGCGAGCGGCGCGCCCGCGTCCGCGAGAGCTTCTTGCGCTGCCGCGAGGCCGAGAGCGCGCGCTTTCCGCCCGCCCGCCGCGAGCAGTACCGGTCGCTGCGGCTCGAGGGGATCCTGGACTCGGCGCTGAACGTGTGCGTCGCCGTCGACCTCCGATCGCGGGGCGAGGCCATCCTCGGCACCACCGTGCAGCCGGAGGCCGTGCGCGCCAGCGCGTGCTGCGCCGTGCAGAACCTGTGGCTCGCGGCGCGCGCCGAGGGCGTCGGCGTGGGCTGGGTGAGCATCGTCGAGCCCGCCGTGCTGCGCGAGGAGCTCGCGCTTCCGGCGGGCGTCGAGCCGATCGCGTACCTGTGCGTCGGCAAGGCGCGCGCGTTCCGGGCGCGGCCGATGCTCGAGGAGGCGGGCTGGCTGCCGCGCCGTCCGGTCGAGGAGGTCGTGTTCGCGGAGCGATGGGCCGATCGACCCGCCTGCCCGGCCGCCGCCGCGCAGCCTCCGACGTCGGCCGCCGGCGACCGGCGCGACGCCGGCGACGCGGCGCGAGACGCGGCGCGCGGCCACCACGCGGAGCTCACGAAGCCGGCCGGCAGCCTGGGCCGCCTCGAGGAGCTCGCCGTGTGGTACGCCGGCGTGGTCGGCCGCTTCCCGTGCGCACCGCCCGAGCGCGCCGGCGTGGCGGTGTTCGCGGGCGACCACGGCGTCGTGCGCGAGGCGGTGAGCGCGTACGGCTCGCAGGTCACCGCCGCGATGGTGTGCAACGTGATGGCGGGCGGGGCGGCGATCAACGTCCTGGCGCGCCGGTACCGTGTGGAGCTCGCGCTCGTCGACGTCGGCGTCGCGGGCGACCTCAGCGCGGCGCCGGGCGCCCCCGAGGTGGCGCTCGTCTCGCGCAAGGTGCGGGCCGGCACGCGCAACCTGCGCCACGAGGCCGCCATGACCGGCGCCGAGGCGCAGGCGGCGCTCGACGCCGGCGCGCTCACGGCCGACGCGTGCATCGACGGCGGGGCGCAGATCCTGGGCACGGGGGAGATCGGGATCGGCAACACGACGTCGGCGGCCGCCCTCGCGTGCGTCTTTCTCGGCGCGGCCCCCGCCGACGTCGTGGGGCGCGGCACCGGCGTCGACGACGCCGCGCACGCGCGGAAGATCGCGGTCGTCGACGACGCGCTCCGCCGCGAGGCGCTCTCGCCGGGCGATCCTCTGCGCGCGCTCGCGTGCGTGGGCGGGCTCGAGCTCGCGGCGATGGTCGGTCTCATGCTGCGCGCCTCGGAGCGCCGCGTGCCGGTCGTGCTCGACGGCTTCCTCGCCGGAGTCTCCGCGCTCGTCGCGCGCGCCATGCGCCCCTCCGTCGTGGCGTCGCTGCTGGCGTCGCACGCGTCGGCGGAGCGCGCCGGCCCACGCGTGCTCGAGGCGCTCGGGCTCGCTCCCCTGCTGTCGCTCGGGATGCGCCTCGGCGAGGGCACGGGGGCCGTGCTGGGGATCGACCTCGTGCGCTCGGCGGTCGCCCTCCAGCACGAGATGGCCACGTTCGCCACCGCCGGCGTGCGCCGCGCCCGCCATGGCTAGCAATCCCGCGCTGCGGGCCGCCCGCGCGGCGTTCGTGTTCCTCACGCGCATCCCCGTCGGCGGCCACCCGTACACGAGCGCCGAGTGGGCCTGGGCGCCGGCGCACTTCCCGCTCATCGGCCTCGTGCTCGGCGGCGTCCTCGCCGCCGTCGACCAGGCGCTCCGTCCCCTGGGGCCGCTCGTCGACGCCGTGCTCGTCATCGCCGCGTCCCTCATGCTCACCGGCGCGCTGCACGAGGACGGCCTCGCCGACACGGCGGACGCGCTCGGCGGCGCCGCCGATCGCGACAAGCTCTTCGCGATCCTCAAGGACAGCCGCGTCGGGACGTTCGGCGCGTGCGCGCTGCTCGTGTCGGTCGTCGGCCGCGTTGCGCTGCTCGCGCGCCTCGGGCCCGCCGCGCCGTGGGCGCTCGTGCTCGTCGGGTGCGCCGCGCGCGTCGGGCCGGTCTGGCTGATGGCGAGGCTGCCTTACGTGTCGGGCGCGGCCGCCAAGAGCCGTCACGTCGCCCGCGCCGGTGTCGCGCAGGCCGCGGTGGCGACGGCGTGGCTGCTGCTCGCGTCGGGCTGCGCCGCCGCGTCGGGCGTCGTCAGCGCGGCGCGCCTGGCCGCGCTCGGCGCGGCGCTCGCGGTCGTCGTCGCGGCCAGCGGCTGGCGCTACGTCCGGCGGGCGGGCGGGATCACCGGAGACTTCCTGGGGGCGACCGAACAGCTCTGCGAGCTCGCCGGCTACTCCGTGCTGGCGTGGGCCTGAGCGCTCTAGAGCCCCCACACGAGCGCCGCGTTCACCGCGACGAGGTACGTCGTGCCGTCGTTCGAGTCGAACGGGAAGTTTGCGTACCGAAAGAAGTTCGCGCCACCGGCGTCGAGCGAGAGCTCGAAGCCCGCCGACGCCGCCAGAAGGTGCCGCCAGCCGACCCTCACGCGCGGCACGAACGCGCCGAGCGAGACGGACGAGAACTGCGCCGTGTTCGGCTGCACGACGAGGTGCTCGAAGCCGAGGCCCGCCGCCGCGACGAGCTGATCGTCGTAGGTGGGCGCGAGCGGGAAGCGCAGCTCGTAGCCGATCTGCGAGGTGAGGCCCGAGACGACCGCCACGTCGACGGCCGTGGAGTTGAAGTGCTCGAACCCGGCCTCCGCGAAGACGGACGCGGACGGCCCGAACGCGTAGCGCACCTGCAGACCGACGCACTCCGCCCACGTGCCGCTGTCGCCGAACGACGCGGTCGCGCCGGGCGCCAGCGCCACGAGCGCCGGGCTCGAGCCCCATTTGTGCTCCGAGAAGACCGGCGAGAGCGACACGCCCCTGCCCCGCCGCAGCTTGCCGTCGCGTGGGTCGTCGTCGTCGAACGTCGACGCGGCGCCGGCGCCGGCGACCGCTCGCAGCGCTCGGGGGGCGCCGGCCCGGGCGCTCTCGTCGGATCCCGAGGCGGGACCCCCCGCGGCGTCGACGTCCCCCGGGACGTCGGTCGACGCCGACGAGTAGCCGAGCGTGCTCTGCTCGAGGCTCGCGAGGCGCTCGCGGATGCCCTCGGCGTCGGGCGCGTCGGGCTTCACGGTCAGGTACGCGCGGTAGTCGTCGATGGCGGGGTACGGATGCCCGAGCTGCTCGTGGCAGGCGCCGCGATCCCGTCGCAGCGTGGGATCGTTCGAGGCGCGGATCGCCGCGTCGAGCGCCTCGATGGCGCCCGCGCAGTCCCCGTTCTTCATGCGCGCGCGCGCGAGCTCGCCGAACGCGTCGCTGCCGAGCCGCTCGCGCTGCATGTTGAGCGGCTGCGCCTTGCGCGGCGCCGAAGCGGGGGGCGTGGTCGGCTGGCCGGCGGCGGCTTGGGCGGCCGTAGCCAGCGCCATCGCGAGCGCGCAGCCGACGCGGAGCTTGCCCATCACCCCGAGGGTATTCCAACCGGGGCTACGGGGACGAGTTTCTCGAGGGTCCGCGCGCGGGCGCGGTCAGTTCTGCTGCGGCTGCGGCGGGGGCCGCATGCGCAGGGGCATGGCCATGCGCGGTAGCATCGGGCGGCCGCCGTCGCCCGGAGGCGCGGACGCGGCGGCGACCGACGCCGACGCCGACGCCGTCGGGGCCGCGGCGCCCGGGACGACCCACGTGACCTTGCCGAAGCGCGAGGCCTTGTGGAAGTTGCCCTGGCCGAGGATGGGCGACCACGCGACGCCGGCGTTCTCGTGCATCCCGTAGAAGTTGACGCGCCATACATCGCCCGACTTCGGCGGGTGGTTGGCCGCCTTGGCGTACGCGGTCCACGGGATCGCGACCTCGACGCTGTAGCCGGTCGGCTTGCCGTCGGCGCCCTTCTGGATCTGCACGGCGCTCTTGAGCTTCGGATCCCAGTCTTCGTGGCCGAAGGGGCCGTTCGGGCCGCCGCTCGGCATCTGCAGCGTGTCGAACTGGGCCTTGAAGATCTTGTTCTGCGGGTTGATCTGAAGCTCGTAGTAGTCCTTGTTGTCGCCGCTCGGATCGGGGTCGACCATCATCTCGACGGTGTCCTTCGTCCAGAGCTTCGGCTGCCCGGCGGCCGTGTAGTCGGCCGGCTGCGACTTGGCGTCCTTGAAGCCCGTGTAGAAGTCGGCCTGCGCGACCTGGAAGAAGACGTAGAGGTTCTTCTCGTCCCAGAGCAGCTTGGCCGACGCGTTCACCGGGAACGAGGTATTCGCCTTACCCGTTCCCACGTCGACGAAAGGGCCGGTGCTCGCGGCCGCCCCCCATTCCGGCTCGTCGGCCTTGCCGTCGACTGTGATCTTGCCGCCCTTCGCGAGCTGGTTGACAAGGAGCGTCGGCAGCTCGTTCAGCGTGTGCTCCTCCGCCTGCTTCTGCGCGACGCCCGTCTTGATCTTGCCCACGATGGCGCTGTTGTCGCCGTCGTTCGGGCCGCTGATGATGCGCAGGCGCGCGTCGCCCTTCCAGACGCCCACGTAGATGCCGACGTCGCCCTGCACGTCGTCGGGCACCTTGTACGTCTGCTCGTCGACGTACACCTTGCCCTTCTCCCAGCGCTCGGGCCCGAGCAGCTGATGGCCGCCGCTCTTCTCCTCGCGCAGCGGCCCCACGTAGTCGAGGTTGCCCATCTTGCCGCTGGTCTCGTCCTTCGTGTGCGTGAAGAGGACCCAGCCGTCCTCGAGGGTGTCGTCGCAGCGCCAGTAATACGTGAGCTTGACCTCCTGGCCGGGACGGGCGCTCTCGGGGTCGAACTTGTACCCGATGAGGTGCAGCTTGTTCTCGAAGTTCACGTCGAGCTTGTGCTGCATGTCGGCGGGCGCCGTGTCGAGCACGTTCGCCTTCAGCCGCTCCTTCTCCTCGGAGCTCAGCCCCTTGCTGCCACCCACGCAGGCGACGCCGAACAGAGCCCCCAGCACAACCGCGAACAGTCCTTGGGTCTGACGCATGGCCGGGCCTTTGTATCAAGATTTGGCCCCCGCGGTCGAGCGTTCACCGCCGGCTCTTTCGCCGTGCTTCCTTTTCGCGCTTGCGCTGGGCCTTCTTCGCGTTTCGCTCCGCGGTGGAGAGCGCGCGCATCTTGGTCATGCTGTCGGCCCCCGCCGCCGACATGCCCGGCATCCCCATCGGAGGGAACCCCATCCCGGGCATGCCCGGCATGCCGGGAAACCCGGGCATTCCCATGAACCCGCCGCCGCCGCCGGCGGCCATCTGCTTTCGGAGCTGGCGCGCCATCGCGACGTTCTTCATGCCCGGCATGCGGCCCATCATCCCCATGTTCGCGCCGAGGCCCTCCATCATCTGTTTCATGAAGAGGAACTTTTGCACGAGCTCCTGGACCTGCTGCTCCGGCTGGCCCGAGCCCTTGGCGATGCGCGTCGCGCGCGCGGGCTCGCGGATGAGCGCGTACGGATCGCGGCGCTCGAAGCGCGTGAACGACTGGATCATCGCCTCGATGCGAACGAGCTCCTTGTCGTCGACCTCCACGCCGGCCGGGAGCATGTCGCCCATGCCCGGCAGCTTCGCGATGAGGTCCTTGACCGACCCCATCTTCTGGATCATGCGCACCTGCTCGAGGAAATCGTCCAGCGAGAACTGGCCCTCGAGCATCTTCATGGCCTTCTCGGCGGCGTCCTTCTCGTCGACGACCTCCTGGAAGTCCTTCATGAGGCCGACGACGTCGCCCATGCCGAGCACGCGACTGGCCATGCCGTCGGGGCGGAACTCCTCGAACTTGTCGAGCTGCTCGCCCACGCCGACGAAGCGCACCGGCGCGCCGGTCACCTCCTTGACGCTCAACGCCGCCCCGCCGCGCGCGTCGCCGTCGAGCTTCGTCAGCACGACGCCGCTCAGGCCGAGGCGCTCGTGGAACGCCTTCGACGTCTTGACGGCGTCCTGCCCGATCATCGCGTCGACCACCAGCAGCACGTTCTCCGGCGAGACCGCGCCCTTGATCTCGACGAGCTCGTTCATGAGCGCCTCGTCGATCGCGAGCCGGCCCGCGGTGTCGTACACGACGACGTCGCAGGCGCCCTTCTTGGCGCGCGCCTCGGCGAGCGCCCCCTTGCAGATGTCGAGCGGCGCCGCGCCGGGCACGTTGAACACGGGCACGCCGATCTGCTCTCCGAGGATCTTGAGCTGCTCGACGGCGGCCGGGCGCTGCATGTCCGCCGCGACGAGCATCGGCTTGTGCCCCTCTTTCTGCAGCCAGCGCGCGAGCTTCGCGCACGTCGTCGTCTTGCCCGAGCCCTGCAGGCCCACCATCATGATCCCGGTCGGCTCGCCCTTGGGCGCGATCTCGAGCGCCGGCTTGTCGCCGGGCGACATGAACGCGACGAGCTCGTCGTGACAGATCTTGACGAACACGTCGCTCGCCGAGACCTTCGCCGTCTGCCCGTCCTGCGACTTGACGCGCGTCCGGACGACCTCTCCGAGCGCCTTCTCCTTGACCCGCGCCAAGAACGCCTTGACGACCCCGAGCTCGACGTCCGCCTCGAGCAGCGACAGGCGCACCTCGCGGAGCGCCGATTCGACGTTCTGCTCGCTCAGCTCCGTCAGGCCGGCGAGGCGGTTCTTGGCGGCTTTGAACCCTTTGGCCAGGGCGTCGAACATGAGGAGCACGACTTAGCACGGCTAAACGCCATGCTCGACCTGCAACACAGCGAGCTTGTCCTCGCACGCGGTCATCTTCGCCCGCCCTTCGCGGAGCAGCGCCTCGGCCTCGTCGAGCTTGGCCGGCAGCGCGCGCGCGTCCGGTGAATCCCGCGACAGCCGCTTCTGCTCGATGTCTCCGAGTCCGCGGGCGACCTCGTCCTTCAGCGCGAACGCGCGCGTCGTCGGCGTGATCGCGGCCAGGCACGCGCGCTTGGCGTCGCAGACGGCCGGGTCGGTGCACGCGACGGCGGCCACGGCGTCCGCTCGGGACGCCATCGCGGGCGCCTCGGCGTGGCGGTAACGGTCGACCGCCGCGATGAGCGATCGGGCCTCGCGCTTCGCCGTGCCGCCGCACGCGCCGACGGCGGCGACCGCGAGCAGCAGGGCCGCGGCGCGCCCTAGCGGCGGCCGAGCCAAGCGTCGATGCCTCTCTTGGCGCCGAGGGACGCGGCCGCGCCGACCGCGAACACGGCCGGAGCCGCGACGCCGCCGGTGAGCGCCACGAGCAGCGCCGCGGCCGCAGCGCCCGCGGCCGTCGCCGCCGCCCCCGCGCCCGCCTCGCGCGTCACGTGCGCCGCGGCCTCGCGACCGCTCATCGCGCCGCTCCGCACGGCCCTCGCCGCGTGCAGAAGGGCCCAGCCGCCGTCGATGACCGCGCCCGCTCCGGCGGCGAGCCCGACGCCCCGCAGGAGCTGCCGCGCGGCGCCCCGGGCGGCCTGCGCCGCCGCGCCACGCACGGCTTGCGACGTGATCGCGCTCGCCGCGCCGCGCTCGGCCGCGGTCGCCGCCGCGGAGACGCCGGCCTCGAGCAGCCGGTCCCCCGCGCCCGCCGCGAGCGCCCGCGAGGCCTCGCTCTCGACCGCGCGGCGCAGCGCCTGCTGCACCGCCTCCGGCAGGATCTCGCGGCCGCCCGCCTCGAACAGCGCCTGGGCCGCGCCGCGGACGGCGACGCCGTGGGCCCCCGCCGCGGCTCCGCGCATCGCGTCGCGCCTGGTCACTCGGGCTCGCTCGATCACGCGGCGGAGTATAGCTCACAGCCGCGCCGAGAGCGCTTGCGCGCCGCGCACGACGACGAGCTCGCCCGGCTCGAGCCCGTGCGTGACCGGCACCCACGGCGCCGCGCCGCCCGTCGCGGGGGGCGCTCCCGCCGGAACCGTCGGAGGGGCCGCGCCGGTCGCGCCGACGGGCGCGGTGGGCCCGGCCGCCGGCGCGCCCTCGTCGACCGACACGGGCACGCGCTCGAAGCGGCGTCGCCCGTCGGGCGACGCGCCGCGGTCGAGGAACACGAACGTGTGCTCGCCGAGGCGAACGAGCGCGGTGCGCGGCACGGCGAGCGCGCGCACGGGGGCGACGCTCACCCGCACCGTGCCGTACATCTCCGGCTTGAGGCGCCCGTCCGGGTTCGGGATGACGCAGCGCAGCCGCGCGGTGCGGGTCTGCGGGTCGAGCACGTCGGAGATCCAGTCGACCTTGCCGTGCAACGTGTCCGGCAGGCCCGTGACCGTGACCTCCACCGCCGCGCCCTCGCGCACGCGGGCGATGTCCGTCTCGTAGACGTCCCCCATGAGCCAGACCCAGTCGAGATCGCCGACCGTGAAGAGCTCCGGGCTCGTGCCGCCCGAGTAGGTCCCCTGCAGGTTGAGCCCGGGCGTCACGTTGCGCGCGAGCACGTCGCCCTCGATCGGCGAGGTGAGCGCGTACGCCTGCGACACGTTCGGCCCCGCGTGCAAGAGCGCCACCTTCTGCGCGGCGCGCTCCCGCTCCGCCATCGCCTGGCGCCAGGCGTTCTCCGCCTGCTCGAGCGCGGCTTCGGACGCCGCGTTCGCCTGGCGTAGCTCGATGATCCTGCGGCGCGCGTGCTCGGCCGCGATGAGGGCGGCGGTGGCCTTGTTCAAGTCGGACGTCGCCGAGCCGAGGTCCGGCGACTCGATGAGCGCGAGCGCCTGCCCCTTGCGGACGTGCGCGCCGAGCTCGGCGAAGATCCGCACCACCCGGCCGCTCAGCGGAGACAGCACGTGCGCGACCCGCGCCTCGTCGAACGTGACCCGCCCCCCGGTCACGAGCACGCTGTCGATGTCCTGCTCCGCGGCCCGCTCGACGACGACTCCGGCGCGCTCGACGTCGGCCGGCGCGAGCCACGCCTCGCCGGGCGGCGGGCCCGGGGAGGGCTCCTCGCCGCGGGGGCGACACGCGAGCGCGGCGATCGCGGCCACCGCGAGGACACGGCCGGCGACCGCCCGAGCGCCGAGCATGCGAGCCGGACGCGCGCGCCCCTCAGGCCGCGTGGCAGCTCCCGCAGACGAGCTTCTTGCGCGTGCCCGCCCGGCCGAGCGGCTTGCGGCAGTCGACGCAGAACGCGATGTTCGGCCCGCACGACTCGCAGTAGAAGACCCCCCAGCGCTCGAAGGCGACGAGGCGCGGCTCGTCGTCGCAGTGACCCGGCGTGTGGCAGGGGCGCGGCACCTTGACCCCGCAGCCCGCGCAGACGCACAGCGGGTGCTGCTGCACGAGGCGCGTCAGCTCGTCGGTCACCCCGCCGTAGGGCGCGATGCCCGTCCCGCGGCAGAGGGGACAGGCGGTCGACAGCTGGCGCGCGACGGCGCCGCGAATGAACTCGCTCTTGTTGGGCATCGCGTCGAGCAGCGCGGCGAGCTCCGGCTCCACCTTGAACGCCACGATCTGCTTGTTGGGCCGAGGCTTGCGACGCACCATGACACGACTCCGTATGACGAAGTTATAACCCTGCCGCGCGGCCGAGGTCGAGGCCCTTGGGCCGATGGGCTATGAAGGTCACGTGCTCATCGACGACATCAAGGCGCGGATGACGCGAGCCATGCGCGAGCGCGACGAGGTCGCCAAGAACGTGCTCGGCGTCGCGCTCGGCGAGATCCAGACCGCGGAGGCTCGCGCCAACCGCCCGCTCGCCGACGACGAGGCCGCCGCGATCGTCCGCAAGCTGGTGAAGTCGAACGAGGAGACGCTCTCGCTCGGCGGCTCTCACGGGGGCTCGTCCGGCTCGTCCGGCTCGTCGGGCTCCGCGGGCACGCCGGCGGGCGGCGACGCGCGCGCCTCCGCGCTCGAGCACGAGATCCAGGTGCTCTCGGCGCTGCTCCCCGCGGCGCTCACCCCGGCGCAGATCGAGCGCGCGCTCGCGCCGGTGGCCGACGCCGTGCGGAGCGCGAAGAGCGACGGGCAGGCGATGGGCGTCGCGATGAAGCACCTGAAGGCGACCGGCGCCTCCGTCGAGGCGGCGGCCGTGCAGCAGGCGTTGAAGAGCCTGCGCGGCTGACGCCGCGCCCCGGCGCGCGGGCAGGCGCGTCCGTCGCGGAGCGGGTGCACCCCTTCGCGCGGGCAGCCACGCCCGAAAGAGAGGCACGGCAGCCCGCCGCGCGCGCTCACACGCCCGCCGCGGAGGCGAGACACCCCTTCGCGCGGACACACACGCCCGCCGCGGAGGCAAGACACCCCTTCGCGCGGACACACACGCCCGCCACTGAGGCGAGACACCCCTTCGCGCGGACACACACGCCCGCCGGTGAGCCGACGCTCCCCTTCTCGCAGGCGTCATGCGCCGCCAAGGACGCAGGGCAGCCAGTCCCGCGGGCACCCGTGCGCGCCGAGAGGACAGCGCGCCCCCTCGCGCGGGCGCCCGCGCCCGCCGGACAGGCGAGGCTCGCCGACGCGCGGGCGCCGGCGTCGGATCGAAGGGCGCCGCTCGCCGCGCCGGACGCGCGGTCGCGCGCCGGACGGCGCGGGTCGCCGCCGGGGCGGGGCGCCGGGCGCTTCCGCAAGGGCGAGGCCGCCTGTACGCTCGGCAGCGGGCATGGGGACGAGCGTCCGCGAGCTTCTCGACATCCTGCCGTTCGCGGTGGGCATCCGCTCCGTGGCAGACGGGTCGCGATGGACGTACGTGAACGTCGCGATGTCGCGCCTGCTCGGCTACGACACGTCGGAGGCGCTGCTCGAGACGCTCACGTTCGACATCGTCGACGAGCGCGACCGCGCCGATGCGATCGAGCGGCGCCTGCAGCTCTTGCGCGGCGAGCGCCCGCGCTTCGCGGCCGTGCGCTGGCGCAGGCGCGACGGGTCGGTGCTGCCCATGGAGATCACCGCGGCGGTGATCGACTTCGACGGCGAGCGCGCGATCATGATCGTCGGCCGCGACCTCAGCGAACGGACGGAGCTGCGCGACCGGCTCGCCGTCGCCGAGCGAATGGCCTCGCTCGGCACGCTTGCCGCCGGCGTCGCGCACGAGATCAACAACCCCCTCACGTACCTCGCGCTGTCGCTCGACCGGGTCGAGCGGGAGCTCGCCGCCGTCGCCGGCGCCGCGAGCGGGGGCCGGGC
>Ga0070738_10006035_pt1 | contig 12906 bp, 15 predicted proteins | sample Coa_R2_2_FD_66446 | JGI IMG/M metagenome (GOLD analysis project Ga0070738, IMG submission 66446) | Surface soil microbial communities from Centralia Pennsylvania, which are recovering from an underground coalmine fire - Coalmine... | ecosystem: Environmental > Terrestrial > Soil > Unclassified ... | reverse complement strand
GCCAAGACGCTCGACCGCGCCGGCCGGCTGCTCGCCGAGGCCGGGCTGCCGGTGGTGATCCTGCCCGGCAACCACGACCCGATCACCAAGGACTCGACCTTTCTGCGCGGCGACCTCGCGACGATCGCCAACGTGACGATCTTCGGCGTCAACGCCGGGCGGGCGGTCGCCTTCGCCGAGCGCGACCTCGAAATCTGGGGCAACCCGCATCGCGATTATCGCGACATGGCGCCGCTCGACGACCCGCACCCGCGCTCGACCCGCTGGCAGGTGTGCATGGGCCACGGCCATTACGAGCCGCCCGAGACCTGGCACAACCCGCTGCGCCCGTCCTGGCTGATCAGCGACGCGATGATCGCCGCGACCGGCGCCGACTACGTCGCGCTCGGCCACTGGGACCGGCCGGCGCAGGTCGGCGACGGCAGCGTCCCGGCCTATTACTCGGGCTCGCCGGAATGGGCGAAGACGGTCAACCTGGTGCGCCTGACCGCCAACGGCGACGTCGTCGTCACCCGCGAACCGGTGTTCTAGTTGTGGAGGTTAACCTTCGGGGGGAGGAGCCATGGCAGGGGAACAGCCTAACTGCCCAATTTGCAAGCGTACGGCGAATTTTTCTCTCCGCGGAGATTATTCCCACATCGAGTGCCCGAAGTGTGGAATTTTTCGCATCAAAGACGCGTTTCTGGATTGTGATCATACTTACGAGCGTATAGTCGAAGCAAAAGCAAACCTAGCGGTGAGCGCATGGATCCAAGAGCAAAATATCTTGGGCCATCATCCAAATGTCGATTGGTTGAATGTAAAACAAATTTTGTTAGTACCCAAGCCTAATTTAATTGAGAGAAGCCGTAGGATGCTAAGAGAATGTGCTCGGCGGACAAAAATATTTGATCACAATGTATTTGAGCCAATACTTCCATTGGCTGCAATTACCTGGTCAGAAAACGAAGAGGAAGTGCAGTCGTTGGCTGATCTGCTTCGGGAGGAAGGTTTTCTAAAGAAGGGATCAGCTACGGAGTTCAGGCTAACCGCGCGGGGAATCATGGAGGTCGAGACCGCTCGGAAGCTGGTCGAGACGGACCAAGTGTTTGTAGCGATGGCATTCGATAGGGAACTTCGACATGTATATGATGAAGGCCTCGCACCCGGAATTCGGGCGTCCGGGTACCAACCGCTCCGGGTCGATCGCCACGAGCATGTCAATCGGATCGACGATGAGATTATCGCACAAATTCGTCGTTCGCGCTTCCTTGTTGCTGATTTCACCGGCCAGAAGCACGGGGTGTATTTTGAGGCTGGCTATGCGCTAGGGCGAGCAATGCCGGTAATCTGGACCTGTCGAAAAACTGACCTTGCCAAATTGCACTTCGATATACGGCAATATAACTGCATTGACTGGGATACAGAGAAAGAGCTGGTGCAGCGCTTGTCAAAGCGGATCGAGGCTGTGGTAGGTCGCGGCCCGCACCCGTCCCTCGTCGACTGAGGAAACCAGAGATGCCCGAAACCGTCCGCGCCGTCACCGTCGACCCTGCGGCCGAGGGCAAACTGGCGATCCGTCCGGTCAGCCTGCGCGACCCCGACCGCGACGAGGTGCGGGTCAGGGTCACCGCGATCTCGCTCAACCGCGGCGAGACCCGGCGGGCGGTGCAGATGGCGGCGCCGGGCTGGCAGCCGGGCTGGGATTTCGCCGGCGTCGTCGAGACCGCCGCGGCGGACGGCAGCGGCCCGGCCGCCGGCACCCGCGTCGTCGGGTTGCTGCCGTCGGGCGCCTGGGCGGAGAAGGTCAATTGCCGCTCGCATGCGGTCGCCGCGCTGCCCGATGCGGTGACCGACGCCCAGGCGGCAACCCTGCCGGTCGCCGGGCTGACCGCGCTGCATGCGCTGCGCCAGGGCGGGCTTCTGCTCGGCCGCAAGGTGCTGATCGACGGCGCCTCGGGCGGGGTCGGGCATCTCGCCTGCCAGCTCGCCGCCGCCGCGGGGGCCGAGGTGTGGGGTCATGTCCGCCGCGCCGAGATGCGCGAAGCGGTCGCCGGCTATTGCGGCGGCCGCGTCGTCGTCGCCCGCGAGCTGGCCGCGGCAAAGCCGCACGGGCCGTACTGGCTGATCCTCGATTCGCTGGGCGGCTCGGCCTTGTCGGCGGCGCTGACCATGCTGGCGCCGAACGGGGTGTGCGTGACCCTCGGCGTGTCCGAAGGCCCGACCGTCACCTTCGAGAGCCGCGATTTCTTCTCGACCGGCGGGGCCAGGCTCTACGGCCTGACCCTGTTCCACGAATTGATGAGCGTCGAGCGCGCCGGCATCGGCCTCGCCCTGCTGGCCGGGCTGATCGCCGCCGGCAGGCTGGCGCCGCAGATCGCGGTCGAGGCGCCGTGGAGCGAGATCGGCACGATCGCCCGCCGGCTGATCGACCGCGACTTCGCCGGCAAGGCCGTGCTGCATCTCCGGTAGGAGAAATTACCGCCGGGGCCGCGAAGGACCGGCAGAGGGCGCGGAGGGGCTCGGCCGGTCTCCGCGCCCTTTGCGCATCCTGCGCGTTGTTCGCGCTGAAGTGTGTTTTCTTTCCTTAGGCCGCCGGCTGGCAGACGTGGATTTCGCGGTTGGCGAGGAGATCGCGGGTCTTGGCCGCATAGGCCGCCATGTGCGGCGAGGCGGCGTGCGCCTTGAGATGGTCGAGGCTCTCCCATTTCTCGACGACGACAAAGGTGTCGGGGCCGAACTTGGCGCCGGCGCCGCCCTCGGCGTCGATCACCGGGCCGTATTCGATGCAGCCCGCCTCGGCGTGCACCGCCGGCATGTTGGCGCGGAAATGGGCGAGCACCTCGTCGCGCTTGCCGGGCTTCGTCGTGATGATGGCGAGGACATGGATCATGGCGCGATAGCCTCGTGCGTTCGATGGTCGATCGCGGCAGGATAGAGGCGGTTTTCGGCAAAGGATACCGGCATGGCAGCGCGCGGCATGAAATTCGGCATCTTCCTCGCCCCGTTCCATCGGCTCGGCGAAAACCCGACCCTCGCGATGGCGCGCGATCTCGAACTGATCGAATGGCTCGACTGGCTCGGCTACGACGAGGCGTGGATCGGCGAGCACCATTCCGCCGGGTGGGAAATCATCGCCTCGCCGGAACTGGTGATCGCCCAGGCGGCCGAGCGCACCCGCCACATCATGCTGGGGTCCGGGGTGACGAGCCTGCCCTACCACCACCCGTTCCTGGTGGCGCAGCGCTTTGTCCAGCTCGATCACATGACGCGCGGCCGCGCCATGCTCGGCTGCGGCCCCGGTGCCCTGCCGAGCGACGCCTACATGCTCGGCATCGAGCCGGTGCATCTGCGCCGCCGCATGGAAGAGTCGCTCGACGCGATCGTCCGCCTTTTGCGCTGCGACGAGCCGGTGACGATGACCACCGACTGGTTCGAATTGCGCGAGGCGCGGCTGCACCTGGCGCCCTATTCCGACCCGCGCTTCCATATCGCCGTGGCCAGCACGATCACCCCCTTCGGCATGGCCGCGGCCGGCAAGCACGGGCTCGGCGTCCTGTCGATCGGCGCCGGGCTCCCCGGCGGCCCCGAGGCGATGGCCTCGCAATGGAAGATCGCCGAGGACACTGCCGCCCGGCACGGCCAGACGATGAACCGCAAGGACTGGCGCATCGTCGTCGGCATGCACCTCGCCGAAGACGACGAGGAGGCGCTGCGCCAGGTCCGCGCCGGCGAGCGCCACGAGACGGTGAGCTACTTCGAGGATACGCTCGGCCGCCAGCCCGGCACCTCGCCGGACCCGGTGCGCGACGGGGTCAAGGCGCTGACCACGCTGGTCGGCTCGCCGGAGACGGCGATCCGCGTCATCGAGCGGCTGTGGCAGGCGAGCGACGGCGGCTTCGGCGGCGTCTTGTTCCGCGCCCACGAATGGGCCAACCGCGAGCAGACGATGAAGAGCTACGAATTGTTCGCGCGCTATGTGATGCCGCATTTCCAGGGCTCGGCGGCGACCCTCGTCGAATCCAACGCCTGGATCCGCGACAACCGCCGCCGCATCCTCGGCAACAATGTCGAGGCGGTGCGCCGCGCCTTCACCGACACCGGCCGGCCGGTGCCCGACGAATACCGCTACCGCACCGTCGGCGCGCGCGACGTCGATCCGGCCCCGGAAAAGTAGCAAAATCTTTACCGTCGGCGGCGAGACTCGCCGCCCAGACAACAACAAGGGACGCGGCGGTGAATTCGATCGCCGATCGGCTCGGACAGCCGGCGCGGGAACTCCTTGCGGCCTGGACCTCGCTGCCGCGGCAGGGCGGAGTGCCGCGCCGCGCCGATTTCGACCCGATGTCGGTTGCCCGCATCCTGCCGGTGGTCAGCCTGGTCGAGCGCGTCGAGGGCGGCTGGCGCCTGCGCCTCGTCGGCACCGAGATCGAGCGGCGCTGGGGACGGGCGCTGACCGGGATCGACTACCGCGAATTGCTGTCGCCCGCGGCGGCCGAGGTTACCTTCTGCGAATTCGGCGCGATCTGCGGCCAGCCCTGCGGCTCGTGGTCGCTGCGCCGGCTCGAACTGGCGTCCGGGCGCCGCCTGACGGCCGAGACCCTACGCCTGCCGCTGCGCGGCGGCGACGGCAGCGTCAGCCTCATCCTGTCGTGCAGCGGCGAATTGAGCGGCCGCGTCCTGCCCGAGCCGGACCGCCCGCGCGAGATCGTCACCGTCGTCGAGCAGCGCTTTGTCGATATCGGCGCCGGGCTGCCCGGCATCGTCTGCCTGCCGGCTGCGGCCGCGGCGTAGCCGCTACGAGGTCTGCGCCGAGGCGAGCGCGGCGGCCTTGCCGTTCAGCGTCGAGATCAGCCCGTCGATGCCGCGCGACCGCAGGATCGCGGCAAATTCGGAGCGGCGCGTCGCCAGCTCGCTGATCGTGCCGTTGAGGTAGACGTCGGCGATCTGCCAGCCGGCGCCGGTCTGCCGCATCAGGTAGTTGATGTGGACCTGCTCGCCGTCGGACTTGACGATGACGCTCTTGACGATCTGCCCGGCGGTCGACGGCTGGGTGCCGGTCACTTCGAGCCGCTCGCCCGAATAGCTGTCGAAGCGGTCGGCATAGACCGCGGCGATGTAGCGGGCGAAGGCGTCCGTCGCCTGCTGGCGCTGCGCCGGGGTCAGGCCGGTCCAGGCGGGGCCGACCGACAGCCGGGTCATCAATTCGACGTCGAAGACCTGGCGGATCACCGGCATCAGCCGCTCGTACCGGCCCTGCGCGCCGAGCGCCGGGCCGTTGCGCATCGTCTGCAGCAGCGTGCTGTAGAGGGTGCGCACCGCGCCGACCGCCTCCGGGGCGGCGCCGGCGGGGGGCGTCAGGGTCAGCACCGCCGCGAGCGACAAGGCGGCAAGCGGCAGGATGCGGAAAGCTCGTCTCATCGACCTTCGTCCGCTGTCGTCAACCTGTCAGGCTTAAGTGATCCGCCGCCGGCGGCAGTCAAGGGACGGGCAGGCGCTTTGTCGCAGCGCGATTGCGCCGCGGGGCGGGCGATGCCAGCATCGCGCGACCGCCAGCGAGAGGAACCTGCCATGTCCTACATCTACGTCGTGCAGATGGACATCCCGGCCCAGTACGAGGCCGATTTCAACCGCATCTACGACACCGAGCACGTGCCGATGCTGTCGAAGGTGCCCGGGGTGCAGCGGGTCACCCGCTATCGCCTCGAGAAGTCCAACGACAGCCGCATGCAGAAATACATGGCGATCTACGAGATCGACTCGCCGGCGGTGGTCGAGAGCAAGGAATGGGAGGAGGCCGGCGCCTGGGGCGACTGGGCGACCAAGATCCGCCCGCACACGACCAGCCGCCACCACAGCTTTTTCAAGAAGATATAGCGCTACGAGCGCAGCACCGCGCCCGCGGCGGCGCCGGTGACGGCGCCGTTCTCGTAGGCGATCTCGCCGTTGACGATCGTGTGGGTGACGCCGCGCGCCGGCATCACCATGCGCTTGGCTCCGCCCGGCAGGTCGTAGCGGCGCTCGCCGCGGCTCGCCGAACCGATCGTCGCCGGGTCGAAGATCGCGATGTCGGCGGCATAGCCGGGCCTGAGCCGGCCGCGCCCCTTGATGCCGAACAGGTCGGCCGGCTGCGCCGTCAGCCGCGCCACCGCCGCCTCCAGGCTCATGATCTGGCGCTCGCGCACCCAGGTGCCGAGCAGATAGGTCGGGTAGCCGGCATCGCACAGCATGTCGACATGCGCGCCGGCGTCGCCGAGCGCGATCAGCACGCGCGGGTCGTTGAGGTTCTCGGCCACCCGCGCGACATCGGTGTTGAACTGGGCGAGCACGAACTCGATGTCGAGATCGTCCTCGACCGTCAGGTCGAGAAAGGTGTCGAGCCCGTCCCTGCCGCGCTCGCGGGCGATCGCCGCGACGGTTCTGCCTTCGAGCGGCTTCAGCGCCGGGCTGCGCGCCTCGTGCACGGTGATCCGCGACCAGTCGCCGCTGAACCCGGTGGCGCGCGTCAGCTCCTCGCGGAACTGGTTGCGGAACGCCGGGTCGGCATAGACCGCGCGCTGCGCCGCCTTCGCGGTGTCGGCAAAGACCCGCTTCCACGACGGGAAGGCGGCGAAGGAAAACGGATTGCGCATGTTGATCTCGCGGGTCAGCGCCAGCGGCGAGGTCTGCGGCACCGCGCCGGGCAGCGCGGCCGCCCGGCGCCGCGTGTCGGGGCAGGCCTGGGGCATGTCGTCGCGCTGGAACAGGGCGAGGAAGGTCACCGGCCGGCCGCTTTCCGCGAGCAGGAACGCCAGCAGCTCGGCCTCGTCCTCGGCCATCACCGAGGTGGTCTTGGTCAGGGCGATCTCGATCGCGCCCTTGCCGGTCTCCTTCAGCACGTTGGCATAGGCCTTGAGCTCGGCGCGGTCGGCGTTGCGGCAGGCCAGCGGGCGCGCCTGATAGCCGATATGCTGGTTCAGCGTCGTCGTCGAAAAGCCGAAGGCGCCGGCAGCGACCGCCTGGCGCAGCAGCGCCGCGATCTGCGCCCGCTCGTCCTCGGTGGCGGCGCGTTCGAGCGAGGCTTCGCCCATCACGTAGTGGCGGAACGGGGTCAGCGGCGCGAGGAAGCCGAGATTGAGCGCCGCGCCGCGGCGGTCCGCGGCGGCGAGGAATTCGGGAAAGCTCTCCCACTCCCAGGTTATGCCCCGGTCGAGAACGTCGAACGGGATGCCCTCGACATTGACGAGGTCGCGCATCGCCACCTCGCGCGCCGCCGGCTTGCACGGGGCGATGCCGACGCCGCAATTGCCCATCACCACCGAGGTGACGCCGTGCCAGATCGACGGGGTGATCGCGCGGTCCCAGCAGATCTGCGCGTCGTAATGGGTGTGCGGGTCGATAAAGCCGGGCGCGACGACGCAGCCTTCGGCGTCGATGACCCGCTCGGCCGCATCCGCAATCCGGCCGATCTCGGCGATCCGGCCCTCGGCGATGCCGACATCGGCAATCCGCCCGGGCGCGCCGCTGCCGTCGACGACGTTGCCGTTCCTGATCACCAGATCGTAGGCCATTGCGTCCTCCTACAGCCGGTTATTGTAGACCACGTTGCCAGACTCCTACCGAGGTCGAGAACCCCTTTACCCGCGTCTCGCTTGAAAACAGGCCGGTTCAGGTTATATCTTTCCTATCATGACAGGATAAATGCACGACCAGGACCATACCCTCGAATTTCTCCTAGCCTTTGACGGCCGCACACATTGGCTCGATCAAGGCTACTGGCTGAAATTCGAAATCAGGCGCGGCGAGGCGACAACGACACGGCCTCACGGCCTGTACTATTCGCTGACGCTGCACGACCCGAACGGCAAGCGACTGGTTGGTTTCGACAACGCACATGGAGTTGCTGCCGTCGGGTCCAGGTTTCGGGAACGCCCGGTTGCCGCCGATCACTGGCACCGGACGGAGGCCGATGCAGGCCGGCCCTATGAGTTTATCGACGCCGACACGCTGCTGAGAGACTTTTTTGGCGAGGTCCGGCGTGTCCTCGCCGAGCGCGGAGTAGACGACGCCGTTACCCGCGTCGCAGATAGGAGGAAGTCGTGACCGAGTACAAGATTCAAAGTCTCGACGATCTGGAGGCCGAAATGCGCGGCGTAGCGCGAGGCGAAAAGCCCGCTCCCGCCGATGCCGCGCGGGCCAGTTTTCAATCGGTAGAGGCGCTGGTTAGGCTTCTTACGCCCGAAAACAGGCACCTGCTCGCGATTATCCGAGATAGAAAGCCTCAGTCGATTAATGAGCTTGCCGAGATCACCGGGCGCGCCGCTCCAAATCTGACGAGAACGCTCGCCAAGCTCGAAGCGGTCGGTTTCGTGGAGATGCGGACGGTGGAACGCCGGAAGGTTCCGACATCCACGGTCCGTAAGCTTTATGTGGAAATCGACCCGTTCTCCCAGAATGACCGCTTCGAGATGGCTTGATTTTTCGGCGAGCCGGCGATGACGGTCGTTCATTCGATTTCGGACCCGGCCGGGCATGACAGAGGCGGAACGTCCGGCCGCGGACGGGGCCTCCGTGCCTTCATGCCGCTTGCCGAGCCGAACTCGCCGGGAACGGCAGCGCGCGGCGCGCCGGGCTGTCGAATGCGAATCCGCCGGGGCCGCCAGCGCAGCGCGCGCTTCTCGACCAGGTGCCACGACAGCCAGGCGAGCGGCAGCGCCAGGGAGAGGCCGCCGAGGAAGACCTGCCACCAGGCGGCGCGGCCGCCGCTCAGCCACATGACCAGCGCCTCGGCCGGCCAGCCGTAGATGTAGAGCCCGTAGGACAGGTCGCCGAGACTGCGGCACACGGCAAGCGCCGGGTCGTAGCGGGTCGCCAGGCCGATCGCGAGATAGGCGCCGGCGAGCGGAAACAGCATGATGAACAGGTGCAGCCAGGCGAACAGCGCCAGCGCCGCCACCGCCGCCGCCGCGCCCAGCCAGGTGAACGGCAGCCGCCCGCGCAGGAAATACAGCGCCATGCCGGCGCCGAAGAACCCCGAAAGCCACGCCATCTCGCCGAGATCGCCGAACGGCTTCAACGCCGTCTCGTTCGCGACCGCGGCGACGCCCAGCGCGGTCAGCGCCAGCGCCGCCGGCAGCCGCAACAGGCGCAGCGCGCCGAGCGCGAGGACCAGCGCATACAGCATCATCTCGTAGCGCAAGGTCCACAGCGAGCCGTTGACGATCCCGCCGGCCGGGTTGTCGGCAAACAGCGCGCCCGGCAGCGACGGCGCAGTGGGGCTCAGCGCGAACGAGCGCGCCAGATAGCCGGCCAGCTCCGGGCTGCGGAAATATTGGTCGAGCGGCAGGCGGGTGACCAGCGGGCCGAGCACCGTGGCGCACAGCACCAGGTTGACCGCCAGCCCGGGATAGATGCGCAGCACGCGCCGCAAGGCGAAATGCCCCGGCTGCGGCCGGCGGCAATAACTGCCGGTGACCAGATAGCCGCTGATGACGAAAAACACGAAGACGCCGACCAGCCCGAGCACGCACTGGCTGCCGGTGAGCCGGACAAACGGCTCGTTCGCCTCGCTGCCCTCGGCGATCAGGAAGGCGTGCGAGAACACCACCGAGATTGCCGCGACCAGGCGCAGCGCGTCGAAATTGTTGCGCCGCGCCGCGGTGCCGCTGGCGGCCGGCGCCGCGGCGGAATAAGGATAGGCCGAAAGCGGAGGGCTGATCGGGGCCATGGCTGACGACATCGAGATTCGACCGGCCCGGCCGGAGGACGGCCCCGCCTTGCAGCAAAGCGTCGAGCATATAAACAACGAGACCGAGTTCCTCGGCGTTCCCGGCCAGGGCCACCCGTGGGACGGCCGCTTTGCCGAAGAGCTGCGCCGCCTTGCCGAAACCGCATCGGGCGCGGTGCTGCTCGCGCTTGCCGCGGGCGGCGAGATCGTCGGCTATCTGTCGGCCTTCCGCGGCGGCTTTGCCCGCAATCGCGGCAGCCTGTTCATCGCCGTCGTCGGCCTGCGCGCGGCCTGGCGGAGGCGCGGCATCGGCACCCGGCTGTTCGCCGCGGTCGAGGACTGGGCCCGCGCCCAGGGCTGCTGGCGGCTCGATCTCCGGGTCAGCGCGCTCAACGCGCGCGGTCAGGCGCTGTACCGCAAATGCGGCTTCGCCGTCGAAGGCCGCATCCGCGAGGGGGTGATGCGCGACGGCGCCTGGAGCGACGATCTGTGGATGGCGAAGCTGCTCGATCCCCGGCTGCCGGCATTGCCGATGCCGCCGTCGGCGCCGCGCCGGCGGCCGCGGCAGCATGCGGTCGGCACGCTGGTGGTGCGCGAGCTGCGCCCGGGCGACGGCGCCTGCCTGCGCGACTGGGAGATGCGCATGGCGGCGTCGCTGCCGGCCGCCGTCAAGCAGCCGGGCGAGGTGGCGCCGGCCGAGGCGATCGAGCGCGACCTCGCCGCGCCGGGCGGCGACCCGCATTGCTGGCTGGTGGCGGTGCAGCCCGACATGTACGGGCCGGAGGCGGTCATGGCGCTCGCTACCGCCGCGATCGAGCCGCGCTTCCGCATGCAGCACGACGCCTATGTCAACGTCGCGGTGCTGCCGGAATGGACCGGGCAGGGGCTGGCCAGCCGGCTGCACCGGCGCGCCGAAGAGTGGGCGCGCGCCCGCGGCGTCCATCGCCTGAGCGCCGCGGTCCAGGCGCCCAACCTCGCCGGCCGCGGCTTTGCCGCGGCGCTCGGCTATGCCGAGGAGGTGGTGATGCGCGGCTATGCCTGCATCGACGGCCGCCTCGTCGACCGCATCCGCCTCGGCAAATTGCTTTAACGCGGCATCCGCAGAAGCGGGTCGAGCAGCCGGTCGAGCGTCGGCGCGATGCGGGCATAGCCGGCGGCGCTGAGATGCAGCATGTCAGGCGAGATCGCCCGGCTCAGCTCGCCGCGATAGTCGAGCAGGGGGGCGCCGATATCGGCGTAGAACACATGGCGGTGGTCGGCACAGGTCTCGATCAGCCGGTTGACCGCCACGGTCTCGCGCCGCAGCCGATCGGCGGGGCCGGCGTCGCGCGGCCACAGCCCGAGCAGCAGGATGCGCGTGTCGGGCAGCTTCTCGCGCAGTTTCAGCAAAACCGCGCGGATGCCGTCGGCGGCGACGCCGGGCGGGCGGCCGTGGCCGAGATCGTTGGTGCCGATCAGCACGATCGCCACCTTGGGCGGCGGCCCGGCGAGGTTGCCGTGGTCGAGCCGCCACAGCAGGTGCTCGGTGCGGTCGCCGCTGACCCCGGCATTGAGCACGTCGCGCCGGCCCAGCGTCTCGCGCCACACCTCCGGGTCCCAGTGCTCGGTGAGCGAATCGCCGAAAAAGATCGCCCGGTAGGGATGCTCGGCGAGGCGCTGCTTGATCTCCTCGAAGCGCCTGAGCGGCGCAGCGGCCTCGCGCGGCGCCGGCGCGGCAAGCGGCTCGCCGGTGAAGCGCGGGCAGGCAAGGCCGTCCGCCCGGGCATTGCCGGCGAGGGCGAGAAGCGCCGCCAGGGCGAGGCTGGTTTCGCGCAAGCGCATCGCGCTAGGATAGCGGCAGCCCGGCGCGGAGACGAGAGATGCGCTTGAATTTGCACCCGCTCCACCGCGAGTTCGCCGCCGAGATCGGCGGCGGTGCGGCGTTGCGGGACAATCGCCTCGTCCGGCATCGCGCCACCCCGTTCGACGCGGCGCTCGAAGGCGACGCGCCGATCATGGCCTAACCGCGACAGGAGCCCCGCCATGGCGACCCAGTGGCCGAACTACCACGAGGCCGATTTCATCCTGAAGAACTACCGTTTCGCCAGCGGCGAGGTGCTGCCCGAGCTGAAACTGCACTATCGCACGATCGGCGTGCCGCAGCGCGACGCCGCCGGCAGGATCGTCAACGGCGTCCTCTTGTTGCAGGGCAATACCGGCACCGGCGCCAACTGGCTGCGGCCCGAGCTCGCCGACGAATTGTTCGCGCCGGGCGAGCCGCTCGATGCCCGCCACTACTTCATCATCATGCAGGATGCGATCGGCCGCGGCGGCTCGTCGAAGCCGTCCGACGGCCTCCGCGGCAACTTCCCGCACTACCGCTACCGCGACATGGTCGACAGCGGCTATCGCCTCGTCACCGAGCACCTCGGGGTCGGCCATCTGCGCCTCGTCATCGGCAGCTCGATGGGCGGCATGCATGCCTGGATGTGGGCCGAGGCCTATCCCGACCTGATGGACGGGGTCATCCCGATCTCGTGCCAGCCGGTCGAGATCAGCGGCCGCAACTGGCTCGGCCGCCGCGCCGCCGCCGAGGCGATCCGCCACGATCCGGACTGGAACAACGGCTTCTACGACAAGAATCCGCGCCACTACATCTACAGCGCCGCCGGCAATTTCAACGTCGAGAGCCCGACCCGCATCCAGGAGATGGCGCCGACCCTGGCGGCGGCCAACGCGCTCTACGAAAAGCGGCTGGAAGAGGCGGCCAGGGGCGACGCCAACGACCAGCTTTGGGCGATCGAGGCGATCATGGACTACAACCCCGAGCCCGATCTCGACAAGATCGAGGCCAAGGTGATGCTGATCAACGACGCCGAGGACCACGCCAACCCGCCGCATCTCGGCACCGTCGAGCGGGCGATGAAGCGGGTCAAGCACGGCCGCTATGTGCTGATCCCGCCCGGCCCCGATACGCACGGCCATTTCAGCCATTTCTACGCCCGGCTGTGGAAGCCGTATCTGATCGAGTTCATGGCGACGCTCGGCCCGGCCCGCGCCGCCGCAGCGGAATGACGGCGATGTTCGCCCGCCTCGCCCTCGCCGGCCTGCTGCTCGCCGCCGCGCCGGCGGTTGCCGCCGAGGAGACCTGGCCCAACCAGAGCGAAGGCGATTACATCGTCAAGGACTACAAATTCGCCGACGGCGAGACTCTCGCCGAATTGAAATTGCACTACATCACC
>Ga0070738_10006034_pt1 | contig 12907 bp, 9 predicted proteins | sample Coa_R2_2_FD_66446 | JGI IMG/M metagenome (GOLD analysis project Ga0070738, IMG submission 66446) | Surface soil microbial communities from Centralia Pennsylvania, which are recovering from an underground coalmine fire - Coalmine... | ecosystem: Environmental > Terrestrial > Soil > Unclassified ... | reverse complement strand
CGCCGATCACAAAATGGAATGCGCGCGTGGAGGTACCCGAGACGGTGCCGGAGATCGTGCGCAAGGCTTTTCGCCTGGCCCGGCTGGAGAAGCCCGGCGCGACGCATATCGAGCTGCCCGAGGATGTTGCTGCCATGCCCGTGGCCGCCGAGCCCATGCCGGTGCGCCGCACGACGTACCCCGCGGCCCGGCCGGAAAGCATCGCCCGCGCCGCCGACGTGCTGCGAGCGGCGCGGCGGCCCGTGATCCTCGCTGGCAACGGCGTCATCCGCCGTCGCGCCGCACCCGCGCTACGAGAGTTTGCTCATCGGCTCCGGGTGCCGGTCGCGACGACGTTCATGGGCAAAGGCGTGATCGATGCGCGCGATCCGCTCGCTCTGCCCGCGCTCGGCCTGCGCGGCGCCGCCAGCACCGCACCCCGCTTCGACGATGCCGACCTTGTCATCGCTGTTGGCTACGACCTTGTGGAGTGGCCGCCTGCCGTCTGGAACGGCCGGCAGCAAAAGACGATCCTGCACATCGATAGCAGCGCGGCCGAGGTCGACCGGCACTACCTTCCCGCTGCCGAGGTCGTGGGCGAGATCGGCGATAACCTCATCGCGCTGGCAAACGAGATGGGCGAGTGGACCGTTTGCGAGGAGGAGCCAGCGACACGCAACACGCTGCTGGCGGAGCTCCAGCGCTACAGCACCGATGATGCGTTCCCGGTCAAGCCGCAGCGGATCGTGCACGATCTGCGCGTCGCGCTTGGCGACGACGATCTCCTCATCAGCGATGTTGGCGTGCACAAGCTGTGGCTGGCCACGCGCTATCCCGCCGCGCTGCCCAACACGATCGTGATTGCCAATGGCCTCGCCTCGATGGGGATCGCCGTTCCCGGCGCCGTCGCGGCCAAGCTCGTCCATCCCGAGCGCAAGGTGGTTGCGGTGTGCGGCGACGGCGGCTTTCTGATGACGGCGCAGGAGCTGGAAACGGCAAAGCGTCTGGGCGTTGCCATCGTTGTGGTTGTCCTGGTCGATCAGCGTTACGGCGTGATCGCGCTGAATCAGCAGCGGCGCTTCGGGCGCACGTTCGGCGTTGCGTTCACCAATCCGGACTTTGCCGCGTACGCCGCTGCATTTGGCCTGCCCGGCTTTGCAGTCCAAGCGGCGAGCGACTTTCTCCCAACGTTGCGCCGAGCGCTCGCACTCGACGAACCGGCGCTGATCGCGGTTCCGATCGATTCGAGCGCGCTGCCCGAGCTGCCGGCGGAGGAGCCGGTGCAGCAGAGTGTAGCGCGCTCAGCAGGAGGTGGTTGAGATGATGTACGCGACGATCAATCCGGCGACGGGCGAACAGCTCGCCGTGTTCGCCGAGCAGAGCGCCGAAGAGGCGGCGGCGATCGTTGGCGCTGTTGCCGACGCGTTCGCGTCCTGGCGCGAGACGAGCTTCGAGGAGCGTGGGGCGCTGCTACGACGTGTCGCCGCGCTGCTGCGGCAGCGCAAGACCGAGTACGCCACGCTGATCACCACGGAGATGGGGAAGCCGATCGTCGAGGCGGAGGCCGAGATCGAGAAGTGTGCCTGGAACTGCGAGTGGTACGCCGACAACGCCGCGCGGCTGCTGGCCGACGAGCCAGCCGAATCGAGCGCGACCGAAAGCTACGTCGAGTTTGTGCCGCTCGGCCCGGTCTTCGCGATTATGCCGTGGAACTTCCCCTTCTGGCAGGTGTTTCGCTTTGCTGCGCCCGCGCTGATGGCGGGCAATACCGCGCTGCTCAAACACGCGCCGAACGTGCCCCAGTGCGCGCTGGCGATCGAAGCGGTATTTCGCGATGCCGGGCTGCCCGCAAACTGCTTCCGCACCCTCTTCGTCTCGAACGAGGTAGCTGCGACCGTCATCGCCGATCCGCGCGTGCGCGCCGTGACGCTCACGGGCAGCGATCGCGCAGGCAGTGCCGTTGCCGCCGCGGCCGGGCAGGCGCTGAAGAAAACGGTGCTAGAGCTGGGCGGCTCGGATCCGTTCATCGTACTGGCCGATGCCGATCTCGATCGGACCGTGGCGATGGCGGTGCGAGCACGCTTCCAGAACAGCGGACAATCGTGCATCGCGGCGAAACGGTTCCTCGTGCATGAGGCCGTTGTTGACGACTTCGTGGAGCGTCTCATTGCGGCGGTGAAGGAGCTCCAGGTTGGCGACCCGCTGAACCGCGCAACGCAGGTTGGCCCGCTAGCGCGCGCCGATCTACGCGATAATCTCCACCGCCAGGTCGTGGAGTCGATCCGGCAAGGCGCGCGGCTGGTCGTCGGTGGGGAACCGCTGCCGGGGCGTGGCTACTTCTACGCGCCGACGGTGCTGGCGGATGTGCGGCCGGAGATGCCCGTCTTCCAGGAGGAGACGTTCGGGCCCGTTGTGGCGCTGATGCGCGTGGCGAGCGCCGAAGAAGCAGTGCAGCTCGCCAACGCCTCAGCGTACGGTTTGGGCGCTTCGCTCTGGACGCGCGATATCGATCTAGCGCGGCGGCTGGCACGCACGATCGAGGCCGGCTCGGTGTTCATCAACGGCATAGTGGCATCGGACCCGCGCCTGCCCTTCGGCGGCGTGAAGCGGAGCGGCTACGGGCGCGAACTCTCCTCGTACGGGATCCGCGAGTTCGTGAACGTGCAGACCGTCTGGATCGGACCGGACCGGACAGCGCCGCAAGCGGCGTTGGAACTGGCGCGGGCCGTCGAATAACGATCGCTCTAGCAGCAAAGCAGCACGGAGCGGGCGTCTCAGCATGCTGAGACGCCCGCAAGGTTTCGCGTGGCGCAAGAGACGCGGACCCGCGCTGCGCGCAATGTGCGGTGCGGCAGAAATGTTCTCGACATGACAGTGATCCGGGGCGCAGGCAGTGGAAGCGTGGTTACAAGAGAACGCTACACTCTCATCGCGTCCGGGCTGGGTCGATGGCCCAGTCCCTTGACAAAACCGCCGCGCTTTGTTTGTATCTCTGCTAATCCGATAGCTCCCTTTTGTACGAAGGTTCGGCGGCCCGATGGTGCTTTCTATGGTGCTTTCTGAAGAAGGTGCACCTCTCCTCGAGGTACAGAATGTTTCTCTCGCCTTTGGCGGCGTGCAGGCGCTGCAGGGCGTCGATCTCCAGGCGCGCAGGGGGGAGATCCTGGCGATCATCGGCCCGAATGGCGCCGGCAAGACCTCGCTGATCAACGCCATCTGCGGCCACTACCATCCGCAACATGGTCGCATCCTGTTTACTGGGCGAGATATAACCCGCCTGCGTCCGCACCGGATCGCCGCGCTTGGCATTGCGCGCACCTTCCAGAATCTCGCGCTTGTGCGCGAACTGTCCGTGCTCGACAACATCATGCTCGGGCGCCACGTCAGGATGCGCTCTGGCGCGCTGGCCTGCGCGCTCTACTGGGGGCTAGCACAGGCCGAGGATGTGCGCCACCGCGCCATCGTCGAGCGGATCATCGACTTCCTGGAGATCGAGGCGATCCGGAAAGTGCCGGCAGGGGCGCTGCCCTATGGCCTGCAGAAGCGGGTCGAGCTGGGCCGTGCTCTGGCACTGGAGCCTCAGCTGTTGCTCCTCGATGAACCCATGGCCGGCATGAATCTGGAAGAGAAGGAAGATATCGCACGCTTCATCCTGGACATCCAGGAGGAGTTCGGCACCGGCATCATCCTGATCGAACACGATATGGGCGTCGTGATGGACATCTCCGACCGCGTGATCGTGCTCGATGTGGGCCGGAAGATCTGCGAAGGCAAGCCGGAAGAGGTGGCCCACGATCCCCTCGTGATCAAGGCATACCTCGGAGCGGCCGTGGCCTGAGCGAGGAGGTTCGCCTCGCATGGATACTATTCCCAAGCTGCTTCTGCACCACGCCCGTGAGCATGGGAACAAGGCTGCGATCCGCGAAAAAGAGTTTGGTATCTGGCAGACGTACACCTGGGCGGCGAGCTACGACAACGTCAGAGCGATGGCCCTTGGTCTTGCCGCGCTCGGTTTCCAGCGTGGCGACAAGCTCGCGATCATCGGCGATAACCGCCCACAGTTGTACTGGGGGTTCGTCGCGGCGCAGGCGCTCGGCGGCGTGCCCGTGCCGCTCTATCAGGACGCGATCGCGCGTGAGATCCAGTACGTTATCCAGCATTCGGAAGCGCGCTTTGTGCTGGCCGAGGATCAAGAGCAGGTCGATAAGGTTCTCTCGCTCAAGGATGAACTGCCCGGCGTCGAAAGGGTGATCTACGACGACCCTAAGGGCATGCGTCACTATAGCGAGCCGTGGCTGATCAGTCTGGCAGAGGTGCAGAAGCGCGGGCAGGATTTCGGGCAGGAGCATCCCGGCTACTTCGAGGAGCGCGTTGCAGAGACCTCGCCGCATGATCCGGCTCTGATCTCCTACACATCAGGCACGACCGGCTTCCCGAAAGGGGCAGTGCTAACGCATCACAACCTGCTGGCCACGGCAGCGAACGCGATTGCGGTCGATCGGTTCCGCCTGGACGATGAGGCGATGGCGTATCTGCCCATGGCCTGGGTAGGCGATACCTTTTGGAGCTTGGCGCTGGCTCACCTTGTCGGCTTCGCGATCAATATCCCCGAGGCGCCGGAGACGGTGCAGCGAGACCTGCGCGAGATCGGCCCGACGTTCCTGATCGCGCCACCACGTATCTGGGAGAACCGGCTGGCCGCGCTCCAGGTGCGCGTCGAGGATGCCGACTGGCTCAAGCGGCGCATCTACCGGATCTTTCTGCGGGTGGCGCACACGGTCGAGCGGCGGCGCAGCCAGGGCAAGCGCGTGCCGCCCTGGCTCTGGCTTCTGCACCAGATTGGCGAGGTGCTGGTCTACGGGCCGGTGCGCGATCACCTGGGGCTACGACGCATCCGCTTCGCCTACACCGGCGGGGCGGCGATCGGTCCCGACGTGCTGAGCTATTTCCGCGCTCTCGGTATCAACCTGAAGCAGGTCTACGGCTGTACCGAGTGCTCGGCTCTGGCCACGGTGCAGCGCGAGCACGAGGTCCGGCCTGATACCGTCGGCCGCCCGCTGCCCGGCGTCGAGCTGCGCTTGACCGATGAAGGCGAAGTGCTCGTCAAAAGTCCCGGTGTTTTCCAGGGCTATTTCAAGAACCCGGAGGCGACCGCCGAGGCGCTGCAAGACGGCTGGTTGCATACCGGAGACGCCGGCTTCTTTGCGCCAGATGGCCAGCTTGTCATCGTCGACCGGCTGAAGGATGTAGCGCGGCTGGCTGGCGGGGCTGCTTTTGCGCCGCAGTGGATCGAGAACAAGCTCAAGTTCAGCCCCTATATCAAGGAAGCGGTCGCGCTGGGGGCAGAGCAACCGTTCGTTGCCGCGCTGATCAACATCGATGGCGAGACGGTGGGGAAGTGGGCCGAGAAACGCGGTCTTGCCTACACCTCGTACATGGATCTCTCCCAGAAGGCGGAGGTGGGCCGTCTCATCCTGCAGGAGGTAGAGCGGGTCAACAGCGACCTGCCCGCTGAAACGCGGATCCGCCGCTTCATCATCCTGCACAAGGAGCTGGATCCCGACGATGAGGAGATCACCCGCACACGCAAAGTGCGGCGGCGGTTGATCGCGAACAAGTACGCGTCGCTGATCGAGGCGCTGTACAGCGGCGTTTCGCAGGCCGAAGTCACGGCGACGATCACCTACGAAGACGGGCGTCGCGCCGAGATCCGTAGCCTCGTTGCCGTGTACGAGGCGAGCCAGATGGTGGCGGCAGCGCCCGAAGTGCTGGCGGGGAGGTAGAACGTGGACTTCTTCGTCACGCTGCTTGTGCGAGGCGTAGTGCTGGGCTGCCTCTACGCCCTAATCGCGCTGGGGTTTGTTCTCGTCTACAAGGCGACAGGCGTGCTCAACTTTGCCGTGGGCGAGATGGCGATGTTCGGAGGATATCTGGCGGCCGCCTTCGCCGTTTCCTACGGCTTGCCACTGGGCCTGGCGATCGGCCTCGCGTTGCTGTGCATGATCCTGTTCGGCGTGGTGCTTGAACAGGGCGTGCTGCGGCCGATGATTGGTCGGCCGGTGATCGGCATGATCATGGCCACGCTTGGCCTAGGCATCTTCTTGCGCGGGATCAGTCCCATCATCTGGGGCGTCGGCACGAAGAATCTGGACCTGAAGCTGCCCGATAGCCCCGTCTTCCTGGGCAATGTCAGCATCCCGCCGGTCGATCTCGTGGGCGTGGCCCTCACGCTGGCGCTACTCGTGGCGTGCGCCTACTTCTTCCAGCGTACGCGCTACGGGATCGCGATGCGTGCCGTGTCCGACGACCAACAGGCGGCGATGGCAATGGGCATCAAAGTGAGCGCCATCTTTGCCGTTGCCTGGGCGCTGGCAGGGGTGGCAGCGATAGGTGGAGGCCTCATCTGGGGCAACAAGATCGGCGTCAATCAGGATCTTGCCTCGCTCGGGCTTCAAACATTTCCGGTTGTGATCCTGGGCGGGCTGGATTCGATCCCTGGCACGATCATCGGCGGCTTGGTCGTTGGCATCTGCGCCAACCTCGCCGGGGGTTACCTCGATCCATACGTAGGTGGTGGCCTCGAGTACGTCGCTGCCTATGTCTTGATGATGATCGTGCTGCTGGTGCGTCCCTACGGGCTTTTCGGCCGCGAGATCATCGAAAAGGTGTAGTTCATGCTGAACCGTGAGTGCGGTGTTTTCAAAGCCACATATCAGGCCGATATGGCGCTCTACCCGGTGCCGCTGGCTCGCTACACCGTCGCAGCCTTCGCGATCTTCTTCGTGCTCGTGTTCCCGTTCGTGGCTGGCACCAAATATCTCGTCTGGGCGAACTTTGCCGGTATCGCGATCGTCGCCGCGATCGGTCTCAACCTGCTGACCGGTTACGCGGGGCAAGTCTCGCTGGGCCATGCGGCATTCATGGCAACCGGGGCCTACACCGCCGCGATTCTGGTGACCCGAGCGCACATGCCCTTCTTGATCGGATTGGTAGCGGGTGGATTGCTCGCTGCTGTATATGGCCTGATCGTGGGACTGCCCTCGGCACGTATCAAGGGGTTCTACCTGGCGATCGCCACGCTGGCCGCCCAGTTCATTACCGAGTGGCTGATCAACCACGTGAAATGGATCAGCGGTGGCTTTCAAGCCAGCATCCTCGTCCCTGCCGTGAGTCTGGGACCTCTGCGCTTCGATACCGAACAGAAAAAGTACTTCCTTATCCTGGCGTTCGTCGTCCTGGCGACCATCGCGGGGATGAATATTGCGCGCAGCCGTCTGGGCCGCGCCTTCGTCGCCCTGCGCGATCGCGACGTCGCGGCCGAGATCATCGGCATCGATGTCGTGCGGTACAAGTTGCTCGCCTTCACGATCAGCGCTTTTTACGCTGGAGTTGCGGGTGCGCTGACGGTCTACTACTCAGGGACGGCCAACATCGAAGCGTTCCAGATCAACCGCTCGATCGAGATCCTCGCCATGATCATCATCGGCGGCCTGGGCAGCACGCTGGGGTCGATCTTCGGCGCTGCGTTCGTCTCAGTGCTGCCATCGCTGCTCGAAGACGTGCTGGGGCACTTCCACGGCGTGCTACCGGTGAGCGATGTCGGGACGTTCGTCGCCCAGTTGAAGCTGGTGGTTTTCGGCGGGTTGATCATGCTCTTTTTGATGGTCGAGCCGGAAGGGTTGAACAGGTTGTGGAGGAACGTGAAGGATTACTTTCGCGTCTGGCCGTTCTCGTACTGAGGGTGCAGTGGAGTAGAACTCCAGAACAAGGAAGGAGGGAGGTTGATGACACGGAAATGCGCATTCGCACGGTTGGCAGCCACCGTGGCCGTGATGCTGGTGGTGGCGGCTTGTGGAGCGAATAACAACAACAAGGCGAACAACAAAGCGCCGACGACGGCTGCCTCGGCCACACGCCCGGCCGCGGCAGCAACCGCCGCGACCCAGGCCGCGGCAACGGCTGCGGCAACAGCCGCGGCGACGCGGCCAGCAACCCCCGCCGCGCAGCAGGCGACCAAAGAGCCGATCACGCTGGGCATCATGTACGACGCAACCGGTGCTACCCAGAACATCGGCGTGCCTCTCAAGGCGGGCGTCGAGGACTACTTCAACCTCATCAACAGCAAGGGTGGTGTCGATGGCCACCCCATCAACGCGATCTATTGTGACGATGGGTATCAGGCACCGAAGGGTGTCGAGTGTTACGAGAACTTCAAACGCGGGGGAGCGATCGGCATGTTGACGTACGGCACGCCGATCGTCGCCGAGCTGCTCAACCGTTGCAACCAGGATCAGATCCCTTGCCTGTTCCCCGGCTACGGCGCGGCGAGCGCGGCGAACGGCGAGAAGTACCCGTATGGCTTCCCCATGGCTGCGAGCTACTGGTCGCAGATCGGCGCAGCGGTCCGCTTCGTCCTTGATCAGTGGCAACAAGAGGGGAAGAGCGGCAAGCCGAAGCTCGTCTACCTCTACTACGACAACCCTGCCGGCAACGAGCCGATCAGCGTCCTCGATGCGATCGCGCAGAAAGAAGGGCTGCAGGTCGAGAAGATCGCCTGCCCCGCGCCCTGCAACGAGATGTCAGCTCAGGTGACGCGGATCACCGGCAGCATCCGCCCCGACTGGATCATTACACATATGTTCGGCGCGGGGCCGTCGGTCTCGATCAAGTCGCTCAAAGGTGCCGGGTTCCCTCTGAATCACGTGATCTCTCTGGTGTGGGGTAGTGGCGATACCGATGTGGACGCCGCTGGAGGATGGTCGGTTGCGCAGGGGTACTACGGCTTGCAGTTCACCGCCGTGGGCACAGATCTGCCGGTACTGCGCGATATCCAGCAGATGTATCGCGACCAGGGTAAGCAGCCACCCGATACCATGACCAAGAACAATGTCTACTACCTGCGCGGGGTGGCTATCGCCGCGGTCTTCACGCAGGGGCTCGCGAACGCGCTCAAGCAGAAGAGCACGCCGCTCACCGGCACCGATCTCAAAGCCGGGCTGGAAGCGATCCACGGCGACGTTGCCGGCGTGACCAACCTGAACGTGACCGCTCGTGACCACGAAGGTGGGGGATTCGTGCGCGTGTACCAGGTGAAGGGGAACGGCTGGCAGCTCGCCCGCGACTGGTTCCAGGGGTATCGCGATATCGTCGAATCCTTCGTCTACAAGCCGTAGGAGCATGAGCGGATGGTGGCGGCGGCGGAGCAGTCGTTGCTCCAGGTCAACAACATCGAGGTCGTGTACAACGGCGTCGTTCTCGTGCTGAAGGGTGTTTCGCTTCAGGTTCCCCGTGAGGGTATCACCGCCCTCCTAGGAGCTAATGGCGCGGGCAAGAGCACGACGCTCAAGGCGATCTCCGGGTTGCTGCGGCCGGAGCGCGGCGAGATCACGCGGGGCAGTATCGAGTTCCAGGGCGAGCGGATCGATCGCTTGGACGCGGCCGAGATCGTGCGCTTGGGCATCGTCCAGGTGATGGAGGGGCGGCGTGTCTTCGAGCACCTCACGACCGAAGAGAACCTGCTCGTCGGCGCGTACGCCCGCCGTGACGGCCATGTGCGCCGCGATCTGGAGCGCGTGTACCACTACTTCCCCCAGCTGCTACGCCGCCGCCATATCAAAGCGGGCTACCTTTCGGGCGGCGAGCAGCAGATGCTCGCCATCGGCCGGGCACTGATGAGCCGACCAACGCTGATGCTGCTGGACGAGCCGTCGCTTGGCCTGAGCCCGCAGCTCGTGAGCGAGATCTTCGCGATCATCGTACGGCTCAATCGGGAAGAGAAGGTGAGCATCCTGCTCGTCGAGCAGAACGCGATGATGGCGCTGCAGATCGCAACCTACGGCTATGTGATGGAGGATGGTCGGATCGTGCTGGATGGCGATGCCGCCAGGTTGGAGAGCAACGAGGACGTACGCGAGTTCTATCTTGGCCTGAGCGCCGTCGGCCAGCGGCGTAGCTACCGCGAGGTGAAACACTACAAGCGACGCAAACGCTGGCTTTCGTAACCGCAAGCTGGCAAGAGGAGGGACGCGCGATGTCGGTTGTCGCGGCGTGGTACCAGCGGATCGTGCCGCGTCTTCAGGAGCAGATCCAGTACGCCTACGAGCGCTGCCCCGCCGTGCGCGAGCGATTAGATGGCGTGGGTTTCTCTCCGGCGGACCTTCATGCGGTGGCCGATCTAGAACGTGTGCCGGTTCTGCCCAAAGAGGAGCTTGTGCGGCGGCAACGCCAGGAACCACCTTTTGGCGGCTTTCTTGCGATCCCGTTGGCAGAACTCAAACACGTTTTCGTTTCGCCGGGGCCACTCTACGATCCGGCAGGCGCGGAGAGCTTCCACACCGGCGAGTGGGCGCGCGAGCTATTGCGTAGCTTCGGCCTGAAGCAGGGCGACTTCGCCCTCAACACGTACGCCTACCATCTCGTGCCAGCAGGGCTTGGCCTGGACGAGTTCCTCGTCTCGGTTGGGTTGACGGTGGTGCCCGGCGGCGTGGGCAATACCGATGTGCAGGTGCAGACGTTGCGCGACCTACCGATCGCGCTGTACTGCGGCACGCCGAGCTTCCTGATGACGCTGCTCAAGCGGGCGGAGGAGATGGGGATCGATCCGCGGCGCGATCTCTCGTTGCGCGCGGCCTTTCTGGGCGCGGAGATGCTGCCACCCTCGTTGCGGCGGGAGATGGAGGGGTACGGCATTACCCCGATCGAGACGTACGGCACCGCCGACGTGGGTGTGATCGCGGTGGAGTGTCCAGCCCATCAAGGTCTGCATCTCAGCGAGGAGATGGTTGTCGAGATCGTCGACGGAGGGAGCGGGCGCCAGGTGCCGCCGGGAGAGACCGGCGAAGTAGTCGTGACGACGTTCAATCGCGTCTATCCGCTGGTGCGGTTTGGCACGGGCGATGCCACGTATCTCATCGACGAACCGTGCCCCTGCGGTCGTGCAACGCCGCGCATCCCGCGTATCCTGGGGCGCGTGGGGGAGGCGGTCAAGGTTCGAGGGATGTTTCTCCATCCGCACCAGGTGCGCGAAGGGCTGGCGAACGTACCGGGGCTGGCGCGCTATCAGGCAGTGGTGGGCCGCCACGAACATCGCGACGAGCTGGTGCTGCGCATCGAGCTGGCGCCCGGCGCCGAGCCGCCGAGGGTGGAGGAGTTGCAGAGCCGGCTGCAATCGCTCTGGCGCGTACGCGTGGACAGGATCGATGTGCTCGCGCCAGGCACCCTGCCCGCCGACGCGCGCGTGCTGGTGGACGAACGGGCGTGGGAGTAGCGGCTTCTGTGGCTCTAGTGCCTGGCCAACCTGGCGCGACAGGTGGCCCCGAAGGATGCCCGGGCGTGCTTAATAGCGGCCGGGTGTCAGGTAGTACTGGAAGGGGTCGAGGCGGCGGAGCATCGCCAGCTCGGTTGGGGTGGGCGGTGCGACCTCGCGCAGCGGATCGGCAACCTTGAGATCCCACGGCACCAGGGCACGGATCGTCTCGGCGTCGATGTGCGGGAAGACCGCTTCGAGCACCAGCTCGCACGATCCGGTTTCGCCGCCGTCGGGTGTGTCGTATCGGTAGACGCCCATGGTAGAGATGACGCAGTTCGGGCCTTGCGGGGCCAGGCCTGCCCGCCGGCGCGCGCCCGGGCCATCGATATAGCCAGGGCTGGTAATGAAGTCTACCCGCTCGGTCCAGCGACGCGGCTCCTGGGGCATCAGGACGAACACCTGCGGCGCGAGGCAACTGATCTCCGTGTTGCCGCCGGTGCCGGCCAGGCGGCGTTGGGGGCGGCCGTACTCGCCCAGGACCAGCGTGTTGACGTTGCCGTACTTATCGATCTGCGCGCCGGTCAGGAATGCGAAGGCAACGTGCCCGCCCATCAACACCGTGCCCAGCGCATCGACCATATCCGAGACCATGGCTGCGCCGTCGTTGAGCAGCAGGTCGTGGATGCCGATCGGCGCGCGCGGGACCGTTGGCGGATCGGGGCGCCAGTCAAAGGCACCGACCTCGGTGCAGAGCTGGATCTCGGGGGCGTACAGGCAACGGGCGAGCGTGCCGGAGAGCACGGGCAGGCCCAGGCCGAGGAAGGCAACGCCTTCGCGCGGTAGCAGGCGTGCGGCCTCGATACACATCAGCTCGGCGAGGGTGTAATCTTCGGCGTACTGATTTACCATGGCGTTTCTCCCTGCACCTTGGGCAGGTTCAAGGTGCGCGAATAGCCGTAGTTGGGGGGAGCGAGCGGCGTGCGGCCCGGCTCGGCGAGGATGCGCGCGAACATCTCTGGGCCGATCGTCTCGCGCACGCGGGCGAGGTACTCCTCGCGACTGTGCACACCGTCGATCCATTCGGCGCGGAAGCGGGCGAAGCCCTCGCGTGAAGCGAGCGCGGGGGAGAGGACGCGCTCCAGGAACAGGTAATCGAAATCGTAATAGCCGGCGAGGCCGCCCGGGTGCGCGCCGAACGGGCAATGAACGACGGCGCTGACCTGGAAACCCGCCACGATCGTGCGGCTCGGATCGGAGCGGATGACGTCGGTCGGCACGATCTCTTCGACGGTGACGATCACCTTGCGGCCGGCCCAGAGGCCCCAGCGAGCATCGCCCTGGTGGCCCCAGCTGTGCACGTTGCCCTCGGCATCGGCGCGTTGGGCGTGCATGATCACCACATCGGGGCGGATAGCGGGCAGCAGCACCACGCGCTGGCCGTCGAACGGCGAAGTCATGACCGCGTGCCGCCGGTAGCCAGGAATGCGGCCAGGATACTCCGCGTGTTCCAGGTGCAGGTAATCGGTGCCGAGGAAGCTGCGAGTGGGGATGAAGGGGATGCCGAGGGCGCCGGCCATCAGCATGAGTGCGATCGCCTGGTTGCTGTAGTCCTCGTACTGGATCTCGCCGCGCTCCATCATCTCCTGCACCGGGCCGGGGCGCAGCGCTCCCTGGATATAG
>Ga0070738_10006033_pt1 | contig 12907 bp, 13 predicted proteins | sample Coa_R2_2_FD_66446 | JGI IMG/M metagenome (GOLD analysis project Ga0070738, IMG submission 66446) | Surface soil microbial communities from Centralia Pennsylvania, which are recovering from an underground coalmine fire - Coalmine... | ecosystem: Environmental > Terrestrial > Soil > Unclassified ... | reverse complement strand
AACCATAACTTATTTGGAAAAATAGTAGACACTCAACTTAGTGTTTTACCATTTTTCTTTTCCTAAGTTAATATTTCGGACAAGTCTAATGCGTCGCTTTACTGTGTTTACACTTTTGTATATAACCGTAGGAACCTGTTTAGCCGCGATCGCGCTTCAGCAACCTAACCCGGCTTCAAAGCTTAAAAACGTTTTGTTCGTCAATGCAGGGCTGTTGTATCTTTCCGCAGTGCTTAGTACGTTTCAGTTTTGGCAGCAATCCGTTCTCAATAGCCAGAGTAGACTCCGTGAGCAAGCTGCTTGGAGGCAAAAACTAGTCGCGATCTCCCCTTGGCTGATCATTGCCATAACGCTTTTTTCGTTCATCTTTACTGTGCTGACTGAACACTGGACAAATTATGCAATCGGACAAGCAGCAACGGCGCTAACGATCATCTTGTTATGTGTCGAACAGCTTTTCGTTAGACATCGAAATTAACTTTCCTAATTTAATGCAAGGATTGCTGGCTTTGGTGAACATTATGAACGAGTTCATACCTTATCTTCCTAGCAGATCAAATCTCTCTCAAAGCCCTGGCTTCGGGAATTGACAGAAGCGGGTTAATCAAAGATGTTTCTAACTTCTGAATCAGATTATAGAGGCATACAGCTGATCTCTAATGTGTAAGCTGGTGATTTTTTGACTAAAGACTTGTGCGGTAGTGTTATGGATAAATTCTGACTGTACTGCTGCCACTTCAGTTTACCTCCAACACCTAGCATTGTAATATTTGCTTTTTTCGGCAAAATTATTCCTGGAAGAGTAACCTTCTCAAACGTTGGCTCATCAAGCAATATTGCATATAATTTTCCTTTATTAGTGGTGTAGCGCACTCGAATACGTTCTGGAGTTAAATCTTCTGCTCGTATCCAATAGCGTGAGCCAAAGATTGCTTTACCATTCTCATCTAGCCATTTACCCAAGCCTTCTAATCTTTCAAGCTGTACTTTGGATATTGAACCATCAGCCTTTGGCCCAATGTTCAGCAATAAATTCCCATTTTTACTAACAATATCTACAAATAAGTCAACTAGTTCATCTACCGAAATCATGTTCAAATCAGTATCATTTTGGTTATAGCCGAATGAGTAACCTAAACCCCTTGTACTTTCCCATTTAAGAGGTTCTATTTGTGTGAACTGGCTATACTCAGGTGTGGAAAAGTCAAAGTGCAACCCTAACTGACCACTTAAATCAAAACGGTCATTCACCACACCATCGGGTACGCGATTGTAAAAGTAGGCCACAATTTCATTCGCTTGTCCAATAGGGTAGCCAAGATCATTCCATAATATAGATGGCTGATAGCGGTCAATCAATTCACGCCAATGAGCATTCGCATAATCTGCATAGGCTTTTTCCTGAATAATTGCTTCCAGCAGCGTGTTGAAGTCTGTGATTGTTGTATCTTTAAAAGACCAATCAATACCACCAGAGTAATACACACCCATCCGCATACCTTCTTGGCGAACAGCTTGTGCTAGTTCGCCTACAATATCGCGTGTTGCCACCCGCCCTGGCTGGTTTATAGTTTTACTAGGCCACAATAAAAAGCCATCATGATGCTTCGTTGTTAATACAACGTACCGCGCACCCACTTTAGAGAATAATTTTGCCCATTGCGAGGGGTTCCAATTTGTTATGCCTGCATTAAATCTGGGAATAAAGTCATCATAGGTGAAGCCTTCACCATAGGTTGTACGATGGTAGTTATAGGTAGGGCTGCCCTCAAGTTTCATGGAGTTGTAATACCATTCCGAGTAAGGGTTGTTCTCAAACCAATATTCCCAACCACGCTCTGCAACGACTTTGTTCAGTTCCCCAGTTAGTGGTGCATAGCCAGGTACAGAATATACCCCCCAATGGATGAAAATTCCGAGTTTCGCATCCTTGAACCAGTCTGGAACTTCATGCTTCGATAGCGATTCAGTTGTTGGCTCATAAGTTTTTTGTGCAAGGGTAACAGAAGTGAATAAGTTCAAAAATACAGTTAACCATAATGTAGCAAACAGCAGACATACTAAAAACTTAATCATTACAAAGTTCCTTATTGACAACGTTCTCAAATTTTAGAACGAAAGTATACTTAGCCATTTTTAGTGGCTATTTTTATCTACCTGATTAGCTAAAAGCTTATGTATGGCTCATTTTGGCATTTTTGCCCAAATTTTTGTAGGCTCTTATTTTGGCAAAGCTACTGTTCAGGATACTGATTTTCAAAAGAGCCGCACCCAATTAATTTTAATTATGCAAAAAATTATGGGCTTCATTGAGTTTTTTGGCTGATTCTTCTAATAAGCGTTGCTCATGAGCATTTCTTGATAACAGTAGTTTGCGCTCAATACCTGTTGAGCCAATGATACATGGAAGTCCAAGAACAACTTCACTGCCAACTCCATAGTTAGAATCTGCTCTGGCCGATACTGGAAATATCTGCTTTTCATCTCGCAGGATGGTATCAACTAACTGGCAAACTACTGTTGATATACCATAGCTTGTATTTCCTTTGCGTTCAAAAATGTTATGGCCTCGTTTACGAGTTAACTGTGCGTACTCTTGCTGAATTTGTTCTAGCGTTGCTCCTTGTGGTATGGGAAATTCAGTTAACAGAATCCCCCCAATAAAGGCACTAGACCAAACGACAAATTGACTGTCTCCATGCTCTCCAATCACATAAGCATGAACGTCTTGTTTGGCAACATTCAGTCGCTTTCCAAGTTGATATCTCAGTCTAGCAGTATCAAGAACGGTTCCCGAACCGAAAATTAGGTTTTCTGCCCTGGTAGAAGTAGCGATCGCAATCCGCGTGAGTACATCCACTGGATTGCTGACGATAATTACGATTGAATTCGGTGCAACTCGATCCAATTCTTTGATTGTCGAACGTATAATCTCTGCATTGTCACTCAATGTATCTAATCGGGTCTGTCCTTGTTTTTGCGGCACTCCAACAGTCACAATAATGATATCTGAATCAGCCAAATCTTCATACTGGTTTGATGGTATGATTTCTATCTCTTTAAGTAGGGGAATGCTGTCTTCGATATCCCACGCTTGCCCTTCAGCTTTTGATAAGGTTCGGTCAAAAAGGACAACCCTTACACATTTACCGAGTATAACTAAAGCATTTGCAACATCTGCACCTACATTACCTGCACCAATAATACCGACTTTAGATGTTTTACTAATCATGCTATATTTACTTTTTTCTCTTCAAAAGTGAAATATACTTCTTGCAAAAGTCCTTATTTGCAATCTTTTCCTTGCGTCTTGGCGTGAGACAAAAAAATATTTATGCAAGAGGTATAATGCCATTTGCTTGGTAAGTCCTTGGGTCTGCAATTGCTGTCTCCTTACAACTTGGAAAACAATATATTTAACCCTTCGGTCATCGTGGGATGAGTCAAAATACCATCGCGCAGAACGGTGTAGGGCATCTGAGCTTGCATCACCATCTGTACCGTTGAAATCACTTCACCTGCTTCATGACACAACAAGGAACACCCTAGAATACGACCTGTATCTGTATCCACGATCGCTTTCAGAAGTCCATCAGTTTGACCGAGTGTTTTCGCTCTAGGAACGGCTGACGCATCCACCTTCGCCACACGGATAGGATATCCTTGTTGCTGTGCTTCAGTTTCAGTCAAACCCACATGAGCCAGTTCTGGATCGATGAACAGACAGGATGAAACCAATCGATCCCGTGTACTACGGTTGCCCCCATCAATTAAATTAGCTTTGATAATGCGATAATCATCGAGCGATATATGAGTGTATTGCGGGCCGCCGTTGATGTCGCCTAACGCCCAGATCCCCGGAATGTTCGTCTCTAAGCGATCGTTGACTAGAATAAATCCGCGTGTATCGGTTGCCACACCAGTAGCAGCTAAATTTAAGCTATCGGTATTGGGCGCACGACCAACGGCGACGAGCAAATGCGACCCTTGGAGGGTGATTTCATGATCGGCAACTTGGATTTGAAGGACGGTTTCATTACCAATGCGATTCTCCAAAGGAGACGCTTCGCGAACAACCCTCAACACCTTTGCCTTCAGCAAGAATTCAATACCATCTTGTTTCAGTAATGTTTGAACTGCGATCGCTATATCTAGATCTTGCTGTGACAGGATGTGCTCACTTTGCCCAATAACAGTGACGCGACAGCCAAAGCGCCGGAACATCTGGGCAAACTCCAAACCAATATAGCCACTACCGAGAACGATCAGGTGTTCAGGCAAGTCTTCTAGTTCCATAATTGACTCACTCGTTAAAAACTCAACTTCTGTGAGTCCGGGGATGGATGGAATTAACGGTCGTGTGCCTGTATTAATAAATAAGCGTTCGGCAGTAAGCACGCGAGTGTTCCCCTCAGCCGTCGTTACTTCAATTGTTTTGGGAGCAATAAACCTTGCTGTGCCGATGATCAAGTTGTTATCCAGAGCCGTTTCTAAATTGTGCAAGTTTATTTCACGCGCAGATTGCACAACTGTTCGTTTTCGTTGGATCACCTCTGCTAGATCAACGATAGGTGTATTAGCTTTAACACCATAAACGGCACTATTTCGCACTGTGTTTGCCACATTAGCACTCGCCACCATAGTTTTAGTAGGAATGCAGGCAATATTAATGCACCCACCACCAATCATATTTAAACTGCGTTCAACCAGAGCGGTTTTACGTCCGTCAGTGACTAACGCAGGTGCAAGTGTTTTACCCGCTTTGCCGCCGCCGATAATAATATCGTCATAGTGTTGAGTGTCCACTTCTATATCCTTTGAGTTTGATCGGGTGAATATGATGTCTCGAAGGTATTATGAACTTCAAGAAAGACTGGCTTCTTGAGAGGGTTTAGCGAGCATAACTCAAGATGCTTGCCCTAACTGGGTTTCAAAAAAGTGCATAACACCTGCTAGAAGATTCAACTTTTTCTACAAGCTTGCTTCATTAAGATACGGTTGTTTTTATACACGCTTTGAAGATTCGCTCAATGTTTTGGATGGTCTTGTTATCCTTAACACTTTCACCCACCAAATCCCAAGAAACCCCTTTTTCGCTCAACACATCGTTTTGCGGATCGATGACGACTACTGCGGTGTCATTCTTGTTAATGTTCATGGTTTTTCTCCTTGCTTGTTGTTTTTCACTGTTCTGTTTGTTAAAAACCACCCGCCATGTGCAGCGTTTTCCCAGTGATTCAAAAGCTGAATGCAAGTATGAAGAAATCGCTAGCGCCATCAGCCTGGTTAAAACAGGCTTTTCAAAGATTGAGGTCTGACAATCCGAGATGATCGTCAGGACGACGACCTAGTATCTAGTAGTATTTGCGTTCGCGTAGCGTCTCCTTCGGTGAATCGCTCTGGTGAATTGGCAGGTCGTTGATGCTGGCAATACGCCATTGCATGAATCCATGTTCGTCTGCGATTTTTCCGTCTAGTTTTTTCATGATGATTTCTTAGGATCGGGCAGCGTGAACTTCACAGTTTCACTGGTGATTACTTTGTGTGTGGGGTCAGCTAGTTCGATTAGCACCTTGTGTACGCCAGGTTCCAGTCCGACCAGGATAATCGTTTCGCCACTGGAATCGACAAAGTGCCACGGCGCGTCGTCAACGGTGATGTGGATATGACCGATGCGCGGCGATACTTCGAGGGCACCTTTGCCAAACACTGGCAACACACGCAAATTCTCCGTCCGGTACTGGATAAAGACGCGGCCCTGGGCCAGTGGTTCGGGAAGCGGTGGATCGACAATCAGCTTGGGTGGTGCTTTGTTTTCAATCGCAATCAACGGTGATGCTCCGATAATGTCCCTAGCGCTCGGTATGTTGTTGTTCATAGCAGGTAAGTACTTGAATACTCTCGGCATAACAGATAAAACTAAGCCGTGCTCGCCACGAACGCTGGGTAGAGCTTGCAGCAGTCCCGATCGTCGGCTTGAGTGACGGGTTAGGCACAACTCTTATTTCTCTCCTTGCATCCGACGATATCCTGTCTTGGTCATTAGCCACTGGACTACTCCAGGGAATACTGCATGCAGCCAGTAGGTTAGCTTCATCATAAACGGGATCACAATTAGACGTTTGTTCTTTTCGACACCTCTAACAATGGCATTTGCGGCCTGTTCAGGGGTTATCTCTGGGATCAGTTCCGCCATTTTCGGAACACGCTCACGACTTCTCAGATTGTGCTTCCAGTATGGGGATGTCACTACGCCACTTTCGTACAGGGTCACTCCAATCGCCGACCCAGCCAAGTCGGCACGTAACGCCTCCGTAAAGCCACGTACCGCCCACCGGGCAGCAAGATAGGCTGTGGCTCCGGGCCAGACAAAACGTGAACCCACAGAACTGATATTCACGATATGACCGCTGTTTCGCATGAGCATAACTGGTAGAAACGCATGCGTCACATTGAAGGCAGCAAAGTAGGGAACAGCCATCATCTCGACTGCTTCCACAGGACTTGTTTCATCGACGAAAAGCCATCTACCTGCCCCGGCATTGTTGATAATGATGTCCGGTGTTCCCAATTTTTCTGTAATTTGCTTCGTCACTGTCGTAACTACATCCGCATCCGCCAAGTCAACCGAGTATGCCCAGACTTGCCCATCGGCGCAGGTAATCTCAGACACCACCTGATCCAATGCTTCCTTGCGCCGAGCGAGAAGCACTACACGTCCTCCAGCTTTGACCATCGCTTTCGCGGTAGCTGCACCAATTCCGCTTGAAGCCCCACTCACCAGCACTAGCTTGCCGTTGATCCTCATCGAATACATTCTCCTGTTTTGCAAGATTCTCTTTAGGATCGCAGCCTATTACAGATGCTTCTTCAATTGGGCTGCTGCTTGAACAAATAGAGAGCGGGTTTCTGGCAGATCGGCTAAACCATTCAGTAGTCCAAAGTCATGAATCATGCCGTTGTACTGCACAGTTGTCACCTCCACCCCAGCTTCATCGAGCTTGCGTCCATACGCTGTGCCCTCGTCATGCAAGATATCGCTCTCTGCAACCACAATTAACGCCGGAGGCAAGCCTTTTAGTTGCTCAACCGTTGCCTGTAGGGGAGAAGCATAGACGTCTTTGCGCTTTTCTGGGTCAGCGATGTACATGTCATACATCCACTTCATCGTTGGTACAGTCAGAAAACGCTCTTCGCCAAATTCGTGATAAGAATTTGTTTCAAAATCCGCATCTACAATCGGCCACATCAGGATTTGCAGCTTGATGTGTGGTCCTCCTTTTTCTTTCGCCTTCAAAGCAGTGACAGTTGTCATGTTACCGCCGACACTGTTGCCAACGACCGCCAAATTCTTGCCATCCACGCCAATTTCCTCCCCATGCTCGGCAACCCATTTGGTCGCAGCATAAATCTCATTGATTGCCTGTGGGTACTGAGCTTCTGGTGTGCGAGTGTAGTTGACAAACACACCTGCAAACCCTGAAAGCACAACCAGATCGCGAACCATGCGCTTGTGTGTTGGGTAATCACCCAGCACCCAACCACCACCATGAATAAAGATGAAAACAGGCAATGTGCCTTTGACCCCTTCAGGTCGTACAATATTAAGGCTAATTGAATAACCATCAGCAGTAACCGTCTTTTGTGACTCTTCAATACCTGAAAGGTCTACTGAAACCGAAGCCTGTACATCTACAAGAACTTGACGTGCTTCGAGTGGAGTGAGTTTCTCCAGCGCTACACCCCCTGAATTCAGCACTTTCAAAAATTCCTTCGTTCCTTTGGAAAGACGTGGATCATCCCCAACTTCCAGAATTTTTGCTGCTTGCGAGTTTGCTTGAGCAGCCATGACATTCTCCTTATAATAAATTGTAAACAATCTGTTAAAACGTTAAGTTAATTGATTTAACGCTGCTGCTTGATCAGTAGTAATTGTAGTAATGACAATCACTTTTAATCGACATCTTTTCCCAGCCAAAACTATTTGTTACTAGGGGTTAGCTGGGTGTTCTCTACAAGGTAAGTGCTCAGAAAGCGACGAATATAGTCTGCGATCGCGTCCCCATCTTCTTCCAGGGCAAAATGTCCGGTATCGAGTAGATGGAACTCAATGTCTTTCAAGTCACGTTGGTAGGGATAAGCACCGTCAGCAGGAAAGATGTAGTCGTTCTTGCCCCAAACAATCAGGGTAGGGGGTTGATAGGAGCGGAAATACTCTTGCCATTGGGGATAGAGTGGTGGATTGGTGCCATAGCTATAAAACAGCGCCAGTTGAATCTCCTCGTTTCCGGGACGATCAAGGAAATGTTGATCCACCGTCCAGGTATCGGGACTAATTGCTTCTAAATTACGAACACCGTTGGTATATTGCCACTTTGTTGCTTCTAGAGTGAAAAGGTATTTGAGCTTTTCCGCATTCTCAGGCGATCGCTCTTGCCAGTATGCCTTAATCGGCTCCCAGAATTCGCGCAGACCTTCCTCGTAAGCATTGCCATTTTGAACAATCAGAGATTGCACGCGCTCTGGATATTTAGCTGCAATCCGATAGCCAATCGGTGCACCATAATCCATGACATAAAGGCTGTACTTTTTGAGATCGACTGCAGCAATGAATTTCTCTACAATCTCAGCCAAGCGATCAAACGTGTAGTTAAACTCATTTACAGTTGGCATCGAACTGTTGCCGTAGCCAGGGTAGTCAGGAGCAACGAGATGGAATTTATCAGCGAGGGCAGGTATAAAATTGCGGAACATGTGAGACGACGTTGGGAAGCCGTGCAATAGCAGAATTGTCGGATTCTCACGGGAACCCGCTTCGCGGTAGAAGATGTCTAAACCATCAATCGAAACTGTGCGATATGTAGTCATGGGATTACTCCTTGTAAGTGATCAAAGTGACCATTTTTTGAATTGTTTTGCCCCCACTGATTGTAATTTTGAATTGAATTGATAGAGTTTTATGATAAGTTGATCTATCTCACATCCTGACGATAGATCTGTTCGTGAAAGTAGTCCCGCCAGCTTTCGGGTAAAGCTTCAAGTTGAGCAGCACGATGCAGTAACTCTGGATTGTTTTGCTCACGAACATAAAGCTGAGTGATATCAGCAACTGTAATATTGTTGGGATCTCGACTCATCAACTCTAAAGTGTCTCCAGCGACCACTTCGCCCTCTTGCAAAACCCGAAAATAAAATCCGGTGCGACGACTGGCGAGAAATCGTTTCACCATATCTGATCGCCCAAAGCGAATCCCTAGTTTGTAGCAGGGTAAGCGCGGTTGAGTCACCATTAGTTCCACACTGCCGATTTTAAAGCGATCACCAATGTTAATTTCCTCTTCTCTCAATCCTGTGACTGTGAAATTTTCACCAAAGATCCCAAATGTTAACTCTGTGTCAGGCAATTCGCTTCGCCAGTAATCATAATGCTCAAAAGGATAGACATATACGGCTTTGTCAACTCCGCCATGAACGGTGAGATCCGCTTGTCGATCTCCATCTAAATTGAGTTCACGCAGCATCACTCTCGCATTAACTGGCTCTTTGAAAATTCCAGTGCGGACGGGTTTTCCTTTCCAGGTCACTTCACGCGGCAGGCCGACATTAACAGAGATCAGCTTAAGCTTCATTTTTAACTCCTTTTGGACTTCAAATCTGTGCCATACCACCATCAACAAACAACTCGATGCCGTTCACAAAGCTGCTGTCCTCTGAAGCCAGAAAAACAACCGCTTTGGCAATCTCATCGGGTGTGCCGACTCGCCCTAATGGAATAGTGACAGCTTGGCTATCCACAAATTCCTGCATCTGCTCATCACTAAGTCCCAGGAGATGGTAGCCAGGAGTCGGAACCACACCAGGGCTAATGGCATTCACCCGAATCTTGCGCTCTTTGAGGTCGAGTGTCCAATTCCGAGCAAATGATCTTACGGCAGCTTTGGTGGCGCTGTAAACACTGAAAGCTGGCGTACCTTTTATAGAAGTAATCGAAGCATTCAGGATAATAGAAGCACCCTCTGGTAACAGTGGCAGTGCCTTTTGTACGGTGAACAGCAAACCTTTTACGTTTATGTTGAATGTTTTGTCAAAGTGTTCCTCTGTGATTTCTCCAAGTGGGGCAATTTGTCCAACGCCAGCATTAGCGAAGATGATATCGAGGTGTCCTTGCTCTTGCTTAATGGTGGCAAACAGACGATCAAGGTCTGCCAGATTAGAAACATCACTCTGCACAGCCGTAACATTTTTACCAATGGCTTCTACAGCAGTATCCAGTTCGACCTGGCGACGACCCGTGATGTAGACATAGGCATCTTCAGCAACAAACTGTTTGGCTGTGGCAAGACCAATACCACTGTTGCCACCGGTGATCAGAGCAACTTTTCTTTCTAGTTTTTTCATAAGTTAATCTGATGAGGATTCTGGATTTGTCTTTCTACCATCTGGCGATGGAAAGCACGGATTGCTGACTCGTCAGCAGGAGTGATTGTTTGATCTGCTTGTAAATTCATAGTTTTGAGTTTTCCTTTTAAGTGATAGATCTGTTTTTAAGCGGCATAGAGAGTGTTATGAACCCAATTTCGCTAGAGATGCGATTGAACTTGGACATTAAGTTTATTGGTAATGCTTTGTGAGGTGCGTTCTGCTTTAATTAAATCTGCTGCTTTTTCGCCAATCATGATAGTTGGTGCATTCGTATTTCCTGTGGTGATCGTGGGCATGATGGAAGCATCCACGATACGCAAACCTTCAATTCCATGGACTCGTAGTTCAGGATCGACCACCGCCATTGGGTCAGTACCCATTTTGCAGGTGCCAACTGGATGCCACAGTGTGTTGCAATTGTTGCGGATATAAGCTTCAAGGGCTTCATCACTCTGAACCTCAGCACCCGGAGCAATTTCTGCACCACGAAACTCATCAAAGAAGCTGCTATGAAACAATTGCCGCATTAATTTAATTCCCTCAACCAGCTTCTTTACATCGGTTTCATTTTCCAGATAGTTCATCCGCAACATCGGTGTGTCTCTAGGATCAGGCGAACGTAAACCGACACTGCCAATATTTTGCAGATGGGTCAAAGCGACTGCACCCGTAAATCCAAATGCCGCTGGAGCATAGCCAGGGGGTAAGAGCTGAATGGAACCAAATAAAAACTGTAAATCGGGTGCAACCGCTGAATTCCACTTGCTATGCAAAAATAATCCAGCTTCCCCGATACTACTGGTGCTGGCAAAGTGTAAATCTTGAGTTGCCTGGTATACCACAGTAGAGAAAATGTGGTCTTGCAGGTTTTGACCAACACCTGGTAGCTCAACGACAACAGAAATCCCTAATGTTTGTAAGTGTGCAGCATCCCCAATGCCGGATAGAATCAGCAGTTTGGGTGAATCGAACGCGCCTGCACTTAAAATCACTTCCCGCTCAACCCTGACTTGGTGCAGCATTCCCTCGTGCAGATATTCCACCCCAACAGTGCGGGTTCCTTCAAACAACAATCGAGTGACCAATGCCCCAGTGGTTATGGTCAAATTGCGACGCTGGAGAATGGGCACAAGGAACGCAGTAGCAGCACTGTGTCGTTTACCCTCTTTAATGGTGTGCTGATAGAATCCTGCTCCTTCCTGCTGCGCGCCGTTGAAATCAGGATTGTAGTCAAATCCCATTGCCACACATGCCTCTACAAATCGTTGAGAAGTTGCAGTAGGCGCAATCGGATCGGTAACGCTCAACTCCCCATCAACTCCGTGGTAGACGGAGGCACCATGTTGCTGGTGTTCAGATTTCTTGAAATAAGGCAAGAGATCCTGGTAACTCCAACCGGGATTTCCCAACTCCTGCCAGTGGTCATAATCGTGATGATTGCCTCGGACATAAATCATGAAATTAATCGAACTGCTGCCTCCCAAGACTTTGCCACGGGAACAAAATATTTCGCGATTATTCAAGAAGGTTTCTGGTTCAGAGAAATAGCTCCAGTCCACCTCTGAGCCTAGTAGATTGACGCACTCTGCTGGGATGAAAATCTCTGGTTTCGTATCTGGGTTACCCGCTTCGAGGAGTAACACGGTTGTGTCACCGTTTTCTGTCAGACGGTTAGCAACTACACAGCCTGCCGACCCTGCACCAATTACAATGTAGTCATATTGCATCACGAAACTCTCCTTTGCTGTCTGCAACGGATTGATGGAACTAGGGATGAACAGAAGTAGCCCTACTTTCCTGCGTACAAATAGTCCGGCTCGATCTTGCTCTTCAGGCGGTCAAGTATCTCGATAGAGACAAAGTACGGCACTGACTCCTCATTTATTCACTGTCGGTTGTAAATGCAACTGTTCTTCAAGTACTATATCGGCTGTTTCCAATGCACCTTCTACCCATCCCTGCTGAGTAGACCAAGCCTCACCGCATATATACTACCAATTCTCTAAAAGGAGACTACAGATAAAGCGGCTTTAATATAGCTTCGTCCAGCAATGGATGCAACAGTTTGATGAGTTAACTGTTTAATCAGAGAAAAAAGATGCTGTCGCAACTCATCCATTGAATTTGGTAACAACCAGCGCAATCGACGTTTCAAATATTGCCAAATTTGTTCAATAGGATTTAGCTCAGGACAGTGAGGTGGCTGAAACATTAAAATAATATTGTCTGGTACTTGCAAGCGTTTTGCTTTATGAAATGCCCCATTATCCAACTGTATAATTAAAAAGTCTTCTCTATATTTTTCAGCAATTAAGTTCAAGAATACTTGAAAACAATCTGTATTTAAGTGAGAGAATTCCCAAAAAAAATATTCTCCTGTTTGAGGTTCTATAATGCCATATAGGTACGTGGCACTGTACTTCCATTGTTCTATCCCTATTGGTTTTATCCCTAAGGCTGTAATTTTTCTCCCACTGATAGTTTT
>Ga0070738_10006032_pt1 | contig 12913 bp, 10 predicted proteins | sample Coa_R2_2_FD_66446 | JGI IMG/M metagenome (GOLD analysis project Ga0070738, IMG submission 66446) | Surface soil microbial communities from Centralia Pennsylvania, which are recovering from an underground coalmine fire - Coalmine... | ecosystem: Environmental > Terrestrial > Soil > Unclassified ... | reverse complement strand
TCGCAAGGGTTTCACGCTGATCGAGCTGCTGATCGTGGTCGTCATCATCGGCATCCTGGCCGCGATCGCGATCCCGAAGTTCGCCAACACCAAGCAGAAGGCCTATGTGGCCACCGTGAAGACGGACCTCCGCAACCTCGTGACCGCGGAAGAGGCCTACTTCTCCGATCACACGACCTACACCACCACGCTCGCCACGACCCAGTTCCAGCCGTCGCAGGGTGTGAGCTACACGGTGACCGCCGCGAGCGGGACCGGCTGGGGCGCGACCGCGACGCACGTGGGGCTGGTGGGCGCGACGCCGTCGGGCTGTCACATTGCGGTCGGCACGGCCGCGACCACGGCGACCGAGAGCGAGGGCGCGCCGTACTGCCCGTAAGCCTCGCCGCCCGCACGCCGTAGGGGCGGCATTCATGCCGCCCCCTGACGGGTCCCGCGACAGACGTAGGACCGAGGGCCAGCGCCGATCCACCGGCGCTGGCCCTCGCGGCATCTCGTGACGGGTGTTGCAGTTACATGCGAAGCGGCGTCGCGACGGATCGTCGTTCGTGTATGGCTGTGCCCGTTACCTTTGGCGCCGGCGAGTCGTGTCTGCTGAGAATGACCGGTCGCGCAAGTAAGAACGACCGGTTTGCGGGTCCGACGTCCCGTTTCAGTCTCGCTCACCGCCTCACCGGCGACTCGCCACCTCCCACATGGCCATGGCGCGCTTCGGCCGCAAGAAGACGACCGTCGGACTCGACATCGGTTCGGGTCTGGTCAAGGTCGCCGTGATCGACCACAGCCGCTCCGTTCCCGAGCTCACGAAGGTGGCGATCACGCCGCTCCTCGCCGACGCCATCGTCGAAGGGGAGATCATGGACCCGGGGATCGTCGCCGAGGCCGTGCGCAACGCGCTCGACCAGGCGGGGGTCAAGCCGAAAGGCGCCAAGGGCATCGTCACCGCCGTCGGCGGGCGCGACGTGATCATCAAGAAGATTCAGATCGAGCGCGTCAAGGAGCAGCAGGCGCGCGAGCTGATGCGCTGGGAAGCCGAGCAGCATGTGCCCTTCGACATGGAATCGGTGGAGCTCGACTTCCAGATCCTCGATCCCGAGGCGGAAGGGCTCGAGATGAGCGTGCTGCTCGTGGCCGCCAAGCGTGAGCTGATCGAGGCCAAGATGCGCTTGCTCACCGACGCCGGCATCCACCCGGCGGCCGTCGACGTCGATGCGTTCGCGTTGCACAACGCCTTCGAGGTGAACCACCCGGCGGCGATGTCGGGCGTCGTCGCGCTCGTGAACGTCGGGCACGAGATGACCAACATCAACATCCTCGACGAAGGTGTGCCGATCCTCACGCGCGATGTCGCACTTGGCACGCGACGTCTGCGCGAGGATCTCCAGCGCGACCGCGGGCTGGGCGCCGAGGAGGCCGACGCGTTGCTCCAGGGGTACGACCGCTCCGCGCACCTGGACGCCGTGCTCGAGACGCGCGGCGAGGAGATCGCCGTCGGCATCGAGCGTGCGGCCGCCTTCCTGGCCTCCGCGTCCCGCTCCGCGGCGCAGATCCGGGGCGTGTACACGTCCGGCGGCGGCGCGCGAATCCCGGGACTCACCGAGGCGCTGTCGGCACGACTGCGCATCACCGTCGAGCAAGCCAACCCATTGGCGAACTTGAAGGTGCGTGACGGTGCCCTCGAGTCGCTCGTCACCGACGAGATCGCTCCGCTGCTCATGCTTCCGATCGGCCTCGCCCTGCGCAAGGTCGCTTAGGCTCCCGACGCCCACTCGAGGCACGACTGCCATGATCGAAATCAACCTGCTGCCCGGAGCGGGGAAGAAGACCCGCGGCGCGGGGGCGGGCGCAGCGGTCAACGCGTCGCTCGCCGCGGTGGCCAAGAGGATCAAGGATCCGTTCCTCCTCGTCGCCATCACCAGCGTCGCCGTGGCCGCGACCGTCATTGCCCTCATGACGGCCCGTCAGCAGGCCGACTCCCAGGATCTCACCGCGCGCGAGCAGCAGCAGGTGCAGGACTCGACCCGCTTCGCCGCCGTCCTGCGCGAGAAGCGCAAGGCGGAGACCCAACGGGACTCCGTGATGCGCCAGCTCAACATCATCAAGACAATCGACAACAATCGGTTCGTCTGGCCGCACATCCTGGACGAGATCAGCCGCGCGCTCCCGCAGTACACGTGGCTCGTGTCGATCAAGCAGACGGCGGTCGCTCCGCCGCCCGTGGCCGACGATCCGAACGACAAGGACAAGAAGAAGAAAAAGACCGATCCCGATGAGGCGCCTCAGACGCTCAAGTTCGAGATCATCGGCAACACGGTCGACATCCAGGCGCTGACGCGCTTCATGAAGCTGCTCGAGGCGTCGCCCTTCGTGCAGAACGTGCAGCTCGTGAACTCGGCCCTCGTCCAGGCGGACGGGAAGGAAGTCACCGAGTTCACGCTCGACGCCGAGTATCAGCAGCCCGACTCGTCGGCGATTCGCACGATCCCGCTCACGCTGTCGGTGAGGTAGCCGCCCATGGCGCCGCTGACCCCGAAGACCCAACGCGACAAGCTGATGCTGGTCGTGACCCTGCTGTCGGCCGTGATGGTGGTCGTGTACTGGCAGTTCGTGTACTCGCCCAAGACCTCGCAGCTCGTGCAGATGCGCGCGCACATCGAGTCGCTCCAGACCGCGAACCAGCGGGCCAAGGCCGAGCTGGCCAAAGGGAGCGTCAACGATCTGCGCGCGCAGGCACTGCGCTACCAGCAGAACCTCCAGCTCATGCGCCAGTTGGTGCCGACGAGCAACGAGGTCTCCGCCCTGCTCGAGCAGGTCTCGACGGCGGCCCGCCGCGTCGACCTCGACATCAATACGGTCACGCCAGAGGCGGTGGTCGAGGGCGACCAGTTCGACACCTACCGCTACAAGCTGACGGTCATCGGCGGCTATCACGCGATCGCCGAGTTCCTGACCAACGTCGGCTCTCTCACCCGTATCGTCGCCCCGGTGAACATCGAGCTCGTCCCGGCGACCGGCCAGGAGGCGACCGGCGCGCGTGCCAAGCGCGGCCAGTCGGTCCTGACGTCGAAGTTCGAGATCCAGACGTACGTGGCCAAGCCGGGCGCCGTCGACGACGGTCCCCGGTCGCATCTCCAGAAGCCTGGAGCGAAGACATGATCGTGCCCAGCCGTCGCCCGTCGCCCGAGGGCCGTGTGTCGTCGCGCGCCCGCCTGGGTCTCGTCACCCTGCTGGCAGCCGCCGCCGGAAGCTCGGCGATCGCTGCCCCGGCGCGCGCGCAGGTGTCGATTCCGTCGATCACCGTGCCCAAGCAGGCCGCCATGCGCGCGGCCGCCGCCGCGAACGCGCAGACGGCCGCGATGCAGAACCCCGACGCGGCGATGCCGTCGATCGCGTCGTCCTCCGCGCCGACGGCAATCCAGGCCGCCGCGGCCCCGGCCCACGCGCAGGCCCGGCAGGTGAGCGGCCCGGCGCCGCGCCATCCGGCACCGCGCATCGTGGCCGCGGCCGCTCCCGCGGCCGGTAGCGCGAAAGCGGGGACCGGGAAGCCGGGTCCCGCTGGTGGACCGGCCGGAGGTCCGGCCGACACGGGGATGACCTCGATCTCGGTCACGGCCCGCGGGACCAAGGGGGAAGTATCGCTCAACCGCGAGGTCTTCTCGTACGATCCCGGCGCCCGCCGCGACCCGTTCATCTCGCTGATGCGGAACGGCGACCTGCGCCCGCTCCTGGCGGACCTCCGACTCGTGACGGTGCTCTACGACGTGACGGGACAGAACTCGATCGCCGTCATGCGTGACCAGTCGACGAAGGATCAGTACCGCGTGCGTGTCGGCCAGACGCTCGGCCGCATGCGGGTCGCACAGATCCAGCCCAAGCAGGTGGTGTTCACGATCGAAGAGGTTGGTTTCAGCCGCCAGGAGACGCTGGCGCTCGGTGATTCTACCAAAGCGAGGACGCAATGAAGCATGTTTGGACGCTCGCGGCGGTCACGGCGGCCGCGGTCGCCGGGCGCACCCCTGCGTATGCGCTCGGCGGTCCGACCGCCGGCCCCGCCGGGACGTCGGCGGCCGCAACGCCGCGCATCACGTCCGCCGTCACCGGGGTCAGCGTCGTGCCGGCAACCGGCTACGCCGCCGAGGTCGTGATCGCCGTCGACAGTTCGGCGCAGGCGCAGGACTTCGTGATCGAATCGGCGCCGTACCGAGTCGTCCTCGATCTCACCGGTGCCAAGCTCGACGTCGCACCGCGCTTCTATGACCGGCTGTCACGGGGCGGCATCACCGACATCCGCTACGCGCAGTACCGCGCGGGCGTCGTGCGCGTCGTGGTCCAGCTCGACGGTCCGCACGAGTACGCGATGACGCGGGGGGCCCACGAGCTCCGGATCGCGATCGACGGCAACAGCGGCCGCTTCGCGGCCTGGGGCTCCGGAAGCCCGGACGACGGCGCCACGGGCGCCGATCGGGATCTCGCCGGAGCGCTCGCGTCCGCCGCGCCCGCGACCACCCGGGCCGCCCTCCCGGTCGCCCTGCCCCTCGCCGCGCCGGCGACCTCGCGCGACGTGACCGCGACCGCCTCGGGCGTGGTCAGCACCGCCGCTCGCCAGCGCACGCACACCTCGCAGACCTTCCTCCAGCACGGGACCCAGTCGAGCCAGCCGCGCATCACGGTGACCTACCAGGACGCCGACATCCGCGACGTGCTCGCCGCCTTCGCCGCGTTCTCCGGCCGCACGATCGTCGTCGGCAAGGACGTGCAGGGGACGGTGACGGCCGAGGTCCGCGACCAGCCGTGGGACGTGGCGCTCCAGTCGATCCTCGCCTCGCAGCAGCTCGCGGCCTCGGAAGATCAGTACGGGATCATCACGGTCGACAGCTACAAGAACATCCAGGCGAAGCAGGCGAGCGAGCCGCTCGTCACCCAGCTCGTGTCCGTCAACTATGCCAGCGCGGCCGGGCTCGTCGAGACCATCAAGTCGCTGCTCGCGCGCGACTGCGGGCTCTCGGGCGGTGGGGGCGGAGCCGCGCCGGGCGGCGGCGGTGCCGCGGCCTCGAGCTCGAGCTGCGCCCCGCGCGGCAACGTGGTGGCCGACACCGGCACCAACACGCTCCTCATCACCGAAGCGCAGTCGCACATGCAGGACGTGGTGAACTACGTCCGGGACCTGGACATCCGCACGCCCCAGGTCTCGATCAAGGCCAAGATCATCTTCATCAACCGGACGATGTTCAACACGCTCGGCCTCGCCTATGACTTCGGCGACAACGGGACGTTCTTCAACTCACTCGTCCAGCGCATCAACCCGGCGACCGGTCAGCCGTATCAGCCGGGCGTGAACCCCGCCGTCGTGAACCTCGGTGGCGACGCCCTCGCCGGCGTCTCCAACGCGGCCCGCCCCTACCAGTCGGGATCGGCCCTCAGCCTCCTCTATACGGCCGCCGTCGGCAAGTTCTCGCTCACGTCCTTCCTCGATGCGACCGTCGGCCTCCAGCTCTCGGATGTCCAGGCCGAGCCGAGCGTCGTCACCCTCGACAACCGTCAGGCGCAGATCCAGGTCGGCGAAGAGACGCCGATCCGCGTGATCGACGCGAGCAGCGCCGCGCAGGGTGTCGCCCGCGCCACGGTGCAGTGGAAGGAGTCGGGTATCATCCTGAGCGTGACGCCGCACATCACCAACAACGGGCAGATCCTGATGCAGCTCCACGCCGAGCAGTCGCAGCTCCAGAACGTCGGCGGCGACCTCGGGTACAACTTCTTCAAGCGCGCGGCCGACACGAAGCTGCTCGTGAACGACGGCGAGACGGCGGTCATCGGCGGCCTCACCGAGACGACGGTCACCAAGACCAAGAACGGGATCCCGCTGCTCAGCGAGCTGCCGATCATCGGCGGGCTCTTCTCGCAGACGCAGTCGCAGGACCAGAAGCAGGACCTGCTGATCCTGATCACGCCGCACGTGATCGGCGAGAGCGAGGTCGTTCGCCCGGCCGCGGTGACGCCCCGGTAATGCCCCGGTGATGCCCCGGTGATGCCCCGGTGATGCCCCGGTGATGCCCCGGTGATGCCCCGGTGATGCCCCGGTGATGCCCCGCGATTCCTGACCCCGCCGTTGCTGTTCCCGGTGCAGGGGCAATTCGCATAGCGAATTGCCCCTGCACCATCAAACACAACCCGTCCGGGGCCCGGCATCCGCGCGGGATGCGGGTCGCGGGCGGCATGAATGCCGGCCGGCATCCGTGCGGGATGGGGGTCGCGGGCGGCATGAATGCGGCCCGGCATTGGTGCGGGATGCGGGTCGCGGGCGGCATGAATGCGGCCCGGCATTGGTGCGGGATGCGGGTCGCGGGCGGCATGAATGCCGGCCGGCATCCGTGCGGGATGCGAGGAGCGGGCGGCATGAATGCCGCCCCTACGGTCCGCGCACGTTGCCGTGCGTGTCCGGGGCCCGACATCGCGCCCGGTCGTTGCCGGTCCCGGTACCAGGGGCAATCGCGTCGCGATTGCCCCTGGTACCATCCAAAAAATCCCGTTCCTTTGGTGGCCGCGGGACGCGGCCCGCGTGACACGCCGGGCCAGGCAGCCGTGTGGGATGCGAATCGCGGGCGGCACGAATGCCGCCCGGCATTGGTGCGGGATGCGGGTCGCGGGCGGCATGAATGCCGCCCCTACGGGGGCGTCGACCGGCACATCCCGCACCGGCGCGATGCGGGCCGCCGGCGACATGTCGCGGCGTGCCGGGACCGGTCGACGCTCCCTGGACCGTGGGCGGGCGCCGGTGTAGAATCCGCAGTCACGTGCTCCGCTTCACGACAGCCGGCGAATCGCACGGCCCCGCGCTGATCTGCGTCCTCGAGGGGATGCCCGCTGGTGTGCCCCTGCTGGCGGCCGATGTCGACACCGAGCTCGCCCGGCGCCAGCAGGGATATGGGCGCGGACGCCGCATGCAGATCGAGCGCGACACGGTGGAGCTCGTTGCCGGCGTTCGTGCCGGTGAGACGCTCGGCGCGCCGATCGCGATCTCTATCCGCAATCGGGACTGGGCGAATTGGCAGGCGATCATGGATCCGGCCCCGCGCCCGGGAGAGAGCGCCCGGCCGACGCGGGCCCGCGCGGTCACGCGCCCGCGCCCCGGTCACGCCGACCTCGCCGGCCTCCTCAAGTACGACCGGGACGACGCCCGTGACATCCTCGAGCGTGCGTCGGCTCGCGAGACGGCGGCCCGCGTCGCCGCGGGCGCGATCTGCCGCCGGCTGCTCCGGGAGTTCGGCGTGCGCATCGGGAGCCATCTCGTGCACCTCGGTGGCATCGACGCGGTGCGACCCGACCCCTTTCCGACCGACATCAACGCGGCCGCCGACGCCTCGCCGCTCCGCACGCTCGACCCGGCCGCCGAGCGCCGCATGATCGAGCGGATCGACATCGTCAAGCGCGAAGGCAATACGCTGGGCGGGATCTGCGAGGTGGTGTGCGACGGGCTCCCGGTGGGGCTGGGCTCCCACGTCTCGTGGGACCGCAAGCTCGACGGCCGGCTGGGGGCCGCCCTGCTCTCGATTCCGGCCGTCAAGGGCGTCGAGATGGGGCTCGGGTTCGAGACGGCGCGGCGCAGTGGTGCCGAGGTCCACGACGAGATCGAGATGGCCCCCGACCGCCCCCTCACCGGCTTCGTTCGGCGGCGGACGAACCGCGCCGGAGGGCTCGAGGGCGGCATGACGACGGGGGAGCCGCTGGTGCTGCGGGTGGCGATGAAGCCGATCAGCACCCTCATGCGGCCGCTCGGCACGGTGGATACGACGACTCACGGACCGGCCGCCGCGGTTGCCGAACGCAGCGATGTGACGGCCGTCCCGGCGATGGGCGTGATCGCTGAGGCGATGGTGGCGTTCGTCATTGCCCAGGCCCTGCTCGAGAAATTCGGCGGCGATTCCCTGGGCGAGCTGCGCCGCAACTACGAGGGCTACCTCCGCCAGGTGGCCGGGCGGATGGCCGATTAGCGCGCCGTCGCTCGCGTGCCATGTGATCCTCGTCGGGCTTCCGGGGTCGGGCAAGAGCACCGTCGGGGCCGCCGTTGCCAGGGCGCTGGGCCGGCGGCTGATCGATCTGGACGCCGAAATCGTCCGGCGGGAACGGCGGTCGATCGCCGAGATCTTCGCCCGCGACGGGGAGCCCCACTTCCGCGCCCTGGAACGTGAGGCGACCGAGCGCCTGCGCGCCCTTCCCCCGAGCGTCATCGCCCCCGGCGGCGGGTGGGCGACGGTCCCGGAGACCGTCGCGATCCTCCGGCCGCCGGCGCGGACGGCCTACCTCAGGGTCAGCCCTCGCACCGCCGCGCGGCGGATCCGCCGGTCGGCCCACGTCCGACCCCTGCTCCGCGCCGGGCGCCCGATCGAGATCCTCGAGCGTCTCCTCGCCGCCCGGGCTGCAGCGTACGAGGCCGCCGATCTGGTCGTGGATGCAGAAGTGCTTAGCAGACAAGAGGTTGTAAATCGCATTGTCGCGCTTGTGTCGCCACCCCACGGCGGGTAGCTTGGGCCCTCACCCCCGGAATCGACGGGCCCGAGCGGGCTCGTCCGTGCCGAACCAACCCCGCAGTCGTCGGATATACGACTGTAGTAAGGTAGGGCGGTGACACTATGACATTTCGCGTGATGGGCCCGCACGAGCGGGGTCGGTTCGCTCCGGAGGCGTGGGGGCATCTGCTGTCCCTCGCCGGGGCCGGCCTGCTCAATCCCGCCGAGCTCGAGCAACTCATCGATCGGGCGATGGCGCAGATCGACGGCCGCATCGCGCTCGACGACCTCCGGTCGCTCATGGAGGTTGCCGGCTACGAGGACGGCGGGGGGCCGGACCAATCCGTGGTCCACTGAGTATCAGCTCCCTTCCACCGTCGACGCGGCCACCGGCGACAGCACGGCGAGGGCCGCAGACGGAACGATGACGCGAATGGGGACGTACTGATCGGGAGCACGTGGTGGAACACGTGTCGCGATAGAGGCTATGCCACCAACGAAGAAAAGGACGCGGAAGGGACGCGCACCGGCCGGCCGGGGCGGGAAGCGCGCCGGGACGGCCGCCGCGCTGCGCGCCACAACTCGGCGGGGGCGCCGCGCGCCGGTGCACGAGGTGGAGACACTGCCGCCGCCGCCGCCCGGGAGCACGGCGCTCGTCATCGTCGAGTCGCCCGCCAAGGCCAAGACGATCGGCAAGTACCTCGGCCGCGGCTACCGGGTGAAAGCCACGGTCGGGCACGTACGCGACTTGCCCCAGAAGAAACTCGGCGTCGATGTCGATCACGGCTTCAAGCCCGAGTACGTGACCATCGCCGGCAAGGAGAAGACGCTCGCCGAGCTACGGGAAGCGGCCAAGGATTCGCGCGAGATCTTCCTCGCCACCGACCCCGATCGTGAGGGGGAGGCGATCGCCTGGCACGTGGCGGGTCAGATCGGCCGGCGCGGGTCGGGCGCGGCGCCGATCCGGCGGGCGCTCTTCCACGAGATCACCAAGGACGCCATACAGCACGCGATCGCCAGCGCGGGGGAGATCGATGAGCGCAAGGTGAACGCGCAGCAGGCGCGCCGTGTGCTCGATCGGCTCGTCGGCTACAAGGCGAGCCCGGTGCTCTGGAAGACGGTCAAGAAGGGACTGTCGGCGGGCCGGGTCCAGACGGTGGCGCTCCGGTTGCTGGTCGAGCGCGAGCGCGAGATCCGCGCCTTCACGCCGACCGAGTACTGGACGGTTGCCGCGGAGCTGGAGAAGGCGGGCCAGCGCTTCTCGGCGCGGCTCCACCAGGTCGACGGCAAGAAGCCCGAGATCGCGACGGAGGCGGAGGCGACCCGCATCGTCGAGGCCGCACGCCTCGCGGCCGCCGAGCTCCGGCGGGCGATGGATGGCGCGGCGGTCGATGCCCCCGGCGCGATCGGTGTCTTCCGGGTCACCGACCTCAAGCGCCGCGAGCGCCGCAAGAACCCGCAGGCGCCGTTCACGACGAGCACGCTCCAGCAGGAGGCGGCCAAGAAGCTCGGCTTCGGCTCCAAGCGCACGATGCGGCTCGCCCAGGATCTCTACGAAGGCATCGACGTCGGCGACGAGGGCGCGGTCGGGCTCATCACGTACATGCGGACGGACTCGACGCGGGTCGCCGAATCGGCCGCCGATCTCGCGCGGGAGCACATCCGCACGCTCTTCGGGGCGGAGTACCTCGCCGATGGTCCGCGCCTGTTCGCCGACGTCACCAAGAACGCGCAGGATGCGCACGAGGCGGTCCGCCCGACGGACCCGACGCGGCGCCCCGATCGCGTGCAGCGCTACCTGAGCGCCGACCAGTTCAAGCTCTATCAGCTCATCTGGCAGCGCTTCATGGCGTCGCAGATGGCGCCCGCGGTCTTCGACACGACCACCGTCGACTTCGATCTCGGCCGCTATCAGTTCCGGGCGACCGGCAGCGTCGTGAAGTTCACGGGCTTCCTGGTGCTCTACCGCGAGGGGCGTGAGGAGGGCCAGGGCCGCGCGCTCGAGGACGAGCAGGCGCTCCCGGCGCTCGAGACCGGGGAGCATGTGCCGGTGCGTGCGGTCACGCCGACGCAGCACTTCACCGAACCGCCGCCCCGCTACTCCGAGGCAAGCCTCGTCAAGGAGCTCGAGCGGCTCGGCATCGGGCGGCCGTCCACCTACGCCTCGATCGTCTCGACCCTCGTCGACCGCCGCTACGCGCAGCTCGAGCAGCGGCGGTTCTTCCCGACGCCGCTCGGCGAGAGCGTCGAGAAGGTTATGGTCAAGCAGTTCCCCGATGTCTTCAACGTGGGCTTCACGTCGGAGATGGAGGGTGAGCTCGACAAGATCGAGGAGGGGCACCGCAGTTGGCAGCGCGTGCTCAAGGACTTCTACGGCCCATTCGCGACGTCGCTCGACAAGGTCGACGTCGGCCGCCTGATCGCGGCGGCCCACGATCTCTCGGCGTTCGCCAACGAGCGCTGCCCGGACTGCGGCGGCAAGCTGGTCGCGAAGGGCGGCTTCTTCGGTCCGTTCCTGGCGTGTGAGCACCACCCGAAGAAGTGCAAGCATACCCGGCCCCTGGGCCGGGACCGCAAGCCGGCCGAGCCGACGAACTATGTCTGCCACGAGTGCGGCGCGCCGATGCTCAAGCGGAGCGGACGGAGCGGCGATTTCCTGGGCTGTAGCCGCTTCCCGAAGTGCCGCGGCACGCGATCGATGCCCACCGGCGTCATGTGCCCCAAGGATGGCGGCGAGCTCGCCGCGCGTCGCTCCAAGAAGCGCGGCAAGATCTTCTACGGCTGCGAGAACTACCCGAACTGCGACTTCGTCGCCTGGGACAAGCCGGTGCGCGAGCACTGTCCCGAGTGCGGCTACGAGGGCGCGGAAGCGAAGTTCACCAAGGCGCGCGGCGACTACCGGAAGTGCCTCAAGTGCGCCAACGAGTGGGATGTCGCCGAGAAGCCCGAGCCCGCGGAGGCGGTCCCCGCCTAGCGGCCGGGCCGCCGCGCCTCGCGTACCCCCGTCAACGCGTCGGGCAGCATCGGGCACCGCTCGGGCAGCGCGGCGAGCGCGCCGAGGGACGGCCCGCGCGTCGGGTCTCGCACGAAGATGACCGCCGTCGAGTCGCAGTAGACCACCTGCCACCCCCGCTCGTGGGCGAGTGCCTCGGCGAGCGCCTGTCCGGTCGGAAGCAGCGCGATGTCGATCCGCCACGCCGCGAGGCGCCCGCGCCATCCCGGTCCGAGGTCGTGCACCGACATGTACTCGCGCGTGAGCGCGTCCCGGTAGAAGTCGGTCTGCCCGTCGATGAAGACGCGCTGCTCGGGCCACGCCTGAAGCAGGTATCCACCCCACATCAGCTCGTGGAAGATGCGCCCCGAGAGGTGAGCCGCTCGCGCTTCGTCCACCGCCCGCACCGGGAAGACACCCGGATTGAAGGTGACCGGGAGCAACGTGCGCCCCCACGCCGAGCCACGCGTCGGGCCGGCAGCGGTGAGGCGTCGGCCCAGGAGCAGCATGGCGCCGACCGCCGCCACCGGCAGCGCGAGGCCCCACCTGTACGGGCGTCGCGTGATGCCGTCCCGGTGGTCCGACACCCACCCACGGTGGGCCTCGGCCGCCACCAACGGGAGCGCGACGATCGCGAACAGCGGGAGGTTCCGCACCGCGAGGAGCGAGAAGCCGAGGTTGAGGGCGATCACCGCCAGCGTCGGCAGCGGGGCGCGCCGCGGCAGGAGCGCGAGGACCGTCGCCGAGCTCACCACGACGAGTAGCGCGAGCTGGAGCTTGTGAAAGTTCGGCGACCAGTACTCCTCGGTGATCCCGAGCAGATACCGGTCGCCGAGATATCCGACCGCGTGAGTCACGAGACCGGGGCCGCTCGGCGTGCACACGCTCCCCACGACCGCGGCGGCGAGGAGGACGAGGTGGGAGCGTGTGGCTCCGCGCCACGCCTCGCGCGGTGCCCCGCACGGGGCGGTGAGGATCTCGAGCGCATCGCCGACCACGGCCGCCGCCAGTACGCACAGCCCGTAGAGCACGCCGCCGTGCAGGTTCGCCCAGGCAGCGAAGAGCAGCGCCGCGAGCGCGGCCAGGCGCCAGTCACGCCTGCCGCGCGCCGCGACCGGCGGCTCCCCCGCTCGGTCGACGAGCACCATGAGCAGCGCCGCGCCCAGGAACGTGAACACGTGTGGCCGAGCGTGCCAGTGCACGCTGCTGACGGCCACCACGAGCAGCAGCGTCGACCAGGTGCCGAGTGCGCCGACCCCGCGCCGCCGGAGGGTGAAGACCACGGCGGCGTAGGTGAGGGCGAGGACAGTGCCGGTGAGCACGAGCAGGCCGGGGAGCCCGGCCGCGCGCACGCTGAGCGCGGCGAGCACCTCGCTCAGCCACTCGTAGGGCACGAACGCGGCGCCGGGGCGGGTGA
>Ga0070738_10006031_pt1 | contig 12918 bp, 11 predicted proteins | sample Coa_R2_2_FD_66446 | JGI IMG/M metagenome (GOLD analysis project Ga0070738, IMG submission 66446) | Surface soil microbial communities from Centralia Pennsylvania, which are recovering from an underground coalmine fire - Coalmine... | ecosystem: Environmental > Terrestrial > Soil > Unclassified ... | reverse complement strand
CGAAAGCCCCGCAGGGGCGATCGGACGTAGCCAGGGGCGTCAGCCCCTGGACTGGGGGCCCTCCCCGGAATCCATCCCACTCGCCGCCGCAACCTCCGGCAAAGCCGGAGGTTGCGGCGGTGAGTGGTCCACACGAAGGGGTTGGGGGGGTCGCTCGGCGGTTCCCCAGGGGCTGACGCCCCTGGCTACGTTCTTCCGCCCCCCTTCGGGGGCTTCCGGAACAGTCGCTACCGTTACCGGTGTTGCCGCCGAATTGGGATATGGTTCGTGTACACACGAACCATATCCCAATCCAGGAGACTCTAACTCGTGTTTGAATTCACGGTACGCCAACTCAGCCGGCAAGGCGTCGAAGAGGTCCGGCAACTGCACCCCATGACTCATGATCCGATCGAGGAGTTTCACTCGGAAGTGCTTCCGGACGGAGAGACAGTTGTCGGCGTTGAAAATCCCTTGGACGGCATCCGTCGCGCTGAGAAGTCCCTGATCGAGTTCTTCGATCACGCCCAGGATCAGCCGCGCGAAGAGCTTTGATTGCGCCACGCGATGCCTGCCCACCGCCGTCAGCAAGGCTTCGAGCTTCATGACAATCTTCAGGGAGCCGATGGCCCTGGCAAGAACTTGACGTCGGCCACCTGGCCTGATTCCTGCTCGAGGTACTGAATGTCGCCCGAGCTTCCCTTCTTGATCACCTTCTGCCATTTCCCCGGCAACAACTGCTTGAGGTAAAGGCGGAGCTGATGATTCCGAACGGGAGACTTGATGGTCCCTTGCGGAATCGGAACCCAGCCGGCTGGCACCGATCCGGACGCGTAGCCGTTCGGATACAAGTTCAGCGGCATGGGCTCCGACCCAGAAACGGCACTCGCGGAGGCTGACCAGAGCCGGCGCAGGCGTCAATGGTTGAACAGGAACGCCGGACTGTTGATCAGGGCCCAGGCGATATCCTGGGCGGCGGTGAGCCGCCGGGCGGCGGCCTGCTGGACGCTCATCTCCAGGTCGCGGCGCAGGGTCACCAGCACCGGGTCGGGCTGGATCGGCCGCTGGGCATATTCGAGCTGGCTGCGCAGCTCCTGGAGCTTGGGATCGGCCGGCAGCGGCGCCCTGCTCGCGGCCAGCGCGGCGGACTTGGCCCGCAGCCCCGGATCCATGACGCGGAAGTAGCTCAGCAGGGCATTCTTCTGGGCCTCGGTCCGCACCTCGGGCGCAACCGACAGGATCGCGCGGAACTCTTCGGGCAGGCTCAGGCCGGCCGGCCTGGGCCCGCGGGTGGCCGAGAGGCGGAACCGGCCGAGCGTCCATTCGTTGCCGAACCGGTGATGCATCTTGAAGGTCAGCACGGTGCCGCCGGGGGCGCCGACCGGCTGGCTGGTCTCGAAGGTCGCCCAGTGGAGGGTCCCGGTGGCATTGCCGACCGCCCAGCCGTTGCCCGTCACGTCGGGATTGCCGTCGACGGCCTTCTCGACCTCATAGGTGTCCTGGCTGTAGTCGGCCAGGGCCTTCTGAAGCCTGACCGGCTTGGCTTGCTTGGGATCGGCCTTGGGGGCGGCGGTCAGCTCCAGCTCGTTGAGCACGAAGTTGCCATCGGCGGCCCGGCCGGGGCCGTTCCGGGGCAGCCGGCTGTCCGGCAGCACCTCCAGCCGCAGCCCCGTGATCCCGGTCAGCTCGGTCTCGACGGTGATCGTCACAACTCCATTCCGCTTGGGACCGGAGACCACGATCGAGCCGTCGGGCTGCCTGGTCAGGACCGAGCGGTTGGTGGCACTGGTCGACTTGGGCTCCAGCACGACCCATCGGTTGACGATCGCGGCGGCCTTGTCCTTCTCCCAATCGGCCAGCTTCTTGGCGAAGGTGGTCGACTCGTAGGCCTTGAGGTCGGCCTCGAGCTTGGCGGTCGTCTCCGCCTTGTGGCGCTGTTGCTCGGCGCGCTTCGGGGCCAGCTCCTTCTCGTAGGCGGCCAGCGCCGCCTGGGCGGCGGCGATCGCGGCCCGGCGCCGGCGTTCGAGCTCGGGCCGCTTGATGGCATACTCGGCCTCGCGGCGACCCAGCTCCTCGGCCATGCGGCGGTGGTCCTCCTCGACAGCCTGCATGTCCTTGCGGCAGGTCTCGACCTCGGCGGGGCTCGGCGGCCGGTTGAGGATCCGCAGGAACAATTCCTCGATCAGCTTGGCGTCCTGTTCCTGGGTCGCCACCAGCTTGGTCAGCTCGTTGCCGGGGTCGGCCAGGGCGTCGCCGAGCGTGGGACCGCTGACCAGGGCCATGACCGGCCCCAGCTGCAACCCGCTGGATCGCTCGCACTCGCAGGCGCTCTCGCGCGCCGGACGGCCGAAGGTGGTCAGGAAGCCGCTGGGCAGCTCCACCCCCGAATCGGGCAGGGCCGCCGCGCGCGTCCCCGCCGGCACGCCCGGGAACTTCGAGGTCGAGCCGGTCACCCGGTAGACCGCATCCAGCAGGACCTCCGCCGGCAGCCGCCGGGCGATCGCGTGCGAGTAGTTCACTCGATCGTCGGCGTTCCACCGGTTCGTCTCGACCGACAACTGGTACGTCCGCGACTTCACGATCAGCCGCATGACATGCCGCACGTCGAAGCCGCTCTTGACGAACTCCTCGGTCAGGTAGTCGAGCAGCTCGGGGTTCGAGGGCGGATTGCCGGCACGGATGTCGTCCAGCGGCTCGATGATCCCCACGCCCAGGAGATAGCCCCAGAGCCGGTTGACATAGCTCTTGGCGAAGTAGGGGTTGTCCTTGGAGGTCAGCCACTGGGCCAGCTCGACTCGGCGCGGGGCGCCTTGGGCCGGAGGGTGATACGCGTTGTGATAGGGGAACTTGGGCGCCGTCACCTTCTTGGTCCGGTCATGGACCACCTCGCCCTTGCCCGTATCGGCGACGACCTCGAAGAGGGGCTTGGCCGCCTCGACCTCGGTGCCGCCGATCATCCGCCCATGGCTGGCCGGGTCCGCCTTCAAGTCGACCTGGGCGAAGTAGGCGGCCGTCTGGTAATACTGGTCCTGGGTCCAGCGCTCGAACGGGTGGTCGTGGCACTTGTTGCAGTTGAACCGCACGGCCAGGAAGAGCTGCGTGGTGTTCTCCATGATCGCCGCCGGCTCGCGGAGGATCTTGAAGTACGCCGCCGCCGGATTCTCCCGGTTCGACCCGGTGGCCGTCAGCACCGCACGGACGAACTGGTCATACGGCGTGTTCTTGGCGACCTGGCCGCGGATCCAGTTGCGGAAGGCCACGGACCCCTCGACACCGAGGAACTTGCGGTTGACCTGCAACAGGTCGGCCCACTTGTTGGTCCAGTACTCGACGAAGTCGGGGTTGCCGATCAGGCGGTCGACCATCGCGTCGCGCTTGACCCGGCTGTCGCGGGGGTCGGCCAGGAACTTGCGGACGTCCTCGGCCGTCGGGGGCAGCCCGGTCAGGTCCAGGGAGATCCGGCGGAGGAACTCGGCGTCGGTGCAGAGCCCGGAGGGGAGGATCTTCATCCGCTTCCACTTGCGGGCGACCAGCTCGTCGACCTTGCCGTAGACCGGGGGATCCGACCAGACAAATCCGGTGCGGTCGCCCATGACGGTCATCGTGGTCGAGGCATAGTTCCCCTCGAACCGGGCCAGGATCGGCGCCTCGCCGCGGCGCACGGCCGTCATCAGCCCGGCACGCCCGGCGACGACGACCTCGGAGTTGGCACTCTCGAGGAACGCCTCCCGGGTCACGTCGCGGACCTCGCCGCTGGCGTAGGTGGCCAGCACCCGGAGCTGCTGCCGGGTGCCGATCTGCTGCACCACCGGGTTGACCGGGAAGACCTCGATGCGGCTCACGCGCGGCGTGGTCAGGTCGAGCCGGGCGCCGTCGGCGATCCAGGAGCGGATGATCTCGTAGTACGGCTCACCCGGCTGGATCAGCGCGCCGCCGACGTGCGGCACGGCGCCCGTGGGTTTCAGCAGCATCATGCTGTCTTCCGGCGAGGCGAGATTGATGTGCCGCGCCGCCTGGTCGTCGGTCAAGGCGCGGACATCAAAAAGCGGGTCATAGCCGCGGAGCGAGAGCTTGAAGCCGTTCTTCCCCTGGGCCGAGCCGTGGCAAGTCCCGGCGTTGCAGCCGATCCGCGAGAGCACCGGCGCGACGTCGTGCACGAAGTCGACCTTGGGCGCCGCGTGCACGCCCAGCACGGTCACCGGCACCTCGACCGACTTCCCCCCCAGGCGCAGGACCAGCTTGGCCTTGCCATCGGCCCGGGGTCGCACCAGCCCCGAGCGCGACACCTCGGCGATCTCGGCCGAGAGCGCGGGCTCGACCATCCGGGTCGCGTCGATCCGTTCGCCGGAGGCGAGCCGGCCGGTCACCAGGAGCTGAACGTACGCGAACCGATGGGTCAGGCGGATCTCCCTGGGCTGGACCTCCAGCGCCGCCAGGCGCGCCCCCTTGGGAAGGGTCTCGGTCGCGATCGGTTCGTCCTGCTTGGGCGGGACGGTCGAGACCTCGGCCTGCTGGGCCACCGAGGCCGCCTTGACGGTCACCGGGGCGAATTGCTTGATGGGCGAGCCGGTCTCGGGGTTGAGCAGCCGCACCATGCCGTCGGCCCCGGCGGCAGCCAGGACCTTACCGTCGGGTCGGAACGCGACCGCGTAGATCCCCCCCTGGGGTACCTTGACGCGGGCCACCTCCTTGACCCCCTCCTTGTGGTATTTCTCCAGCGCCGCGACCTCGGCAGCCGAGCGCGCGGTCACAACCTTGCTGTTGATCCGCTTGATGGTCTCCGGATAGCTGGTATCGAACTCATAGGTGTAGACGGCAATCTCACCGGTGCCATCGAGGCTGCTGCCGGCGGCGATCCGCTTGCCGTCCGTGCTGACCGCGACGCTGTAGACCCGGCCCGGCAGGGTGGGGAACTCGCGGATCAGGTTGGAGTCGTCGCCGATGACGCGCGCGGTCTGGCGGAACACGCGGTAGAGCTTGGGCTCGCCGTCGGAGCCGCCGATGACGATCTCGTCGCGCTTGGGGTGGCGGGCGACGGCCGTCAGGCCTCCCTTGAGCGCCCCCGGCGTGATCGAGGTGATGTTGTCGATGAACCGCTGGGTGGCGACTTCGGTCAGCTTGGCCGTCATGTCGCGGCCGACCGAGATCAGGTGGTTGCCGTCGGCCGTGAAGACGGTGTCGAGCACCCAGTCGTTGTGCGAGCCCATGAACAGGACTTGCTGGCCGGTCCTGGCATCAATCGCCCGCACGGTGTTATCGGCGCAGCCGAAGGCGATCTTGGTGCCATCCGGCGACCAGCTCGCGCCGTAAACCGTGTCATAGGTGACCGGGACCGACAGCGCCAGCGCCCGCTTGGCGACGTCCCAGACCTGGACCTCGCCCATCCGCGCCGGACTCCCGCCGGTGACGGCCAGCTTCTGGCCGTCGGGCGAGAAGGCCAGCGACTCAATCCGCTGGGACAGTCCCACCAGCCGGCCGGCCAGTTCCGAGCCATCCGCCTTCCAGAGCAGGACTTCGTGGAAACCGGCGACGGCCAGGAGCGAGCCGTCGGGCGAGAAGGCCAGGGCGGGGATGACCGGCAGCCGGGTGTACTCGGGCGGGTGGTCCTTGTCATAGCGGGCCTTGGCCGTCAGCGGGGTATCGTCGGCGGCGCCCTGGGCGATCCATCGGCTGATCAGCTCGATCTCGGCGGCCGACAGCGGCGGCTTGTCCTGGGGCATCTCGGCCTTGCCGTCCTGGGGCGTGATCTTGTCGAGGAGATAGCTCTCGTCCGTCCGGCCCGGCACGATCGCCGGCAGGCCGCTCTCGCCCCCCTTGAGCATTCGGTCGAACGCCGTCATCACGTAGGCGCCCCCGGCCTTGGCCGGCTGATGGCAGCCCTGGCAGTGTGCCTGGAAGATCGGGCGAATCTGCTTATCGTAGCTCACCTTGGGACCGGCATGCGACGCACCGCCGTGGGCTTGGCTCTTCCCTTTCTCCTCCGCGGCGCCCGCCGCGACCGACCAGCTCAAGCTCAACAGGGCCAGCAAGGCCCCTGCCCTGCAAGTTCCGTTCGCCATGATCGTCACCATTTCGAGCTGCTCCACGTGTCGCGATCTGCGAGGTTATCGGCCGCACCAAGCCCTCGGAGTCCTGACATCCGAGTCCTCACCTCGCCTCACGAGGGTGAGCGAGGCCGGCATCCGGGTTGGTCTTGGTGGGAAACGTTTGCGGGGTCCATCATGGGCCGGGGGGATGGAATCTCGTCCGGTGCAACGCTCGGTCGTCCTCACGACACATCCGGTACCTGATCCGGGTGATCCACGCCGTCATGCGCCGGCCGTGCTCGAAGGAGAGCGTCCCCCACTATCTTAACCAGCCCGGCCAGCAGATTGCTAGCGTAACAATTGTTGAACATCGCGGATTTTTCCGGGAGCGGTGGTTGCGCGGGAGATTTGCGGGAGGTTTCCCGTCCAGGACGGGACGCCTGGAGGCGATTCCTTCTCGGATCACCGCTGGGACGCGTCGCGATTCGCCGGGTGGTTGGCCACTCGTTTGCCGAAAAGTCGACCACTAGGTAGTGAGGGAGGCGAATGCCCCGCGACGTGTTCGCGTCGCTCTTCCCATCGGCTGGCCTGTCGCCCATGCGTGCCTTGATCCGACCTGTGCGAGATCAGGGCCTTCCGCGGCCCCAGCGGCGAGCCGAACGAGCGCCGCTTCCTTGTGAGAGGGACGAGGAATCCGAGGCGAGATTCCGTGCACGAGGTCGATCGAGGGTCCTCCCTGGTCCGCGCTGGCGCATCCTCGGGTTCACTCGCCCAAGAAAGGAGACATCCATGAACTTGCGAAAGACGTTCCGCCCACGGCTGGAGCCGTTGGAATCGAAGATGGTGATGTCGGTGGGTGCCTCAAGCGTGCCTGTCGCGGCAGCGGCGGGGCATCCCGGGCCTGTCGCGGCAGCGCACGCTCTGGCCCAGGTCCACAGGTTGGTCCCGGGGAGCCACGATGCGAGCCGGTCGCACGGCCATTCCGGCCGGCCGGTGCACTCCAAGCCGGCCAAGACGGTCACCCTGACCGGCGAGGCCACGGGAGACTATACTTCGACCCAGGGCCCGCCCGACACCGGGACGCATTACCACTTGACCGCGGCCGGTCGACTGACTCCCATCGGCCGGGCGGTGGTCTCCGGCTCATTCCAGACTCCGGGGTTCATCCGAGGCGGGCAGGCTTCGGGCACCCTGACGATCGCGGCCGCGCACGGGACCTTGACACTCAACCTGACTGCTCCGGGCCCGATCCGGGTGAATGCCTCGACCGCGGCGGGCCCGATGATCCTGGTGAACGACTTCACGTACACCATCACCAAAGGAACGGGGCGGTACGCCCATGACAAGGGGTTGGGCAGGGTCGTGATCACAACTACCCCGGGCCTGACAGTCCCGACCCAGCCAGGGATTTACGCGGCCACGCCGTCCATAACCGGCTCCGGACAGACCACCGTGACGTTCGAGACCGGCGCCACGCCGCTGGGCTGAATCGGACTTGAGTGACGAGATCGTCGGGTCGGGATGCGCCCCCGCTTTCGAACGAGCCTTCCGGCCCCCGGTCGGCGCCGCAATGAGAGCGTATCGGCAAAGACGCGCCTCATGGCGACGGGGGACGCTTCGGCGTCCCATAGATGTAATGATCGTGCGGCTCAGAGAGGTCGGTGGGCAGCTTATCCCCTACTTCGTCGGGAACATCGGCGGTCAATTCGAGAATCTCCTCCCAGATCGGCGTGTGATCGATGGCGGGCGCCTCCGGGTCGGCCGCGAGCTGCGCCGGCTCGGTCTGGCCCCGATTCCACTGACCATGATCGGCTCGCCATGCCAAGGCGATCGCTTCGTCCACGGAGGCAAAATGGCCGCTCTGGACCTCAGCTCGGATCGAGTTTTCCACGTCGCTGGGTAAATGGATCGTCATGGCACAAAGTCTCCTGAGGATTCAGGTTAGCGCACCCGGCCTGGCTTGGCAAGAGCCGTCGCGCCGATCCGTACGTGCCACGCGCCCGCATCCGAAGTCCGGAATGTCAAGGAACCGAGACGTCCGCGCGGCTTGGTCTGGCATCCGGGCGTACAGTATGATACGTTGGATGGCCTGAGCGCGACGACGCGGGAGACCACCGGCGATCTCGACCAGGACCGAATTGATCTGGGACGGGAAATACGGCAACCGCGGCCACCGTGCGGGGCCGCTGCGGGTCGCATGAGGGGAAGGCCGTGGGCCAGCCTCGTGATGCGCGTCGGTGTGGAACGGAGGAAACCCATGTCCACAGTGGCAGTGCCGCAACCCAGGACGTCGCCGGCTGATCCGGGGTGGGTCCCGTCATCGCTCTATCGCGTGACCCTGGAGCAGTACGAGGCGATGGTCGATACCGGCATCTTCACCGGGCGGGATCGGGTCCATCTGATCAACGGTTTCCTGGCGGCCAAGATGACCGAGAACGACCCCCACGCGACGGCGGATCTGCTCTGCGGCGACGAGCTCGAACGAGTCATTCCCCCCGGCTGGCACGTTCGACCGGGCAAGCCGATTCGGATCCCCAGTCCGGGGAGGGATAGCAAACCCGAGCCGGATCGCAGCGTCGCCCGGGGACACGTCCGCGATTACAGCCGGCGCAGCCCGGGGCCGGCCGACATCGCCCTGGTGGTCGAGGTCTCCGATACCAGCCTGTCGGATGACCGCAACCAGGCGGAGATCTACGGCCGGGCGGGGATTCCGTTCTACTGGATCATCAACCTCATCGATGGCCAGGTCGAGGTGTACTCCAATCCCGGTCCTTCCGGTTACCAGTCGCTGGAAGTCCTCGCGCCGGGTCATGTCCTGACCGTGATCATCGACGGTGTCGCGGTCGGAGAGATCCCGGTCGCCGACATCCTGCCATAACGGATCCCGCTTCGGTCGGTGGGCATCGTAGAGGGGCCGGGGGCTCGAGTCAAACCGCACGAATCCGCTCCGGAACCCACTCGTACACGCCAAGGGAGACCCAGGGTGCGCTGCGCGACCCTGGGCTCCGCTGTGCAACGCCGTTGGCGTAGCGATCTCGTCCCAAGCGCGGCTTCGGGAACAGACTTTCAGAGGTTGCCACCGTCTCAGCACGCCTCACGATCCCCGTGAGCCTGATCCTCGGGCGGCTCTCGATATCATACAGCCACTCTGGCACTCGAGACTACGACGTAATTTGCACTTCCGTCGTTGATGAGGGTATGCTGGGTGTGGTGATGCACATTTCGAGTCGGCTGGTCAGCTCCATTCGGTCCGGAGCCGGCGAAGGTGTGCAGGAGGAAACGAGCCAGATGTCAGCTCGCATCATCGATCGGGGACGGGGTCCCGAGTTGGAAGGGACTCGCGTGACCGTTTATCGCATCATGGACTTTGTCCGGGATGGGAGCCCGCCCGAAGAGATTGCGCGCGAGCTCGAGCTGACGGGCGAACAGGTTTCCTTGGCACTGGACTACATCACGGCTCATCGGGACGAAGTTCAGACTGCCTACGAGCAGATCCTGAGGCGCGTCAGCGGTCCCAACCCCGAGTGGGTGGAAGGTCGGCTCGCAAAAACGCCGGAGGAGTTGAAGAGGCGGCTGGAGCAGCGTCGACGGGTGACCACGGGCCATGTTGATCCTCGCTGACAACGATGTCACGGGCGCGGTGGCTGTGCTGCGTCGTCTTGTGGAATCCGAGGCATGGCGCGAATACGCCGAGATCCTCGAGTTGCGGTTCCTCTCATTCGAAGATTTGGGTTTGCCACGAAATGCGCCGGACCGGGACGTCTGGCTGGCGTGTCAAGCGGCAGGGTCCGTGTTGATAGCGCCCGCAGCAGGGCGAGGCCGAAGCGCGGCAACAGGGGCCGTCCCAGGACTATCCGGTAGCAGACTTCATCACACCGACGGAATACGATTGGGATGAGGACTTCTTTGTGGTCGAAGAAGCGGTGAGGAGGTATCTCGAGGAATCTCATGCCAATCCTTGAGCACCCCGAACCCGGGTCGCCGCTCTCCCCAGGCGCCATCCTCAAGGATATCAGTCTCTTCCTCACGGCGTTGCTGACAACGGAGTGAATGATGAATAGCGTCGAGCAAATCCGACGGGCGATGCACGCTCAGCCATTTCGACCGTTCTCCCTCAAACTGGTCGAGGGTTCTTCATTCGTGGTCGAACATCCGGATTTCATCGCCGTTCCCCCAGGGAGACGTCCGAGGGACATTGCCTGCTTCGCCTCGTCGGGCAACGGATCTGATAAGTATGTCACGCATTGGATCGACCTTGGCTTGGTCCTGGCCGTGGTCGTTCCGGGCGATGTGATGCCCTCGCCAACAGCGGCGCCCCCGGCCGCGGGCAACGGGACCTGACTACCGGGACGAGGGTCAGCCTGAGCGGCTGGCGCAGTGGTGTTTCGCGGCCGGCTTCGTTAAGCTGGGGGGTGTGAACCCGGCGGTGGCCCGATCGATCTGATCCCGAGGGGGAAGGTCCGGCCGAGCCTGGTCTGCCCGGCGGCTCGTCCGGACCGCGACTTCCCGGAACCTCGCCCTGCCCGCAGCCTATCCCCGGAGGTTTGAACTCGTGCGCTGGTCGCAAGGCCTGATCCCGACGTTGAAGGAGACACCCGCCGATGCCGTGGCGCCCAGCCACGTGCTGCTGCTGCGGGCGGGGATGATCCGCCAGCTCGGCGCGGGGACTTACACCTACATGCCCCTGGGCCTGCGGGTGCTGCACAAGGCCGCCCAGGTCGTCCGCCAGGAGATGGACGCCGCCGGGGCCATCGAGGTCCTTATGCCCGCCCTCCAGCCGGTCGAGCTCTGGAAGGAGTCCGGCCGCTACGAGGCCTACGGCGACCTCCTCATGAAGCTGACCCTCAGCGGCGGCCACCCGATGGCCCTGGGGCCGACCCACGAGGAAGTCATCACCGATATGGTCCGCGACCTGGTCCGCTCGTACAAGCAGTTGCCGATGACCCTCTACCAGATCCAGACCAAGTTCCGCGATGAGCCGCGGCCCCGCTTCGGGATCGTCCGCACCCGCGAGTTCCTCATGAAGGACGCCTACAGCATCGACGCCGACCTGGCCCAGCTCCACGCCAGCTACGACACGATGTACGAGGCCTATTGCCGCATCTTCGACCGCTGCGGACTCCCCTACGTCATCGTCGAGGCCGAGAGCGGACCGATCGGCGGCGACTCGTCCCACGAGTTCATGGTCCCCTGCTCCACCGGCGAGGATAAAGTCATCCACTGCGCGAAGTGCGGCTACGCGGCCAACCAGGAACGCGCCGAGATCGGCGGCCACGACCACCCCACGGCACAGCCCGCCGCGGACGCACCGGCTTACCAGGCGGTGGCGACGCCGGGCAAGCGGACCATCCGCGAGGTCTGCGAGTTCCTGGGAGTCAATGAGGCGACCTCGGCCAAGCTGCTGGTCTACCTGGCCGACGGCCGGCCGGTCGCCGCGTTGTTGCGCGGCGACCACGAGCTCAACGAGGCGAAGCTCCGCCGGGCCGTCGGCGCCAACGCCCTCGTCCCGGCCGACGCGGCCACGATCGAGAAGGCCACCGGCGCCCCCATGGGCTTCCTCGGGCCGGTTGCGATCAAGATCCCGATGATCATCGACCGCGCGATCGCCGCCATGCCCGCGGTCGTCGTCGGCGGCAACGCGGTGGACGTTCATCTCAAGGGCGTCGTCCCCGGCCGCGACTTTCCCCTCGATCCGATCCACGACATCCGCAACGCCGACGCCGGCGATCTCTGCCCGCGCTGCGGCGGTTCGCTCCAGGTCGAACCGGGGCTGGAGATCGGCCACGTCTTCAAGCTGGGGACCAAGTATTCCAAGGCGATGGGCGCCACCTATCTCGATGAGAAGGGGAACGAGACCCTCATCATCATGGGGTGCTACGGGATCGGCATCAACCGGATCGTCGCCGCCGCCGTCGAGGCCGGCCACGATGAGAACGGGATCGTCTGGCCGCTCGCGATCGCGCCCTATCACGTGCTGATCGTCCCGCTGCCGGGCAAGGACCCGGCCGTCCTGGAGCAGGCCCTGGCGCTCGAGTCCTCCCTGACGGCCGCCGGCCTCGACGTCCTGGTCGACGACCGCGATCAGCGGCCCGGCGTGAAGTTCAAGGATGCCGACCTGATCGGGATCCCGCTCCGGGTTGTCATCGGCGAGCGCGGGCTCAAGGAGGGCAAGATCGAGATCAAGTGGCGCAGCCAGCCCGAGGCGAAGCACGTCCCGGCGGCCACGGCCGGCGCGGCGATCCGCGCCGAGATCGACGAGTCCCGGCGCCGGCACGACGAATCCTGTCGCGAGCGGATCCGCGCCCGCGCCGCGGCGAGGTCGTCATGAGGGGCGTCCCGCCGGTCCCCCGGCTCCCCTATTTTCTGCTGGTGGGACTCACCCTCGTCTCGTTCGGGGGGCCGTTCGCCATGCTGGTGGTCGTCCGGGGAGGTCCCGGCGCGGGGTGGCCGCCGGATCGTGCCGTCGAATGGGTCGTCATCGGACTGGTCTTCACCTCGGCCGTCGCGCTCTTCCTGGCCTGCGTCTCGCTGGGCTGGTGGTACCCGGGTCTCCGTCGGAGTCGAGAACGAGCCCGGCGTTGAAGCGATCCCGATTCCAGATTCCAGATTCCAGATTCCAAATTCAGATTCCCCTTGAGCTGGATGCGCCAAAGGACCCACAGCCGGGCCGGTGGAGGACATCGAGCGATCCCGATTCCAGATTCCAGATTCCAGATTCCAAATCCAGATTCCCCATGAGCTGGATGCGCCAAAGGACCCACAGCCGGGACGGTGGAGGACATCGAGCGATCCCGATTCCGGATTCCAGATTCCAGATTCCAGATTCCAAATTCAGATTCCCCTTGAGCTGGATGCGCCAAAGGACCCACAGCCGGGCCGGTGGAGGACATCGAGCGATCCCGATGGAGGATCG
>Ga0070738_10006024_pt1 | contig 12925 bp, 11 predicted proteins | sample Coa_R2_2_FD_66446 | JGI IMG/M metagenome (GOLD analysis project Ga0070738, IMG submission 66446) | Surface soil microbial communities from Centralia Pennsylvania, which are recovering from an underground coalmine fire - Coalmine... | ecosystem: Environmental > Terrestrial > Soil > Unclassified ... | reverse complement strand
AGCTCGCTGATTGTCTGCTCGACTGCGCCCCCGACTACATCTTGAGGACCCTCGAGAAGGTCGGGGTTCAGCAATGCTCGCCATCCGTCGTAGCTGTCACCGCGTGGATGGCGAAACTCGTTGACGTAGCGCAGCCCAAAGCGCAGCTGGTAGCGCGGATGGAGATGTGTTTCCACCTGACGGAGAATTGTTCCGAAACGGGCGGCAAACTCATCAATATTGCTGTAGTGACGCGTCTCCAGGGACACCGACTCATGGCTCAGGACCACAGACCAGGTGGAATCGATGCTGGTGAAACGCAGTAAGTCTCCTCCCGGCGCAGAGGTCACTCCCCGCGGCGTGACGATGATGTTCATGGCCTGCTCGCTGCTGGCGAGAGGATATTCTTCTCCCAACGCCTCCTTGAGTGCGCTGAGATAGCCGCTCTCGCCAAAACGTGCCAGCGGGGGGAACTTCACTTGAACTAGGCACAACTCCAGGGCTGCTGCCGGAAAGAGGACGCGCTCGAAGCTGGGCAGCCGGTCATCGTCGTCACTCATAGCAAGCCTCCGGGCTGTTTACGATGCGGTTTACACTTCCTTAGTCTACACCTAAGTTTACTATACAACGCCCACAAGATCTGTCAAGGAATCAATCGGGTTAGTATATTCGCCTCGCCGGCCTGGGACAGGTACTACGCTCCCGTCTCTGCCCGGAGTAAGTGCCCATAGCGCACAGCAAAAGGCAACATTCGGGAACCGCGGATACAATGCAGGGTACAGATACTGCGTTCCCGGCATCACTTTCGGACATGGAGAATGGAATGAAGAGATCTATCTGGGTCCGCTGGGCGGCGTTTCCGCTGCTGGCCGTCGCCGTTGGGTTTGGCGTCTGGGGCGCGATCCCGCACAACGGAACCGCCTCGATATCCGGGCGGCAGAGCGCAGCCAAGACGCCGGCCGCCGTCTCGCTGACGGGGAAGTGGGTATACCGGACGAGCGATACCGTGGAGAACCTATACCTGAAACAGGGCAAGAACGGCACAATCAGCGGCCATGGGGACTCCGCCCGCAAAGTCAGCTCCGGCAAGATCGATCATTCGCATATTGACGTGCATAGCGGCACCTTCAGCAAGGGCAAGCTCGCGCTCTCCATCTATATCACGCCGATCGACTGGGGTGGGGCGAACGCCACCCTGGTGCTGGTCGAGAACCTCAGGTGCAACGTCTCCGCCAAGGTGTTGCACTGCCGCATGGACGCGCCGCTCTACGTCAACGTGCGCAACATCCCGCAGGACTTTTACCGTCGCCCTTGACGCGCGATCCTTGGTGCTGCTACGATAAACCGGCCCGGTCGCGCCGACCTCCGCGCCGTCGGCACCTCGGCACCGGTACTCTGTACTCAGGAGGTCTCAACGCATGGACGTTCACGGAACACACACGTTTGCCGCGCCACGGGAGCGCGTCTGGCAACTTCTGCTCGATCCCGATGCGATTCGCAACGCTCTGCCGGGCGTCAAGGAGTTCAGGCAAGTCGGCGAGGACGAATTCGAGGCTACCATGAGCATCGGCGTGGGGGCGATCAAGGGGACATATAGCGGTAAAGTAAAGCTATCCGATCAGGAGCCCATCACGCGCTACCGGCTGACGGTTGAGGGCTCAGGGCGGCCGGGCTTCCTGAAAGGAGACGGCGTGATCCAGCTGGAGGAAAAGGAGGGCAGTACTCTGGTCACGTACAACGGACAGGCACAGGTTGGCGGGATGATCGCAAGCGTCGGGCAGCGCCTGGTCATGGCCAGCGCACAGCTCGTCATCGGGCAATTCTTCAAGGCAATGGAGCGCCAATTAGGGAGGTCGGAATGAAAGTATCGCTCACCATCAACGGCGTCGCGCGATCGCATGACGTGGAGCCCCGGCTCTTGCTCGTCAACTACATCCGCGATGTGGTCGGCCTGACCGGCACGCATATCGGCTGCGACACCTCGCAGTGCGGCGCCTGCACCGTGCTCCTGAACGGCCAGGCCGTCAAGTCGTGCACCATCCTGGCCGCGCAGGCCGAGGGCGCCCGCATCACCACCATCGAAGGGCTGGCCCGCGACGGCCAGTTGCACCCGCTGCAGGAGGGCTTCTGGGAGAAGCACGGCCTGCAGTGCGGCTTCTGCACGCCGGGCATGATCATGGCGGGCTACGGCCTGCTGCAGCGCAACCCGCATCCCACCGAAGAGGAGATCCGGCACGGCCTGGAAGGCAATCTGTGCCGCTGCACCGGCTACCAGAATATCGTGGCCGCCATCCAGTGGGCGGCGGAGCACGGCGGCACGCAGCCGGTGGGGGCACCGTGAGGAGCCGGTTGGCCGGCTCCCGACCACTACAGTATCCGAATGGTTAATGGTCAGTCGCTAGATCGCTGAAGATCGCTAAGGGGTGTTACTATGGCAATCGCTGAGTCGCCCACCGAAACCAAGCTCGTCGGACAGAGCGTCAAGCGCAAGGAGGACCCGCGCCTGATCACGGGCGGCGGCCAATATCTCGACGACATCAAGCTGCCCAACACGGCGCACGTCGCCATCCTGCACAGCCCGCATGCCCACGCGCGCATTCGCTCCATCGACACCTCCGCCGCGCGGGCGCTGCCGGGCGTGATCGACGTCATCACCGGCGCCGACCTGAAGGATTCGGTCAACCCCCTGCCCTGCGCCATGCCGGCCGGCGGCGTGGAGAACCACCTGGTGCCGCACCGCGTGCTGGCCGTCGACAAGGTGCGCTTTACCGGCGACAACGTGGCCGCCGTGGTCGCCGAGTCGCCCTATATCGCCCGCGACGCCCTCGACCTGATCGCCGTCGATTACGAGGTGCTGCCCGCCGTGGTGGACCAGGAAAAGGCCATGGCCGATGGCGCGCCGCAACTGCACGACGAAGCCCCGGGCAATATCTGCATGCACTGGACGGCCGGCGACGCCGAGGGCACCGACGCGGCCATCAAGGGCGCCGAAGTTGTCGTGCGGCAGCGCTTCCGCAACCAGCGCCTGATCCCCACGCCCATGGAGACGCGGGGCGCCATGGCGCGTTACGACGCGGGCACCGGCGAGACGACCATCTGGATGACCTCGCAAGCCCCACACGTCCATAAGATCCTGCTGGCCGCCTTCGTGCTCGGCATTCCCGAGCACAAGCTGCGCTGCATCGCGCCCGAGGTCGGCGGCGGCTTCGGCGCCAAGATCTTCCTCTACGCAGACATGGCTATCGTCGCCGTGCTGGCCAAACGCACCGGGCGCCCGGTCAAATACGTGGAGACGCGCAGCGAGAACTACGTGGTGACGACGCACGGGCGCGACCACATCCAGGATGTGGAGCTGTCCGCCACGCGCGACGGCCGCATCACCGGGTTGCGCGTGCGCTGCATGGCCAACCTGGGGGCATATCTCTCTACCATCGCGCCCGGCGTGGTCGCCACGCTCTTCGGGCGCATGGTCAGCGGCCCCTATAAGATCCCCAATATCTTTAGCGAGATATACGGCGTCTACACCAATACGGCCATGGTCGACGCCTATCGCGGCGCGGGCCGCCCCGAGGCGACCTATTTGATCGAGCGCATGGTCGATCTGCTGGCCGCCGAACTGAAGATGGACCCCGCCGAGGTGCGGCGTAAGAACTTCATCCAGCCGCAAGACTTCCCCTATACCCCGCCCAAGCTGGGCATGTTGCCCTACGACAGCGGCGAATACGCCAAGACCCTGGACGTCGCGCTGCAAAAGTCCGGCTACGCCGAGTTACGCCGCCGGCAGGAGGAAGCGCGCGCGCAGGGACGGTTGGTGGGCATCGGCCTCGCATCCTACGTGGAGATCTGCGGCGTGGCCCCTTCGGCCTGGATCCAGAAAGAGGGCTGGGGTGGCCCGCTGTACGAGAGCGCGCAGGTGCGCGTGCTGGCGACCGGGAAGGTGATCGCCACCACGGGGACCTCACCGCATGGGCAGGGGCATGAGACGACTTTCGCCCAGATCGTGGCCGACCAGTTCGGCATAGGCATGGACGACGTGGAAGTCGTGCACGGCGACAGCGCCGGCGCTCCATTCGGCCTGGGTACCTATGGCAGCCGTTCGCTGGCCGTGGGCGGCTCGGCCCTGGTCAAGGCCAGCCAGAAAGTGCGCGAGAAGATCATGGCTATCGGCGCGCACCTGCTGGAAGTGGCGCCGGAGGATGTGGAGTACACCGGCGGCGCCGTCTCGGTCAAGGGCACGCCCGGCCGGCAGAAGACTTTCGGCGAGATCGCCATGGCCGCCTGGCTGGGCACCAGTTTGCCACCGGGCATGGAGGGCCAGCTCGAGGCCACCAGCGTCTTCGACCCGCCGGACTGCACCTTCCCCTTCGGCACGCATATCTGCGAGGTAGAGATCGACCGTGAGACCGGACGCCCTACCATCACGCGTTACGTGGCGGTCGACGACGTCGGCCCCGTCATCAACCCGATGATCGTGGACGGGCAGGTGCACGGCGGCATCGCCCAGGGCATCGGCCAGGCCCTCTACGAAGGAGCGGTCTACGACGACAACGGCCAGCTCCTCTCCGGCTCGATGACGGATTACACGGTGCCCAAGACCACCGACGTGCCACGTTTCGATCTGGACCGCACCGTCACGCCCTCTCCTGTCAATCCGCTCGGCAGCAAAGGAGCGGGCGAGACGGGCACCATTGTCTCGACTCCCACCGTGGTGGGTGCGGTCATGGACGCGCTGTCACCACTCGGGATCAGGCATATTGATATGCCGCTGACCGCCCAGACTATCTGGAAGGCCATGCAGGCGGCGCAGAAGCACTAAAGCTGAGTAAGGGCCGGTGGGCGCCTCCAGTGGGCGCTTGCCGGCAGAGATGAGAGATTAAGGAAGCGAAGGAGCGACGCACTATGTATCCGGCCCCCTTCGAATACGTGGCGGCCTCGTCGGTAGAAGAAGCTATCGGGCTGCTGCAGCAGAACGAGGATGCCAAGATCCTGGCGGGCGGGCACAGCCTGCTGCCGATGATGAAATTGCGCCTGGCCACGCCGAGCCTGCTGGTCGATATCGGCCGCATCCCCGGCCTCTCAAACGTGCAGGTCAACGGCAACATTACTATCGGCCCGCTGGCCACCTATGCCTCGCTCATCGACTCCGAGGCGCTGGCCAGGGCCTGCCCGCTGATCGGCGAGGCGGCGGCCGAGGTGGGCGACATGCAGGTGCGCAACCGCGGCACCATCGGCGGTTCCGCGGCGCACGCCGACCCGGCCTCCGATATGCCGGCGGTCCTGCTGGCCCTCAACGCCACCTTCACCGCGCAGGGCCCCAACGGCACGCGCACCATACCCGCGAGCGACTTCTTCCAGGGGCTGATGACCACGGCCCTGGATGAGCACGAGGTCCTGACCGGCATCTCGATCCCGGCCTTGCCGGCCGGCACGGGCACGGCGTATGCCAAGTTCAAGAACCCGGCCTCCGGATACGCCATCGTCGGCGTGGCCGCGGTGGTCACGCTGTCGGGCGGCACGGTGAGCGACGTGCGCGTCGGCATCACCGGCGCCGGTTCCAGCGCCGTGCGCGCCGCCGCCGTGGAGAACGCCCTGCGCGGCACCTCCGGCGACGAAGCCGCGATCGCGGCGGCAGCAGCCCACGCCGCCGAGGGCATTGACCTGATCGGCGATATCCACGCCTCGGAGGAGTACCGCGCGCACCTGGCCACCGTCTTCACGCGCCGGGCCCTCACCAAAGCCATCGAGCGTGCGCGCGGCTAACCGAGTGTAGGGACGATACGTATAGCGGCCCGGCGGAGCGTATGTTGCTCGCTCCGCCGGGCCATCTCGTTTGTGGACGTTGAAGGGGGCATTCGGCAAGCGATATGGCGCCGACGCATCTATACCTGATCCGCCACGGCGAGGCCGAGTGCCATCTCCGCGGCATCGTCGGCGGCAGGCGCGGCGATGTGGGCCTCTCCGCCCTCGGGGTGCGACAAGCCGAGGCGCTGCGCGATCGCCTGGCCAACCATCGTGAGATCGCGGCCGACCTGCTCATCGCCAGCACCCTGCCGCGCGCGCGGCAGACCGCCGAGATCATCGCCCCGGCGCTCGACCTGCCCATCATCCTGGATGACGAGGTGCGCGAGCTCGACCCCGGCGACGCCGACGGCATGCGCTACGACGAGGTCGAGCGGACCTTCGGCACCTTCGACATCGAGCGGCAGTTCCTGCGCCCCTTCGCGCCGGGTGCCGAGAGTTGGGCGCAGTTCATGGTGCGCGTCGCCACGGCGCTCGACCGCCTCTGGTACGAGCATCGCGGCAAGAGCGTCGCGGTGGTCTGCCACGGCGGCGTGATAGAGGGCTCCTTCGTCTACTTCTTCGGCCTGGGCTCCCTGTCCAAGCCCCCGGCCGGCTTCAGCACCGCCAACACCTCCATCACGCACTGGGAATACCGCGAGGCCGCCGAGCGCATGCCGGCGCAATGGTACCTCGTCCGCTACAACGACGCCGCGCACCTGCGCGACGCCTGTATCGCGTAACGCCCGATTGCGCCGCGGCCTATGGCCGGGGAGCGCCGGAGAGCGCGACGGTATAGCGTAACGCGGTCTCCATGCTGCCTGGATCGGCGATCCCTTGCCCCGCTTTATCGAACGCGGTCCCGTGCGCCGTCGTCCCACAGGCAAATGGCAGGCCCATGAAGAAGGTGGCGCCCGTCCGTGGGGCGTGCAGCTTGCGCGCGATGTTCGCCTGATCGTGGTATAGACAGACCACCCCGTCGAACTCGCCGCCAAGCGCCCGCACGAAGATGGTGTCGGCCGGGATGGGTCCCGTGGCCGCGATCCCCTGTGCCCGCGCCTCCTCGATAGCCGGCGCGATCACCTCGATCTCTTCCCGCCCACAGGTGCCGCCCTCCCCGCCATGCGCGTTCAACGCGGCAACGCCGATGCGACCGCGGGCGGAGCCGGTGCGCTGTAGCACGGTCTGCATGTGCCCGATGTACCGCGTGATCCGCTCCTTGGTGAGCAGGTCGACAATGCTCCGGAAGGGGACGTGCTCCGTCACGGCCACGGTCCAGAGGGTCCCCATCAGCCCGACGATGAACGTCTGGTCGCTGCCGGTGATCTCGGCCATGTACTCCAGCTCATCGCGGTGCGGATAGCCGGCCAGATGGAAGGCCTCTTTGTTCAAGGGCGCCGAGACCACGCCCTGCACGTGCCCCGTACCGGCCAGGGTACAGGCGTGCCGCAAGCAGAGGGCCGCGGCCTCGCCCCACGCGGGATCGAGCTGCCCCCACGGCACCCGGTCGATGTCGAGCCCCGGTGGTCGCAGCACCTCGATCTCATTGGGTGCAAACCGGCAGTCAGCCAGGCCCTCAACCGTGCGCACCTGGAGATTGAGCCTGAGCATCTCGCAGGCGGTGGCGAACACGCGCGGTTCCCCGATGACCAGCGGACGGCAGTGCGCGCGCGCCGTCTCCTGCGCCAGCACCCGGGCGACGATCTCAGGCCCGATGCCGGCAGGGTCGCCCATGGTCAGCACGATGACCGGTTTGTCCATTTCCTCGTCCTTCCCCTGATTCCTCTACCCCGCCGGCAGCGTCGCTCCGACGATGCCCGCGATCAACGCGCTCTCGTCCCAGGTCGCTGGACCCGACCCGATCCGCGCCACCACCAGATCGAGCGACGGGATCACGTAACAGCGGTTTGAGCGATACCCGGCCAGGGCGAAGGCATCGGTCGGTAGGTCCGGCCACTGAGTCCCGGCCGTGTTGACCCACCACGTGTAGCCGTAGTTGGGATTGAGCTTCTGCGAAGTGCGCGTGGCCAGTTCCATCCACCACGCGGGGATAACCGGCCGGCCGTCCCACACGCCGCCGCGCAGCATGAGGTATCCGAAACGGGCAAGCTCACGCGCGGAGATGTGGACGCCTGTGTGCGCATTGGTGTGCGGTCCCAGGCAGCCGCTGCCACCCTGCACGTCCCAGCTCACATTCTCCATGCCAATCGGTGCGAAGACGCGCTCGGCCAGATAGGTGTGCAACTCCCGGCCCGCCACGTGCGCGAAGGCCAGGGCGAGGTGGGCGAAGGCCGCGTCGCTGTACTCGAACCGCGTGCCCGGCGCGGCGACGAGCGTGGCCGCCGAGCGGCCGTAGCGGTTGGGACACCGGCCGAGGGCATACTCGAAGGGGCCGTCGCCCGTCCTGGTCGGCGCCCCGCGCAGCCCGGATTCCTCGCCGGGGATGCCCGAAGTCATAGTCAGCAGATGACGGATGGTGATGTCTTCCTTATGCGGATCGCTGAGGGGATAGCCCTCGGGGATGCAGGCATAGGCCGGCGTGTCCAGGTCGACCTGCCGGCCCGAGGGAAGCCGCCCCTGGCGGCTGTCGTCCAGGAGCAAGCCCCACGCCGTGCCCGTGAACGACTTGGTCCCCGACCAGATGTCGAAGCGGGTCGGCACCAGCACGTTGAAGGTCAGGCACTCGCGCACCAGGTAGCCGTGCCGGATGATGGCGATGGCCCACGAATCGCCCCCGTGTAAGAGCTCCTGGTCTTCCTGCAGGAGGTCCAGACGGGCCGGGTCCATCCCGCCCAGGTGGCGGACCTCCTCCGGATCGGTCAGGTAGCGCCAACCGCCGGCCGACTCGGGTGGAGGGAAATAGGTCGCCGCGTCGCCGTGCGGGCCGGTCATGGCCGTCTCCTACTCATCCAACACGCTCCTCTCCGTACATCACGAGTCTTAGACGTTCGTGCAGGGCCGCCTGACCTGGGACCGCCCAGGTACCCACTTGCGGATGCCTTGCCGGCCCCCGTCTGCCGGCAAGGATGCCGGCGGTCCCAGGAAGCCCTTCTCGCTGTGCGTGAACATACCCGCATCTACCCAGGTTGATGAAGATGGGAGGTGAAGCCCTCCACCTCCTCCTTGGTCGGGAACGAGGGGATGGTGCCCGGCCGCGTGACCGAGAGGGCAGCCGCCGCGCAGGCCCACCCGGCGGCGGTTCGCATCGGGTCGTTGGCCGCCAGCCGCACCGCCAACGCCGCGCAGAACACGTCGCCGGCACCGCTGGTATCGGCGACGGGGACCTCCGGCGGCAGCGTAGCCCACGAACCTTCCTCATCAGCGACGGCGACGCCCCGCTCTCCTAGCGTGATTACCACGCAACGCGCGCCGGTCTGCTCTCGCAACTGTACCGCCATCCAGCCGGGATCGGCCGCCGACGCCTGATCGATGCGCAACAAGGATTTGGCTTCACTCTCGTTCGGCACCAGCACGTCGGTGTCGCCCATCTCTCCCGGGGCGATATGGCTGGCGGGCGCCGGATTGACGACAACGCTCATGCCATAGCGGCGCGCGACACGGGTCGCGTGCAAGGCCACCTCCGGCCTGATCTCGAACTGCGTGAGCAGCAGTCGCGCCGGCTGCAGCGCGGCCAGCGCGGCCTCGACCTCCTCTTCGTTGAGCTCGGCATTGGCTCCGAGCGAGGAGACGATGGCCGGGATGCCGTCGTCGGCCAGCAAGATGACCCCAACCCCGGTCGCGGTCGAGTCTGAGCGGCTGAGATAGCGCACGTCCACGCCCGCCTGACGGAGCCACTCCTCTCCGCTATCGCCGCGCTGATCGCGCCCGACGCGGCCGACGAAGCTGACCTCTCCGCCCAACCGTCCGGCGGCCAGAGCCTGGTGCAGCCCCTTGCCGCCGTCCATCGGCTCCTGGTAATCCCACCCAATGACGGTCTCTCCCGGCACCGGGATGCGGCGGACGCGCAGGAACAACGCGGGGATATGGCTGCCGACCACCACGATGCGAGAGGTATCCATTGTCACGCTCACGCCCCCAGCGGAGGGGCGGCCGTCGCCCGGTCCACCACCAGCAGCGCATCGGCATGCCCCTGCACGAAGGTGACGGGATATTCGACCGTCGTCGGCCCGAACAGGAGCACGCGCACGACCGCCTGTTTCCAGGCCCCGGTGTCGCTCATCAGCCGGATGCGCCGCGCGGACAGCAGATCCTTCATGCCCAGGGTGATCGCCATCGGCGGCACGGCGTGCGAGCAGCCCCCGACGTTGCGCTGGCTGACGGCGATCAGGGTGTCGTCGTTCAGGTGCAGGATGCGCGTCTTCGAGTTGCGGAACGCCTCGGCCGTGACCGTATACCAGGGCGAGCGCGGCGCCTCGTTGTAGGCGATGTGGCCGCGATAGCCGACCCCCCCGTAGGTCGTGTCGATCCCGCCGGCGGCCTGTATGGCCCGGCTGACGGCATCGATATCATAGACATCCGGGAAATGGCGCTGGCTCTCCGGGACGCTCAACTCGGGATCGATGGGCGCGTAGAAGTGCCGCAGCATCCAGCCCTCGTAATTGAACGGGTGATCGAGCGGGATCGGCCGCCCCTCCCAATCGAGGCAGTTGTCCATGTGGAACACGTGGACGTTGCGCAGGCTGATCCGCTCGCTGTTCACGATCTCGATGAAATAGGGGTACTGCTTGGTGGGGCCGCAGGGCAGGATCCAGCGCGTCGGCCGGTTCTGGCGATTGTTCTCCTTGACCTCGTCCGCCATCTCCCGGGCCGCCCAGCGATGGACGTCGTCCGGCGTTGGCAGGATCTTGAGCTGTACTTTGGCATCGGGGTGGTCTTCCAGTTGCTCCGCGGGAATGCGGCACCAACTGAACAGGGCCTCTGGATCGATACAAGACGACATTCGGCTACTCCACATGAACGGACGCTTCGGCGGTGCGGATGGGCACCGCCTCGCCCGCTCCGGTCTATATCTTACAGGCCCGGCAGGTCCGGGTGGCGAGGCTCCGTTTCTAAACCAAAGCCAGGGTGAAACCCACAGGGTCGGTATCGGCCAGCCAGGTCGGCCCCGCCGCGGCTGTGGTTTAGGCGCTGAGCGCGCGGTAGACCAGGCGCTGGAAGTGCTGGATGCCGTTCTCGCGCGTGACCATCAGCTTGCCCTGGTGGTACAGGCCGGAGCTCAGCCCCTCCTGCACCGATTCGCACAGCACAATATCTTCGGCCTGGACCTGCGCCCCGAAGGCCCGCATCCCCGCAAACTGCGCTTCATCTATGCCCTCGGCGGCGAATGAATCGTAGAACTGGAGCGTGCGATCCGGGGCCACCGGGATGATGGTGCCGACGACCAGGTTGGCCGGACCCGGCGTGATGTCGATGGTCGACGAGGGCCAGATGAAGGCGGACATGCCATCGCGGATACCGGCGTCGAGCACCTCTTGCCGCGCATCGAAGTACCCCGTCTTGGTGCCGTCCCTGAATGAGTCGGTCACCGTGCCGTGCTGCACCGAGAAGTATTCGTATTCGGTCACCACCTTATAGCTGTCCATATCGAACAGGTCGGCGAAAGAGGGGTGCGCGATGGGGCAGTGGTAGCATTCGTTGTAGTTCTCGACCACCACCTTCCAGTTGGCGGCGATATCGTACTCGCTGCGCTGGCGATGGCGCAGCAGGCTCAGGTCCAGGCCGGTGGCCGCGACGATGCTCGGAAGCTCGCCCAGGGTGGCGGCCAGGGGCGCGGCGTCGGGGTCGGCGTTCACGAAGAGCAGCGGCCCCCAGGTTTCCAGGCCCAGCGCGACCAGGGGGAACGCGCCCATCTCGAAGTCGGGCTGCTCCATGCAGCGCGGCACCGCGCGCAGCGATCCGTCGAGGTTCCAGGTCCAGCCATGATAGTGGCACTGGATCGTCTTGCGGCTGCCGGACGCGTCGAGCACCAGCGTGGAGCCGCGATGGCGGCAGACGTTGGCGAAGGCACGTAGCTCTCCCTCCAGATCGCGCACGATCACGATGGGCACGCTGCCGAGCTTGCAGGTGATGTAGTCGCCCGGCTTCGCCACCTGTTCGCTATGGCCAACATACTGCCAGCAGCGATTGAAGATGCGCTCCTTCTCCAGGGCAAAGATGTCCGAGCGCGTGTACCACTCCGCCGGCAGCGTATAGCCACGCTCAAGGGCTGCTCCAAGTGCGGGGTCGCGCGTAATCTGCAGCGTATCGATGGCCACGGCTCACTTTCTCCTTCCTCGTGCGATGTACCGGCCGGTCGTGCCACCAGTGTAGCAAATTGCGGACCGGCGCCAGCGGGCGATCCGCGCACATCAAGTCCTCAAATGGTGTACGATAAGGCGATGCTGATCGTCGATGCCCATCTCGACCTGGCCTGGAACGCGCTGCAGTGGAACCGGGATCTCCTGTGTTCGGTCTATACAACGCGCACGCGGGAGAATCACACCGCCGGCAAGGGGCGCGCGCAGGGCACCGTGGCCTTCCCCGAGATGCGCCAGGGGCACGTGGCGCTGTGCTTCGCCACCCTGCTGGCGCGCTCGACCGGGACGCCGGTGCCGTACGTCGACTATCCCTCGACCTCGCAGGCGTACGCCGTGGCGCGCGGCCAGCTGGCCTACTATCGCGCCCTGGAGAGCCAGGGCCAGGCCCGTATCGTCGACGCGCGTGCCGCCCTGGACCAACATGTGGCCGAGTGGGAAGCCTGGGAGGCCCGTCCGCTGCCGGAAGAGACTCCGCCTCTGGGCTTCGTCATCAGCATGGAGGGCGCCGATCCCATCATGCATCCCGCCGACTTGCAGGAGTGGCACGAGGCCGGCCTGCGCCTGCTCGGACTGACGCACTACGGCCCCGGCCGCTACGCCGGCGGCACCGGTACGGAGATCGGTTTGACGGAGGACGGCCTGGCCCTGCTCGGCGAGATGGAGCGGCTGGGCGTAGTCCTGGACGTGTCGCACTGCTCGGACCAGGCATTCTGGCAGGCGCTGGAGCGCTACGCCGGGCCTGTCCTGGCCAGCCACAACAACTGCCGCGCCCTGGTGCCCCACCAGCGGCAGTTGAGCGATGAGCAATTGAAGGCGCTGATCGAGCGCGACGCCGTGATCGGCGCGGCCTTCGATACCTGGATGCTGCAGCCGGGCTGGACCATCGGCGCCTCGACGAACGAGGAGGTGGG